>Ga0302267_10001878_pt1 | contig 26234 bp, 19 predicted proteins | sample III_Bog_E1_3_FD_194555 | JGI IMG/M metagenome (GOLD analysis project Ga0302267, IMG submission 194555) | Peat permafrost microbial communities from Stordalen Mire near Abisko, Sweden - III_Bog_E1_3 | ecosystem: Environmental > Terrestrial > Soil > Wetlands > Peat | place: Sweden: Abisko...
GCATTCAACCGCCTTTCTCATGCCGTTCTCGATCTTCTCGGCGTCCTTGCGGGCGTGGCGTTCGGAGTGGTGGCCGACTAGAATAGGCTGGCCGAATGGGATGCCGTCCGCGATTGCGTGAACGGCTTTTTGTGCGTGGTCTGCATCCTGGGTGCGGCGTTCGCTCAAGTTTTCCAGCCTTTCAGCCTTCGCCTCGGCTCGCTCAACCAATGTTGAGTCCTCGTCGCCTATCTCACCGGCTAACTCAATACATAGGTCTTCGCGGGTTGGTGTCCACATTGGAGTTACAAACAGTTCTTGTTTAGGTGCCCACTTGAAACCCGCTTTTATAACTCTGCTATAGGTATCAGAGTCAAGACGAGTTACACTGAAAAGCCTTATTTTGTTGTCTTCCGGTGAGTAAGTCGCTGTGATGTTAGTCATTGATCTTTCTCCTTTGTTGTTGCTTTTGAATTGGGGCAGTGTAGTTGCTAACAACAACGCCTTGGCCCAGGCCCACGCCTGCGGGGGTAGCAACTGCAAGGGGAGGGGAATCACCCAGGGCTTGCAACGGAGCGCAGCGAGAGTGGAAAGCCCCTTGGTCTGCACAAACGGAGCGCAGCGCAGTGCGGAAGACTGGGGAAACCCCTTGCGGGCGCGGGGGGCAGCGCTCCCAAGGAAGGGTTTTTGCTGTTGCAGTTGTCTTTGCTGTTGTTTTCGGTGGTGCCGGGTATGAGTTGGCCGGTTCGGGGAGCCTTCTGCATCCGCGCCCGAGTCGGCGCCACGCGACAGTGGCAGCGTCCTGGTCAGAAACTGCAGCAGCTTCGCGGAATCTGCTCATCGAAGATCCGACGCGGAAGTCCATGCCGGCCCGCCGCGCGAAATCACGGCTGACCGTTGGCTGATCTTGTCGGCGCGCACAGAAACTCGGCTGGACTGCACGAAAAATTCAAGATGACGTTTGGAGTGTGGTCAGAGGCTCTGAAACGCATTAGGGATAGGCCGATGGCTTCCCGACGCCTAGCAGAGCCTCTGGACGGGCATTCTGTTCGATCTACCACTACCGTAAAGGGTTATCCGATACAGCCAAACCACCCCATCCTCATTTGGAAAGTTCTTCCATCCTCATTTTTTGCTTTTCCATCCTCCTTATGAAGCGAAGCCCGTAGGGCGAAAAATTACAGATTTGCACAGAAACCAACTCCTGGCATTTATCTTGATAAACACTCTTGAAAAACCTCTTGGTCTCCTGTTCCTTATAGGGCGACTCGCAGGTCCGCTTTTCGCGACTCGCAGGTCCGTTTTCGACGACTCGCAGGTCCGCTTCGACGACTCGCAGGTCCGTTTTCTGCGACTCGCAGGTCCGCTTTTGGGCGGCTGGATTATCCTCAGTTCTGTAAATTGTCTAAGCTGTTGTTTATCAGTCAGATAGAAAGTAATACGACTCGCAGGTCCGCATCAAATATCCACGGTGGACGGTGAATATTGACGCTGATCGAACAAGTCCTTTTGAATTAGCACGATAGCGGAGTATTTGACTCGCAGGTCCGCTTTGTCTGCGAGCGGCTGTTTCCGGTGCAATCCTCCAAGTACGAAAAATCAGGAATGTGAGGGGCGTACGGGAGCGATGGAGAGCTGATAAACGCCGAAAAATACACGAAAGTCCGCTTATTGGGGTATCCGTTTATACACTTCTATAAATATAGAAACTGCGTTATAGTGGCATTGTAGGCGTAGGGTGCAGGGGGTTGCCAATGGCAAAACGAGATGATTGGTCGGCGCGGAAGAAAAAACCTCAGTCGGAAACGACAGAGTCCATATCGCAGATTTTCAAAGTAGATCAACCGACGTATCTCAAGGTGCGGACGCTTGCTGCTGCGCGCCGGGGTACAGGGAAAGCAGCAACGGGGCAGGACATCTATGCTGAAGCAATCCAAGAGTATTTGGCGCGTCATGCCGTGGAGCTTATGGACGTGGCAAAGATAGCATAGTTCTTTTCATCTAGGAGCGCCGCATGGCAAGCCAGACACGGACACGGAATTACAACACGGAAAAAGAGAACGGGCAGCTTGAGCTTTGGAGAGGGCTGGAGATTGTCCGTGAGGAGCGCCTTAAAGATACGTTCGACATTCTTCAACTGGCGCAAATCTTTGTCTTCTGTAGCCTACCGTACCGGCCAACTGATGAGCGCCAGATTTCGCACACTGCACGGCTTGGCGACGGCTCCACAGTGGAAGTTGTCTTTACAGCGATGCGTCCGGGCATATCAATTGCTTTCGGCAATGACCGCGGTCTGCTCTACTGGCTGATTGATAAGGCCATTCGGGAAGGGACACCAAATATCTCGTGGGAACACGCCTCCGAGTATCTTGCATATTCAGGGCAGGGAACAGGGGGGCGCAACCGGGAGTTGTTGCGCGAACGATTCCTGCGCATCGCATCAACGGGAATTACTGTCGTGCGTAAATCTGGTACGCAAGAAGATCAAGCCATCATGCCTATCATTCGGCGGATTTCGCTGCCAGCAAGCATCACGGGCAAGGAGAACATCGCCGAGAAGCTGGACCGTCGAAAAGGGCGTACTTCATTTGGCCTTCAATTCGATGAGGATTTTGTAAAAGACTTCATGACACATCGCGTGCCGGTGCTGCGGAGCCTTGTTGTTGCAACAGAGGCAAGGCCGCAGATGCAGGACTGTATGTTCTTCCTGATCTGGCGATCGTACTCTGCGGCGAGCGAGAGCTGTGTCGAGTGGGATAAACTGCGGGATCAATTCTGGCAAGGCGACTCAAACCGTTCGCGCATTCGCAAACGGTTTGAGGAGGCGATAAGCCTGATCCGCACGACATGGCCGGAGTTGCGCGCTGAGGCTAGGAGTAAGGGTTTGTGGATTGGGCCTCCCAAACATGGGGTCCAGTTCGTGCCTCAATTGGAGAGGCCGAAACATATCAAAGAAGCTGAGGCGAGGGACGAAGCCGAGCGAAAGCGACGGCATACAGAGGAGATGCTAAAGGGCTTGATGAAGCCAAAACAGATTTCTGCTGGAGATGCTGTTCCACGTCCAAAATCTCCCGGCAAGGTGGGTGAACTAACTCACATCGCAGATGTTGCGAGTAGAGGGTAATTCGGACGAAGGGGAAAACGCCGCGCCTGAGTTCACCCGGCGCTCGGTTGCTACGACTCGAATTGGAACTTCGTTCTCCATTCGGTGGCCTCACTGCAAACGAGAAAAGCGTCGAAAGGCTTGCCCTGCTTGCTGGTGAAGCCCTTGAGGAGTGCTGTTTTTCCTTTGGTGCATAGGGTCTCGATCTGTTTGTCGGTGAGCTTTTTCTTGGCGATTACGACATTGACGGAGAAAGAGCAACCCTGGCGGTACTGATCGCAACCAAAGAAGTCTTTGCCGTTGGGACGGCGCAGATGGCCTATTTTGCACTTTGGGCAGGGGATACCGGCTTCGGTGGCTGACGTTGCGCCGCCTGCGGGTCTGTGCGCAGCGAGATCGGGTTGGCGCTCGATGTGAAGCTGGCCCAGCTCCATGTTGAGCAGGCCGTCGAGAGCCGATACCACGCTGAGGTATTGCGCCTTGCCACTGGCGATGTCGTCAAGCTCCTGCTCCAGCGCGCGGGTGTAGTCGTACTCGACGAAGCGAAATTTTCCGGTGAGCGAGTCGATCAGCAGCTTGGCTAGGTCTGAGGCCGTGAGGATCTTCTTGCCCTCGATGAGGTAGTTGCGCGTGATGATGTTTTTGAGGATGGACGGATAGGTAGAAGGCCGTCCAATGCCTTCACTCTCCAGTTTCTTGATGAGGCTGGCCTGGGTGTAGCCGTTCGGGGGTTTGGTCTGCTTGTTGAGCAGCCGGGTGCTGGTTGATTTGAGAGCGGTGCCTGTGCGAAGGGCCGGGACAGCTCCATTGCTGTCGTCTTGGCTCTCGGCATTGTCTTCGGCCTCTTCTGCGGCGTCCTGAGCCGTCAGGACGCGCCAGCCGGGGGCTGTGAGCGTTCGGCCCGTGGCTTTGAACACGAACGTCTGTGCGCCCTGCTGGGCCTCCATCGTGACCGTGTTCACGCTGTACTCAGCGTCGGCAAGCTGGGATGCAACGGCTCGCTGCCAGATGAGGGTATAGAGCTTCCGCTGGTCATCGTCCTCGCCGGCATTGCGGTCCTGCAAGTGTGTCGGTCGGATCGCCTCGTGGGCCTCCTGAGCGCCCTCCTTCGACTTCCACGTCCGGGGCTTGGGTGGGATGGGAAGAAGGTTCGCCTGGGCAAACGCCCGAATTTCCGCAAGGGCTTCGGCTGAAAAATTCTGGCTGTCGGTGCGGTGGTAGGTAATCAGACCCTGCTCGAAGAGCTTTTGCGAGAGCATGGCGGTCTGATCGGGCTTGAAACCAAGGGTGACGCTGGCAGCCTGCAAGAGGGTCGCGGTGGTGAATGGGGCGGGCGGCGCCTTCCGGGCCGGCTTGGTGGCCGCGGCAGTCACGCGGAAAGCGCGGCACTTGGCAGCTTGCTCGGCCAGGGCAGAGTCGAGGATGTGCTTCTGATCCTCTTTGAGGAAAGGCGCGGTATCCCACTGCGCCGTCCATTTGCCATCCTCAAAGATGGCCTCAGCTCCAAAATGCTTCGTGGTTTTGAAATTCTCGATCTCGCGCTGGCGCTCCACAACGAAGCGCACGGCAACGGTCTGTACCCGGCCCGCGCTCAAACCGGCTATGCCGGTCTGCCGTGAGAGGGCGGGGGAGACTTTGTAGCCTACCAGTCGATCTGCGCCGCGCCGGGCCTCCTGAGCATGGACAAGGTTCATGTCGAGCTGGCGGGGTGTCCTGAGTGCCTTCTGAATCACATCCTCGGTGATGGCATCGAATGTCACCCGGTGGTATCGCTTGAGCTGCAACGTCTCTTTGAGGTGCCACGCGATCGCTTCGCCCTCGCGGTCGGGGTCGGTGGCCAGGTAGACGTGATCCGCGCGCGCTGCGCGGGGCTTGAGGCCCTCCACAACGCCCTTGCCGCGCTCCGTGTACTCATATTGAAGCTGATAGTCCGGCGTGGTCACTCCAAGCGATTTAACAGGCAAATCGCGGACGTGGCCGACACTGGCGGCAACGTCCCATCCGGGGCCCAGAAAGGTTTTGATCTTCTTCACCTTGTTGGGGCTTTCAACAATCATCAGATTCATGGGACGTTCTCCGAGCTGTTTGAGGGAGGAAGAACCGGATTGGCCGGCTGGCCCGATTCCGGTTAAGCCTTGAGGCTCTTCGGTCGCACGATACGGCCGATTGTGTTCTTGTGTACGCCGAACTGGTCGGCGATCTCCTGGAGGCTGTGTTCGTGGCTGGCCCACAGGATTTTGACTTGGCGTTTTTGCTGGGGCGTCAATTTCGGCTTACGGCCGCCTAGCTTCCCTCTGGCACGGGCGGCGGACAATCCAAGTTTGGTTCGTTCGCTTATCAAGTCGCGCTCGAACTGCGTGAGAGCCGCGAAGAAGTGAAATACCGTGCCACCCATCGCGGATGTTGTATCGAACTTCTCGGTGAGCGAGCGGAAATGGACTCCGGTCTTACCGAGGCGGTCCATGATCTCCAGCAAATCGCGCAGTGATCGGGCCAGCCGGTCCAGCCGCCAGATAACAAGGGTGTCTCCCGATTTGAGTCGGTCAAGGCACTTCTCAAGTTCGGGGCGGTCCATATTGCGCCCGCTTCCCGCTTCCTCATAGATAGGTTTACACTTCGCTCTTTTCAGGGCGGGAATCTGCGCCTCTGTGGTCTGGTCTATCGTCGAGATTCTGGCGTATCCAACAATCATGGGAAAACAATACCATAAACGGGTTAGTTATGGTACTTTGTTTTTAGTGATGGGTTGAGTGGCGTTGCAGGGCACCAACCTCAGTGAGACTGGTAGGCTCTGGAGGGGATCTTAAGCCAGGTTCCCATCACAAGAAACCAACATCCCAATCTCCACCTTATAAGACGCGGCATTTCTCGCCCGGGAACCTTGCGCGGATTGGCGCGGTGACGCGCAAGCGTTGGAATGCGCTGAAGAAGGCGGGAGTATACGCTCCCCATTTGGCTAAATTGCCGTGACGGAGAGTGCTGGCGTCCTTTTTGTGCTGGGTGGAGCAACTGAAAGAGCAGCAGAGAAAAACATGGAATAAGGAACAGGGCACAATGCAGTGAAAGTGCATCGAGTAGGTGCAACACCGAGGACGAAGCGATGATTAAACTTTTGGCCTATGAGAGCGGCTGTATTCATGTTCATGCAGGCGATAGCTCGCTGAAGACAACGAAAGCCTTCACCCACGGCAGTATTCAGTTCAACATCGATGCGCGCACGGTAGTGTTTGCGCAGTTGCCGCCGGTGGCCGTGCCCAAAGAGATTGCGCTGCGCGAGGGCGAGACACTCCATTTCCAACTGCTAGCGCCGGATGGTGCGCTGCGCAAACAGGTACGCAGCGGAGTGCTCCAGGGCAACGAGAAGCAACCGGGAATTTTGCGTATCGGCGGCATGGCCAAGACGCCGCGCCAGTTCACTGCCGAAGATGGCTGGCGCAATGAGATCTACAAGTACCGCGCCTACTTCACGCATCCGGGGCTCAATACCAGCGTCAAGGGAGAATTCAAGAAGTTTGAGGATCTGCCGGAATGGCTTCGGGGCTGCATCGGGCGGCAGAAGGCGCTGTGGAACCGTCTGGCCTGGCTCTGCCGCGATGCCCGGCGTAAATGCTCTCCGGCACCAACCGAAGAGATTGCCGAGTTTGTGGCCAACACCATCTTGCCGGAGATTGACGCCTTTAATCTGATGCTGGGCCGGAATAGAACCAAGGAAAAGATGCGGCATCCGGCCAAGCTGAAAATTGAGGCTCCGGGCGTGGACGGCTTGTGGAGCTTTGCTGGCGAGCTGCGCGGACGGATCGAAAAGCGGCGCGCTATACCGGAGGGATTGCTGGAAAGGGTGGTCGAATTTGCCCAGCGGTTCAAAACAGAGTACACGCCCCTGAATGAGTTTCTGAACGACTTTGCGGCGATTGCTGAGCGGGAGGCGGCGGCGCTGGGGCTGCGGCATTTCGAGATCCGGCCGACGGTGGGCGCCTTCAAAGCGGTGCTGGACCGGCGCAAGAGTATCAAGGCTCCCTGGTCGGAGGGATGGCCGCTGCTCAAGTATCCCGATAGCCCGAAAGCTGGCAATTGGGGAGTGCATTACTACTTCAACAAGGCGGGGGTGGACTCGGTGCTGCTGGAAACCGGCAGCGGCGTGCCGGCCCTCAGCTTTGGACCGCCGCGGCCTGCCAGCGAGACAGGCTGCGAGAAGATGACGGGCAAGAGAGCAATCGAACGAAGGATGCGAGAGGCGCTCATCTCCATCCCTGGCGATGGAGCGGATAAGGTTCGGAACGATCTCCGCTTTGCCGTTCTCGAACACCGCCCATTGCCGCCCGACTCGCACCTAAAAGAGTGGAAGCTGATCTACCAGGACGGCAAGCTCTGGCTTTGCCTAGTAGTGGAATTGCAGCGTCCGCAGCCGAAGCCGACCGAGCTGGCGGCTGGCCTGGAGATCGGTTGGCGGCGAACGGAGGAAGGGATTCGCTTTGCTACGCTCTACGAGCCAGCAACAAAGGCGGTGCGCGAGGTGACGATCGACTTGCAGCGGTCGCCCAAAAACCATGAGGCTCGTGTGCCCTTTCGCATTGATCTAGGACCGACCCGCTGGGAGAAGCGCAACATCCTTTCACTCTTTCCCGACTGGAAGCCGGGAGATGGGATTCCCAACGCAGTCGAGACCCGGATGGCTTTGGCTGTTCGCCGCGACTATGAGAAGGATACGGCTAAGATTCTGCTGCGCAAGCACCTGGGCGAACGGGTACCGGCGTGGCTGGAGAAAGCTGGCAGCAACGGTCTGCACAGGCTGGCGCAAGAGTTCATGGAGGATGCCGCTGTTCAAGAGATTGTGAACGGATGGCAGAAAAAGAATCAGCATATTGGGGCACTGGTTGCGCTCTACTTTGATCGCACGACCAAGCGCATCGAGTACGGCCAGGCGCAGGTGGCGCACGATCTTTGCCGGTATCTCAAAGAGAAAGGCATTGGCCGGCTGGTTGTGGAGAGCAACTTTCTGGCCAAAGTCTCGCAGCAGCATGACAACGAGGCCCCGGTGAGTTTGAAGCGGTCGCAGAAGTACCGGCAGTTTGCGGCACCGGGCAAATTCGTTGCCGTGCTGAAAAACACGGCGGTGAAGTATGGGATTGTGGTAAACGAGCACGAGAATGTGAACATCACGCGCATGTGTAACTACTGCAAATATCTGAATCCGGCGACGGAGAAGGAGAAGTTCAACTGCGAGGGGTGCGGGCGGGAGATCAAACGGGACCAGAATGCGGCCATCAACTTGTCGCGTTCTGGAAGCGCCCCGGAGCTGGCGGAGATGGCCTTGCAGGCTGGGCGCGAAGAGTAGATGGAAGTGAGGCTGTTGCTGTGAAGCTCGAGGACCGGCAAAAGCCGATACCAGTATTCGAGGTAATTGGTTGAATCTGTCCAACGCACTTTCACTGCTTTGTGCTGGCCGCTTTTCACTCCCGTGGGACCCTTCCGACCCGTTGCATCTATTCGGCGCACTCTCAGTACGTTGTGCCTGCGTGATGCAAGGCCTTCAAGGAACTCTTGTAAGTTGCATCTATTCGACGCACTCTCAGTACGTTGTGCCTGCGTGATGCAAGGCCTTCAAGGAACTCTTGTAAGTTGCATCTATTCGACGCACTCTCAGTACGTTGTGCCTACGGCATCAAAAACATTGTAGCATCACAGGTTTGGTCTATGGATTCCGCGAAGCTCCGTTTCCCCACAGCCCCACCACACGCTTCGCCACAGGGCATCATAACTATCTCCTTGAAAAGGATTAAGTTCCGCGTTCCGCCACTACCACGCGACTTCTTGCCGCACTCGTCTCCAACCGGGAGCATTTCAACCAACATATGCTTGTTCACTTCCGAGGATAAGCCGATGATCTATTAGTGTGGGGCTTGGCGCTTCCCAAGATTCCGGCATAGAAACAGAGTCAGATTGGGGAGACAAAGAATGGACTTAAAGCCATGCTGGACAGGGATCTACCCGGTCGCCGAAATCGGCGCTCGCTTCGGTATCGCCCGTTCCACCCTCTATCGAACTATCCTCAAGCCTGCCGCATGACATCACTGTGTTCCGTCACCTCCATTGATTCTGGATTGAATCTTTTCGGGGCGCTATGCAGAAAACCCCGTCTGGCGCCAGGAGCTTGCTTTTATATATGCATTTATATAATATTCAGTCATGGCGCACCTGCCGAAGAAAACCGCAGTGAGAGACATCAAGTTCAGGGGAAGCTCCCTGAAGGATCTCTGCAAATTTCCCAAGGACGCACGGCGAGAGGTGGGATACCAACTTGACCGCGTGCAAAACGGGCTGGAACCGGAAGATTTCAAGCCGATGTCTGATGTTGGATCCGGAGTGCAGGAAATTCGGATCAAAGATGAAGCGGGTATCTTCCGCGTGTTGTATGTGGCGAAGTTTGAAGATGCGGTCTATGCGCTGCACTGTTTTCAGAAGAAGACGCAGCGGACAGCGAAGAGCGATCTCGACCTTGCCAGCAAGCGGTATGCGGAACTTGTAAAGGAGCAAAAGCGATGAGCGATAAGGCATTCAAGAGCGTGTGGGATGCGATCGAAGACGATCCCGCCCAAGCTGCGAACATGAAGCATCGATCCGCGCTGATGATGGCGATTAGTGAGCACATCAAGGCCAAGGGCCTCAACCAGACCGAAGCGGCAAGGCTCTTTGCCGTCTCGCAGCCTCGCATCTCCGACCTGATGCGAGGCAAGATTGGGATGTTCTCGATCGATACTTTGGTTACGATGCTTGCGGCGGCCGGAATCGGGATTGACATAAGGGTGAGGCCGACGCGGGTGCGAACCTTAAATAACCCTGCGCGTCGACGGGTTGCGGCATAGAAGTATGAGGTTTGAGGCGCAGCGGAACGGGAAATCGGGTTAAAGAGATCGGCGCTCGCTTCGGTATGTGGAGCCGGTCTCCGCGGCGCCGCTCAGGCCCGGCGGCGGGCAGGACTTCCGCCCCATCTTCGACGCGGTCTCCCCGGACTGGGACGGTGCCTACCCTGAAGTCCGCGTAATCCACGTCGAAACGAAATAGGCCGAGACCAAAGGCCTGTGCCGTCCCCTCTTTACCGGGCACAAAATACTCAACCCTGCAAAAATTACACACCTCAGCCGCTCACCTGGGCCACTCATCTGTATGCGTATGACCAAACACACGGTTGACGAGGCGCGGGGTTCGGTTTTATAGGTTGTCGGAAGTGTGTCTTGCGATCCAGACAGCCGGTGTGAGATCGGCGACCTGTTGAATGGGCCTGTCGGCTAGCCCTGGCAGGATCTCGTTCAGGTAGTCGCGAGCAGGGATGCTGAGCCGGCGGCAGCTTTCAACCACAGATAGGATCGCGGCCACACGCGGTCCGGCCTGCTGGCTTCCGATATGGATCCAGTTTTTTCTGCCCAACGCTACGCCGCGCATGGAATTTTCCGCCAGGTTGTTGCTCAGTTCCAGTTCCGGATATTCGAGGAAGCACGTCAGTTTCTTCCATAGCTTGACCGTGTAGGCGCAGGCCTCACCTGGCGCACTTTTCGGCAACACATTCTTGCTCAGCTCAAGGATCTGGGCGTGGATTTTGTCGAGCAGGGCCGGAGCCTCCTGCTGGCGTAGCACATGGCGGGCAGCGTGATCCATCTTCTCGTTGCGCGCTCGGGCATCGATGGCAAACAATTGATCCATCCGCTCAACGATGCTGATCGAGGCGGCATCCAGCTTGTTGAGCTTGATCGCGTCGACAAAACCCCGTCTCGAGTGGCTCCAACATGCCGCATGCACCATCTTCGGGCCGCCCACGCCACGGACGTACGAGACATATCCGTCGGTTTGCAAAATCCCCTCGAACTTGTCCAGAAAATGCGCCGGGCCTTGGCGCCCGCGGCCCATTTGAAAATCGAAGATCGTCGCGCCGCGCGGCGTGCCGTACTGCCACAGATAAGCCTGATGATTCTTGCTGCGGCGGTCATGCGTCTGTACGTCGACTGTTGTCTCATCGGCCTGGATGTAACTTCCAGCCAGCAGCTCTCGTCGCATCGCTCCCACTACCGGCGCCAGCATCTCGCCGACCGTCATCACCCAGCCGCACATCGTGGCCCGGCTGATGTCGATGCCCGCGTCGCGCAGGAAGATGACGCTCTGACGAAAGAGAGGATTGTGGTCGGCATATTTGCTCACGATGGTGTCGATGATGATCCGGTCCGAGACCAGGCTCTTGGCGATAATCCGCACCGGCAGCGGCGCCATCGCTACTCCTTGCTCCTCACACTTTTTGCAGGCACGCTTCTCGCGCTTGGTCACTTGCACAAAGTACTCGGCCGGCTTCACATCCAGCACTTCGCTCACTTCGTAGCCGATCACCTTCGTATCGGCTCCGCAGCCTCCGCATACGCACTGTTCCGGCGTGCAGGCAATCACTCGCTCCACGCGGGGAAGATCGGCGGGCAGAGTTTGGCGGCCCGGATGCTTGCGCCTCTTCTTCTTTTCAGCAGTGGGTGGCAGCGCGTTGCGCTCGCTCTCAGCGGCCACTTCCGTGTTGCTGACGCCAGGCTCGAACTCCAGCAACTCCAGCTGTAAATTGCTTAACTTCTCGCTGCCTGGGCCGTACTTGGCGATCCGCTGAAGGCGTAGCTTCTCTTCAAGAACCTGGATCTTGAGCTTTGAATACTCCAGTTCGTTTGCATACGCATTCAACTTCCCGCTCACTGCCGCAAACAGCGACTCTGGAAGCTGCGCTTTCAGTTGTTCGAGAAGATCGGAGGAGAGAGAATAACTATTCCCCGGAGTGGACGTCGCAGCGGGTTGAAAAGCCTCACTCACGATGTCTATTTCATAACAGAACAACAGTACGAATGCAAGCATTTAGTGCAGTGTTTATGCGGTGATTCGTAACTTATCAGATTCGTCTTCGCGTACCTTGCGATACCATGCCCGGCGACTCGTTTGCTTCAGATCGATGCCGCCCAGCAGAAGTGTCAGCTCTTCATGACTCAGCACGATCTTGTTCACCGTGCTGTCGATTCCAGGCCAGCGAAAACGGCCTCCGTCTAACTTCTTCGAACAGATCCAAAGACCGCTTCCGTCATATACCAAAAGTTTTAGCCGGTTGCGACGCGCATTTGCGAACAGGAACACGTGCCCGCTTTCTGGGTCACAGCCCAGATGATCGCGCACCAGGCCGTAGAGGCCGTTGAAATTCTTTCGCATGTCTGTCGCGCCGGTTGCGAGGTAGATCCGCGTCGCCGGTCCAAAGCCGAACACGGCTACAACCTCTCCAGCATTTGCACCAATTCAGCCAGCGTCTCAGCATCGAAGCCACTGCCAACCTCCACTTTCCGGCCGTTGGACAACAACACCGTAAGCGGGCTGTGCTGCTTCCCCGTTGCTGCAGAAGCCGACATCGTGGCCAGTTCCACTGTTATCAGCCGACTGTCGCCAGCCATGCTGCTCCCGCTCTCCCGCTTATCACCAGACTGCTTGTTCAGATGCCGGGCCAGCGTGCTCAAAGCCATTCCATGACTACGACAAAACTCGCTTCGCCCCATCCCGCTCTTGCGGTACAAAGCAGCCAAGCGCGCAATCTCCTGGCGGCCACGCCGACGAACTCCAACTCCAGACTCTTCTGCCATGGAAAGAGTCCATCACAAATCACCTGCTGTTTACAGGTGCGTTAGTCATACGCATACCCCTGTTTTGAACTGACCTTGACGCCGGCCTCTTTTTCGAGAAGTTTCGACTCCATCACCTGGCAGACATTGGGTACGCGGTTCCTCAGCCCCAGCTCGCGATGGATATCTCCGGCGCGCAACGTCACCAGGGTCTCATGCCGCTTCCGGGCGGGCTCCAGATAACGCGTCCGAATGTACTCCCGGATCGTGCTGGCATTGGCGGCCGGTTGTGCATCTGAAACAGACATAGACATAACATAGCAAACAGCAATGATTCTGTCGCGGTTTTCTCACTCGGTCGCGGCGCACAGTTCCAGAATCGCTTCGCCGAACTTTTCCACCTTGGCGGGGCCGATGCCGTCGATGGCCAGCAGCTGATTAGGGTTTCCCGGCCGCGCATGGGCCAGGGCGGTCAAGGAGCGGTCGTGGAGCACCAGGTAGGCCGGAACTCCAAGGCGCCGGGCCTCGGCCGCGCGCCACTCGCGGAGCCGCGCCGCCAGGGCTTCATCTTCCGCCGTAAGCCGCACCGGGGCGGCAACCGCGGCTTTTCCCGGCTTGGCCGCGGCCTTGGTCTTATACGCCCTGGCCGGAGCCGCCGGACGCCCGCCAAACTCCTCCACCACCCCGTCGCTGATCAGAATCTCCACTGCCGTCGTGGCCCGCAGCTCCAACCCCGCCTCGGTCAGCCGCACCTTGCGGAAGCGGCGCACTTCGCCGTCCTTCTCGTACTCGGCTTCTTCCATGGCGATGAGCCCGGCCTGCACCATGGCCCCCAGCAGCACATCGAATTCGTTGCGGCTCAAGGTCTCCGCCAGGCCAAGATTCCTTTGCAGCGTGCCCGCGGCTTTGTAGTCCACCGGGCGCAGTTCGTCGGCGATCTGCTGCATCCAGGCTCGCTCCTGCGGCGTGGCGCGGCGAAACAGGCGCAGCACCGCTCCCGCCGGGTCGCACACGTCGCAGATGCCGCACGGCCGCACCGCATCCTCCACGTCGCCAAAGTGGCGCACCAGGGCCGCCATGCGGCACTCGCTGGAAGTGGTGTAGCGCAACACTTTCTCAAACTGCTCGGCGCGGAACTGCGCCTGCACCGCATAGGTCTTCTTCCAGCCGGTGCGGCCTACTGTCACATTGCCGCCAAAGTCCACCAGCGCGCCGCCGTGGATTTGCAGCTTTTCCAGCGCCTTGTCGAACTCTTCTTCGTCCAGCCTGGAGCCTTCGCGCAGTTCGTCCACCGCCTGGGGATCGGCGCTTAGCGCGCGGTGTATCTGCTCCAGATGATTCACCGGCGGATAGTCGCGGTTGAGAAAGAAGTCGTGCGTCTTCTGGTCGGCATAGGAGTGCATCAGGTAGGTGCGGCTGGGCGCGCCGTCGCGGCCCGCGCGGCCAATCTCCTGGTAATAGCCCTCCAGCGTAGCCGGCAGCCCGGCGTGGATGACGGTGCGGATATCGGCCTTGTCGATGCCCATGCCGAAGGCGATGGTGGCCACCACCACCTCCAGTTGGCCGGCCTGGAAGGCGGTCTGAACCCGCTCCCGGGTCTCCGGGTCGAGACCGGCGTGGTAAGCCGCAGCAGGAATAGTTCGGGCTCTCTTGCCCGCGCTTCCGCTGCCCGAGGGGGTTCGCGACAGCTCCTCGGCCAGCTTCTCGGCCTGCTTGCGCGAGGTGGCGTAGACAATGGCCGGACGCCGCTGCGGCTCGGCCAACAGGCCACAGATCATGCCCGGACGCATGGGCACCGGAACCTCGACGACCTCGATGGCCAGATTTTCGCGCCGGAAGCCATGGATGAACTGGACCGGCTTCACCATGCCCAGTTGGGCAACAATGTCTGCCTGCACGGCGGGCGTAGCGGTGGCTGTGAGGGCCACTACCGGGGCCGGACGCAATGCCGGCAGGTGCTGGCCCAGCATGCGGTAGTCGGGACGGAAATCGTGCCCCCACTGGGAGATGCAATGCGCCTCGTCGATGGCGATCAGGGCCAGTTGGCGCTTGGCCAGCATCTCGGGAAAGCCCGGCACCCGCAGCCTCTCCGGGGCAATGAAGAGGAATTGCAGCGTGCCTTGCAGGTAGTCCACGCAGGCCTGCCGGGCCACCCCGCGCTCCAGGCCAGAGTGAATGCGCGCCACCCTGAGCCCCAGCGCGGTCAGCTTGGCCGCTTGGTCGTCCATCAGCGCAATCAGCGGCGAAATCACCAGCGCCGTGCCGCCGCGGGCAATGGCCGGAAGTTGATAGCAGAGCGACTTCCCAGCCCCGGTGGGCATGACCAGCAGCAGGTCGCGCCCGGCGATAGCCGCCCGGCAAACCGCCTCCTGGTTGGCCCGGAAACGGGAAAACCCGAAGACCGAGCGCAGCAGTTTAGCCAGCACATCCGGATTGGAGGGAGTCGTCAAAAGAGGAGAGCCCGCGGCGTGAGCAAATCGACATCGGGAGCACCCGGCGCCACCTTCAACTTTACAGGAGGAGGATGGAAGGCTCCCGGCCAGCGGCTCTGGCGCCCGCTTCAAGCCGGCACAAAAGAGGCGCTGCCTCAACCATCGGCTTGCCCGCTCGCCTCTGACCCGTGCGCAGGCGTACCATTCCGTCTGTTTCCAAAACCCTTTGCGGATGTTCCCGAATCAGGGGCATCTCTGCGCCGGAGGCATCACCCCGTGAAAACACAACAGTTGCGCCTTACTCTGCCGGTCCTTGCCGTTCTCTGCGCTGCACTCTGCGCCCCCACCAGCCTGGGCGCCTCCCAGTCCGGCTTCCTGAGCCAGTACAAGGGAACTCCGTACCACGACAGCCGCTATCAGGGAGGCGCGCAGGCCATTCCCGGCCAGGTGCATTGCGCCTACTACGACCTGGGCGGCGAAGGCGTGGCCTATCACGACTCGGACGCCAAGAACAACGGCAGCGGCGCGCTCAATCCGGCCAACGGAACTTATCTGAACGAGTTCCGCATGAAGGAAGGCGTGGACACCTCCTACACCAAGTTCAATCAGGACCCGCAAATCGACGACAACCCCTATAACAAAGTGCGGCCCCCGGCGAACCTGCTTTATGTGGGCTGGACGGAGCCCGGCGAGTGGTTCAACCTCACCGTCACGGTGGCGCACACCGGGGTTTACGCCGCCGACCTGCTCTACACCTCGAACCGCGGCGGCAGCATCGCGCTGGACGTGAACGGGGAGCCGGCCACCGGCCCATTGACCATTGTGAGCACCTACGATGCCGCCGATCCCGTTGCCTGGCGGCAGTGGCACCACTGGAACATGGCTCCGGGCATTGCCCGGCTCAAGCTGCCCGCGGGCAAGAGCGTGCTGACTGTCCACATTGTCAGCGGCGGACAGATGAACCTGGCGACCTTCGACTTCAAGGAAGCAAAGTAGATTGCTGGAATGTGGGCTCGTGCGATCCCACCCTAGCCGCAAAAGCAAAAACGCGGCGAGGGTGGGGCACCCAGGGCCTTGTATCAAGTTGTGAAGAAGCGCCAGCGCTGCAAACAGCAGCGGCCCGGCAATGCTGGAGCTGCTCTTCAATCCGCACAGGTCACAATTCCAGGCTCGGCCTTACGGCTTGGGCTTCATGGGTTTCATCGGCTCCATGGGCTTGGCGGCAGGCGCCGCTTCCGCCTTTGTCTTCCAGAAGGGATCTGCCTTGATCAGCTCTTCGCCTACATAGCTCATGTGCGGGTTGAAGGCAAACAGCTCCTGATGCGACGTGTCCACCGCGGCGGCGTAGAGTTCATGAAACTTCTTCATGCCCTCTTCGCCCAGCGCCGCCTCGAACTTCTTGTCGTCCCCGAAGCCGAGATCGATGTCCGCCATCGACTTATCCGTGCTGAGCACGACGTAGGTTCCGCTTTCGCCCCCGTACATCAGTTCATAGGTGGCCCAGTGGGCGCTGGTTTCACCCTTCTCGTGGCCCTCCTTGGCCATCTTCACCACTTCGCGCCACTGCTCTCCGTGGCCGGGGCGAACGTGGTAGACGCCGATATCCATGTAGCGTTTGTGGGCCAGGTCGGGCTCCGGCCGATAGCTCATCTTGTCGTTGTAGTAGTAGACCATCTGGTCGACCCCATCCAGCAGATCGCCGTCGGCGATGGAAGCCCGCTCCAACTCCGCCGAGAGAACACTGTTCTTCCCCACGGCGGTGTTGTCCTTCTCCCAGGCCTCGAATGAGTCATACCCGGTGAAGAACAGGGCGCGCTGCTTGCCCGAAAGCGAAGTCATGCCCAGATAGTGGGTGGGCCACTTGGCGCGGCTCATGGCCTCGACAAAGGCGCTCTCCGTCTTGTCGTGCGCCTTGCCGGCCCGGTAAGGCTTGGTGAATTCGCGGGTGACCTGAAGAACCTTCGGCATGGAAGGGGTTGCGGGTGACATTTCCTGCGCAGCCGCCACCGAAGACATGGCTACTGCAAGCGACAGTCCCAACAGACAGGGGCTGATCTTGTTCATGGGCTCTAACCTCCTGGATTGCTCGGAGATCGGCGCGGGGGGAGGGGAAGTCGGGGAATCGCGTACGCTCCAAGACTGGCTGATTATGCTGCCTGGCTTGAATGGGAGTAAAGAGCTTTTTCAACAATTTAAAGAGATTATTCTGCGTCGAGCGGTCCGGCCCACCCGGCGCCAGCCCTCACCCAAGGCTTCTGTGGGCCGCCGGTCCAGCGCGCGGGTCCGAAAACAGCAGTTGATTTTCTCCTGGCCTGCCACTATGATCCAGTCATGTCTGGTCAGCCCTGTTGTCGCCGCTGTTCTACGCTTCGCGCGCAGAGGTGACCTGGGTCTAGCCATCCGATCGACATCCTAAGGTTCCCGTATGCCCGCGATACAGCTCCAGCTGCCGCGGGCTTTCTGTTTCTATTCCCCCCCAAAAACAAAGAGGAGAAACATGACTCAAGCTGTCCAAGAGAAAGAGACCAAGACCCAGAAAGCGGAACGTCTGAAGCGCGAGAAGAACCCCTGGGAGGCGTTTGACGAGGTGCGTGCCTTTGCCCGTGCGGGCCGCTCCAGCGTGGTGCCGGAGTGGGCCTCGACCTACTTCAAGTGGTGGGGCATCTACACCCAGGGCGACGGCGTGGGGGCCACCGGAGGCAAGGGCGGCGAAGGCGTGACCTCCGATTACTTCATGATGCGCATCGGCATTCCCAACGGCATTCTCTCCGCCAGCCAGTTGCGCGCCATCGGCGGACTGGCGCGGAAATACGCCCGCAACCTGGCTGACATCACCGTCCGCCAGTGTATCCAGTTGCACTGGCTCACGATCGAGTCGCTGCCCGACGTGGTGGAGGCTCTGAGCGCCATCGGCCTCTCGCCCAAGGGCGCCTGCGGCGATGTGGTGCGCAACGTGACCGGCTGCCCGCTGGCCGGGATCGCCGCCGATGAGCTGATCGACGCCGCGCCGCTGGCCGCGGAGCTTGCGCAACTGCTCACCGGAAACCCGGAGTTCTACAACCTGCCGCGCAAGTTCAAGATCTCGGTCACCGGCTGCCCTTCCTGGTGCTCCCACCCGGAGATCAATGACATCGCCCTCACGGCTGCGGAGCGCGACGGCCAGGTTGGCTACTCCGTGCGCGTGGGCGGCGGGTTATCCAAGGAGCCGCATCTGGCCGTTCGCCTCAACGCCTTCGTCCTTCCCGAGCAGGCCGTTGCCGTGGTGCGCGCCGTGGCCGAAATCTTCCGCGACCAGCAGGGGCTGCGCGAGAACCGCGACCGCGCCCGCCTCAAGTATCTCTTTCTGAAAGAAGGCTGGACCGCGGAAAGCTTTCTGGCGGAGCTTCAGACGCGGCTCAGCTTCACGCTGCTTTCCGCCGCTCCCGAACAGGTTCCCGACGACATTTATCGTGACCACGCCGGCATTCAGCCGCAGCGGCAGCGCGGCCTCAGTTCCGTGGGCGCCACCGTGCTGCGCGGGCGCTTGACCGGTGAGCAGTTGGAAGCCGCCGCCGCTTTGGCCGAGCGCTTCGGCAGCGGCGCGCTGCGCACCACCGTCTCGCAGAATCTGCTGTTCATCGACATCCCCAACCGGAAAGCCGCCGAACTGGTGCGCGCGCTTGGCCAGATCGGACTTCAGGTGGAAGGCTCCATGTTCTGGCGCGGCGCGGTGGCCTGCACCGGAACCGAGTTCTGCAAGCTGGCCATTACCGAGACCAAAGGCTTTGCCCGCTGGCTGGTGGACGAGTTGGAGGAGCGCCTGCCGGAGTTTGACCAGCCGCTTCGGCTCAACGTGACCGGCTGCCCCAACGGATGCGGCCAGCACTGGATTGCCGACATCGGCATCGAAGGCAAAAAGATCAAGCACGAGGGCAAGCTGACCGACGCCTACTACTTCTGCCTGGGCGGAGCGGTAGGCCAGCACGCGGCCATCGCCCGCCCGGTGGGTTATCGCTGCCCGGCGCCGCTGGTGCCCGAGGCCATCGAACGCCTGCTGCGCGAGTACCTGGCCGGCCGTGCGCCTGAAGAGACCCTGCGCGCCTGGTTCGGCCGCCACTCCAACGACGAACTGCGCGCCCACCTGGCCGGCGAAGTGCTGGCGGCCGTGGAGCGCGATCTTCCCAGCGGCCACGTACCGCACGCCGTGGCCGCCGATTAAGGACGAAACCTTGAGCCTTCTCCCCATCTTCCTCAAACTCGACGGGCGCCGCGGCCTGCTGGTCGGTGCAGGCAACGTGGCGCTAGGCAAGCTTGGCAGTCCAGACAAGATCGGCAGCCTGCTCAGTACCGGGCTGCGGCTGCGCGTGGTAGCTCCCCAGGCGCGACCCGAGATTCGGCGGCTGGCCGCCGAGGGCAAGCTCGAATGGGTTCAGCGCCGGTTCGTGCAAGCTGACCTCGACGGCAACTTCCTGGTCATTGCCGCCACCGATGCGCCGGAGGTGAACGCCGCCGTCTACCGCGGAGCGGTGGAGCGCAACATCGCCTGCAACAGCGTGGACGACATTCCCAACTGCGACTTCTTTTTTGGCGCGGTGGTGAGCCGCGGCAGCTTGCAGGTGGCCATCTCCACGGGCGGAGAAAGCCCTTCCGTGGCTCAGCGGCTGCGCCGGGAGATCGACGAGCAACTGCCCGCGGACCTGGGTGCGTGGCTTGAATATCTCGGCCAGCTGCGCCGCGAGGTCCTGGCCCTGCATCCCCGCGGAGAAGCCCGCAAGCTCCTCCTGCATCAGTTGGCCCAGCGACCACTGTGCGCGTCGGCAAACTGCCCGTCGCGGCAAATGGCCCTGGCACCGCTGGAGGATGACTTCGCCGCCATTGCGGACCTGCGCGAAGAGTTTCTGCCCGAGATGCAGGACGGTCCTCGAGAGAAACCGGCAGCGGTTCACCTGGTGGGCGCAGGCCCCGGCGACCCCGACCTGCTCACCGTGAAGGCCCTGCGCCTTATCCAGGCCGCGGACGTGGTCCTGCACGACGATCTTGTGCCGCAGGCGATTCTCGGCCTGGCCGCACCGCAAGCCGAAGTGGTCAACGTGGGCAAGCGCTGCGGCGTCAAGACCATTACCCAGGAGGAAATCAACGAATTGATGATCGCGCACGCGCGCGGCGGGCGCAGCGTGGTGCGGCTCAAAAGCGGCGACCCGCTGCTCTTCGGCCGCGCCGCTGAAGAGATGGCGGCTCTGAGAGAAGCGGATGTGCCTTTCCAGGTTGTGCCCGGAGTCAGCGCCGCTTTCGCCGCCGCGGCGGCCATCGGTTGCTCGCTCACCGACCGCAACAGCGCTTCGAGCGTGATTTTCTCCACCGGCCATCATGCGCAGTCGCACAGCCAGTCACCGCGGCCGCAAATTGAAGACGCCACGCGCGTGGTATACATGCCGGGCCGCGACCTGCATCTGCTGGCTGAGGAATGGCTTCAGCAGGGGCTTCCGCCCGACTTTCCCTGCGCCGTGGTTTCGCGCGCCGCACAACCCGGCCAGCAGGTGCAATCCACCACGCTGGCCCAGCTAGGTGACGCCGCACCCACCGCCGCGCCCAGCCTGCTCATCGCCGGCTGGGCCGTCGGGGAGATCGCGACTCAAAGCCACGCGGCGGCAAGCGGCGTATCTGTCACTGCCTGAGGCTCAGGCAACTTTTTGAAAGAAGCGCCATGCCGGAAGCCACCGGCGCCGCAACCCGGCGCGGTATCTAAGGCATTTCTCCTGTTTCGCTAGAGTGGTCCTCTCGTATCCCACCCTAGCCGCAAAAACAAAAACGCGGCGAGGGTGGGGCACCCAAAGCTCCACACCTTCAGGAGAAACGCCTTAGCTCGGCCGCCATGCCGTCACCCTCGCCCTTGCCCAAGTCCTGTGCCTGAACCTGACTGCCCAATCACCTGGTGAATCCGGCCAGCGGGGGCGCTGTTTCAGGGTCCGGCTGAATGAGCAAATGTGGCCAGCCTTGCGATCTCTGCCCGCTCGATACTCATTGCGTACGATGCTCTGCCGAAGCGAGGAACCAGGAACATGCCAAGCCTTTGCCTTCGCGGAAACTCGATACAGAGGAGGGCACGATGTATATCGACTGGGCTGATCCCCGAGTGATCATAGGGCTGTCCGTAGTTGGTCTCATCATCATTGTGGGCATTGTTGCCTACGTGATCAACCGCAGGCAGACCACGGCTGCGCTGCGCAAGCGTTTTGGGTCGGAGTATGACCTGGCCGTTCGCCAGCACGGGTCCGAGCACAAGGCTGAAGCCAAGCTGGCAGATCGCGAGACGCGCGTCGAACACCTGAAGATCCGCGATCTGGCCCCCACCGAGCGGGAGCGGTTTCTGGCAGATTGGCACACGGTGCAATCCCGCTTCGTCGATCATCCCAAGGGGGCCGTCACTGAAGCCGAGGAACTGGTCAGCTCTCTGCTGGAGGCGCGTGGCTATCCCATCGCCACGTTCGACCAGCGAGCTGCGGATATTTCCGTCGACCATCCCCTCTTGATGGAGTATTACCGCTCAGCGCACGCGATCGCGGTGAGGCCTCTTGGGCCGGATGCCACCACGGAAGAGTTGCGGACCGCAATGATCCACTACCGGACCATCTTCGATGAACTCGTCCAGGTTGCGAAGCCTGACGAACACAAATCTGCCGCATAAGACGGGGGTTACGGACCGGGCGCCTTCCGAACTGGAGCCGCTCCAGGGCATTGCCCTGGAGCGGCTCTTGCCTGGGTAGGGAACCACATCAGCCCAAAAGCCGCTCAAGCGCAGTGCACAACGCCGCCTCGCTATACGAAAATGGAGGAATGAACTCCGTACGCATCGACAAGTGGTTGTGGGCTGCCCGCTTCTTCAAGACGCGGGCGCTGGCGTCCAAGGCCTGCGACCTGGGCAGGATTCACTCCAACGGCGTCCAGGCCAAGCCCGCGCGCGAGGTCCGCGCCGGCGACATGCTGCTGGTAAAGAACGAGGGCGGCGAATTCCAGATCGAGGTCCTGCTGCTGAGCGAGATGCGCGGCCCGGCGGCGGTGGCGCAAACCCTCTACCGCGAGACCGAAGCCAGCAAGGCGGCGAGGCTGAAAGCAGAAGCCGAGCGCAAGGCGATGCAGCAATTCGCGCCGCTGCCGGAACACCGGCCCTCGAAGCGCGATCGCCGCAAGATCATCCAGTTCCGCGGCGGAGCCTGACGGCACGACAGAATCCCACGGGATATGATCGTTTAGAAATGGCCGACAACGTCATTGGCTTTTACGAATCGCTCGCCGATTTCTATCACCTGATCTTCGAAGATTGGGACAGCGCAATCGAGCGTCAAGCCCAGGCTCTGGACGGCCTGTTGACCAAGCAGAATGCTCGGAATCCGCTTAGAATACTCGATTGCGCATGCGGCATTGGCACTCAGGCAATCGGCCTCGCCATGCTCGGCCATCGGGTCACCGGTTCGGACCTGAGCTCGACCGCAGTCAATCGGGCGCAACTGGAAGCACAGCGCCGGACGCTTTCGATCTCTTTCTACGTCTCCGACATGACCTCGCTTGAGGAGGTCCCGGAGAGCGGCTTTGATGCAGTCATCGCGATGGACAACGCGCTGCCGCATTTGAGTGGTAGTGAACTTGGCCAGGCAGCGGCGGCTATCGCGTCAAAGCTCAAGCCGAATGGAATTCTCATGGCCAGCATCCGCGACTATGACACGCTCATGGTTGAAAGGCCGGCAATCCAAGAGCCGGCGCTCTACGGGCCGCTTGGCAGCCGGCGCATTGTGCATCAGGTGTGGGACTGGGCCGGGGATTCAAGCTATGTGCTTCACCTGTACATTACCGTCCAATCAAACCGGGAATGGCGAACGCACCACTTTGTTTCAGATTACCGATGCTTGCTGCGCAGCGAACTCTCGGCCGTTCTGAGCGATGCGGGATTTGAATCCGTGCGTTGGCTGATGCCAACGGAGAGCGGCTTTTACCAACCCATCGTTCTGGCCAGACTGCCTGCATAGCGCGGCCGCGCTGGGTCCGTTCCACGAAACCTCAGCCTGCCCGAGTTTGTCCGTCTGTCCAGACCTCTCCGTTTGCGCCCAGCCTGCCGGGCAGACGGCAACTTTAGTAGACTCAACGGCAGGATGCTTGCTTCAACCCGTACGATTCGCCGCTCCGGCTCCGCGTTGCGTCTTCCCGCGCTGGCAGCCGCCCTTGTGACTTTTGCCACTTTGACACCGGCCCTGGCCCAGGGCACGCACCTGTGGACCCAGTCGCGCATCGAGGAGTTTGAGAAGGGCACTCCGCAGGGTGTGGCCCTGACCAGCGACGGCCATCTGCGCGAGGCGCAGGCACTGAGCGAGGTGCTGACCACGCCCTCGACTTTCGTGTGGTCGGTGGCCGCAGATAAAAGCGGGACAGCCTACATTGGCACCGCATCGCCGGCCACGGTGCTGCGCGTGGGGCCGGTCGGCAAGCCGTTTACGCTCTTCGAGAGCAAAGACCTGAGCGTGCAGGTTGTGCGCCTGGGGCCGGATGGGGCGCTCTACGCGGCCACGCTGCCCAGCGGCCGCGTTTACCGGCTCAAGACCGATGCCACGGCCATGCAGGATGACGGCAGCGCTACCGTAGTCTTCGACCTGGCCAAACTGGAAGAGGCAAGAAGCGGCGACGGCAAGGCGATCGACGAAAAAACTGCGGCCAGGCCTCGCTACATCTGGGACCTGGCTTTCGACTCCGCCGGACGCCTCTACATTGCCACCGGCGGGCCGGGAGCCGTCTATCGCGTCGATCCCGCCAAGCCCGGCTCCGCGCCGGAGAAGTTTTTCAAAAGCGATGAGGAGCACATCCGGGCGCTGGCCTGGGACGCGCAGGGCAACCTGATTGCCGGCTCGGACGGCAGCGGCCTGGTTTACCGCATCAACCCTCAGGGCAAGGGCTACGTGCTCTTCGAGGCGCCCCGGCGCGAGATTACGGCGGTGGCCGTGGGAGCCAACGGGACCATCTATGCCGCCAGTGTGGGCGACAAGAGCCACAATCCGCTGCCGCCGCTGCCCGTGCAGGGAATCGGCGCAGCGACCATCACCGTGATCCAGCCGGGCTCGATCCCGGGGGCAAACGCCAGCGTTGTGGCCCCGGAGGGGACTGAGATCTATGCCCTGGCCGAGGGGCAGGCCCCGCGCAAACTGTGGACCGGCAAGGATGAGATCGTCTACGCGCTGGCCGCGCGGCCCGAGAGTCTGCTGGCGCTCACCGGCAACCGCGGATACGTTTTTCAGATTGCGGACGACGGCAGCTACGCCGACGTGGCCCACCTGGCGGCGCAGCAGGGCCTGAGCCTGTCCGTGGTTCCGAACGCGGGCGCCGGGCAAGAGATTCTGATCGGCAGCGGCAATACCGGCAAGCTGTTCCGCCTAGGCGCCGCCGCCGGCCACCATGAGTATGCCAGCGAGGTGCTGGACGCCGGCGCGCTGGCCCGCTTTGGCCGCATCGAGGTGGAACCCGGCTCGACCGGCTACGAGCTTTGGACCCGCTCCGGCAATGTGGAGCAACCGGTGCGCGGTTGGAGCGATTGGATGCCGCTGAAGGACAGCGCCGTGGCTTCGCCCGCCGGCCGCTTTCTACAGTGGAAGGCCGTGCTGCATCCGGGAGGAACTGTGGGCAGCGTGGGCGTGAACTACCTGCCGGTGAATGCCGCGCCGGTGGTGGACGAACTGGTGGTGGCGCCGGGCGTGCGCGTGAGTGCCCAGAGCCAGCCCGGCCCCCAGCCGCAAACCGTCAACATTGCCTTCCCTTCCCCCAACCCGAATCCGTTGGCAGCCTTCGAGGCCGCGGCCAACGCGCCCTTGCAGGGCGTAAAGGACCGGACCGCCATTACCGTGCGCTGGGCGGCCCACGACGACAACGGCGACGAGTTGACCTATGCGCTCTATCTACGCGGGGACGACGAGCATGTGTGGCGGCTGCTCAAGGACGGGATTACCGAGAAGGCCTACAGCTTTGACGCCACACTCATTCCCGACGGCGGCTACCAGGTGAAGGTGACGGCCTCTGACGCGCCCTCCCACACGCCCGGCGACGCACTCACCGGAGCGAAGGAAAGCGAGCGCTTCGAGGTGGATACCACCCCGCCGGTGATCTCCTCACTGAAGGCCACCGCGGAAGAAACCCACTGCGGCAAAACGCCCTGCCCTCGGCAGCTTCTGGTGACCTTCGACGCCGAGGATGCGGCTTCGCCCATTGCCCACGCGGAATACTCCCTGGATGCGGCGCCCTGGCAGTTTGTTGCGCCGGTGGGCGGGCTGTCCGACTCCCGGCGCGAACACTATGAGATTCCCCTGCCCACTGCCTCTCTTGCAGGCAGCGCGGCCGAGCATTTGATCACCGTCCGTGTTTACGACCGGTACGACAACGTGGGCGTGGCCAAGACGGTCATAGCCGCCCAAGCGAAGTAGGCCTATGCGATTCGAGCTTTTTCTGGCAATGCGGTACCTCAAGGCCAAGCGGCGGCAGGCCGTGGTGGGCGTGGTCACCACCATTTCGATTGCCGGCGTGGCCGCGGGCGTGGCGGCGCTGATCATTGCCCTGGCCATCACCAACGGCATGCGGCGCGACCTGCAGGACCGACTGCTGGGCGCCTCGTCGCACGTGGACCTAATGCGCGTGGAGTCTGACGGCATTCACGACTGGCGGCCGCTGCTGGAGCGGCTGCGCGGGGTGCCCCATGTGACCGCCGCGGCGCCGGGAATCTACGGGCAGGTGCTGGTTTCGCGCGGGCCGCGCGCCGGCTTTGCCATGATCAAGGGCATTATCCCCGCCGAGGAGCGGACCGTGAGCAGCCTGCTGAGCACGATCACTTCCGGATCGGCCAAAGACCTGGAACCGCAGGCGGCCATGCCCAATCCCGGCCCTAATGCCGGTCCGGATGCGGGCCCGGACAACACGCCCTACCCGGCCCTCGTTCTGGGCAAGGACCTGGCCGAGCAGATCGGCGCACAGGTGGGCGAGAGCGTGCTGGTGACCAGCCCCCAGGGCGAGCTGACGCCGCTTGGCCTCGCGCCCAAATACCAGCGCTTCCGGGTGGTGGGCATCTTCCACTCCGGCTTCTACCAGTACGACGCG
>Ga0302267_10001879_pt1 | contig 26219 bp, 24 predicted proteins | sample III_Bog_E1_3_FD_194555 | JGI IMG/M metagenome (GOLD analysis project Ga0302267, IMG submission 194555) | Peat permafrost microbial communities from Stordalen Mire near Abisko, Sweden - III_Bog_E1_3 | ecosystem: Environmental > Terrestrial > Soil > Wetlands > Peat | place: Sweden: Abisko...
AGCCATCCATCATGACGCTGGTATAGCCCAGCTCGATGGCGCTCTTGCAGGTCTCAAAGCTGTTGCCGTGATCCTGGTGCATGGCGATGGGGATCTCGGGATTGAGCTCGGCCGCGGCCTGGATCAGCTTGAAGAGGTAGAGATCCTCGGCAAACTGGCGGGCGCCGCGACTGGCCTGTACGATGACCGGCGACTTGGTTTCCTTGGCCGCCATCATAATGGCCTGAATCTGTTCCATATCGTTGACGTTGAATGCGCCGACGCCGTAACCGCCCTTGGCGGCCTCGTCGAGAAGTTGCCGCATGGAGACTAGAGGCATAGAGGATTCTCCTTCTGAGTTTGAAATCTGGTTTGAGGCTGCTTCGGTTCTGGCCGCCTGAGCGCTCGGGCACCTCAAATGCAGGCAATCAGCCTGACGGGCGGCATAAACTGCGATCATCCTTATGGTAGCAGAGACTCACAATCGAGAAACGTGCTCGGGAACACAGGGGGAAAGCGCCGATAGTGGAGCCCGATTCAGGATGAACGGTTCCCGATGTGGTGCAAGGAGTTGCGGGCTTCCTGTCTTCATGGCCCGGTGTGGAATAATCTGCCGGTGAGCCTCGCTTCCGATCACGACTGGTTTCTGGTGGCTTGCGCCGCCGGAACGGTTCTGCTGCTCTTGTTGTTGATTGCAAAAGTCAGGCTGCATCCGGCGCTGGCGCTGGCCGTCGCGGCATTCGCTTTGGGTGTGGCCTCCGGAATGCCGCTCAAGCAGGTTCCGCTCTCCTTTACCGGCGGCGTGGGCAATCTGCTCGGCCATATCGCAATCGTGCTGGGGCTGGGTGCGGTGTTGGGACGCCTGCTGGCCAACTCAGGCGGCGCAATGGCGCTGGGCCGCGCGCTGGTGGATGGCTGCGGGCCTCGTGGCTTGCCCTGGGCGCTGATGGGGATGGGCATTCTGGTGGGGATGCCGGTGTTCTTCGAGGTGGGGCTGGTGCTGCTGATGCCCATCGTGGCTGAGGCCGCGCGGCGCAGCGGAAAGCCGCCGATCCTGGTGGGAATGCCTCTGCTGGCCGGGCTGTCCATTGTTCACGGCACGCTGCCGCCGCATCCGGCAGCGATGCTGGCGGCTACGCAGTTTCACGCCGATCTTGGGCGGACAATCTTGTTTGGCCTGGCGGCTGGATTGCCCGCCGCCGCGTTGGCCGGGCCCGTGCTGGGCTGGTTCCTGCTGCGCCGCTGGCAGAGGCGGAAGGCAGAGGGCGCGCCGGAATCAGTCGAAGAGGAGACGCCGCTCTTTGCGCCGACAGAGGCTGACGACGAGTTGATTGAGCACCGGGAGGAGGCTGCTGAAACCACCTTAGAATCACGGGTGCCCCAGGTCCGGACCTTCGGACCTGGGAAGCTATCGAGTCCGGATTCCATTCCCGCTCCAGCCGGTCCCATTCGCGCGGCGGCGGCCATTCTGCTCCCCGTAGCACTGATCTTTCTCGGCAGTTGGGCCGATGCGCTGACCACGCCGGGCGGGCTCGCGAACCAGATTCTGCACTTTGTGGGCAGTGCGGATGTCGCTCTGCTGATCGCGGTTCTTGCCGCACTGGTCACGCTCGGCGGGCACGCTCAGTCGGGAAAGATCAAGAGCCCGGAGGGCTTGCGCAAGCTGACCTCGGAGTCCTTTGAGCCCATCGCGCAGGTGCTTCTGATTCTAGCCGCGGCCGGGGGGCTGAGCGGCATCCTGCGCGACTCGGGAGCCGCCCAGTCGACGGTGAGCCTTGCCTTGGGCGCGCACATGCCGCCGCTGGTGCTGGCCTGGCTGCTGGCTGCCGTCGTCCGCGTCTCGATGGGGTCGGCAACGGTGGCCATGGCCGTGGCTTCGGGGATTCTGGCGCCCATGACGGCGCATCTCGGCGTGCGGCCTGAATTGCTGGTGCTGGCAACCGGCACCGGATCGCTGATTCTCTCGCATGTGAATGATCCCGGCTTCTGGCTGATCCAGTCCTTCTTCAAGATGGATTTGAAGGAGACGCTTTCCACATGGACCGTGCTGGAGACGGTGCTCTCGGTGGCCGGGCTGGGAATGACGCTCGTGCTCTCGGCGGTGCTGCGGTAGATAATAGATGCCTCTGTTCCAGAGAACCAGCCGAGGGCATGCATTCGCGTTCGATCCGCTAAAGCAACTTATCGATCTTTTATGAATAGATGCCCGAGAATCGGGCGACCTACATGGTCAGTGGACTACTTCCGGGGGGCCGGTGATTGGACCGGAACGCGGATATTACCCGCCAGACATTCAATTCACACCCTTGAGATTTGATTTAGACCGATACGAAGGTTCGGTCCGCGCACTACGACTTTGGATTTCGCCGCTCGCCGCACGTGGTCTCGGGACTTAATGTGATTCCGAGATGATGAAATGGCCATCTGCTCCGATTGGCCAATACCTGTTGCTCAATAAAGCCGCTCTTTCATGTCAACCGTGGAACCTTGAGGTTTCGGTTTTCGTATGGCCATACAACGAACCGGCCACAGCCAGCCATGACGCCCCTCCCAGCAAGGAGCGGAGGTCATCGAGCGGCTTATCGCGTGGACGGACGCTTTCAGGCAGCACCATTCGCGCTACACGCAGAAAGGCACTTCAGCATGAACGCTCCTCAGCCCGTCACTCGCATCCTCGGCTTTGCCTTCCTCCTTCAATTTTTTGCCTCGCTCGCTGGCGGCCTCATTCTCATGATGGGCCTCGGTATTCCCGGCGACACCGCCGCCGCCCTTCTTCGCATCGCCGCCCGGCCATGGCTTCTCCGCGTTGACATCCTCGACGAGATGGTCGCCGTCGCCGGTGTCATCTGGCTGGGCGTGCTCCTTTACGAGGCTCTTCGCGCCTATGGCCGTCTTTCCGCGCTTACCGCTTGCGCCCTCTACTTGCTTGAAGCTGTGCTCGGCGCCGTCAGCCGGCTCGCCGCCTTTCCGCTAATCGCCCTCTCCAGCCAATTCGCCGCCAACCCCTCCGCGTCTCTTCTCGCCGAGGCAGACCGCGCCCTCGCGTCGATGAACTTCGGCTACACCCTCCTCCTGCTTGCCTTCAGTCCCGGCGCCGTCCTCTTCTACTGGCTCCTGTTCAAGTCGCGCCTCGTTCCTCGTGCTCTTTCACTGTGGGGACTCATCACCGTCATACCCCTCTTCATCGCCACCGCCCTGTCCGTCCTCGGCATCAGCCTCCCGTTCTATATCGTTGTCCCCTATATCCCCTTCGAGTTCGCCATCGGCCTCTGGATCATCATCAAGGGCGTGAGAATCACGCCGGCTGAACACGCGTGAATCCTGCCCCGCCCGCTCGGCAAGAAGGAAGACTCGCGGTCTTCAAATCGACATCGTTGGTGTGTCGTCGCCAACCCGGAAATCGTCTGTCAGTTGCACAGCTCTGGCGCTCTGTACCTTCGGCTGCGCTCGCGGCGCCGCGAGAATTCTCTGCAAGCGCGCCCCGGCCAAATCGACCAGTTCTTCGTCCACACTAAAGTCCCGTAAAATGAAGTGGCGAGCGAGTCAGCCGATAATGGGCATAGGCGGGTGTGTGTGACAACCACGACTGGGCAGGCCAATAACTTCGAGGGATCAAAGTCTATCGCGGCGGACGGAGTGCACTTTGTGGCCCGCCAGCCCATTCTGGATCTGAATGGGCGGGTTCATGCCTTCAGGCTCCTCTTCCGCGAGGAATCGGAACCGGAAAAAAGCGCGTCTGCCGGCCGGGCAATGATGGAGACCGCGGCATTCCACAAATTGAACAAGCCCAGCGAGCTGAAGCGGTTGACTGGCAGCCTGGTTGCCATCGTGCGCTGCGCCCCGGAGGCTCTGAGCGAGGAGCTTGCGCAGGTGCTGCCGCCGAGCCTGACCGTTCTGGAGATTGCCCCGAGCGGGGGGGCGACCCCCGAATTGAAGGCCACATGCGAGAAGCTGAAGGCCCTGGGCTTCCGGTTGGCGTTGGGCGAGTTTACGGGCCAGCCGGAGTTCGATTCGCTGGTGGAACTGGCCGACTACATCAAGGTGGATTTTGGCCGGAGCCAGCCGGAGGAACGAAGGGAATTACTGCAGCGGCTGCGCGGCAAGTCGATTATATTGCTGGCCTCAAATTTGGAGACGCAGAAGGATTACCTCAAAGCGCGCGAGGAGGGCTTCACGCTCTTTGAAGGCTACTGGTTCTGTCAGCCGGTGATGAAGCGCAACCGCAGGCCGCCCGCGAACCAGATGTTGCGGATTGAGATTCTGCAAGCGCTACAGAAGCAGCCCCTTGACCTGGTCAAAGTGAGCCAACTGGTGAAACGAGACGGCCCGTTGACCTACCAACTGCTGCGGCTGGCAAACTCGCCGCTTTGGGCGCTGCGCCAGCCGGTGGAGTCGATCCAGGCGGCGCTGCTGGCGGTGGGCGACGATGCCTTTCGGCGCATCGCCACACTGGCCATCGCGACTGAGTTTAATGGCGATCAGCCGGCGGAACTGCTGTGCATGGTCATGGTGCGGGCACGATTCTGCGAAGTAGCCGGCGTGCGGCGAGGTCTGGACCCCTTCGGGCAATACTTGCTGGGGTTGCTGAGTCTGCTGCCCGCCATGCAGGGCCAGCCGATGAGCGAGTTGGCTCCGGCGCTGGCGGTCAGTCCTGAGATACGAGCAGCGCTGATGGGAACGAAGACCCCGGAGCGCGTGCTGCTGGGATGGCTGGAGAGCTGCGAGTGCGGCGATTGGGCCGGGTGCGATGCGGCTGCACAGGCCGATGGCTTGAATCAGCAGGAACTGGTGAAAACCTATGTCGAGGCTGTGGCATGGGCCGAGGCGGCGCTGCATTCGGGCAGTTAGACAGCTACTAGCTCTTAGCCTTTAGCTTAAGAGTGCAGGTCGCGAGAAGGGCAAGGCTAACAGCTAACAGCTAAAAGCTAAAAGCTAAAAGCTGTTCTGCCATCCCAGCACCGCTCTTTGTGCCGCGAAGATCTCCTTCAGCCCTACCTCGGCCAGATCGATCAGGCCATTCAGCTGCGCCCGTGAGAAGCTGCCCTTCTCCGCCGTGGCCTGGGTCTCGATCAGGCCGCCATCGGCGGTCATCACTACATTCATGTCGACCTCGGCCTGCGAGTCCTCCTCGTAGCAGAGGTCCAGCAGCGCCGTACCGCCGACGATGCCCACCGAGGTCGCGGCAACGAGTTGTTTCAGCGGCGATGCCTTGAGCGTTCCGGCCTCGACCAGCGCATTCAGAGCCAGCGCCAGAGCCACCGCCGCGCCCGTAATGGCCGCCGTGCGCGTGCCGCCGTCGGCCTGGATCACGTCGCAGTCCAGAATCACTGTTCGTTCTCCCAAGGCCTTCATGTCCACCACGGAGCGCAAGCTCCGGCCGATCAGCCGCTGAATCTCGTGCGTCCGGCCGCCGATCTTGCCCCGTTCGCTTTCTCTAGGGGTCCGGGTCAGGGTCGAGCGGGGCAGCATCGAGTACTCCGCCGTCACCCAGCCACGCCCGGAGTTGCGCAGCCAGCCGGGCACTCCCTGCTCCACGGTGGCGCAGGTCAGCACGCGTGTGTTGCCCAGAGAGACCAGAATGGAACCCTCGGCGGTTTGCACAAAGCCGGGAATCAGTTCAAGTGGGCGAAGCTGGACGGGCGTTCTGCCGCTGGGACGAAAGAAGGAGGGAGAGACTGGGATGTTCATGCAGAAATTGTACGGGAAGTAGCCTGCGCCGCAGGCGAGGGAACTCTCGCAGGAGGTCTTTTCCAGAACGGGAATCCGCCGATCTCCCGGTCCATAAAAGGAATCTCTATTTAACCCATTGAAACTAAATGTTTTATGCTCATTGGGCCGAATCGTCTAGTTCCGTTTTGGGAGAAAATGCCAGTCGTGGTCCGGAATGGAGTGTCCTGGGATCGGACACTAAGCCCTTCCCTTATTAGGAACTTACCAAAGGCGTCCTAGTTTGGCACGCCACGTGTAATGGAAGAGGACAAAACCAAACAGCAGGACCGGCTAAGGCACGGAACAGGGAACAGGCAATAGGGAAGAGGGAACAGGTCAAATCGAGGGCAATTGACACAGACCTCTGATCTCAGCCGTTGACGCCTGATCTCTGCCCACTGAAAAGAAAGGGAACAGACTATGCATCAGCAGACAGCACAGGCGGAGGGACACAAAGCAACCGGTGTGGCCGCAGCGGGCCTCGCCGAGGCGGAAGTTGCAGCAGAGGGCTTGGAGGGCTTGGCCGGAGGCCGGGTGGCTGAGATCGAGCGCAAGAGGGTCGAGGCGGTGGTCGAGACTCTGGCCAACCTGCGCGGCGGGGGCGAGAGCGTGGCCGAGGTGGCGCATGATGCCCGCAATATGGTCACCGCGCTGGGGCTTTACTGTGACCTATTGGAGGAACCGGGGGTGCTGACCGCGCCCTTCCTTCACTATGCCAATGAACTCCGGCTGGTAGCCACAGCCAGCCGTCGGCTGGTGGAGAAGCTGCTGGCCCTCGATCTTCGCCTGGGGCCAACCGCCGACCGTTTCAGCGCAGCCCGGCTCTCCGCCGATTCGATTGCAGAGCTTCGTCCGGAGCGCGGGCGCCGTTGGGAGCTGATGCCCGCCGAGCCGATCGACAACCTGGCAGGGGAGGTGCTGGCCAACCGCAATCTGCTGGCCGCTCTGGCCGGGCCCTCGATCGCACTCACTCTGGACGTTGAAGGTGGCGCGCTGGCGGTTCGCCTGACCAGTGAGGATCTGACCAGGATGCTGGTCAATCTCGTCAAGAATGCCGCGGAGGCCATGCCGGAGGGCGGCCGCATCCAGTTGGGCCTGCACGAGCTCTCCGCCGGAACAGGCTCCGCCACGCAGATGCTGTCGCTGATCGTCGACGACAACGGGCCGGGCATTCCGCGCAAAGCTCTGGAGAAGATCTTCGAGTCAGGCTATACCACTCGGCCCAACGGCGCAGCGAGCCGCGGCGGCTGGCCGGCCTCTCATCGCGGGCTGGGCCTGGCCATCACCCGCTCCATCGTCGAGGCCGCGGGCGGCCGCATTCATGCCGTGAACCGCGCCCCGGCCGGAGCACGCTTCGAGATCGAACTGCCCGTCCGCCCCCGCTGAGTCGCAGGCCGAACCCCGGCAGAAGGCCCGTGGAACGAAGACTCAGAAGAGCGGGAACAGAGGAATCCAATTTACCGATTTGCGCGTGAGGCGAATACAATGCTCGAGACAGTTCTGAACGCAAGAGCCATGGAGTTTATCCCCCAACTCGCGGAGCCGCCGGTGCATCTGCACCTGCTGGTCGTCGATGCCGATGCGGCGATGCGCTCGGCCTGCGCCGAGATCGCCGCCAGCCTGGGCTACGCGGTCGAGAGCACCGCGGACTTGAACCAGGCGCGGAGCATGTTGCGCGGCAGCACGGCCGATATTCTGCTGGTTAATCTGCCCACGGGAAGCAATCAAGGCCTGGAGCTGATCTCAGAGGTCAAGCTGCTCTACCCCCAGACCGCGGTCATCGCCATGACCGCATCGGGATCGGTCAACGCCGCCGTCGAGGCGATGCGCTGTGGGGCCTCCGACTACCTGGCCAAGCCCTTCGCGATGGACGAGCTCTCCACCGTGCTCGATCGCGCCGCTGCCAGCCTGGTCACCGACACCGCGACCCGCCAGTTGCGGGAGCGGCTCAGGCTCTCACAGGGGCTGGGCGCCATGATCGGCCGCTCCGGGGAGATGGAAAAGCTCTATCGCATCCTGTCGAAGGTGGCCCAAAGCTCCCATCCAGTTCTGATTCTCGGCGAAAGCGGCACCGGCAAGGAACTGGTGGCGAGGACCATCCACGCCTACGGGCCGAATTCGCAGAAGCCCTTTCTGCCTGTCGACTGCGGCTCGCTGGTGCCGACGCTGATCGAGAGCGAGCTATTCGGTTATGTCAAGGGGGCCTTCACCGGGGCCAACCGGGCAAAGGATGGATTGCTGGTCTCGGCCGAGGGAGGCACGGTCTTCCTCGACGAGATTGGCGAGCTTACGCTGGACCTGCAGGCCAAGCTGCTGCGCGCGCTGCAAGAGAAAGAGGTCCGCCCGGTCGGCGCGACGCACCGCGTGGCCATCAAGGCGCGCATCGTGGCCGCGACCAACCGGGATCTTGCGGCAATGGTCGAGAAGGGCAGCTTCCGCAAGGATCTCTTCTACAGGCTCAACGTGGTCAACCTGCGCCTGCCCTCGCTGCGCGACCGCCGCGAGGATATTCCGCTGCTGGCGGCGCACTTCCTTGACCGGATCAGCCGCGAGCACGGCAACAAATTCACCTTGAGCGACGAGGTGTTGCGCACCATGATGCGCCACGATTGGCCGGGAAACGTGCGGGAGCTCGAAAACTCCATAGAACGGGCCTGCGCGCTCTCCAGTGGTCCGGTTCTTCACCTCGGAGACCTGCCCACGCAGCTTCAGCAGCAGGGCTTGGAGGCCCGGCGTTCGGCCGTTGCCGGCGAGCCGGCCGCTGAGAGCAGCCAGCCGCAGTTGACCACCCTGGCCGATCTCGAGCGCCAGGCCATTCTGTCGGCCATTCGCACTCTCAACGGCGACAAGCTGCAGGCCGCGAAGCTGCTGGGAATCGGCAAGACCACCCTCTACCGCAAGCTGAAGGAATACGGCATCGCCGACCCGCTTCGGGAGGAGTGACCGGCCTCGACTCAAGACGGAATCGATCACGCCGATAGAAAAATTACGGGAAAACTCAAAGGTTCCGAACGGGAGCAAGAAACCCGCGGACACCAAGAAAACTCCGGCCACAGGCTGGCCGGGAGAGCTGACGAGGAGCTGGATATGAGCATTCTGATCGTTACCGGAATCGAAGGCGCCCGCAACTGCGCGACCGTCGTGGGAGCGCAACTGGGCATGGAGGTCGAGGTGGCCGAGGGACGGAAGCCTGCGCTGGCCGCGCTGCGCCGCCGTGAGTTTTTGGCGGTCGTGGTGGACGAGACCATGGCCGAATGCGATCCGGCGGCCGCCGAGGCCGTCTGGGAGCACGCCGGCCTGGCCATCCCCTTGCAGATCAACTTTGCCCTCTCCGGCGCAGCCCGGCTGGTGCGCGAGATTCGCGCCGCCCTGCTCCGCCGCGAACGCGAGCAGTCGCTGGCCCGGCGCGCCGCCGCCGCAGCCATCGAGATTGAGCTCAAGTCCACCGTCGCCGGCCTGCTGCTTCACTCCCAACTGGCTCTCAGCGGTAACGAGGTGACTCCTGGGGTCGCTGAAAAGCTGCGCGTGGTGGCCGACCTGGCCGGCAACCTCCGCCAGCAGTTGAGCGCGCCGTTCGTTGTCCGCAACGAAACCGCCGCCTGACCACCACCTGCGGTGGGGCCAATCGCCCCTTCGACTGCGCTCAGGGCAGGCTTTCGGCATGCTCCGCGCCAGAAAAAAGCGCGGACTGAGAATCTGTCCGTTCTGCCTGCATCGTGGAGCGGACCAACAATAATTTATTGCGTTGCACGCGCATCGCCGGGGCGGCATTTGCCCCGGCGTTTCTTTCTTCCGCCACGGAAATGGATGAGAAGAAGCAAATGCTCCGGATCCGGCGAGTTGGCCGGCGAAGGATTCCCCCAAACATCGCAAGCCGGTCCTCGCCAGGGCAGGTCACGGTGAAGGGTACGGGCTTTAGCCCGTACATTCATGGATCAAAATCATCCGTGCTTCAGCTCCGGAGGGATCGTCTTCCAACCTGCCTCAACCATCCCATCGAAAAAACGCAATGAACCCATCGCCGGTCTACAATGTTGCGGAGCGCGCGATCCTCAGCGCGCTGCAAGCTGCACCCTTAGGAGTTCCAGTGAAAAGAGATTCGCTTCGATTGAATGCTTCGGTAATCGCCCTTTTTCTGCTCGCAGTTGTCGTGCTCTCGCAAGGCCGCCCCTGTGCAGCCCAGGCGGCAGAAAACGCGCTGGTCGTGCAGACGGCGAGCGGGCAACTGCGTGGAGTGGCAAGGGCCGGAGGCGGCGCGGAGTTTCTCGGCGTCCCCTACGCCGAGCCGCCGGTCGGCGAATTGCGCTGGCATGAGCCTCTGGCCTTCAAACCATGGCCCGGCATTCGCGACGCCGTGGCCTTTGGCGCTCCCTGCGCGCAGCCGGTGCTGGGCGACTGGAACCGCTACGATGCCGAGCGAGGCAAGGAGGACTGTCTCTTTCTGAACGTGATCACGCCGGTCTGGCCGGCCAAGGCGGCGTTGCCAGTGATGCTCTGGCTGCACGGCGGCGCAAATGAAGGAGGCTCGGCGTCGAGCGCGCTCTACAAAGACGGTACGCTGGTCAATCACGGCGTCTTGCTGGTCACGGTCAACTACCGGCTGGGCGTCTTTGGATTTTTCTCTCACCCTGAACTGACCGCCGAGTCGCCGCATCATGCCTCGGGCAACTACGGGCTGATGGACCAGATCCTGGCCCTGGGCTGGGTGCGCGACAACATCGCCCGCTTCGGTGGCGACCCCAAAAATATCACCATCTTCGGCCAATCGGCCGGAGGGCAGGACACGGGCCTGCTGATGACGTCGTCGCTCTCGAAGACCCTCTTCCAGCGCGCCATCGCCGAGAGCGGCGTATCCTTCTCTCCGGCGCCGCCTTCGCTGGCCGAGGCCGAGCGGCAGGGAGAGAAGTTAGCGGCGAGTCTGACGGGTGCAACGCCGACAGACCCCAAAGGAGATGCAGCACTGATACATCTTCGCAAGTTATCGGTTCAGGAACTGCTGACGGCCCGGAAGGACCTCAGTCCGCATCAGACTTTTGGCCCGGTCATCGATGGTTGGGTCATCGCGCGTTCGCCTGCCGAGGTCTTTCACTCCGGCGACGAGGCGGCGATTCCGCTGCTCATCGGCGTCACCTCGCGGGAGTTCGGCGCGCAGACCTTCGGAACGCCCACCGCGCCCGACGAGCTGCGCAAGACCATTTCAAATTTCATGGGAAGCTTTGCTCCGCCAGTGCTTGCGGCCTATGGGCTGAACGACGGCGGCCAGGGCACTGCCGACGCGCTGCACGGCTCCGCGCCCGATCAGTGGACTGCGGACTACTTTTTTCGTTGCCCGGCTGTGACCGAGGGAGTCTGGCACGCTGCGGTCCATAATCCCGTCTACGAGTACGAGTTCGCTCACGCTATTCCTGGCCAGGAGGCCCAGGGCGCGGTGCACTCCTCCGATCTGCCTTATGTCTTCGGATACTTTCCGAAAGTGGGAAACATTGCGGGCAACTTCACCGACATCGACACAAAGCTCGCCGACCTGATTGAAAGTTACTGGACGAACTTCGCCAAGACCGGCAACCCGAACACGGCTGGATTGCCCGATTGGCCGCAGCTAGGGGCATCGCAGAGCTACATTCAGTTCTCGCAGGATGGCAAGGTCGCGACAGCAACTAGTCTGCGCGGCGCACAATGCGCTCCTTATCGGGAGATGATGAGCGAGCGGATGAGGCAACCGAAATAAGCAGATTCCAGGCTCTGGGCATCCAGACCTTGGTCGCCTGTCAAGTGAATTGCTAAGGTTTGCTTTGCGGGTCAAGAGGTGGAGAGACGCGAATGGAAACGAGGCAGCAACTTAGCTCCGGACCACAAGGGATTTGTGCGGTCTGCGGGGATCGCATCGCAATCGGAGGGATAAACATCGCGATACCATTTCGCTGCCCAAACTGTGATCGAACAGTGAGCGTTTCGAAGACATTCCGAGTGCTCGGAGAGCTTTGCACATGCGTGCTTCCCATATTTGTGCTGTTCTTCGTCAGAATTCCGTTCCTCTTTCGCGTATTTCTTTATCCTGTCTTAGCACTCGCATTCGGATTCTTCCACTCTTTTTTGGGGAAGCGCCTTTTCGTGTTGCGATTCAATGAATTCCGCGAACCAGATGAGGATCAGTTCCAGTCCCTGAACCTGGGAAAAGAAGTTAGGCCAACAACGTCCGATCTCCCGCCGAAGGCCGCTGGCCCCGGCGCAGGTGGCGTAGGTGGTGGGTTAAGCTGAAATGAGCATGAAAGAATCTGCCGTTCTGCTTATCGACTGCCCGGACCGGAGAGGCCTTATCTCGCGCGTCTCCACGATGCTCTACGAGCATGGCGCCAACATTCTGCACGCCGACCAGCACCAGGACCATGAGCTGGGCCTCTTCTTCATGCGCGTCGAGTGGGCGCTCAACGGAGCGAGCGGCGACTCCACCACGTTGGGAGCCAATCCGAAGCCCTTCGACCTCGAAGCCTTCAAGGCCGCCTTCGCGCCGATGGCCGCCAAGCTGGATATGCGCTGGAAGTTGACCTCGTCGGCCCGTCTGCCGCGCGTGGCTCTTTTCTGTTCGCAATATTTGCATTGCATGGCCGATCTGCTGCACCGCTGGCGGACGGGTGAGTTGCAATGCGAGATTCCGGTGATCGTCTCGAACCACCGCGATGTCGAAAACCTTGCCGCGTTTTATGAGATTCCCTTCGAACACATCCCAGTGACCGCCGCGACGCGCGCCGAGACTGAGCCGCGGCAGATTGAACTCCTCTCGCGTCACGGAATCGAATTGGTAGTTCTGGCGCGCTACATGCAGATCCTCTCGCCGGGGTTCATCGCCGGCTATCCGGACGCGATCATCAACGTGCACCATTCGTTTCTGCCCGCCTTCACCGGGGCCAAGCCCTACCATGCCGCCCACGCGCGCGGCGTCAAGCTGATCGGGGCCACCAGCCACTACGTGACTGAAGTGCTGGACGACGGCCCCATCATCGAGCAGGACGTGGCCCGCATCTCGCACCGCGACCAGGTGGAAGACCTTGTGGCGCGCGGCCGCGACCTGGAGCGCATCGTCCTGTCGCGCGCCGTTCGCTGGCATCTCGACCGCCGCATTCTTTGCTATGGAAACAAGACCGTCGTCTTTGACTAAGGGACTAGGGAATAGGGAACAGGGAAAAGCCGGGTGCCCCTGGTCTCGATTTTTAGACACGGGAAAGACAGTCCACTTCCCAACTTCATTCGCTTCCGGTTATCATGAGCCTCCATGTTCCCTTACGATCCCAGCATCCTCGCCGCCGTCCAGACCACTCCGCAAACGATTTCGGATGTCGTCCAGATCCTCGAAGGCATCCAGGCTATCTGCGCCGATGGCGATGGGTTGAAGTGGTTCAACGGGCTCTATCTCGACGTGACGAAGGCGGTCGAGGCGCGGGTTAACACAGGCGGCTTCGCCGATCCTGCCTGGATTGCCGCGCTCGACGTTCGATTTGCCCGCTTCTACTTCGCCGCAATTCAGTCCTCGCTCTCCGGCGGAGCGCAAGGGCAGACTCCCGGCTGCTGGCAGGCGCTCTTCAATCAGCGCAATCAGGCCGTCATCGCCCGCATCCAATTTGCTTTTGCGGGAATGAATGCGCACATCAACCACGACCTGCCGCAGGCCGTTGTCGCAGTCTGCCTCAGCACGGGCATTCCGCCACAGCACGGGAGTGCTCAATACAACGACTTCACCGCGCTCAACACGACGCTCGACAGCCTCATTGAGACAGCCAAGCAGACCCTCAACGTGCGCCTGCTGGGCGATGCGCTGCCGGCAGCCTCGCATCTCGAAGACACGCTGGCGGCATGGAGCGTGGCCGCGGCCCGTGAGGCGGCCTGGAACAACGCCGAACTGCTCTGGCATCTGGCCGATGCGCCGCTGATCTCTGCTGCGTTTCTGGATACCCTGGACGGACTGACCACGGTTGCGAGCAAGACGCTGCTGGTTCCCGTTCCTTGACCCCAAAGATCTGGCCTCTGATCTCTGACCCCTGACCTCTGAGTTAGAATCGGCCTTGTATGAAGTGTCCTTACTGTGGCTTCGGGCAGGATCGTGTAGTGGACTCGCGCGAGAGCAAAGAGGCCGACTCCATCCGGCGGCGGCGGGAGTGCGAGCGGTGCAATCGCCGCTTCACCACCTATGAGCGAATCGACGAGATCCCCTACATGGTGGTCAAGAAGGACGGCCGGCGAGAGCGCTTCGACCGCCAGAAGGTGCTGAGCGGCCTCTTGCGCGCCTGCGAAAAACGGCCTGTGCCCTTGAAGAACCTGGAGGCCATCGTGGACGCGGCTGAGACTTTTTTGGTGGACGCTCCGGAGCGCGAGCGGACGACGTCCGAGATCGGCGAGCTGATTATGAATCAACTCAAGGGGCTGGATACGGTCGCCTATATCCGCTTTGCCTCGGTCTACCGGGATTTCAAAGATGTGCGCGAGTTCAAGGAAGAGTTGGAAGGGTTGCTCGGCGGGCGGAGTTCCAGCAAGGCAAAGAAGTAGCTGTTAGCTTTTGGCTATTAGCTGATTCCTGGTGAAGGTGAGCTTTCAGGGTTCGCAAACTGAGTTGATATGCAGCGCGAACTGTGCGTTCTTGGCTAAAAGCTAAAAGCTAAAAAATGGAAGCTAAGAGCTGCAACAAGGAGACCAATGCCCGAAACGAAGACACACAAGGTAACCCTCATTCCCGGTGATGGCATCGGCCCCGAAGTCACGCAAGCCGTGCTCCGCATACTTGAGGCCACCGGCGTCCAATTCGAGTGGGAGCGCTTCGCCGCCGGCGCCGAGGCATTCGAAATCTTCGGCGAATACATTCCCACCGCGCTCTATCAATCCATCGAGCGCAACGGCGTGGCGCTGAAGGGCCCGGTCACGACGCCGATCGGGGGCGGCTTCAAGAGCATCAACGTCACACTGAGAAAGCGCTTCGACCTCTTCGCCAACTTTCGCCCCGTCAGAAACCTTCCGGGTCTCGAAACAAAATGGCCCGGCGTGGACCTGATCATCGTGCGTGAAAACACCGAGGGCGAGTACGTGGGCCTGGAGCACGAGGTGGTCCCGGGCGTCGTCGAGAGCATTAAAGTGATTACCGAGAAAGGCTCGACGCGCATCGCCAAATTTGCCTTTGAATATGCGCGCAAGCATGGCCGCAAAAAGATCCACTCCATCCACAAGGCCAACATCATGAAGCTGTCAGACGGCTTGTTTTTGCGCTGCGCGCGTAAGGTAGCCGAGGGCTTTCCCGATGTGGCCTATGCCGAACACCTCATCGACAATACCTGCATGCAACTGGTGATGAATCCCTGGCAGTACGACACGCTGCTGCTCGAAAACCTCTACGGCGACATCGTCAGCGATCTCTGTGCGGGGCTGGTGGGCGGGCTCGGACTGGTCCCCGGCGCCAATCTTGGTCTGGATTGCGCTATCTTCGAGGCGGTGCACGGCTCGGCTCCGGACATTGCCGGGAAAGATGTGGCCAACCCGACGGCGCTCTTGCAATCCGCGGTGCTGATGCTGCGCCACCTGGATGAAGCCGCCGCCGCAGACAGGGTGCAGAGGGCGCTGGAGACAGTCTATGCCGAGCGCAAGACGCTCACGCGCGATGTGGGCGGCACGGCCGGAACAAGCCAGTTTGCCGATGCCGTGCTGGCGGCGATGGAATAGACCGAGAGAGCCTTGAAGGAGAGAGTTTTGACCAACGGAATTCCCCAGATCACCGTGAAAGAGCTGAAACGCCGCATCGACGCGGGCGAAGACGTTTACATTCTCGACGTGCGCGAACCGTGGGAGCAAAAGATCGCGCAGATCGGCGGAAAGCTGATTCCGCAGAATGAGGTTCCTCGGCGGCTTGCCGAGATCGACCGCGAGCGCGAGGTCATCGTGCACTGTCATGCGGGAGTCCGCAGCCAGCGCATTGCGGAGTTCCTCAAGCAGCAAGGCTATCCGCGCGTCGCGAACCTCGCCGGCGGGATTCACGCCTGGAGCGAAGAGATCGACCCCAAGGTGCCGAAGTACTGAGCAGCCGTGAGCAAAGATTGATTCAACGGAGTTGCAGGCATGGGAGCATTGCATCTCAGCGGCAAACATATTCGCCTCGAACCACTCCAGCTTTTCCACGCTGAAGGCCTGGTCGTCGCTGCGGCAGCCGACCCCTCGCTCTACCAGTGGAGTCCGGTTCCTCAAGGCATCGTCCAGACCAAGGCCTACATTGAGACCGCGCTAGCCTGGCGGGATGCCGGCAAAGCTGTGCCGTTTGCCGTCGTTCGCGTTAGCGACGGCGTTGTAGTAGGGTCCACGCGCTTCTTCGATCTCGATCGATGGGCGTGGCCAGAGGACCACACACGCCACAGGCGCAGCCAGCCGGACGTCTGTGAGATCGGCTACACCTGGCTGAGCAGCACTGCCATCCGCACCGCCGCCAATACCGAGGCGAAGTTGTTGATGCTGACCTATGCATTTGAGACATGGCAAGTGCTTCGCGTCTGCCTGCATACGGACGTGCGCAACCTGCGTTCGCGCGCAGCAATCGAACGGATCGGGGGGAAGTTTGAGGGAGTTCTTCGCGCCCATCGCATGGCCGCCGACTTCACCGCCCGCGACTCGGCGCGATTCTCGATTATCCAGCAGGAGTGGCCGGAACTGAAGAGGCGGCTCACGCGGATGCTGCAAAGTCCATAATCGGCGCGCCAAATTTAACGTATTGGCCGGGTTCCATCCTACGTGTTCATCCTGCCTATGGCAGTCGAAGACTCTCGGCAATGCGAGCGAGTTAATGGGGGCGAGATGTGTTTGGGGCGCCGAAATCGACACCCCTTACACACACATAGACCGTTTGCCATTCGCTTGCTGAAGGCAAGGAATGACATTGGCAGGAGGGCCTGTGTTGTTAGTCGGACTTTGGCTGTGTGATCTTATTCATCTGCAACGTCACCGCAGTCTGCGATAGTAGCCTACCGTTGACGGATGCGTGAGTCTGCACTGCGATCAGTGTTTTAGACAGGAGAATTCCCTCAAAGTGCGAGGTGGTTCCGAGCGTCACCAGGCCCGCGACCTGCCAGAAGATGTTCTTGGCCTGCGCGCCGCCGCGCAAGTGAACTACGACACCGTTACTCTCGATGAGATTGCCGGCTATCTGAAGGATCCAAACATCGTTTTCGCTGCCGGAGAGGGTAATATCCGCTGGTAGATCCACACTGGTGCCCCATTTGTAGAGGCCAGGGGTGAGTGTCAAGCCGCCTATATTTCCTCTGCCAAGTTCGGTGACATCAGGGTTTGGCCGTCCGGCGGCATCCGTATATGCGGTTTGCATGTCGAGGATGGCCGCAGTCAGTTTGGTGGGGTTCTTGATACTGCATGGCTCGGGGCCGGCAGCATTTACAGAGAAGACAATTCCAGTCACCTCTGTACAGGTTAGAAGGTCGGCGGCTCCTGTGATTGGGCTCGTTCCCACATCTCCAGTGACCGCTGAAGTCGGTACATCTGTAATTCCCGATTTTGTAAGAATCGCAAAATCGCCGGCCGATCTAAGGTTTACCGGTGCTGGACCTGCACTTGCTGCGAACGCGCTCCCGGAGAGTGCGAGGAGTGCGATTCCTGCGAAGTAGGTGCTTTTCATCATAGTTAACAAGGTGCGCTTTCCAATTTCTCTGGTGATGCGCAATAATGCACATCTTTAAAATCAGAAAGCGAGTTGAGAAATCCTCAACCCGGTCGGCAACGGTCAGGTACGCGGAACTACCAATCCGTGGACAAGGACTGTGAGAGACCGGGCTGGAGTGTGGAGTGGCCTGACCTGAAGCGGCGCCTCACGCTGCTCTTGGAAAGGCCGCTTGCCAAATAATCCTTTGCGCACAGCCTGCCGAAGGCGGATAGCCCCACCGCAGGCGGTGGTTAGCGCACAATCTCGACTGGTCCAGGCCTTCCGGGGTCGCCGCCTTTGCCGTTCTCCTCGAGCTTGCCGAAGATCATCTTGCCGCTGGCGGTTTGCAGCACGCTGGTCACGGTAATCTCGACAGCCCGGCCAATCAGCTTGCGGGCGTGATCGACCACCACCATGGTGCCGTCGTCGAGATAGCCGACGCCCTGGTTGAACTCCTTGCCCTCTTTCAGAATAAGCACGGTCATCTTTTCGCCGGGCAGCACGACGGGCTTGAGGGCGTTGGCCAGATCGTTGATGTTGAGCACCTCGACGTGGTGCAGGTGGGCCACCTTGTTCAGGTTGAAATCGTTGGTGACCACCTTGGCCTCCCACTTCTTGGCCAGTTCGAGCAGCTTGAGATCGACTTCGCGGATGGAAGGGAAGTCGTCCGGTACGATCTGCACCTGGATGTTGGTGTTCGACTGCATGCGCTGCAGCATGTCCAGTCCGCGGCGGCCTCTTTGCCTCTTGGAGCCGTCGGTGGAGTCGGCCACCGTCTGCAACTCGCGCAGCACGAATTCCGGCACCACCATCATGCCGTCGATAAAGCCGGCTTCGGCGATGTCGGCGATGCGGCCGTCAATAATCACACTGGTATCGAGCACCTTGGCGCTGCGGCGCGTCGGCCGGTCGGAGGCAAAGACGGTGCCCAGCGCCGCCGGGTTCAGCAGGTCGCCCTTGTTGGCTCCCACGAGCAGCCCCACATAGGTCATCAGCAGCAGAACAAAGATCTGCAGCACAGCCGAGGTGGCGCCGGCCTGGAGCGCGCCGCGCAGGACCAGGCAAAACAGCGCAGCGCCGAGGATGCCAAGCACACTGCCCGCCACGGCGCCGACCAATCGCCGCAGGGTGAGAGCCCGTACCCGGAACTCAAAAACGATGACCGCACAGGCCGATCCGGCGCCCGCGGCCGCACTCATCCATCCCGACGTGATGCCAAATGGATGAAGGAAATAGCAGACCCCGGCAAGAAGGGCCACAAAAAGAAGACGAACCACAATCAGGTCCATAAAAAGCCAACCCCCCGGCTGGCAGGTAGAGAAACCCTCCAGACTGGGTACAGTTGGCGAGTATTCCACCCGCCAGCGAAGTCGTCAAGTGGCCGGAGCAAAGAGCCTAAAAGCAGGGAACAGGGAACAGGGAACAGGGTACAGGGAGCAGCAATCGACGGAATTTGGCGGCGTCGCTCGAACGAGACTCCTGAGCCGGTACCATCCAAAGGTCAGATTGCCAATCAACCCTCGTGCCCTCATCCCTTCCGCTTACTTCTACGAAAAGGGCGGGAATCCAAGAACCCGGGCCAGCAACTGTTCCCTATTCCCTATTCCCTATTCCCTGTTACCTGCTCTTACGACGCTACCGCTAGCTCCACCATGGGAGCCAGCCGCTGCGAGCCCTTGCGCGGGCCGCGCTTGCGCGCGCTCATCACTTTGATGCGCTCCAGCAACTCCTGCGAGGAGCAGTTCTTCTTGGCCAGCAGGGCATCGGCGGCGTGCATCTCGCCCCCCATCCTCTGCGGATCGCCCAGCAGGATCATCGGCACGTGAGCCGCGATCTGCTTCAGCCGCTCCACGAGCTGGCAGCCGTTCATCTGGGGCATGGCATGGTCGGCCAGCACCAGGTCCACCTGGGTTTCGGAAAAGATGCCGATGGCATCCTGGCCGTTGGTGGCGGAAACTACACGGTATCCATTGGTGGCCAGCATGAACTTGAGTATGGAGAGCTCTTGTTCGTTGTCGTCTACACAGAGAATGACTTTCTTGGGTCGCATGATCTCGGGACTCGCTCCTTGATGCAGTTTTCTTTTCCGCCAAATTCGCACTACTCCGCCATCTCCGCTCTGATGGCGGGCAGGCGTTTTTTTGATCTCCAAGGCACACAAACGAACGCGTGGCTGCCGTTTCCCGGTAGATCTTGCCGTCCGGGTCTCTCAACGCGATTCACAGCCGAAAGGGGGCAGCGCTCACGCCAAGCGGCATCCAGTCTTAGATACGCAGGAGGTTGGCTTTTGTCAGGGTCAGATTGCGTTTGATACCTGGGTTAAGACCGGCTAAGGCGCCGGTTAAATTCCATCAATGAAAGCCAAGAGTACGGGGAAACGAGATCTTTGAAAAGGGGAGAAAAAGAGGCGAATTGCTCACTGAAAATCCGAAAGAAACAGATGAAAATTGGCTACATCTAACACAGGCCTCAACTTGCATCGATGAATTCCTGTTGAAAGGATGTGCAAACTGGCAGGAAAAGCCGGCCTTTTGACCTAAGAACAGTGCTGCCCGCGACGCGCACATCCGTGACCCTCGCCGATTCGAGCCGGGCAGAGAGGTACAAGTCGCTCGTCCGGCCGATCTCAACGCCTTGGCGCAGATGAATTCTCTTGTCTGAGGCCACGGCGCCGCGCTTTACCAGGTAGCTGATGGCGCAGCCGGCCGCCGAGCCGGTCGCCGGGTCTTCGCCGCCGTAGAACTGCATGCGCGCGCGGTACTGGGGTGTACCGCCGTCTTGTTGGTCGAGTGTTGGCGCGAGGACATAGAACCAGCGCGCGCCCCGCTCGCGCAGCCACGGAGTGGTCTCGAGCTGGTTCACTCTGAGCCGGGCCAGAGCTTCGGTTGAACGCAAGACCACAATTGCGAAGGCCGTGCCGGTGGAGACGGTCTGGGGCGGCAGGCCAGGGTCCAGATCATCGGGGTTGAGACCGGTCAGCCGGGCTACCTCTCGCGGGTCAAGCTCCGGGCCAAACTCCGGATCCTGCTGCGTCATCTCGCCGAAGAGGGCCTCAGATTTCCCAGCCAGGCCGTCAAAGCGCACCGGCACTGCGCCCACGTTGAGCGCAAGCGTTACAGTCTCCACCCGGACGGTCTCCGGCGCTTCGAGCTTGAGCACACTGGCCGTGCCCAGCGTGGGATGGCCGGCAAAGTTCAGCTCCTCCTGCGGGGTGAAGATGCGCACGCGAACGCCCTCAGCCAACTCCAAAGCTGGAGCACTGCGCTCGACAAACGTGGTCTCAGAGAGATTGAACTCGCGCGCGATCGCCTGCATCAGCTTGGTCGACAGGCCGCAGGTATTCATGATCACGGCCAGCGGGTTGCCCGCCAGCACCTGATCGGTAAAGACATCGACGACGAAGTAATCCAGTTCCAAAGTCCCTGCCCTGAGATGCAGTTTCTCAAGAGAGCCGAAAGATGAAAAAGGGACCAGAGAGTCTCTCTGATCCCTAACCCCTAACCCCTAGGCCTTACAGCGCGATCAGCGGCCGGGGCAGGCGGGTCTTGGCGCGGTCCAGAAAGAGCCTCATCCGCAGAGCCTCGGCCCGCTGAATGGCCACCAGCCGCATGTGCCTGCGAATGTGGTCGCCGTCGACCAGCAGCGCAACCTGCGACTCGTCGAATTCGGCATCCTTCTCGAGACGCGCAATCCGCTCTTCGATGGTGCGGCGAAACCGGGGGCTGATCTCAAAGTCTTCGCTGGCGGCGCAGTTGGTGAACATGGCAAGCTCCTCGGAGATCTCTCGAGCCCTCAAAAATAATTTCCCGGAAGGGCTAAAGTATTTTCGACTTGTGCCGATACTAATAAAGAACTCTGTAGAGCGCCAGATTACCTTGAGGTGATACCAAGGTAATTTGTTGTGCAGAAATAAGACACTTCGGGCAGTTCCAGCCGCCTTTTGCACAGCTCCGGCACACGGAAGGTAGCCTCTGCGATTTTTCTGCCTCTCCGCGGCGGCTTGTTTGCTCTCAATAAGATGCGGAGATGTGTTGCGAAGGCAGGTTCCTGCTGACCATTGCTCCTCAGCGAATCGTAACCAGAGCGATCGAGGCTGCGACGGTGTTTATTTCGACCTTGCAGGGCGGTTGGCTTTCTTGGTACGGGCCCCTGCCAAAAGATATCGAACATGGCGGCAATTGGCCTTCATGCGTTTGGCGCGCCCTAACCCCTAACCCCTAACCCCTAATCCCTAGTCTTGCGGCGCCATTGCAAAGTAGCCCTTGCGGACCTGCACCTTGAGGCCATCGCCGCGGCACTCGACCGTGAGCCTGCGGAAACTGCCGTCGAGCTTGGTGTTGCTGGGCGTGTAGCTGGCCACGTATTGGGTGCGCAACTCGTCCTCGATCTGCTGGAAGGCGGCATCGAGCTTCTTGCCGTTGTTTCCCACGTCGATCAGCCGCCCGCCGGTCTCCTCGGTCATCTTTTTCATCGCCGAGAAGCCGCTGTAGCCCATGCCGAAGCCGCCGTAGAAGCCCCGGTCGGCGATCAGTATCGTGTAGATGATGACGTTGGACTTCTGCGCCGCGGCGATCGCGTCATTGATTTTTGTCCGGCTGCCCTCATCTTCGCCGTCCGTCAGCAGGATCATCGCCTTGCGGCCCGTCTCCTGGTTCATCTTCTGATTCGCGGCCATGGATACGGCATCGTAGAGCAGGGTTCCCTTGGGCGCTCCGATGGTTGGAATGGTGCCGCCGCCGGCGCCGGGAATTCCCCCCGCGCCATTGCCGCCGGCGGTATTGATCTCGGCCTTGCTCATGGCCCGCGCCAGCAGGCGGGCGTTATTGGTGAAATCCTGCAGCAGGTCTACGTTCACGTCGAACGAGAGCAGGAAAGCCTCGTCCTTCGATTTGAGCACACGTTCCAGGAACTGGCTTCCCGCATCCTGCTCCAGGGGCAGCACCCGCATCTGGCTGCCGGAGGTGTCGAGCAGAATCCCCAGGGTCAGCGGCAGATGCGTCTCAGCGACAAAGCTCTTGAGCGTCTGCGGGGTCTTGTCTTCGGAGATGGTGCAGTCGTCCTTGTTGAGGTGAGGAACCAGGCTGCCGGACTTGTCCTTGACCGTGAACAGGACATCCACCAGGTTGACGTTCATCTTGAGCGTCGCAACTGGTGCGTCATCGGCCACCGTCTCGGGCGCAGTTGAGACCGGGGGCGCGTCGGGCGAGGGAGCAAGCTGGGCCCATCCAGCCGGAACCAGCGCCGGCAGGCCAAGCAGAAAGGCGGCAACTCCCCATCGCATTCTCATATGGTCCTTTAGACGGAATAGGCACTCCGAAGAAAGCATACTCGAAATGCTTCCCGTCTGGCGCATCCTTCGCTGCGCTGGCGCGTCTGATACTCTGACGAATGAACACCGTTTTCGCTGTCCACTGGAGAAGATCTGTGAAGCTAGGTTTTACAGCAATGGCGCTGGCCGCGCTCCTGAGTTCGAGCCCGTTCTTGAGTCCGGCTGCGCTGGCCCAGGAACCGCAACCCGCCCAGCAGCCCGCGGTTCCCGACGCCCCGACTCCCCAGGCGCCCAAGCCGCTCTCGTCCGATGTGACCGGACCGATTACCCCCGGCAAAGGTGCAGGCGATACCCCGTCCGGGCCGACCTCGTCCTCGAACCCTCCGGGCCAGCAGCAGCCAGCGCCTGAAAGCCAGGGCAAAGACCTGATTCAAACCGCGCCGCCAGAGATGCCCGCTGCCGGAGAGGGAGTTTCGGCGATCACCACACTCCACAAGCACACCACCTTCGTCGAAGTTCCGGTCACCGTCAAGGACCCCAAGGGCAAGCTGGTCGCCGGGCTCACCTACCGCGACTTCAAGGTCTTCGAGAACGACACCCGCGAGCCGCTGGCCTTTTTCACCACGGATTCCTTCCCGCTTTCGATTGCCTTTGTCATCGACCAGAGCCTGACCTCCGACGTGATGGCCAAGGTGAATACCTCGCTGGGCGCGATCCAGGGCGCTCTCACTTCCTACGATGAGGTCGCGGTCTTCTCTTATAACAACGGCGCGCAGGAGCGGACTGGCTTTACCGGCGCCCAGAGCGCGCGTCTGCCCGCCGTGCTGGCCATGGCCAAGGTGCCCGGCAGCGAGATGCTGGTGCCCATCGGCGGTGGTCCGTTTGGCGGCTGCAGCATCAGCAAGAATGGTGGCTGCGTCGACCCCAATCTTCAGCAAGGACGGTCGGCCGGCGGTGACGGTAGCTGGATGACGATTCCAAAGGAGCCGCACACCCTCAACGACGCGATCCTGGCCGCGGCAAAGGAATTGTCAACGCGCCCCCAGGGCCGCCGCCGCATCATCTACGTCATCTCCGACGGCAAGGAACAGGGCAGCAAAGCTACCTACAAGGAGGTGCTGCGCTACCTGGACACCAACAAGATCGCCGTCTATGGAACGCTGGTGGGCGACTCGGCCCGCTGGGGCGAAGGCTACATCAGCCGCATCCACCTGCCCGGCATGATGTACGACAACCTCCTGGCCAAATACATCCTGGCCACCGGCGGCGCGCCGGACTTCGAGCGTGGCACGGACGGCATCGAACGAAGCTACGCCAAGATCGCCGAAGAGGCGCGCAACCAGTACACGCTCGGCTACTACAGCCATCAGCCAATCATCGACGGCAAGTTCCGCAAGATCGAGGTGCGCTTGGAACGCTCCGGCTTTGAAGTCAGCGCCAAGCACGGCTATTACCCCTCGGCAGAGGATTCGCGCTAACGCTTGTGTTTGAGATCGGAATTCCGGAGGGAGCAGGGGGCTTCAGCCCCCTGAAAGAGAACGAAATGGTCGGCCTTCAGGCCCGGACATCATCCCCCTTTTCCGGACTCGAATGAAGCGCATTGGAAGCGCTGAAGTCGGCAACGACACCAAAGGCCTGTGCGCAAAGCACAGGCCTTTCCATTTGGGTGCGATCAACTCACGCAATACGAGCCATTGGCGGCCTTCCACGCATGTTTCCGCCCAGTCAGCCTCAGCTCTGGCGAACTAGAGACGCCTGATCTGCTGATCGACCGGATTCGATGCAGGCGGCGGCGCGGGAGCAGGAGCCTGCTGCTGAACAGATTGCACAGTGGGCGCGGGCGGTGCGGGAGGTGTCGGGTCGCTCACCCCTTTGAGGCCTTCCTTGAAGCCCTTCAAGCCTTCGCCCAATCCTTTGCCCAGCTCCGGCAACCGCTTGGCGCCAAAGAGCAGAAATGCCACGATGGCCAGAACGATCAGATGCCAGGGTTGCAGTATATCGCCCATTGATTCATCCTCCACGCGACGCGATCTCGCCCGCCGCGCACTCACAGGTTTATTGTCGCACAAAGCCGGATTCCCGCGCAGGCGCTCGCTTCAGCGCGGTGTTGTCATCTCTCTCGATTCGGCATGAGTGAGGCCGGTCAAGGTTTATGGTTTCCCACCCTTTCCGCAGAAAAAAGCGGAAAGGACGGGGCACGGAGCCTAATCGGGAGATCGGGGTTTCTGTTCCCTGTTCCCTGTTCCCTATTCCCTATTCCCTATTCCCTGCTTTAATTCACTTGCGCCGGCCGGCCGAGCCGGTCGGTCACCATCACGTAAAAGGCGCGCAGATCCTCCTCGTCGCCCACGGTCAGCCGGCGGTAGACCTTTAGCAGGGGGAAGAGGCGTGAGCCGCGGAGGTCGATGGCCGGGACCGCGACCGCGCCGCCGGGGTATTGGGTCATCTCCCAGGTGCCGGCATAGCGGCGGCGCAGCACCTCGCCCAGGTAGCTGCCCCACAGCCGCACCTCGAAGTCCAGGTCAAGCTCCGGGCTCTCGCTCACCAGCACCAGAATCTCGTCGAGCGCGTCGATGGATTCGGAGCTGAAGTCCAGCGCGTGCTTGAACTCGGCTTTGGCCCACTCCGCCGCCGCGCGCGCATAGCCCTCCATCATCTCCCCCAGGTCGGGAAAGGTCGACGACTCCAGCCGTAAGCGCAAATCGGTCGAGTTTCTCATCCAGTCAGAAAAGTATATGCCCGCGCCGTTCAGAGACATGCACCACGGGATGAAGATAGCACGGCGTCCCTGCTTTGTGGCAGACTGAGAACAGTTGCGGAGGGTTTCCCGTTGAAGACCGTCAAGCTGATCGTTCTGTCTGCCCTGATGGCTGTCAGTGCAGGCCAGGCCCGCCCTGCCGCCCGCGAGATCTATCCCGACCCGGTGCAGGCCAAGGCCGATCTGGCAGCTGCTCTCAAGACCGCCGCAGCCTCCCATAAGCGCATCCTGCTCGATTTTGGCGGCAACTGGTGCGGCGACTGTCAGGTGCTTGACCTCTACTTCCACAACCCAGCCAACCGGCCCATCTTAGAGGCGAACTTCGTGCTGGTCCACGTGAATATCGGCATGATGGACGCCAATCAAGACATCGCTGAGAAATATGAAGTCCCGCTGCACAAGGGTGTGCCTGCCCTGGCCGTCCTCAGCGAAAACGGCAAGCTGCTCTACAGCCAGAAGAGCGGCGAGTTTGAAGCCATGCGCCGCATGGAGTCCTCGGCCGTCACACAGTTCTTAGTGCAATGGAAGCCCGTCCGCGAAGGCTGCTCGGCGGTGATGATCAACTGCTAGTAAACCTCTGATCAAGTGAATGTCTTGAAAGGGCACGACTTCAGTCGTGCCGCAAGCCGAACAAAAAAAGCAGGGCTTTAGCCCCTGATGGACGCTTTCATGGAATTCGAGTAGCCCCTCAGCTCGTCGGCGCCAGGTGTTTGGTGTTCTGGTAGGTGTAGACGATGCGGTGGGCCACAGTGATGGTGGAGAGCACGGCCAGCACCCACAGCACGGGAGCCATCGCGCCCCAGTGGTTGAAGATGGCGCCGATAATGACC
>Ga0302267_10001884_pt1 | contig 26184 bp, 13 predicted proteins | sample III_Bog_E1_3_FD_194555 | JGI IMG/M metagenome (GOLD analysis project Ga0302267, IMG submission 194555) | Peat permafrost microbial communities from Stordalen Mire near Abisko, Sweden - III_Bog_E1_3 | ecosystem: Environmental > Terrestrial > Soil > Wetlands > Peat | place: Sweden: Abisko...
AAGTCTGCTGTCTCGCAGGTTTCCAAACCTGCCGGCCGTTGAACCCGGTGGCGCTCAGGATCTTCAGATAATCCGCCGATTTGGAGATTGGCGCTTCGGCGGCAGTGTCAAGCGGCGCCCCCCCCGGGACCGGATTCCCTCCTTTGGCGGCCTTTTCCCCCGGCGCCAGACCGCCCGGGCCGCCGGGCGGTGGCATTCCCGGGCAAAAATTCCAGAATGAAGCTGACAACCGCCCGCCAGTGATGGTAAATGTTGGCGTCCACATTACACCCCATGAACCGATTGCTGTTTGCGCTGCCGGCCCTGTTCCTGCTCGCCGTGGCCCCCGCCCTGGCGGCCCCGCCGGAACCCGACCGGCCCACCAATAATCCCGTCGTGGCGCGGGGCCGGGGGTTTGAAATCCGACGCCGGGACATGGAGCATGTCTCCAAGAGCATCTTGGTCAACAACCCCGGGGACCGGCTGCCCCCGGATGCCGACATCCATGTCATCAATCAGTTGATTGAGATTCAACTGGTGCTGCAAAAGGCCGGCGCGGCGGAAAAAACGGCCGGCGAACACCAGGCGGATGCGGAGCTGGCGGCGACCCGGAAGAAACTGGGCGGCCCGGAGTTCGAGCGCCGGTTGCAGGCCACCGACATGACGACGGACGAATTGCGGCGGATGCTCGCGCAGGAAGCGACCGCCCAGGCCTCGCTCACCCGTCAACTCGGCATCCGGGTGACGGACGCCGACGCCAAAACCCTCTTTGATCGTCAGCCGCCGGGCGCGTATGACCATCCCGCCCAGGCGCGCATCCGCGAGCTGGTGCTGCTGACGACCTCCGACTTCGCGTCCTCCGCCGCGCCGCCGCTCCCCGCCGCCACGATTCAAACCAAGCACCGGCAGATTTTTGAGTTATACCAGCGGGTGCGCGCCGGCGAAGATTTTGCCGCCCTCGCCCGGCAATACAATGAAGACCCGCTCTCCAAGGGCGCCGGCGGGGAATTGTCATTCAAAAAAAACGCGCTGGAATTTGGCGACCTGGCGTTTTCCATGCGGACCAACCAAATCAGCGGTGTGCTGACCAATCAAGACGGTTACCGCATTTTCCAACTGCTGGAAATCATTCCGCCCAAAAAAATCGCGTTCGCCGACGTCGCCGACAACCTCAGAAAGAGCCTGATCGGCAGCCAGAAGCGGAGCCTGGCCCCGGCTTATCTGGAAAAACTGAGGGCCGAAGCCGGGGTGGAAATTCTGGACGCCCGGCTCAAGGCCATGATGCCGGACGCGGCAACCCCGCCTTCCCCCGGAACCGCCGCGCCCAAATAACGGACTGTGGAAATTAATCGCAATCAATTGGCCGGGGCCGACTGAATTCCGGCCAGATTTTGCATCCAGGCCGTGGCCGCATCCGGGTTGGTTTGCTGCCAGTATTGCGCCACGATTTGAACGGCGTGGGCCTGGAGATCGCCCGCCGGAAACTGCGCCACCCAGCCGGCCGCCTGCGCCGGGTCCTGGGTCACCCAGGTTTTGAGGATGTCGAACGCCGCACTGCTGGCGACCTCATCCGACTGAACGGAGGAAACCAGCCAGTTGGCCGCCTGCGCCGGATCGGTGAGGGCATAGGCTTGGGCGGCGGAGGCAATCAACCGATCCCGCAGGGCGGGATCGGTCACGCTGGTAATCCAGTTGACGGCGGCGGTGGGATCGGTGCCAATCCAATTGCCGGCCACCGTCTGCAGCAAGTTGGTCTGCGCGGCGCCGGGCTTCATCTGTTGGGCCAGTTGCGCGGCGGCGGCGGGGTCGGTGCGGGACAATTCTTCACTGGTTTGCTGGAGAAAATTTTGGCTCGCCACCGTGTCGGGGAGCGAGCCGGCCAGGGCCGGCAGAGCGTCGGCGTGACTGCTCCAATAGTCCGCCAGGGTGAGGGTTTGTACCGGAGTGGCGTCCGGCCGCGCCGCCAGCCAACCCGTGGCGGTCGCGGGATCGGTTTGCAACCAATGATGGAGCGCCCCGCAACCAAAGGGGGTGTCCAGTTCCTGCGCCGACAAGGATTGCATCACCTCGGCGACGTTTTCGTCCGTGACCAGGGCCAGCATTTCATGCAACAACTGGTCGCGCTCGGTCTCGGCATCGGGATCGTTGATTTCGGAGTCGTGCCACTGGCGCAATTTCCAACGGAGCAAAGCCAGGGTGTGATCCAACGGGTCGGACGACTGTTTGCGCCAATAACTCTGGTGCAAAATGGAGTCGGAAGCCTCCGCCGCCAGCCGGGCGGCCGGGGGGGGCGGCGCGGCGACCGGCGCCACCGGCACCGGGGGCCGGACGGCGGGATGCCGCGACCCCAGCCAGAAGAGCATCACGGTCAGGGCCAGAACCCCGAGCCCGATCAGTCGCTGTGATAATTTCATTTTAATGGAATTCCCCGCCGCCATGGCCGGGAGGGAGGGTCGGACGTGGGATCCGCCCCTCCGTCTCCCCGGCGCAATTCTTAGAGGGAGTTCAGAAAGTCCACCACCTGCTGTTGTTGGTTCGTGGACAGGTTGATGTAACGGTTCGCCGCCGGGAGGGCGTCCCCCGCGTGATCCCGAATGGCCGCGTCCACCGTAAACGCACGCCCGTCGTGCATATAAGGGTTGTTTTCACGCAAACCCCAGAGCGGGGCGGTCAACATCTGATTGGTGCTGGCGGCCCCCTGCGCAATGCCGTCGGCGAGGGAACCCATGTTGTGCAGGGCCAGGTCGGAGTAGAGGTTGACCACCTTGCTGCTGAGCGCGGTGATAACCGTGTTTTCATTGGTCAGATTCTCCGTGGGGATGAAGGCGTTGGTGGTGATCATGGAGGGCGTGTGGCACTCCGTGCAATTAATCTGGGCAAACAAGGTCTGGCCCGCCAGGGCGCTGGCGCTCAGCGGCACGGTGGGCGGCGGGCCGAACAAACGGACATAGTCGGTCCGGCGGTCCACATTCGCCTTGCCGGAGGCGTCCACGACGTCGTTGGGATCGGCGACGGTGTTGATTCGATTGTAGAGGTTGGTATTGCCATTGGGCGCCTGGCCCACGGGTTCAATGCGGCTGGTGATGCCCATTTCATTGTTTTGGGCGTCGGCATTGAAGGAGATGAGCGTGGCGAGCTGACCTTTCCAACCAAACCGCCCGACCCGCTGCTGGCCGCTGACCAAGTCCGTAACCAAGGCGACCGTGCCCGTGATGCCATCCACATTGGGGAGGGCCGCGTTGCTGATGATGGTGCTGTCCGGAATGGCCTCGATCAGCCCATTCCCCCAGAGGGCGATGGTGATGCGCTTGGCGGTGACATTGGCGTTGGCCGGGATCACCTCAAAATTGGTGGTCGTGCTGTTGTCCTGCAACAGGGAGCCGCCCTGGCTGATCAGTGGGTTGAAGACGCCGTTGGTGTTTTCGCCAAACCGGGTCACCGTGGCGGTTCCCGATCCGCCCGAGGCGGGAAAGTTGTGGCAATTGGCGCACGAGCTGTTGTTGTAGATCGGGCCCAGCCCCGTGGCCACGGTTTCCACTTGGTTAAACGTGCCGGCCCCCACGATGAAGTTGGTGGTCAGCGCCGCCGTCAGGCCGGGAACCGGATCCCCGAAATTGGCGGAGAAATACGTCGCCACGCAACTGCCATTCGCACCCGAGGCGGTGCCCACCGCCGTGCCATTCAGGGTGGCCGTCACGGTGCCGGAACCCGCGCTCGTCGGCGCTTTCAGGGTCGTGCTGTAAGTGCCATTATGATTGTCCGTCGTGGCACTAACTGTCCCGGTGCCCGATACGGCAAACACCACCGTGGCGCCGCCGGAGGTCTCATCATTGTTGCTGGCGTCACGCGCCTGGACGATGATCGCCTGGGTGTTCGTGCCATTCGCCGTCAGGGAAGCCAGGGCGGGGATGATGGTCGAGTTGGCCGCGCTCACCGGTCCGACCCCGCCGCTGCTGACCGTCAGGATGACGTTGTGGCCGCTGACGGAGACGGTGGCGGTATCCCCGCTGGCAATGCCATTCCCGCCGGTGAAAGAAGGCGTGGCATTCGGGGTGCCGGTGATGGCTCCCGGAGTGGCCACCAGCGTGTAGGTTCCGGCCGCAAGGGCGGTTCCCGGCACCACGATGGTAAAGCCATTCCCACTGAGTTCCAGGGTGCCGGCGGAAAGCGTCAGGGGCGTGTGCGAACCATCATACGTCAGGGAAACCGGCCGGGAACCGAGACTCACCGTGGTGCCCCCTTTGATGGTGGCCGCCGATGCCGTGCCGCTGGCGCTCAACGTCGCGCTGCCACCGAGAGTGTAGGTGGTTTGCGCCGACACATCAAACGTCGCCCCGGCGGCGATGGCGATATCGGAGGCGGCGGCGAGACTGCCGCCGGCGCTTAATTGCAGGGTGCCCGCGCTAATGGTGGTCGTGCCGGCATAAGTATTCGCGCCGCTCAAAGTCAGGGTGCCGGTGCCCGCCTTGGTCAAAGCGCCGCTGCCGCCCAGGGCGCCGCTATAGGTCGTGCTGCCGTTATCCGCCCCGGCGGAAACCGTCACCGCCGTGCCATTGGTGGCGGCGAGCGTTTCCGGCACCGAACCCGCCAGGGCGCCGACGTTAAACGTGCCGATGCCGGCGCTGAAGAGGAGTCCGTTCGTCAACGTGAGGGTGACCGTGCTGTCCGCGACGGCATTCGCATTTCCCAACTCCAACGCACAGGCATTGGTGGAACTGTAGGCAACCGTGGTGGGGCCGGTGTAGGTGTTGGCGCTGGTGAAAACATTGGTGCCGGGCCCGCTGGAAAAGCTGAACGGCGCGGTGGTGGTGATCCCGCCCGAGCCGCTGATGATGGAATTAATGATCATCCGTCCGCCGCCCCGGTACCCGCAGTGAGATAGGCTTGACCGCCGGACAAAGAGATGCCACCGGAGAGACTGTCGGCGGTGCTGGTGCCCAAATCCACCGCGCCCCCGCTGTTCAAAATCAGATCCGGCACGGTGCAGGCGGTGCCGACATTCTTAATGCGCAGATCGCCGCCGCTCAAAATCGTCAACGAAGCCCCCTGAAAGGTGGCGGTGGCATTAACCCGCAGCGTGAAAGCGGCCTGGTAGGTGTTCGTGGCGGAGGGCGCCTGGCCGTTGCTCCAATGACCAGCGGCGTTGAAACTCGAGGTGCCGGACGCATCGCTATTGGTCAGCGTAATGCTGGCGGCGCGCCCCGCCGGGAGCAGGCCGGCCAGGAGGGCGGCGGTCAACGCCAGCTTGCGGATGAAGGAGCCGGGGGGGGGATTAAAAAGATTAAGGGGATTGGGCGAGGGTTTCATGAGATTGGTATGACAATGGTTGACGGTAAAGGACGGGTCGGTGGTTGGTTGAGACGGGTTGGGGAGATGAACAAGTTCCGGTGGCACAGGCTGATAATATCGGATTTAAGTTTGATTTCGACGGCGACCGCCCGCCGGCGGACGGTGGCGGGAGCGGCCGAGTTGACGGCCGGCCGCTCCCGGACCATTGACTTGAGCTAAACGATCATCCGCCCGCAACCCGGGCGTATTTAGTTGGAAGTGGTGATCGTCAAGATGATGCCGGTGTTGTAGGAGGTGCTGCCCCAGATGTAATTGACGGGGGCGTTTCCACCGTTCTGTGCATTATCAAACCGGTCACAGCCCCAGAACACCCAATCGCCGCCGGCATTCACCTCGGTTTGGAGCCGGGCCGTGTTGTAGTGGAAGGTGTCGAACTGGAAGCCCGCATGCAGGCCGTCCATCACCCAACCATAGCCGAGATCCTGGTTCCGGCCGGCATCGCCGCCCCCATCCAGATAGATGGTGGTGCTGTTGTTGCCGGTGAGAATCTGACTGAGGGTGTCGGAGCCCTGGGGGGCGATGCCGACCTTGAATTGGAAGTGATCAGTGGTGTTGTTGGCCGTGGGGGTGGGCCAGTAATCCTCGATGTCATAGTCGGTGCTGCCGGGAATGAGCGTGGTGGCATCGGTAACGGTTTTGCCCTTGACCGGAGTCAGATTAAATTCGAAGAAGGCGGTCTGCTTGTTCGGGAGTTTGGCGTTGTAGCCGATTTGATACAGGGTGGTGGCGCCGCGTGTGCCGGCGCTGTTCCAATTGCCACTGGTGATGGCCGTGAGGTGGTAAGTCCCCGCGTGTACACCGGCCGCCCCGACGCAAAGTGATGCCGCCAGCAGGGCGCCCGATAGTTTATGCATGATGTTCATTGTTTTTAATGTGCTAATTGGTTTAACCGCAACTGCGCTTCACGCGAACGATTCGCGCCGCCCGACAAGGGCACCGGATACCACAAGGCATGAGGGAAACATGACCATAATAAACGTTGATTGGGAAAATTAAATCGGGAGTTCTACCGATGGTAAATCCGCCCGGGTGGTTTATCTTCCCCCTGAACCACCCCGGGTATAACGTCACTATCGAACCGCCGACGACGGGCGCATCTTGACCCCGCCCCGGCCGGTTTGCAATCGGAAGCGGTGTCGAGATGCGCCCCGGACGACCCCCGGGACGGCCATCTAAAAAAACCGCATTTATGAAGAAATTATTGATTTTCGCCGCCCTGGCCGCCGCCCTGACGGCCGGGTTGCCGACCGGGGCCGCAACCGGCGTGGACGGCCCCAATATTAACGCCGGCGCGGCGGCCCGGGATGCCGTCGTGGCCCGGGGCCGGGACTTTGAAATCCGGCAAAGCGACCTCGATCAGGTGCTCGCCACCATGACCGCCAAAAACCCCTCGGACCAACTGCCGCCGGACGCGGAAGCCCACGTGCTGAGCCGGCTGCTGGAAATTCAACTGGTGTGGCAAAAGGCCACCGAGGCGGAAAAGGCGGCGGGGGCGCAGTATGCCGATGAGCGGTGGACCAACCTGCTGAAATCGCTGGGGCCCGTGGAAGTGGAACACCGGTTGCACGTCACCCACATGACGGCGGACGATCTGCGCCGTTCGCTGGCCCGGCAAATGACGGCCCGGGAGTCGCTCACCCGGCAACTCGGGATCACCGTCACCGACGCCGACCTGAGAAAGTATTACGACGATTATCCGGCGGCTTCCGAGCAGCCCGCCAAGGCCCGGATCCGTGAACTCCTCCTGCTGACGACCGTCGGCTACTCGAGCCGGTCTTTGCCCGAGGACACCGTGCGCGCCAAACACCGGCGGATCTTCGAGCTCTACCAGCGGGTGCGCGCGGGGGGGGATTTCGCCACCCTCGCCCGGCAGTATAACGAAGACCCGGTTTCCCAGCCCACGGGCGGCGAATTACCCCCCTTCAGCGCCCCCGACATGGAATTCGGCAATCTGGCGATGGCGATGCAGACGAATCAGATCAGCGGCGTGCTGACCAACGAGGACGGCTACCGCATCTTCCAGTTGCTCGAAAAAATCCCGGCCAAAAAATTTGCGTTCGCCGCCGTCACCAACAAAATCAAAGCCTATATCATTGCCGGACGAACGGAGGAACTGGCGCCGCCCTACATCCGGCAATTGCGCGCGGCGGCCGACGTTGAAATCCTGGATCCCGGCCTGAAGGCGATGCTGGCGGCCGCCGACGCCGAAGCGGCCGCCACCGCCCGAGCCCAGGCGGAGTTCCAAACCCGACTGGCCGCCGCCGCCACCAATGCGCCGCCCGCCCAACCCTGACCACCCCCACTCCTGCGGCGGAAGGGCGCCCCCCCTGCCTGCACCTTATCGGCATCTATGACTTTCACTTGCCACCACCGCGCTTATCCCCGGGACTGAATTTAATTCAATCCATGAAATGCCCATCAGGTGCAGCCCCGTCTATCCTCCCTCGTGAACCCAACCCATCATAAAAAAAAACCACGCCCCGCCGCCCACCGGCCCGGCCCCGGTCGCCACCCGGGCTGGTGGATCAGCCTGTGGCTGGCGGCGGGCGTTCTGCTCGTCTATTGGCCGGTGACCCACCATGACTTTGTCAATTACGATGACCAGGATTATGTGGCGGGCAATCTTCATGTCCAAGCCGGGTTGACCCCGGCCGGCATTACCTGGGCGTTCCGTCACCCGGTCAGTGGCAACTGGCATCCCCTGACCATGCTTTCGCACATGTTGGACTGCCAACTCTACGGCCTGCAGCCCGGCGGCCATCATCTGACCAGTCTGTTGCTCCATGCCGGCAACACCCTGCTCGTTTTTCTGCTCCTGCGCAGCCTGACCGGGGCGGTCTGGCGCAGTGCGCTCGTGGCGGCGCTTTTCGGGCTGCACCCGTTGCACGTCGAGTCCGTGGCCTGGGTGGCGGAACGAAAAGATGTGTTGAGCACGGCCTTTGGACTGCTCGCGCTGCTGGCCTACGGTCGTTACGCCCAGGGACTGGCCTCCCCCGCAACCGGGCAGGCGGAACGCCGAAAGTTCTACTGGCTGGCCTGGGGTTGCCTGGCCCTGGGTTTGCTGTGCAAACCGATGCTGGTCACCTGGCCGGGCGTGATGTTGCTGCTGGATTACTGGCCGTTGCAGCGTTTCAAACCCGGCGGGGTGTGGCCGTTGGTGCGGGAGAAAATCCCCTTCCTGGCCCTCGCCGCGGGCATGAGCGTCGTCGCCTACCTCGTGCAGCAGCAGGATGGCGCGGTGGCGGCGGCGGACGCCATGCCCCTGGACGCGCGCGGTGGCAACGCCTTGATTGCCTACTGCCGCTATCTGGCGAAGCTGTTTTGGCCGGCGAACCTGGCGGTTTTCTATCCGCATCCCGGGTATTGGCCGCCGGCGCGGGTGTGGCTGGCGGGATTAGGCCTGACGGCACTGACCGTGGGGTTTTGGCGGTGGCGGCGGCGGCAGCCCTTTCTGCTGGTGGGCTGGCTGTGGTTTGTCGGGACCCTGGTGCCGGTCATCGGCTTGGTGCAGGTGGGCGGCCAGGCGATGGCGGATCGGTATGCCTACATTCCGTCCCTCGGAATATTCCTGCTGGTCGTCTGGGGCACGGAGGCACTGGTACGGAGCCACCCCGTCCGTCAATGGGTCTGGGCGGCGGCCAGTGTGGCGGTGATCGGCCTGTGCCTGGCCGCGACGGCGCAACAAGTGGAGTATTGGCAGGACAGCGAAAGCCTGTTCCGCCATGCCGTGGAGGTCACGGCCAACAACGGCCTGGCGCACGGCAATCTGGGCATGGCCCTGGATAAAAAAAACCGCGTGACGGAGGCGATCTCCGAATACCAGGAGGCCCTCCGACTCCGGCCGGAGGACGTGAAATCCCGGGACAACCTCGGCATTGACCTCGCCAAAACCGGGCAATGGGACGAAGCCATCGGCCAATACGAAGAAACCATCCGGCGGCAACCGGATTTCGCCGAAGCCCACTTTGACCTGGGCGCGGCCCTCCGCCACCAGGGGCGGATGGACGGGGCGATTCAACAATACGAGGAGACCATCCGCCTGCAACCGGCGGACCCCCGGGCTTACAACAACCTGGGCAACCTCCGCCTCAGCCTCGGGCAGACCGACGCCGCCATCCGCCAATATGAGCAGGCCATACAGCTCCAACCCACGGACGCCCAACCCCACGGCAGTCTCGGCGTCGCCCTGCTCCAACAAGACCGCACCGACGAGGCGATCCGCCAGTTTCGGGAGGCCATCCGGCTCCAACCCGATGACGCCCGGGCCCATAACAACCTGGGCAACGTCCTGCTCCGCCAGGCCCAGATTGGCGGGGCCATCAGCGAATACCAGGCCGCGATCCGGCTCCAGCCCGACTACGCCAAGGCCCACAACAACCTCGGGATCGCCCTCGAAAAAAACGGCCAGACCGCCGGAGCCATCGCCGAATTCCGGGAAGCCCTCCGGTGCAACCCGGAATCCACCGAGGCCCGGGACAACCTGGCCCGCCTCAGCGCCCAACCCTGAAAGCCCGTCTGCTCACTTCCGAACCGCTTCCGCCTGCCGGTGATGCCGGGCCACCGCCTGCGACCGTGAGTGGACATGCAGTTTTTCGTAGATGTGTTCGATGTGCGTGGAGACCGTGCGATACCCGATCTGGAGCTGCTCCGCGATCTCCTTGTAGAGACAGCCCTGCGCCAGCAGTTCCAGCACTTCCTGTTCGCGGGCCGTCAGACCTTCCGCCGTGCCGGCGGGCGTGCGCGCCTGGCGAAACGACTCGATGATTTTCCGGGCGATCTGACTGGTCACCGGGGCGCCCCCCGCACACACCTCGCGGAGCGCGGACAGCAGTTCCCGCGGCGGGGTTTGTTTCAGCAGGTAACCGTTGGCCCCCGCCATCAGGGCGTTAAAAATGGCGTCGCCCTCCTTATAGACGGTCAGCATGATAAACTGCGTTTGCGGCAGGAGCGCTTTGAGTCGGCGCACCGCCTCGACCCCGCTCATGCCGGGCAGGTTGATATCCATGAGCACCACATGCGGTTTGAAACCGGGGATCTCCGCCACGGCGTTTTCCGCGCTGCCATGCTGGCTGATGCATTGGAAGTCGGTGGTCCGGTTGATCAACTGCATCAATCCCTCGCGCGTGGGGGTGTCATCTTCAACGATGGAAACGGTGATGGGCATGATTTGGGGGGGGTTGGGGGATGGGGACGGATTTCCCCGGGGGCGGGGGGCGTCCAGTGCTTCTGAGCCGGCAGGGTGAATTCAATGCGGGTGCCCCGGCCGGGTTCGCCCCGGATGAGACACCGGCCGCCAATGACGGCCGCGCGCTTGCGGAGGTTGTCCAGGCCGTTCCCCCGGGCGGGGGCGGGGCCGCCCGCGACCACCGCCGGGGCCAGGCCCCGGCCGTTGTCACTGATGGCCAGTGTCACCAGACCGTCCTCCCACCTGAGGCTGAGCGCCACCTCGCTGGCCTGAGAATGTTTGACAATGTTATTCAAAACCTCTTTGACGGCGAGGAACAGGTTGTGCCGCACCTCGGAGGTGAGCGGCCACGCGGGCAGCGGGGTGGGCAGCTCCAGCCGCAGCCGGATGTCGGCCAGCCGCAGATAATCGCCCGCATAATCACAAAGATAGCTCATCAGGCCGTCCAGCGAGTCGTTTTTGGGGTCCACCGCCCAGACAATTTCATCCATGGCCCGCATCAGTTCACAGGCGGCCCCGGTGATCTGGCCCACGCGTTCGGCGTGCTGGCCGGCGGGATCGCACAAGAGCAATTCACCCAGCAGATTGATCCGGGTCAGGCCGCTGCCCACATGATCGTGAATGTCGCGCGCAATGCGCGCGCGATCATGTTCCAGATCGCGCTGGCGTTCCAATTGCTTGAGTTCCCGGCGCAATTCCCGGTGGCTGATATGGCGGGCGGCCCCGGCCACCCCCGTCGCCAGCGTCAGCCCCAGCAGCGTGGCAAACCACCACGTTTGCCAAAAATAAGGCGAAATCTCGAGGCCCAGCGCCGCGCCCGTCTCATTCCAAACCCCATCATTGTTGCAGGCCGCCACCCGGAAAGAATACCGGCCCGGCTTGAGGTAATTATATTGCACCCAGCGCCGGTGGCCGGCGTTGATCCAATCCCGGTCAAATCCCACCAATTGGTAGCGAAAGCGGATTTTGCCGGCGGCCGACAGGGACAGGGCGGTGTAATGAAACTCGAAATTCTGCCGGCCCGGGGGGATTTTTAACGCCGTCACCCCCGGCTTCAACCCGTCCGCTAACTGCTTCTCATCACCATTAACCAGGAATTTTTCAATCACCACCGCCGGCGGCCGCGGATTCACCGTCACCGTCTCCGGTTTCACCCCAACCACCCCCTTGGCCGTGGCAAACCACAACCGGCCGTCGTGTCCCCGCCACGCAGAGGGTTGATACATGTCAGAACATTGCTGCGTGGGCAGCCCATCGGACCGGTCATAGACCGAACAGGCCAGTTCGTCGGCCTGGCCGGTGGCAAAAGCCCGCAACGAAGCTTTGCTGATCCGGCCGATGCCGTGGTGCGTGCCCAGCCACAAGTTCCCCCGGTGGTCATCCAAAAGCTGGCAGACGAGGTCGTCGGGCAAGCCGTCCCGGGCGGTGAACCGGGTGAAGCGGCCCGCGTCAAAATGGAGCAGACCCGCATCCGAGGTGCCGATCCAGAGCGAGCCATCGGCATCGGCGAGCAGGGACCAAACGGCCTGGTGCGCCGGGGAGGGCGGCAACGGGATGGCCTGGGGAACGCCGCCCCGGCTCCAGTAAATATTCCCGTCATCCGCCCCCATCCAGATGACGCCCTGCCGGTCTTCCGTCAGCGCCCGCACCGGTTGGGAGATGGAACCGGTGTGCGAACTCCATTCGTGCAACTCACCGTCCGTCCAGCATTCCACGCCGTCCTTGCGGCCCATCCAGACCCGGCCCCGCCGGTCAATCAGCAGACATTTGATGGCATGCACCGAGGCGGGCGGGGACCGCAGGTGCCCCGCTTCGAAAAGCTGGGCATCCTCCAAACCGGCGCTGAGCCACAGTTGATCCCGGGCATCCGGATAGATGGAAAACACAAAATCCCCGGGGGTTTGCGCCGGGATGTGAAAATGCGTCAGCGCGTCATTCTGCCACCGGAACAGTCCGCCACCATAGGTTCCCACCCAGAGGGCGCCCGCGTGGTCCTCGCAAACCGAGATGGCCGGACTGGCGGCCAGTCCCGCCGACTCCGCGAGCACTTGGAAATGATTGGGACGCAACCGGGCCACCCCTGCGTTGGCCAGGGTGACCCACACGTTGCCTTCCCGGTCTTGCAGCCAGGCGGTGGTGTGGTCACCCGGCAGGCCATCGGCCAGGGTGAGTTGTTCCTCAGTTCCATCCGGACGGATGTGAAACAGGCCCAGCCCGCGCGAGGTCCGCCACAGCCCGCCCTGGCGGTCCTCATGGAGCGACGCCTGCAACTGCTGTTCCTGCATCAGATCGGGCCACGCCTTGAATTCAGCGCCCCAATGGTGCCCGGTCCATTGGCGCAACCGGCCGTTGGCCGCCACCAACAGCCCGTCGTTCTTGGTGAAAAACAGGGACGCCACATTGAGTTCCCCCTCGCCTGGCGGCGTCATGTCCAGAAACCGCCGACCATCCCAGACAGCGAGTTCTTTTTCCGTGCCCACCCAGATGTGACCCGCCGCATCAGCGGTCAGCCAGTGGATTTCGTTGCCGCGCAGGCCCGCATCACTGAGCGCCAGCCGGACGAATTGGTTATGGATGATCCGCCACAACTGGCCATCCACGGTGCAGCCCCAGAGCGAACCCGATGCATCCTCACGGTAACAAACTCCGTGCAGTTCCACTGGCGGTGTGAAAGTCCGCCAGTCGCCTGCCGCCGTCGGCCCGTTCGTGCGGGTGATCAACAAGCCGGAACGAAAGGAAAAGGTGATTTCATGCGCGTTATCCGCCACCAGCCAGGCCTCGGAAACCCCTTTTCGGGCGCCGTTCCATTCCCGCCGGAACACCCCGTGACGATAGGTGGTCAGCGAGCCGTCATACGTGTTGATCCACAATGTCCCCTGCCCGTCCACAAACAGCTTCACAATGCGGGAATGGCCCAGCTCGGGCGTGCTTTCACGATTAAAAGTCACGAACCGGTCGCCATCAAAGCGGGCCAGTCCGCCATAAGTCCCCAGCCAGAGGTAGCCATCCGGGGTCTGCGCCAGCGAGGTGGCATAGTTGTCCGGCAAACCCTGTTCACTATCCCAGGCATCAACCAAATAAGCCCCCGCCGCCCCCTTCCGGGAAAACAGCCAACCCATGGCGACCAACAGGGACACAACCCAGCCCCGCGCCCGCCGCCAACGGCGTGGAAATACATAATCTGCCTGGTTAGTAAAGGTGATGATTACTTCTACCCCAATTGCCTCCGGGTGCAAAGCCCTTTTTACAAAATCCCACTCCTGCGGGCGGGTGGTTTTTCGCATCCGGCGGTTGAACGCAACGGCCTGAAGGCCGCATCCCCCGGGGGGCAGTCAAGATGCGCCCAAAATTTGGTGGGATAAACTGCAAAAAGCGGGCAAAAAAAACCGCCGGGCTCCGGCGGAAATGGTCGGGGCGGTGAGATTCGAACTCACGACCTCTTGTACCCGAAACAAGCGCGCTACCAGGCTACGCTACGCCCCGACACCAGAGCCATTTATTCTGCACGCGAAACGGACGCATGGCAATGAAGAAAAATCATTTTTTCCGTTCCAACACCCGCAGCAAGATCGAGGGAATGGCCAACCCCGTGCCGATGGCACCAATGGTGAACGCCACCCGCAGAAAATATTCGACCGAAATAATGAGCGTTTCGTCCGCATTCCGGGGCTCGGGAGTGGTCAGGGCGAAAAAGCCCAGAATGGCCTTGGTGGCGAAGAGGCCGGGCACCATGGGGATGCAACCGGCCACGTCCAGAATATTCCGGGAAACGCCGATGCGCTCCTGAAAAAGCTGCACCACGCTGCCCACCGCCAGGGCGGCGGCGAACGACGCCGCCTCAAGACTCCAATTCAACTGCATCCCCACCGTACGGACGCCCAGGGCCAGCGCACCCGCCAACCCGCACCACGGGAGATGCCGGCGCTGCACGTTGAACAACACGCCAAAGCCCACGGCGGCGAGCCCACCAAACAACATCTGGTGCAGGATTTTTTCCGCGTTCATGTCAGCGTCCCTCCCCCAGCGCCATCTGGCCGAGCCAGACGCCAATGGTCAAAAAAATCAGGATCGCCCCCACCCAGACGGCGCGTGCGTTACCCAGCGTGGGAAACCCGTTCATGACATCGTATTGGGCATTGAGCGCCGGGATCCCGGGCACCAGCAGCAACACCGCCGACACCATGGCGATGTCCACCGTTCCACTGCCCGCCCAGCGGGCGGTCAATCCACTGACGAAGGAAGCCACAAACGCCACCAGCGTGGCGGCAATAAACACATTTCCCCGGCGCGATTGGAGATGGCGGCGGAAACATTGTCCCAGGGTGGCGCCGGCGAAGACGGGCATGAAGCCGCTCCAATCCACCCCCAACAAACGCCCGAACGAAGCGCAGGCCATGCCCACCGCCAAGTCCACGATCCAGCCCGGATGCCGGGGGGTCTCCCGGGTCAAGCGGGTTAATTCCGCCCGGGTGACGGCCACGGACAGCTTTTCCGCCTCCAACCGCCGCACCAACTCCCGCACGGCCTGGCCCATCCGCTGATTGACACCCAGGAAGCCGACTTTGCGCATGCGCGTTATGCCGTCATCCGCGATGCCCACGGTGATGGCCAGTGAGGCGTAACCGATGCGCAAATCCACCCGCCGGGCGCCCAATCCCCGGGCGGCCCGGACGATATATTCCTCCACAATACTGGCACTGGAGCCGCATTCCATCATGATGCGGCCGAATTCCATTGCCAGCATGGCAATGTCTTCCAGCGTTGCGGATTCCACCACGGCTTCAGGCTCGACCATGCCGATAGTCTAACGGGTCAGCGGCGGCGGGACAATTCTTTAACGCAACGGGGATGCGGGTGCCATGCCGGAGGCCATCCCGCAGAACGACTTCACGGCGAGTTATTTCGTCATTGCTCGGATTCAATGTCCGATAGAAACGCCCCCAAACTGTCCGGGGTGGTATAGGTGGCGCCCCAGCCAAGGTTAACCCCCCCGTCAATATTGGGAAAAGCATCCTTCAGCATTTGCGGCGTGATTTGGACGGACTTCACACTGAAATCGGAGAAGGCGACGACGAGCGACTTGCTGCGATTATGAGCCGTTTGCAGCGGGTCAATGACGGGGGCGGCTTGGGTGCCGCCCGGCACGAAAAACTCGTTCAACAGGCATTTTGGCATCCCCTTGAAACTGGAGATTTTAGGATACAACCGGGGGTTGTCGGCACCCAAGCTGGCCCACAGGTTCCAGCAATAGGAGGAACGTATCTCGCCGGGCGAAAGACCGTCAATGGCCTTGCAAGTGCTCAGCAAGGGCGTGTAGGGCAGTTCCCCCAACGGGGACTGCGGCTTGCTATTATAACTGGGACAGAAAAAATCGGCGCCGTTGCCGACATAATTTGCCGGATATAGATAGCCCAGATTTTGAAACTCGTTGTTATCCTTGGGGGGCGTTTTGGGCACCAAATATCCGCCGGTGGTGGCCAACGGGCTGTCGTTATCAGTATAGACATAACGCCCGTAATGCTCGGCGGCGACTTCGTTAAAGGCGTGGTTGATCAGATCCACCGGCGGTAAAAAGTCTTGAAAATCGGAGGCATACAGGGTCGCGCCCGTAACCAATTGCTTGATGTTGTTGACGCAACTGGCGCGCAAGGCCCGTTCCTTGGCGGCCGCCAGAGCGGGCAGCAGCATGGCCGCCAGAATGGCGATGATGGCGATTACCACCAATAGTTCAATCAGGGTGAAGCCGCAGTCACGACCGGATTTGGCGGGCAAACGGTTTGGTGTAAACATAATAGTGACAAAGTTGAACCAATTTATCATAGCCCATTTATTTGACGCCGCCCATCGGATGTTTGTATGATCCGCGCGGTCGCGTTCATCCCGATTTTATTGGAAAGACCGGTCCGACACGCGCGGTTGAACTCGACGATCCCGCGACTGCGGGATCTCGTCCAATAGCGGCGACGTGTCGCCGCACTCCAAATGCCTGCGGTCTGAAAACTGACCACCAATTCGGGATGCACCGGGGGCCATCGGGGCGGCAACTTCCCTGGCGATTTCGAGGTGCGGGTTCAGTACTCAGAAAGCCCCCGCCAAAAAAAGGCCTGACGGCGGACTGCGCCGTCAGGCCATGAAGGGAAACCTTACGGATAACGCAGTTGGAAGAACACCTGCGGCTGCGCCGGATTGATGGTGATCGTCGCGTTTGTGCCCGCCGCCGTGCCCGCCAGCGGGAACCAACTGCCCGCCGCCGTCAGCCCCACGGCATTCGTGTACAACTGCCAGCCCTGGTGGTCCGGCGCCCAGGTGAATTGCAGTGTATTGCCCACCGGCACCGCCCGGAAGTTCGCCGTCGCCGCATTCGTGCTCAGCAGCGGCGTCGCCGCCGCCAGCGTAATCGTCCCGTTCACCGCCAGATTCGTCGTCCAGGTGTATTTGTAATTATGATCCGCCACCGGCAGTGTGATCGCCGTAAAGCCCGACACCGCCGTGTTGAACAGGTGGAAGGTGCTGCCCGACACCAAGGCCGGGCCGATATTGGTCACCGTCAGCGTCCCGCCGACGGTGAGGGCCGGGGAAATGAGTTCGTCGTTCGCGGGGCTGCCCGCGTTGTTCAATTTCAACACCGTCGCCCCGGCCAGCGTGGCACTGCCGCTAACGGTGAGCGCACCAGTGGCGGCGGCCGAGCCGGGGGCCACCGTGCCCAGACTTCCGACCGTCAGCGTGCCGTTGAGCGTACCCGTGCCCGAAAGCGTCTGCGGCACCGTCCCCGTGCCCAGCGGCAGTGTGCCGCTGTTTTGGGCGGTCACATCCAGCACCGCGCCCGCGTTGATCGCAATGCCGGCGCTGTTGCCGATGTAAGCGTCATAACCGTTGAGGTTGGCCAGGGCCAGTGTCCCACGGGTGATGATCGTCGGGCCGTGGTAGGTGTTTGTGCCCCCCAGCTTGACCAACCCGGCAAAGCCCGCACTACCCACCGTGATCCCCGCCGTTGTATCCGTGCCGTTGGCCAGAATGCCCCCGCCGAAATCCACCTCGCCCCCCGTGGCCGCCACCAGGGTCACGCTCTTGCCCCGGTTGGGCGTCCAGCCCAGGATGATGTAGTTGTCGAAGGTGCTGGTCCCGCTGGCGTTCAGCCCGCCAATGGTCATCACCCCGTTGTTCGTGAAACCCACATCCCCATCCGACACATTGTTGGTCACATTGGCCGCGAGCGTGATGGAGCCGAACAGGTTCGTCGGGTCGCCGAGGTAGAAGGCGCAGTTCACACTGTTGTTGGTGTTGACCGTCTGGTAACCCGTCGGCAGGGCGGTCGTTCCCGTGTAAACAATGTTCGTCGCCGGCCCGAGGATGAACAGGCTCGAATTGTTCAAGGTGCCGGACGTGTCATTGACCAAGGCGCTGCTGTTGTCCGCCACCAGCACGCCATTCTCCACAAAGTAGCGGTAGGCATCACCCGCACCGGTTTTATTGCTGCCCCCCTGCAGCGTGACCGAGGTCCCGCCGTCCACCAGCAGAATGACGCTGCCGTTCGAGGTGTTGCCCAGATTGCCAGTCACCGTGGCATTGCCGCCGCCGGAGAAGTCCAGGAAATCACCCCAGTTCCCGCAGGTGAACGAGGAGAGCGTAAGGCTCAGTCCGGGGAGTACGTTGAGGTCCACCAGTTGGTAGGGGTTGTGACTGGTGGCCGCGATGGCGCTGAGATCGCCCAAGGCCAGGGTGTAACCATTGGTGCCGGTGACATTGATGAGCTGGTTGGCCTGGCTGTCCGTAAAGGCCAGGGTACCGCCCAACGTGAGCGTGCTGCCCGGGGTGCCGGTGGTGACCGGTCCCACATCAAAGGTCAGAATGTCCGCCGCGTTCTGCGGCAACAGGCTGCCCGGACTGAAGGTGGTGGCGGTGTCCGCCCGCAGTTGCAGCGTGGAGCCGCTGTCCAAGGTCAAATCCCCGCCCACCGCCGAGGCATTGGCCAGTTGCAGGGTGGCGTTGTTGGTGACCGGACCGCCGCCGCTGGAATTGTCGGGGAGAATCAGGGTGCCGGCGTTGATGGTCAACCCGCCGTAAAAGCCGTTGTTGTTGGTCAGAGTCAACGTGCCGTTGCCGACTTTGGTCAACGCGCCGGCACCGCCGATGTTGCCGCCCAACTCGAAGGCTTTGCCATTGTCGTTGACGGTGATCGTCACCCCGGAGGCGATGGATACGTTGTTGGTCAGGTTCAAACCCGTCGCGCCGGCTTGCAGGGTGCTGTCGCCCGTCACGCTCACATCGCCCAAGCCCAGCGCCCAGTTGTTACCCGCCTGCAGGATACCGCCCTGCAGGATGGTGCCGACCGAACCGGGCTGCGTTCCGTAGCTGTTGGCACTGGCCAGGCTCAGGGTGCCCGCACCGCTGAGGGTCAGGGTTTCGGGTTGGGCGGCGGAGGGGCTGTTGGCCACCACCCCGGTGATGGTCACCTGATCGCCGCTGTAAACGGTGACGGTGGCCGTGTCGTTCAGATGCACCGGCGCCTGAATCACGTTCGAGGTGCCGCCGCTCACCGTCAGATAAGCGCCATTGCCACTGTTATCCAGAGTCAGCGCCGGACCGGCGTTGGCAATGACAAAGGAGTTGGCGTTGGAGAACGTCAGATACCCGAGACTTTCAGCCGCGTTCAAGGTGACGGTGCGCTCCGCCGTGCCCACGCCCAGCAAGGCCGCGTCGCCGGGGTTGCCCGGCACCGTCGGATTGCCACTCCAATCGGACGCCGTGGTCCAGTTGCCATTGGCATCCACATCCCAGTAATTATAGGTCACGTTGGGGGCCACCGTGAGGGTGACCACGCCACCACTCGTGGCAATGGTGGATTGCACCCCGTTGGCCACGCCGGCCCCGGTGAAAGCGGGCGTGGGGTTGAAGGCGCCTGTGCTGCCCGCGACCGTATAGGTCATCAGCTTATAGATGCCAATGGGCAGCGGGGTGCCGCCGGTGACATTGATTGTCACCACGTTGTTGTTCAAGGTCACCACACCCGCAATCAGCGGAGCGGGGGTGGAGGCCGCCGTAAAAGTGGCCAGCGCGCCGGGCAACAAGGTGGTGTTGCCGGTAATTGTTTCAGTACCCGTCAGGGTGCCGCCACTGTTGACAATCACATTCCCGGCAATCGTCCCGGTGCCCCCCAGGGTGCCGCCGTTCGCCACCGTCACGGTATTGGGGCCCGTGGCGGAACCCGTGGTGTTGACCACATCCAGGGTGACTCCATTGGAAACCACCGTGGGACCGGCATAAGTATTGGCAGCGGCCAGGTTGAGCGTGCCCGTGCCGATGTTGGTCAGGCCACCGGCCCCGGCGAGCGTGGCGGCGATGGTGATGTCGTAACTGTTGGGGTCAACGACGAGACCATTGGTCAGCACATTCACGGTCAGGGCCGTGAGATTGGGCAGGAACTGGCTGCCGCCCGGATCACTGGCGTTGGCCGCCAATACGCCGCCGTTGAAGTTGAGGGTGGCCTGGTGGGTGCCGACCGTGGCATCGGTGAGTGTGAAATTGCCCACCGTCAAGACGCCGCCGTTCAAGTTGACCACATTGTTTTCGGCGGTGCCGCCCTCGGAACTGTTCAGTTCAAAATCGCCGGCAATGTTGAGGGCGCCGTTGCCGGCCACCGTCACCGTCGAACTGGGCACCCGGGTGGTGTTGCCAAAGCTGAAGGACGGCGCGCTCACCACGGCGTTGCCCTGCACCGTCAGGGTGCTGACACTGGGGTAGGTGCCGCTGCCGGGAGCATCGGCGAGGCGCAACGCGGTCGTGGTGGTGATGGTGGCCGAATCCTGGACGGTGGCGCTGGAAGGACCATTGAGTGCGGCCACGTCAAAAGTGCCCGTCAGCGCGGTTTTACCCCCGAGGATCAGGGTTCCATTATTAATCGTGGTGGTGCCCGTATAAGTCGCCCCGCCGACCGCGCCCGAGCCAATTTGCTGCACCATCCCGGGACCGTTGACGGTCAGGGAGCCGCCGGCGGCGTTGTCCCCCAGGATACCGGTGTAAAGCATCGGTATATTATTGTTATTATCGAGGGTGAGCGCCACGGCGGCGGGCGTGTCATTGACCAAGGCCAGATTCTGCGAGCCAATCAGACCGCCCAGGGTCACCGCCGTCTGCGTGCCGAAGTCCAGCACCCCGCCCTGGCCATTGTAGTAAAGGGTGCTGTTTTGCAAGGCCAGCGGATTGGCCAGTTGTTCAATCCCGGCGTCAATGACGTTCGTGCCATTGAAGGTGTTCGCCGCGCCCAGCACCACCGTGCCGGTGCTGCCGGCCTCGCTGTTGATCGTCAGGTTGTTCGTGCCCAGGTTGCCCGCCGTGGCGATCACGCTGGGAATCGTAAACACCTGGCCGGCCGCCGCGTCAAGGTAGGCCGTCGTGCTGGCTGTGTTGAAGGGGGAGGCCGAGCCGATGCCAATGCCGCGGTTGGCCGACAAGGTCAGGGTGGCGGTGGCCAGCAAATCACCGCCGTTGAAAATCAGGTTGTTCGGGGTGCTGGAGGCGGGCACCAGGCCCAGACTGCCCGCGCCGCCCGCTGTCGCGCCATCGGCCGAAATGTCCACCATGCCGCCATTGAGGAGGGTGCCGCCGGTGTAGGTGTTGTTGGCGCCGCCCACCACGAAGGCCCCCGCGCCCGACACGGCTACGGTGCCATTGCCACCCAGTACGCCGCTAAGGGTCAGACCGTTCCCGTTGTTGTTGACCGAGAGCGTGTGGCCGCCGGCGACCGCCAGATTGTTGAGCAGGTTCAAGCCCGTTGCGCCCGCCGAGAGGGTGCTATTGGCGGTCACCGACACATCACCCGCCCCCAAGGCGGAGCTATTGCCCAACTGCAGGGTGCCGCCACCCAAGACCGTGCCCACAGTCCCGGCCGCCGGACCGTAGGTGTTGGCGCTCGAGAGCATCAGGGTGCCGCCGCCATTGGCCGTCAGGGTTTCGGTGGCGGACCCGTTGGCAATGATCCCGCCCAGGGTCAGGGAATCCCCGGGATTAACAGTGGCGGAGAAGGTGTCACTCAAAGCGATGGCGGTGTTGATGGCGTTGGCCGTGCCAGCGGTGACACTGATCCCGGCCCCCCGGCCCTTATTGTTAAACGTCAGCGTATTGGCCCCGGTGATGGTGTAAGAAGCGGCGTTGTTAAACGTGACTCCGCCCACGGTTTCCGAGACATTCAGATTAACCGCCTGGCCAACGCCACCGGTACCAAAGGTGGCCGCATCCCCCGAATTTTGCGGCGCAAATCCTCCGGTCCAATTGCCGCCTTCCGACCAGTTTTGATCACCCAAAGCATCGGTCCAGACCGCCGCCACGCCCAATTGAATGACCGTCAAGATGACCGTATTACCGCTGATGGAAACGGTGCCGCCATAGCCATTGGCCACAATCCCGGTCCCGGCGGCCGAGGCGTTGACCGTGGAACCGCCGGTAATGCCGCCGGTGGCCGTCAACAAAGTGTAGGTGCCCGTGGTCAATCCCGACGCGAGCACCTGCACCGTGGGATTATTCAAAGTGACCGTGCCGGAAACGGTCAGGGGCGCGGTGGCGGACAAGGCCGCGTAGGAACCGGTGTTCCAAGTGACGTTGCCGGCAATCGTATTGGTGCCGCCCAGAGCGGCGCCCGCCGCCACCGTGGTGCCGCCGGTATAGGTAATCCCACCATTCAGAAACAACCCGCCAACGCCCGCCGATCCGGAATTGGACACCGTCAGCGACCCATTGGCGTTGTTGCCAATCGAGTTGGTGTAAGTCACCGTGTTGCCATTGATGTCAATGCTGGAGGCCCCCAGAATGGTCACTTTTTGGACGACGCCGCCGGAGCTGACGGTGATGTCCGGGGTGCTGTTCAAGGCGGTGTTATATTGCAGGGTGCTGTTATTGAGGGTCAGGCCGCCCAGATAGTTGAGCCCGCCCAGCGCATAGTTGCCGTTGATGTTCAACGTGGCCCCGCCAACGACGATGACGCCGCCGAAGAACGTGTTGCCGGTGTTGTTGTTCAGGCGCACCGTGCCGGTGGCATACACCGGCGTGGTATTGGCCGTATTCGCGCCGCTGCCGGGCACCAAGCCGACCACATTTCCGTTGGCTGCTGAAGCCGGAATACCGATGACCAGCGGGCCGGTCCCGAGCGCCCCGCTGACGACGCCGTCCACGGTCAGGATGTCGCCGGGCAGCGCCGCCAATCCGCCGCCATTGACGCCCAACACCACCGGACGCAGGTTGCCGCCCGCATTGTCCAAAGCGAAGGTGGCGCTGCCGAGGATGGTGCCCCCGTTGAGATTAACCGCCGCGCCGGTAGCGACGGCGCCCAAACCGGCATCCGTGCCGATTTCCGTCACCCCGCCATTCAAGTAAGTCGGGCCGGTGTAACTGTTGACCACGTTGCCGTAAACCACCGTGCCCGGCCCGGCCTGTACCACGGACCCGCCAGCCACCTTGCCGTTACCAATGCCGCCCACCAAAGAATACTGCAAATAACCCAGAGTGTTGTTTTGCCAGATGACGAGCGAACCGGCATAGGTGCCATTGCGCAAACCCGGGGCGAGGCCATAATTGCCGGTAAACGGCAGGTTGTTCGCGCCGACATTCGGCGTGATCAAGATGCCGCTCATGGTGAACGCCCCGCTGCCGGCGGTGCCGGAGCCGTTAAAACCGCCGGGGCCGTTAAATCGCAGGCCGTTGATATAAGTGGACGACGAGTTGCCCGTAATCGTTCCAATGGCATCAATAAAGCCAAAGCCACCCGTGCCGAGGGTGTTGCCATTTTCAATGGTGTAAAGGCCGTCCCCGGCGGTACCTCCGGAAAGCTGCGAAGCCCCCACAATATTATAAGGCGCGGCGGCATTGACCGTCCCGGCAAAATCATACAAGCCGACGGTGGCATAGGCGGCATCGCTGGCCGCGCCGTTCGCGGCCGGGGCGATGAGGTCGGTGTTGTTCCCGCCGGTGGTGGTGGTGATGGTGGCCGTGGCCGCCACCGCGCCGGTGGTGGTCCCGTTGCCATTGGCCCCGGTCTGGCCGGAAGCCGTGGAGGCGCCGGTGGACGTGGCCGGGCCGTTGAACACCACCGTGCCGCCAGCCCCATAGGTCAGGCCGCCGAGGGTCAGCGTCGGGAGCGTCGCGCCGGGGGTGGCGGAAGCCGCATTAATCACCACCGGCACCCCGGCGGCGAAGGTCGTGCCCGTAAAGGTCTGGGTGTTGGCCGTCGTGTTGTTGCCATTAATCGTCAGCGTGGCCGCGCCCAACGTCAGCGCATTGGCCGAACCGAGGATGCCGGCCGTGGGGGCGCCGGCGGGCGTGAAATCTTCAGTCAACGTGCCGCCGTTGATCCGCACCCCGCCCGTGAAGGGGTTGGTGGTGGAAATCGTCAGCGCGGCCGTGCCGGCTTTGGTAAACCCGCTGGTCCCGGCAATTGAGCCGGAGCCGGTGATCGTGTAGTTGTTGAGTGAATTGCTGACCACGATGCTGGCGGGGGTGACGGTGCTGTTCAAGGTCACCACCGTGTTGGCGGAGAGGTAAGGATCGCCAAAGATGACGGAGTCACCAATCTGCGCGGGAAGTTGCTGATAGTAACCCGCCTGGGGCGTGGCGGAACTGTCTTTCCAAATCGCATTACCACTGTCGTTAATATCCCATGTGCCGCTCCCGGAGGCCGCCCAATTAAGGGGATCAATCGTCGTGGAGGCACTGCCGGACACGGTCAACACCAGGGTGTTGCCATTCCAGGCCAGGGAACTGCCGCTGAAGCCCTTCAAACTCAATATCGGAACGGTGGTGGGGGCGGTGCCGCCCACGACCAACAGCGGATACGTGCCGGCCGCCAGATGGGCCGGATTAATTAAGGCGATCGGCGTGGTGTTAAAGGTGGCGGTGCCGGTGACATTGAGCGGCGCAGTGGTGGTGCTGGGGGGGGAATTGAAGGTGAATTGCAGCGCGGCATAGGTGCCGCCGGGATTGATCGTGAGGCTGGGAATCGTCCACTGGCTGCCGGTATTGGTAAAGACCACCCCCAGAGTGCCGGAATTGCCCGTCGCCGGAGTCACGGTGACCGCACTGGCGAGCGAACCACCGGTCACGCCCGCCAAACCGCCCCCACTGACGGTGGTGTTGCCCGTGTAAGTGTTCACCCCAGACAGAGTCAGGGTGCCGCTGCCCGACTGGGTGAGGGTGCCGCCGCCGGAAATAACCGCCGACAAGGTTTGCGCCGCCGTGCTGTTAACGGTCAAAGCCCCGCCGTTGATAAAACTGCCTGCAAACGTATTTGCACCGGTGAGCGTCAGCGCGCCGCTGCCCGAGTAGTTGAACGTGCCGCCGCCGGAAATCACCCCGGCCAGGGTTTGCGGCTGGCTGCTGTTATAGATAAACGTCCCCGTGTTGGTGATCGCAATGGCCCCCGCGTAGGATGCCGCGAGTTCGGCCGCGCCATTGATTTCCAGCGTGCCGCCATTAATGATGGTGGCTCCGGTGTAGGTGTTCGTGCCCCAGAGCGCCACGGTGCCGGTATTCGTCTTGATGATGCCGGTGTCAGCCAGACTGGAGCCATGGATCAAATTACCCGTGACGGTCAAATCCACGCCGCCGGCCGTTCCGCCATTGACCACATTAAAGACCGTGCCGCCGGCCTGATCCGGGATCACATCGAAGGCGCTGATGGTGGAAACGGTCGTGCCGCCATTCACCACCACGCCATCGTCAAAATCCCAATCGCCATAGCCGGTTTCGATGCCGGTGCCCGCATTGGTCACGGTGCCGCCGTTGAGGGTGAGCAGCCCGCGAATGTGGGTCGAACCGCCCTCGCCGCCATCGGTGGCGGCCAGCCCGGTGAGCACGCCGCCGGCATTGATGGTCACCGGCAACGCACCGACGGTGCCGGCGGAGCCGGCCAGGGCGTTGTCCACGGCGGCCACGGTCCCGCCACTGTTAATGGTCAGACCGCTGCTGAGGTAGATGCCGCTGGTGGCGGCATTGGGAAAATAAAGCGCCAGCGTACCGCCGTTCACCACGGTCGGCCCGGTGTAGGTTTCCCACGACTTATTCGTTAGAGTGAGGGTGCCGGGGCCGGCCAGCGTCAGGCCGCCCGCGCCGCTGTTGGTCCCGCCCAGGGTCAGGTTGCCGCCGGGCAGCGCGATGGTCTGGGCCGCCGTCAGGATGATGGGGGTGAGCATGGTCTGGTTGTTGGCACTGCTGACGGTGATGGCCGTGGCCGGCGTGCTCGTACCCAGCGTGAAGGCGCCGCCAATCAGCGTGTAAGCCTGGGCGCCGGAGGCAAAGGTAATGGAATTAAAGGTGAAACTGCTCAAATTATTGGTCGGGTTGGTGAAGCCCGCCGCGCCGAAGACCAGGGAATCCCCCGTGGCCACCGGGCCGGTGCCGGCGGAATACGACCAGTTCGCGGCCGTGCCGAAGGTGTTGTCCGTGCCGCCCACCCACGTGTCGGTGGACTGGGCGCGCAGGACGGCCGTGCCCAGACTGAGCAGGACCAGACAGCCCAGCCAGACGGGCCGCTTATTGTGCAGGGTGGTTATCGGATGCGTGTGGGGTTTCATGGGGTGGGTTGGCTTGGGGGAAGCATTGACGTTTACTGTTACCATATGGGTTCCGGTTTATTTTCGCCGACAAGGCCGCTCAGGCTGGGGCCCGAGGCCATGACTGAGAACTAA
>Ga0302267_10001886_pt1 | contig 26179 bp, 21 predicted proteins | sample III_Bog_E1_3_FD_194555 | JGI IMG/M metagenome (GOLD analysis project Ga0302267, IMG submission 194555) | Peat permafrost microbial communities from Stordalen Mire near Abisko, Sweden - III_Bog_E1_3 | ecosystem: Environmental > Terrestrial > Soil > Wetlands > Peat | place: Sweden: Abisko...
CAGACCTTCCTGGTGAGCCCCAGGACGTGCTCTGCCCGGACGTCACCACCGACGACAACCTCGGGAACGCCAACCTCGAGGGCCCGATCACCAGTAATCCCTATTCCGCGCACTATTTCACCACCCGCGAGAACAACGGGCCGCTGGGCAGCCTATATCCCATGCGCATGACCTTCCTGGGCGCCAACGCGACCGCGAATCCGGTCATGCGCCGCCAGCGGACCCTGGCCAGCCTGTGGGACCCCAACAACAATGTCCCCGCCCAGGCGCCGGGCAACATCGCCGGCCAGTACCAGTTCCGGGGCGGCAACGAGATGTTCGGCACCGGCTTCAGCCGCTACCTGCCCACCACCTTCGCCTGGTTGCCCAATGGCGGCAGCTATACCGCCATCGCCAGCCGCGGGCCCCTGGAGGACCTGGTGAGCCTGAACCTCAGCACCTTTGACGGGCAGACCGACACCAGTCACACGTTCAGCGTCTTCCCGCTGGGGTTGCCTCCCGGCTGGACCAGTTTCGACATGCCCGGGCCCTCCCAGGCCACCACCGGTGGCTACCTCCCCGGCGAGAAGCTCGCTTCGGCCATGGCCAACGGCGTCCAGGTGGTCGGCGACACCGAGCAGGACCTGCAGGTCAACGCGCCGCTGTTCTACTGGGATTTTGAGCACGAATTCCTGAACTCGGGGCTGAATCCCTACGTGATCCCGGCCAGCCTCAGCGCCATCACCCGCCCCGTCACCATCCCCTACGGTTCCGACCCGTTCGTGATCGGCGCCCGCAGCTCCAACCTGACCGGCTACGGCAGCGTTACCGCGCTGTTCACCCCGCCGGCCACCTCCGATCCCATGGGCGGAGCCCTGAACAGCTCCACCTGGACCCTGGCGGATTTCCTCGCCCAGGCCCAGGGGCAGTACAACGTGGTGCACCGGCCCCGGGCCCCCCTGGGCAATCCCCAGGGTGACCCCGTGGGGCTGTTCAACCAGCAGGGCGCCCCGGCGGCCAGCGCCTCCACCACCTGGAATGCCACCGGTTTCGGCGCCCCCTGGGACACCTGGTGGAGTTCCTGGTCCCAGCAGTCGGGCAACCTCTCCTTCGGTTCCGTCAACGGCGGCTTCGATGCCCTGGAACTGCTGAGAGGCGCCAGCTTCGACGTCACCAGCCAGACCAGCGCCAGCCAGGCCATCACCGAACAGCAGAACTGGTTCAACGAGTTCCTCCAGGTCCGCAACGATTGGTTCGCCCTCCTGAACCAGCAGTCCCCCTCCGTCTCCTTCACCAAGGCGCTCGGGTTGTCCTCGGCCAGGTTCAGTGTCGACACCCCGGTGGGCCTGGCGCGGACCTACCTGCTGGCCAATCCCACCGTGGAGCACGCCTCCCCGCCCCTTCCCAGCGATTTCGCCGGGGTCCTGGGCGCTCTGAAATCCGGGGCGGCGGTGGCCTCCACCGGGCCGTTCCTGGATGTGAGCGTGGGCACGGCCGGCCCCGGCGGGCTGGTGTCCGGCCCGGTGGAAGGGGTCACCCTGGTGGTCAACCTCTACAAGACCGACTGGATGCCCGTGGATGAGTTGAGGGTGGTGGTGAACGGCCAGGTGGTGCAGACGATCAATCCCGCCATCAGCGCCACCGCGCTGGTCCCGGCCGGCACCGACCCGAGGCTGTACAGCATGAGCATCAACCTGACCCAGGCCCAGTTGCAGACGGTGCCCGGCAAGGATGCGTGGATCGTGGTGGAGGCCGGCGTGCCCCTCACCATCGACACCACCGCGCTCTATGCCCCGCTCGGCACCCCGTGGAGCAGTATCATGAGGGGAATATACCCCATCGCCGTCACCAACCCGATCTTCGTGAACGTGACGGGCGGTTCATACAAACCCCCCATGCAGTGATCCATGAGTGAATGGCTTCCCGAACGTCTCCCCGAAGACATTGAGGCTGAACGCGCCCTGCTGGCCACCTGCTGCGCGGCGGGGGCGGAATTGGCCGCCACCGAACTCGCCTTCAGCCTGACCGAAGAGGACTTCGTTCACCCCGCCCACCGGGCGGTGTTCAAGGCGTTGCGCTCGCTCATCGAGGCCCAGGTCGAGGTCAACTCCCTCACCCTCAAGGACGCCCTGGACCAGGCCGGGGACCTGTCCCGGGTGGGCGGCTACACCGGCCTGGTGGAGCTGCTCAGCGCCGAGGAGGTGGGCCGGCCCCAGGTGCTGGGCGACCTGCTGGTGCGCAAGCGCAAGCTCAGGCAGCTGATCCGGATCGGCGCCCAGCTGGTGCGGCAGGCCGCGGAGGAGGAGGCGCCGCCGGATACCCTGGTGGAGCAGGCTGCCGTGGACCTGTTCCGGCTGGCCCAGGGCCAGGAGCGCAAGGGCCTGGAGCACATCGGCGACGTGGCCCGGGACGCCATGGAGGCCCTGCTGGACCGGCTGGAGGGCAGGGGTTCCACTGGGCTCAAGGTCGGCTTCAGCCGGCTCGATTCCATCACCCAGGGCTTCCAGCCCGGCAACCTGATCATCCTGGCCGCCCGGCCCGGCATCGGCAAGACCGCCCTGGCCCTGAACTGGCTGCTGCGTTCGTCCATGTACCACGGGGCCCACGCCGCCTTCTTCTCCCTGGAAATGTCCAAGGAGGAGGTGTTCAACCGGCTGTTGTCCGCCCACAGCTCCATCAACATGAAGGAGGTCCAGGCCGGCGCCTTCAACGAGGAGATCCAGGCCCGGCTGCTGAAGAGCCGCGACGCGCTGCTGCAGATGCCGATCTACATCAACGACCAGGCCGGCATCACCGTGCGCGAGATCACCGCCATGGTGGACCGCCACCTGTCCCGGTCCAACCACAAGCTGGATCTGCTGATCGTGGACTACCTGCAACTCATGACCAGCCCGGAGTCGTCCCGGTCCAAAGGTCAGAGCGAATCCACCCGGGTCGGCGAGATCAGCCGCGGCTTCAAGCTGCTGGCCAAGGACCATGGGCTTCCGGTGGTGGTACTCAGCCAGCTCAACCGCGAGGTGGAGCACCGCCAAGGCGGCCGGCCGCAGCTGTCCGATCTGAGAGATTCCGGCGCCATCGAGCAGGACGCGGATATCGTCATGTTCATCCATCGGAAGATGAAGGCCCTTATGGAAGGGGAGGAGGAGGACCGGAGTGCCGAGCTGCTCCTGTCCAAGCACCGCAACGGTCCCACCGGCGCGGTCGGACTCTATTTCGAGGGGGAATTCGCCCGCTACCGCGAGATGGAGCGCGCCACCGAATCCGACCTGGGGTGACCGGACATGGCGGATAACCATGGCTGAGACCCCCACCCCGTTCCCGCTGACCGCCAAGGTCACCGCGCTGCGCGGGGTGGGGCCGGTCTATGCCGAGGCATTGGCGGCGGCCGGGATCCTGTCGCTCAAGGATCTGCTCTGGTCGCTGCCGCACCGCTACGTGGACCGGGGCAGCCTGCAGAAGATCGGCGAGCTGGACAGCCGCATGAACCCCTCCGACCGGGAGATCGTGACGGTGCTGGGCACCATCCAGGACCTGCGCCAGAGCACCACCCGGGTGCAGCGGATGAACCTGACCGAGGCGCTGCTCACCGACGGCACCGGCACGGTGCGGCTGATCTGGTTCAACCAGCCCTATGTGGGCAAGGTGCTCAAGGCCGGGGACCGGCTGCTGGCGTTCGGTCCGCTCGCGTTCGGCCGCTCAGGCCCGGAACTGCGCGGGCCCGCGTTCGAGCTTATGGGCCGGGGCGGCGACGAGGAGAACCTCTGGGTCCGCCGCTACCTGCCGCTGTACCGCAAGCTCGGGCCGGTCATGGGGCGGGCCCGGCAGCGGCTGGTCCAGGAGGCGCTGGCAAGGGCGGCGGAGCCGGACGAATGGCTGCCGGCGGAACTGGCCCGGGGGGTGCCGGGAACCCTGGCGGCCCTGCGGTTGCTGCACCAGCCGCCGGACGAAAGCGATCCGGCCGATCTGGACGCCCACGCCACCCCGGCCCATCAGCGCCTGGCCAGCGAAGAACTGTTCGCCTTCGCCCTGGGGGTGACCCTGCGCCGGGCCGGGCGCATGGCCCGGTCCGGCCAGGCCGTGCCCACCACCCCGGAGTTGAGGGACCGGCTCAAGGGCTACCTGCCGTTCCGGCTCACCGGCGCCCAGCGCCAAGCCTTCCGGGAGATCGTGGCCGACCTCACCTCGGGCCGGGTCATGCACCGGCTGCTCCAGGGCGACGTGGGCAGCGGCAAGACCCTGGTGGCCTTCCTGGCCATGGCCATGGTGGCGGAAACCGGAGGGCAGGCGGCCCTGCTGGTGCCGACCGAGGTCCTGGCCCGGCAGCACGCCGCCACGGTCCAGCGGCTGCTGGGCGACAAGGCCCCGGCCATGCAGCTGCTGCTGGGGCCCATGAAGGCCGCCGACAAGCGCCAGGCCCTGGCCCGCATCGCCTCCGGGGAGGCATCGTACGTCATCGGCACCCACGCCCTGTTCCAGGAGTCGGTGGCGTTCCAGAAGCTGCAGCTGGTGGTGGTGGACGAGCAGCACCGGTTCGGCGTGCGCCAGCGGGAGGCGATCAAGCAGAAGGGGCTCGACCCCCACTGGTTGGTGATGAGCGCCACCCCCATTCCCCGTTCCCTGGCCCTGGCCCTGTTCGGGGACCTGGAGCAGTCGGTGCTGGACGAACTGCCGCCCGGGCGCCAGCCCATCACCACCCGGCTGGTGGATCCCGGGGATGCGGAGCGGGCCTGGGAGGTGGTGGAACGGGAACTGAGGGCGGGGCGCCAGGCCTTCGTGGTGAGCCCGGCCATCGATCCCCAGGATGAAGCCAAGGTGCCCTTGCGGGACATCCAGGCCATGCACGCGCTGCTGGAGCTCCAGTTTCCCGACTACCGCATCGCCGTGGTCCACGGCCGGCTCAAGGCCGACGCCATGGCCGAGCGGATGGAGGCGTTCGTGACCGGACAGGCCCGAATCCTTCTGGCCACCACGGTCATCGAGGTGGGCGTGGACGTGCCCAACGCATCGGTCATGGTGGTCGACCATGCCGAGCGCTTCGGCCTCAGCCAGCTGCACCAGTTGCGCGGCCGGGTGGGACGGGGCGAGGCCCACAGCCACTTCCTGATGCTCTCGGGCAGCGAGACCGACCGGTTGCGGGTGCTGGTGGCGACCCAGGACGGCTTCCGCATCGCCCAGAAGGACCTGGAACTGCGGGGGCCGGGGGAGTTCTTCGGCACCCGCCAGGCCGGCCTGCCCCAGTTCCAGGCGGCGGACCTGGTGCGGGACCGGCAGCTCCTGGTCCGGTGCCGGGAAGCCGCGGACCGGGCGGTCCAGCGCGGGCTCAGCGAACAGCAGCGGGACTGGCTGAAGCAGGAGCAGGCCCGGCTGAAGCTGGCGGAGATTTCCTAGCGGCCGTCAGGTCGCTTGTGCCTCTCCCGGTCGTCCAATCGAACCATCGCCCCACGCTGATAGCAGCCATTGGGTCGCAAATACGAATCTGTTTCCCTGGGTTCCGGCACCTTGGTACCAGACCGGAATGGAGACCCAACGATGAAGGCAAAAAATTCAAAAGATTTCCCGAGGTTGATGGAGCAACTCACACCTTTGGGCGCCCACATCTGCCAGATCTATATGAGCGAAAGGGAGCGCCAGGAGACCCTCAGGGATTTCGTCGGGAATGGCCTCCAACTGGGCGAGCAGACCCTTTGCTTCAGCGAAAAAACCACGGATGAGGTCGTCGACGCGTTTTTGGACGGCCAGGGCGTGTCCCTCCGTGAGGCCAAATCATCCGGGATGTTCAAATCGAGGACGAGCCGGAGTTTCTACTTGAAGGACGGAGTATTCGACCACGACCGGGTCTTCCAGGAGTGGCAGGACTTCTATACCGAATCCATGGTCCAGGGCTATGCCGGGGTCCGGGCCATGGGCGACATGCTCCCCGAATTGGAGCCGATAAGGGGGGGCATGGCCATCGTGCTCTTTGAGACCAAACTCAACGACGTTTTCCAGCACTACACCCCTACCCAGGTCATCTGCCAGTATGACGCCCATGCTTTCAGGGCCTCGACCATCATGGGCGTTCTCAGGGCCCATCCGTTGATTCTGGTGGGCCGTAAGGTCCACGCCAACCCGTACTTCGAGCCTCCCGCAAAGACAATATCGCATTGAACGCGGGGCTGGCCCCGGCCACTGAACGGTTCGACCACGGTGCCTCCAATCCAACCAGGGCACCAACGGTGCTAGATTCCGCCCACTTCCACCGAAAGAATGCCCTTGCAGGCCGGGCACGCCACCACGTGGCCGCGCCGGGGGAGGGAGGAGACGAAATTGACCCGGGACCGGAGCAGTCGCACGATCATGACCGACTGGATCTGCTGGTGGCAGTGGGGACAGGGCAGGGGGATCTCCATGGCGTATTCCGCTTCGCCAAAGCAAACAGAGGAGGGCGTGGGCTCGTCCATGATTCATCCTGTCTGGGAAAGGGGTGGCTGATCATCATCCCGCCCTTTGCCTACCCCAGGCAAGCCGGAGTGGGAAATTCGTGCATCTCCCTGTAAAAGATGAACCTTTCCAAAATCCTGGTCAAGGTCGGGACCGGGGCCTATCCTTGGAGTGATGAATGTCTGAACCCCCGGCCCCTTGCCTGGGCTTTTGGAGGACACGACTATTTCCATGCTGCGCCCCATCCCCTTTGCCAAGCTGACCCTGGTCACCACTCTCCTTGCCATCGCCCAGGCCGCGGGCGCCGTCTCCCCCGTCGCCCCCGGCGAACCGTTGCAGACCTCCTTCAAGGTGCTGGCCGGATTCCATCTGCCGGAAGCGGTGTTCAAGGCCAAGCCCGGGCATGTGCTCGGGTTCGTGCCCGGTTCGATCCGCAACCTGAACGGCAAGGAGGTGGCCCTCACCGGGTTCATGCTGCCGATCCGGATCCATGACCGACTGGTGACGGAATTCATGCTGCTGCGCACCCAGAACACCTGCTGCTTCGGCATCCCTCCCGAACTGCACGAGGTGGTGGAAGTGCTCAAGGTCAACACGCCCACCAAGGTGTTGATGGATACCCCGATCACCGTGATCGGCCACCTGCACGTGCAGGAACGCTGGGAAGGCACCTTCCTCTGCTCGATCTACCAGATGGATGCGGACAAGGTGAGCGCGCAGTAATTGCGCACGGATTCCAGCGTTGGGAACTTTTGAGGTCCATCGCGAGGATTTTCAGCCGTAAGCGATCCACGCGATCCGGGCTTCCACCCCCTCCCGGTTGAAGTGGCGCAGCCAGCGCTCCTGTTCGGGCCTCAGGGTATCGCCCGGGCCCTTGACCTCCCAGAGCATGCAGGCGGGTGGGTCCAGACGGCACAGCAGCAGGTCGGGAAAACCGCTGCGGAAGGCCATGGGGTTGGGGGCCATGGTGGACAGCACCGACAGCACCACCGGGGCGGGCAGCACCTCCAGCGCCGTGCCCAGCAGATCCTGGGTGAGCATCCGCCAGTTCACGAAGGCGTTGCTGATCCCCCGTTTGCATTCGGCCACCTGGAGCAGGGCCGTGGCCAGGGCCCCGGGAGCGGCGAGTTGCTCCAGCCGCCGTTCGATGGCTTCCCGCCGGCGGTGATGGAAGTCGGGGCCGCCGATATCCGCGGGGGCCGCCTGGAAGCGGTGCTGGAAGGCCCCGGGGAGCGGAGCGAACAGCTGGTCCCAGAAGGCCAGGCCGAACAGGCCCTGCCACAGTCCGTTCTCGGTGAAAAAGCCAGCCCAGCCCGCCTGGGCCGCGGCCTCCAGGGCGGCCCGCTCCACCGACCTGGAAGGGTGCCTGGGGACCGTAAGGCACAGCTCAGGGAGCGGCTCCGGCGGAGGATGGCACGCCACCCTGGCCTGGAACAGCCGGTCCCGGGGATCGATCGGGTAGGCCTCGTAGCGGACCCGGCCGGTGTCGGCCAGTACGAAATCGGTCAGATCCTGGTCGCCGTTGCCGAAGAACAGGAAGAAGGCCAGCCGGACCCAGTCCTGATCCAGGGGCGCCACCGGATGGAGGCTCTGGAGCAGGGCGGTCTTGAGCGCCTCCGGGTCGGCCCGGCTGGACAGGAGCTCCGCCAGCCCGGCCCGGGACAGGGTCCGGGGAAAGGCGATCCCGAACCCCCGGAGCCGGTCGCCCAGCTCGTCCTTGCGCAGCAGGGCGACCAGGTCCCCGGGGGCCGCCATGGCGCCGGTGGCGCAGAAGCCCTGGGCGCAAAGGGTGGCCAGGGCGCCGGGAATGTCCTCGATTTCGGGGTAGTGGAAACCGTCCGGGCGGAACCACGGTCCCTGCCGGGTGAACATGCGCACCAGCAGCCGCCGGGCCGGCGGCGGCAGGGCGAGGAAGCCCGAGATCCGCGCCTCCTCCTCGGGGCGCAGCAGATCCCCGTAGCGGGCCAGGACGTCCCGGAGCACCGTCTCGAAATTCTGGAGGTAATAGCCCTCCGGCAGGGCAGCGGGCTGGGCCATGGGCGCGCCTTGGCGGCGGCGATCAGCCCAGCTGGGCGGGATTCTTCAGCCGCTGGGCGATGCGCTCCAGCAGGAGTTCCGGCACCAGGCCGGAGATGTCGCCGCCCATGGCGCCCACCTCCCGCACCATCCGGCTGCTCACCACGCTGTATTCCTCCTTGGGCATGAGGAACACCGTCTCCAGGTCAGGGGACAGCTTGCGGTTCATGAGCGCCATCTGGAACTCGTATTCGAAATCCGAAAAAGCCCGCACTCCGCGGACGATGAAGTGGGCGCCCTGCTGTTTGGCGAAGTCCACCAGCAGCCCGTGGAAGGTGGTGATTTCAACGTTGGGCATCGGGCCCAGCAATTCCCGCAGGAAATCCACCCGCTCGGCCACGGAGAAGGCGCAGGTCTTGGCGGGATTGTGCAGGACCGCCACCACCAGCCGATCGACCAGCTTTTCCGCGCGTTGGATGAGATCCCAGTGGCCTAGGGTGACGGGATCGAAGGAACCGGGGTAGATGGCAACGCGCAATGGAACTCCTGGGGCGGGTCGAAATGTTAGTTTAGACTTTTGGCATGGCACAAGCGCGTCTTTCCGTCGGTCTACTGTTTGGGGGCGAAAGTCCGGAGCACGAGGTGAGCATCGTGACCGCCCGGAGCATCGCTGCCCATCTGGATCCGGACCGGTTCGAGGTCCGGCCCATGGGCATCGCCCGCAACGGGGTCTGGGTGATGGACGGCGATCCGCTGGCCCGCCTGAGTGCGGGGGAACTTCCGGCCCGCAGCGAGTACCCTTTTTTCCCTCTGGAACGGGGCGCCGAGAGCACCCCGCTGCCGGATGTCTTCTTCAACGCCATCCATGGCGCCGGCGGCGAGGACGGTCAGATCCAGGGCTTCCTGGAACCCCTGCACCGGCCCTACACCGGAGCCGGCCTGCTGGCCATGGCCGCGGCCCTGGACAAGTGGATCACCAAGCGGATCTGGGAATCCGAGGGGCTCCCGGTGGTGCCCTACCGGGGGGTCACCGAGGAACATTGGCGGCGGGCGCCCGAGGCGATCCTGCGCAGCCTGGAGCCCCTGGGGCTGCCGGTATTTCTGAAGCCGGCCAACCTGGGCTCCAGCATCGGCATCGAGAAGGTCGGCCGCCGGGAGGACCTCGCCGCGGCCCTGGACCGGGCCTTCACCTTCGACCGGCGGGTGGTGGTGGAGCAGGGCCTGAACGCCCGGGAGCTTGAGGTGGCGGTCCTGGGCGGGGACGATCCCTTCGTCAGCGTGGCCGGGGAGATCATGGTTTCCGGCGAATTCTACGACTTCAAGGACAAATACCTGGACGGCAAGAGCTACGCCAGGATTCCAGCGGAACTGCCCGAGGGCATGGCCAACCTCATCGCCCGCTATTCGGTGGCCGCCTTCCGGGCCCTGGACGCGTACGGCATGGCCCGGGTGGATTTCTTCCTGGACCGGGCCAGCGGCCTTCTGTTCCTCAACGAGATCAACCTCATCCCCGGCTTCACCAGCATCTCCATGTATCCCAAGCTGATGGAAGCCAGCGGGATCGCCTACCGGGATCTGCTCAGCCGGCTCATCGACCTGGCGCTGGAACGGCACCAGGAAAAGACCACCAAGACCCGTTTCTTCCAAAGTGGCAGCCAGTGGTTCGCATAGCTGGAGCGTGAATCCACGGCCTGACCAAGGGTTCCCTTATAATGGGCTCTCAGGCGCAGGCAGCGGCTGAACCCGGATGTGAGGTTCGGGGTGTGACCCATGAACAACCGGACTCCGGGGGACCCTTGGCACTGCAAGCGCTGATTTTCGACATGGATGGCCTGTTGTTCGATACCGAGCGGGTGGCCTGCGATTGCTGGGCCGAAGCCAGCGGGTCGCTGGGCTTCGACCTGGCGGAGGAGATCGTCCGGGGCGCCATCGGCCTGGACGACGAACTGACCCGGGGCTATTACCAGCATCTGTTCGCCGGGCATTTCCCGTTCGATCGGGTCGAAGCCCGGCACCGGGATCTGTTCCGGGCGCACATCCAGGCCAACGGGGTGCCGGTGAAGCCCGGCGTGGGCCGGATCCTGGAGCAGGCCCGGCAGAGCGGCCTGCGGCTGGCCCTGGGCACCTCCAGCCGGGCCTTGTATACCCACGCCATGCTCTGGCTGGCCGGGATCGCCCCCTGCTTCCAGGTCCTGGTGACCCGGGATCTGGTGGAGGCCGGCAAGCCGGCCCCGGACATCTACCTGAAGGCCGCGGAACTGCTGGGGGTGGATCCGGCCGATTGCCTGGTGTTCGAGGATTCCCGGAACGGCATCCGCGCGGCCAAGGCCGCGGGCATGCCGGTGGTCATGATCCCCGACCTGGTGGCGCCTACCCCGGAACTGCGCTCCCTGTGCCTGGGGGTCTACCCCTCCCTGGTCGAGGCCGCCGATCGCCTGGTCGATCAGCCCAGTTCGCTGCGGTAGGGGATCGACGGCTGGGCGCCATGGCGGGTCACGCACAGGGCGCTGGCCCGTTGGCCCAGGGCCACGGCGTCGTTCATGGACCGGCCCTCCACCAGGGCCACCGAAAGCCCGCCGATGAAGGTGTCGCCCGCGGCGGTCGTGTCCACGGCGCGCACCCCCTGGGCCGGGAGGTGGCGTTCCCCGGCGTCATCCACCACCACGACGCCCCGATCACCCAGGGTCACCACCACGCAGCCGGCACCGCGCCTGCGGAACACCCGGGCCGCGGCCAAGGCCTCGGCAGTGTCCCGGACCGGCAGATCCGCCAATAGGGCGGCCTCGGTTTCGTTCGGCACCAGGATGGCCACCCGGGCCAGGAGTCCTTCGGGAAGGACCTTGGCGGGGGCGGGATTGAGCAGCACCGGGACCCCGGCGTCATGGGCGATGTCCACCGCCCGCTCCACCACGGCCATCGGCACCTCGAACTGGACGATGAGCATCGCCGCGCCGGCGATCACGGCGGAAAGGCGGTCGATGTCCGCCACCTGCAGGGTGCCGTTGGCGCCGGCCGCAAGCAGGATCCGGTTCTGGCCCGAATCCTCCACCAGGATGACCGCCACGCCCGTGCCCGCGGCCGAGGTCTGCAGCACCCCGCCCACGGCGACCCCGTCCGCCGCCAGTCCGGCCCGCAGGGTGGTGCCGAAGTCGTCCCGGCCCACCTGGCCGATCATGGCGACCTTGCCGCCCATGCGCGCGCAGGCGATGGCCTGGTTGGCGCCCTTGCCCCCGGGCAGGGTGCTGAACTCATGCCCGGTGAGGGTCTCGCCGCTGGCGGGAACCCTCGGCGTTCGCATGACCAGATCCATATTGAGGCTGCCGACCACGACGATGGTCCCGTCGCTCGAACCTGTGGGTTGGATTTCTTTCATGGTCTGGCTGCTCCAGGGAAAGGTGGCGCCGTGGAAGCGCGGACCTTCAGCTGCGGTTCGAGAATCACCCGGCGGGGTTCGCGGTCGCCGTCCTGCAATCGTTCCAGCAGGAGTTCCGCGGCCAGGGTGCCGATCTGCCGCTTGGGCTGGGCCACCGTGGTCAGAGCCGGGGTGGAGAAGGCCGCCAGTTCGATGTCGTCGTAGCCGACGATGGAAAGCTGTTCGGGAACCTTCAGTCCGGCTTCGCCGGCCGCGGCCAGGGCGCCGAAGGCCATCAGGTCGTTGCACACGAACACCGCCGAGGGTTTCGGGGTCCGCTTGAGCAGCGCCTGCATAGCCAGGTAGCCGCCCCGGGAACTGAAATCGCCCCGGGCCAGATCCCCTTCGCGCCGTTCCACCCCGGCCTCCGCCAGGGCCCGCTTCCATCCGGCCCGGCGCTGGGTGCTGGGGGAGAGCGCCGGCGGGCCGCTGATGCAAGCCACCCAGGGATGGCCCAGCTCCAGGAGATGCCGGGTGGCCATCAAGCCGCCGGCTACGTGGTCGACTTCCACCAGATCGCAGGCCAGTCCCGGCACCTCCCGGTCCAGGAGCACCACTGGCAGCCGCATTTCCCGCAGCACGGCGCGCAGAGCGGCATCCCCGTGGGATGCCACCAGGACCAGGCCATCGACGCGCTTTTCCGCCAGGACCCTCAGGTAGGCCGCCTGCCGCTCGGCGTCGTCATCGGAATTGCCCAGGATGACGTTGAAACCGGCGGCATAGCAGCGGTTCTCCACTCCGCGGATGATCTCGGCGAAGTAGGGGTTCGAATTGTTCGGGATCAGCACGCCGAAGGTATGGGTGGTGTTCTGCTTGAGGCTCCGGGCCACCCCGCTGGGCACGAAACCCAGTTCGCGCACCGCCAGTTCCACCCGTTCCTTGGTGTCGGCCTTGACGAACCGGGTGCTATTGACCACGTGCGATACCGTGGTGACCGAGACCTTCGCTCGCAATGCTACGTCCTTGATGTTCACCATGGGGCAGGTTCCACCCTTTCAAGCGCGACGGCTTCTTCGCTGTTCACGATACATGTCCAGTATGACGGCGACGATGATCACGCAGCCGGTGATGATCCGTTTAGTCGGCTCGTTGGCGCCGATCTGGGCCAGGCCCGCCTCCAGGACCGAGATGATCAGGACGCCGAAGAAGGTGGCGATGACCGAGCCGCGGCCTCCCATCAGGCTGGTGCCGCCGATCACCACGGCGGCGATGACCACCAACTCCGCGCCGATGCCGGCGTTGGGGTCGGCGGCCTCGAGCCGGGAACACTGCAGGATGCCGGCCAGGCCCGCCAGCAGGCCGCAGATGGCGAACACCGCGACCTTGATCGGCCTCGGATCCACCCCGGCCAGGCGCATGGCCTCCTCGTTGGTGCCGATCCCGATCATGTGCCGGCCGAACACCGAGCGGGTCAGCACCAACTGGGCCGCCACGACGATCAGGATGGCGATGAAGAACGAGGGCGACAGCCCGAGCGCCACCGGATTGCTGAGCCACTCCACCTTGCTGCCGATGTAGGCCGTGCGCGAGTTGGTGGCGATGTAGGCGCCGCCCCGGGCGACTTCCAGCATGCCCAGGGTGACGATGAAGGACGGCAGGCGCCAGGCCACCGAGATCAATCCGTTCAGCAGGCCAACGACCATACCGACCGCCATGGCCAGCAGGGCGGCGGGGAACAGCGGCCAGTGCCAGTGCAGCATGGCGATCCCGGCGGCCGCGGCGGACAAGGCCATGACCGAGCCCACCGAGAGGTCGATGCCGGCGATGATCAGCACGAAGGTCATGCCCACCGCGGTCACGGCGATGGTCGGAATGTCGTTGGCGATGGTCTGGAAGGTGTTGAGGGTGAAGAAGTATTGGCTGAGCGAGCCGAACAGCGCCACCATGACGACCAGGGCCGCCACCAGGGCGGCATAGTTGCCCAGGGCGCCCCGCAGGGAGTGGTTGAAACCGGATTTCCGGTCGGGGGAGGAAGCGTCTTCCATGTGAACCTCTGGGTTGCCTTTTCTGGAACGGTGGAGCGGATCAGTCGACGGGGCAGGGGCGGGGCTGGCCCGGCCTCAGCTGGGCGGCGGGCCCGGGGCGGCGGCCAGATAGCCGCTGAAGGCGGCCTCGAGCAGGGACTGCTGGGTCCACTCGCCGCGCTTGAATACCTGCACCATGCGGCCCGCGCTCATGACCGCGATCCGGTCGCAGACCGCCATCAGTTCCCGCAGATCGCTGGACACCATGAGCATCGCCTTGCCGGCCTGGGCCAGGCGCTCCATCTGCAGGTAGATGTCGGACCGGGCGCCGATGTCCACGCCCCGGGTCGGCTCGTCCAGGAGCAGCACTTTGCAGTCCCGGTGCAGCCAGCGGGCGAACACCACCTTCTGCTGGTTGCCGCCGGAGAGCTCGCCCACCGGTTGTTCGATCGAGGTGCTCCGGACCCCGAGCATCCGGTCCAGGCGGGTCACCTGGGCCCGTTCCTGGGCCGGCCGCAGCCAGCCGTGGCGGGATACCGCCGAGATGTTGGCCAGGGTGGTGTTGATGCGGATGGGCAGGGGCAGCAGCAGGCCCTGGCTCTTGCGGTCTTCGGTCACCAGGCCGATGCCGTGCCGGACGGCGGCCATGGGCGAGCCGATGCGGACCGGGGCCCCGTCCAGGAGCACCTCGCCCGAATCCTTGGGATCCGCGCCGTAGATGAGCCGGAGCAGTTCGGTCCGGCCCGATCCCACCAGGCCGGCCAGGCCGAGGATCTCACCGGCGTGCAGGGACAGCGACACGTCCCGCACCCCTTTTCCCCGGGTCAGGCCGCGCACCTCCATGGCCACCGCGCCCGAGGAGCGGCCGGTCAAGTCCGGCTGGTCGCTGACGTCATGGCCGACCATCAACCGGACGATGTCGTCCTGTCGCGCGTCGGCGATGGGCCGGGTCTCGATGTGCCGGCCATCGCGGAGCACCATGACCCGGTCCGCCACCTGCTGGAGTTCGTCCAGGCGATGGGAGATGTAGATGATCCCGACGCCCCGGCGCTTGAGCCCGGCGATCTGGCTGAACAGGTGGTCGATTTCGCGGCTGGTGAGCATGGCCGTGGGTTCGTCCAGGATGAGCAGCTGGCAGTCACCCACCAGGTTCCTGGCGATTTCCACCATCTGCTGGTGGCCCAGGCCGAGCTTGCCGACCGGGGTGCGCGGGTCGATGTCCTCCAGCCCGATGTTCGCCATCATCTGCCGGGCCCGATCGTTCATCACGTCCCGCCGGATGAAGCCGCCCAGGCGGGGCATATGGTCCAGCATGAGGTTCTCGGCCACGGTCAGGGTGGGGATCAGGCCCAGCTCCTGCAGTACCATCCGGATGCCGTGCTGTTCCGCCTCCTGCCGGGAAGCGGGGGCGAACGGCGTTCCCCGCAAGAGCATCCGACCCTGGCTGGGGCGGATCAGTCCGGCGATGATCTTGGTGAGGGTGCTCTTGCCCGCGCCGTTCTCACCGACCAGGGCCAGCACCTCGCCATCGTTCAAGTCCAGGGAGACCTCGCTCAGCACCGGAGTGATGTAGGTCTTGCCAAGGCTTTCGCCGCGAAACAGGGGAATCGAATTCATTTCCGCACTCCGAACCCCGGCCGCGCCTGGGCGGCGCGGCCGGGGTTCCATGGCCTACTTGGTTACGAGGTCGACCTGGGTCTGGAAGACGCCGGGCAGGGCCTTCTGGGTCTTCTTGGCCACGACCGCCTTGACGGCGATGTCGATGGCGAACACGGCCTGCTTGGAACCGTACTGATCGGCGGTGGCCAGCATCCGGCCCTCGGCCAGCAGCGGCTTGACGGCATCGATGTTGTCGTAGCCGACCACGTAGACCTGGCCGTTCTTGCCGGCGGTCTTCACGGCCGCCACCGCGCCCAGGGCCATGTTGTCGTTGCCGCAGAGCAGCGCCTTGAGATCGGGGTGCTCACGCAGCATGGCGCTGGCGACGGTGTTGCCCTGCTCCATCTCCCACTGGCCGGACTGGACGCTGACCACCGCGGCGTTCACGGCCGCCATGGCGTCCTTGAACCCGGCGGTGCGCTGCTGGGCGTTGAAGGTGGTGGAAACGCCTTCGAGGATGCCGACCTTGTCGCCCGCCTTGAGCTTCTTGGCCAGGTAGTCGCCGACCAGCTTGGCGCCGGAACGATTGTTGGGGCCGACGAACGGGACCGTCAGGCCCTTTTCGGCCAGGGCGGCGCCATCCAGCTGGTTGTCGATGTTGACCACCAGCACGCCGGCGTCCACGGCCTGCTTGACCACCGGCACCAGGGCCTTGGAGTCGGCCGGGGCCAGCACGATCGCGTCCACCTTCTCGGCGATCATCTGCTGGACGATCTTGATCTGGGCGGCGGTGTCGGTCTCGTCCTTGATGCCATTGGCGATCAGGGTGAAATCGTTGGGGTGCTGGGCCTGATGCTGCTTGGCGCCTTCTTCCATGGTGAGGAAGAACTCGTTGGCCAGGGACTTCATCACCAGGGCGACCTTGGGCTTGGTGGGGCTGGCGTAGAGGTGCACACCGGGACAGGCGGCGAAGGCCGCCAGCAGGGTGAGGGACTTGAGGAGGGTGGGCCGAACTTTCATGGAGTTCTCCTGGGAGGGGGCTCGGTATGAAGGTGCTGGGGTTAGCAACCCCATTTTGCGAGTAGCCTGCGCCGCCCGAGCAAACGTTTGCGCAATCGTTTGTTTAAATTTTAAAGATAGATCATGGGCTGTCAAGCTGGGATGTTCGTTTGGTTCGATATTTTCTAAAGATCTGTTGGGGCTATTGTTAGCTAAAATGGTGAGGCCAGCCGGGCCAGGGGGCGTGGATCGCCAGCGGTGGGAAGACCGATCGAACCTGTGCCCCTGGCGCCCCCAGTGGGGCCGGTTAACGTTTCCCCGTTTTCCAAAGAGGTTCATAGATTACAATAATTGAAACGATCCTGGCTCCATTATGGAAATTATTCAGGGCGCTTCCTTCGCCCCGGCGGTGCTCATGAAACCAGCAGGCCAGCGCTTTCATCTACCCCCTCCGGCGGCGCTGCTGCCTCCCCTGGTTGCGGGCCTGCTCCAATGGGCGGTCTGGTCCATGATCCGACCTTACGCCTGGTTTATGTTCTACCCCGCTTTGTTCCTATCCTCCTGGATCGGCGGGCCGGTGTGGGCCATCCCCGCCGCCCTGCTTTCCGCCGTCATGGTCTGGTGGATCTTCGTCCTTCCGGAAACGGCCAGCTGGTCGGCTTTTCCGCATAATATCTTCCCCATGATGATGTTTATGGCGACGGCGGTAGGGTTCTCCCTGTTCCATGAACGCCTGCGCAGGGCGCGCATCCGGGCCGAGATCGCTCTGGAGCGGCTGCGCGGCCTGGAGGCGTTCAAGGCCCAGTTCCTGGCCAACATGCTGGGCCAGATCAACCAGGGCAAGACCCGCTACCAGCACCTGTTCGAGCACATGACCGCGGGGTTCGCCCACTGTTCCATCCTGGTCGCGGACGACGGCTCCGTGGACTTCGTATTCCTGGCGGTCAACCCGGCCTTTGCCAGGCTCACCGGACTGGGGGACGTGGTCGGGCGGCGGATATCGGCGCTCCTGCCCGGGGCCGGGCTGGCAACCGGGAGTTGTACGAGAACTGTGCCCGGGTGGCCCGGTCCGGGGGGGCGGAATGCCTGGATTCCTTCGTCGAAGGCCTGGGGGTCTGGTTCACCATCAACATCTCCAGCCCGGCCAAGGGTGAATTCATCGCGCTGTTCGATTCCCTCACCGACCAGAGGAAGGTCGAGCATGCGCTGCTGGAAGCCACCCAACGGCTGGAACTGGCCATCCGGGCCGCCGGCATCGGCATCTGGGAATGGGATATGCGCACCGACCGGCTGGTCTGGGACGACCGAATGATGGCGGTCTATGGCTGGGATCGGGCGAGGTTTCCGGGCACCCTGGACGCCTGGAGTTCGCGCCTCCATCCCTTGGACGCCCCGGCGGCGAGGATCGCCTTCCGGGCGGCGCTGGAGGGCGGGCCGAGCTTCCAGTCCCAATTCAGGATCATCCTGCCGGGGGGGGAGGTCCGGGTCATCGCCGGCCAGGGCACCATCGTGCGGAACAGCGCCGGTGAGCCGGTGAGGGTGATCGGCACCAGCCGCGATGTGACCTAGAGCTGGAAGCCGTCCACGACCTTGCGCAGGCCCTCTGCCACCTGGGCCAGGTCGTCGGAAGTGCGGGCGATCTGCTGGACGGTGGCGGACAACTCCTGGGTGGCGGCGGCATTCTGGGCCAGGCGCGCGGTGGTCTGGTCCATGCGCTGGCTGACCTCGACGCTGGTGCCGGCCTGATCCTCGCTTAGCTGGCCGATTTCCCGCACGCTGGTGGCAATGCTGGTGATTCGGGCGCGGATCGCCTCCAGGTTGCCCAGGGTGACGGTGACCCCCTGCACCCCGCCGGCCACCGCCGCCTGGGTGGTGAGGATCAGCTGCTGGATCTCCTGGGCCGAACTCCGGGACCGTTCGGCCAGTTTGCGCACTTCCTCCGCCACCACAGCGAAGCCCTTGCCCAGGTTGCCGGCCTTGGCGGCTTCGATGGCGGCGTTCAGGGACAGCAGGTTGGTCTGCCGGGCGATGTCCTGGATCACCTGGATGGCGGTCACGATCCGGCCGGTCACCTCCTGGATCTCCGACATGCCCTGCTCCGCTTCCCGTCCGGCCTGGGCGCCCTGGGTGGTGTCCTGGACCGCCGCTTCGCTCTGGGAACCGGTCTGGCGGGTGCGCTGGGCCATGGTTTCGACGTTGCCGCCGAGCCTGGCCATGGCGGCCGAGACCTGCTCCCCGGCCTCCTTCAGCTGTTCCCCGACCCGGGAGATCTCTTCCACGGCCCGGCCCATCTCCACCGACGAAGCGGCCAGCTGGGTGCTGCCTGAGGCGACCCGGTCGGCGAAGCCGCGGACCTCCAGCACGGTGGTCTGCATGCCGCTGTTGTAGCGGTTGAAGGCCTCGGCCGCCTGGGCGATCTCATCCCGGCTGGAGACCTGGATCCGCCGGGACAGGTCGCTGGTCTGGAGCCCCAGGACCAGTTCGTTCACCGGCCTGACGATGGCCCTGGCCAACCGGACCGAAAGCGCCAGCACCAGGCCCGCCACCACCAGGGTCGCCACGATGAGGCTGGAGGCCACGCGCCACAGTTCGCCATTGACGTCGTCCAGGTAGACCCCGGCGCCGACGACCCAGCCCCAGGGTTCGAACTTCTGGACGAAGGTGACCTTGGGGAACAGCCCCGGGACGCCCTTCTTGGAGAAGCGGTACTCCCAGAAGCCGCCCCCGGGAACCTGGGCGGTGCGGTCCAGGTCCCGGAACAGCTTGGCCATGCCCGGTTCCAGGGTGTCGGTGGCCACGCCCACCAGGTCGGCCCTTGGATGGGCCAGGACGGTGGGGCCGGGGCCCTGGATATAGACATAGTTGCTGCCGTCGAAGGTGATGGCGCTGATGAGCTGCTTCGCCCGCTGTTCCGCCATGGCCCGGGTCCGCCTCCCAGCCTGGACCTCCGTCTCCTGGTCGCGCAGGATACTGGTGGCCACTTCCACCACCCGGCGCACACTGTCCTTGCGTCCCTCGAGGATGACCGAACGCAGCCGGGGCATGACGTAGCCGCCGATCAGCACCAGGAACAGCGCCACCGGCACCAGGCCGGCGCGGATGATCCGGCCGGACAGACCCCGGAAGGAGGTGCCGGTCCGCCGGGATTGCCAACTAGCCTCATGATCCATTTGGGTTTCCTCAAGCCTGATTCTACTTACGGCTATCGGTAAAAAAGGGTGGATCTTGAGCAATCATACCTTGGGGTATCGGCCGCGGGATTCGAAAGAGCCGGCTACCAGCGCGGGGCCTGGCCCGGGGTGGCGTAGCCCTGGGGGAAGCGCTGCTTCCAGGCCCAGGCGCTGCGGATGATGGTTTCCAGCTCGGGAATGGCCGGCTCCCAGCCCAGCTCCCGCCGGATCTTGGCGCTGGAGGCCACCAGCACCGCCGGATCCCCGGGCCGTCTGGGGCACTCCTCCACCGGAATGGCGTGTCCGGTAACCCTGCGGGCGGCCTCGATCACCTCCCGCACACTGTAGCCGGTGCCGTTGCCCAGGTTGTAGTGGCGCTCCTGGCCGGGTTCCAGCGCCTCCAGGGCCATCTTGTGGGCCCGGGCCAGATCCTGCACGTGAATGTAGTCCCGTACGCAGCTGCCGTCCGGGGTCGGGTAATCGGTGCCGAACAGCTTGATCGAGGCCCGGGTGCCCTGGGCCACTTCCAGCATCAGCGGGATCAGGTGGGTCTCCGGGCCGTGGTCCTCGCCCAGTTCGGCCGAACAGCCCGAGGCGTTGAAATAGCGCAGGGCGACGTAGCCCAGGCCGCGCAGCCGGCTCATCCAGCCCAGGGCCCCCTCCACCAGAAGCTTGGCGTAGCCGTAGGTGTTGGTGGGGGCCTTGGGATGCTCCTCGTCGATGGGGGTGTATTCCGGATTGCCATAGGTGGCGGCGGTGCTGGAGAAGATGAACTTGTTCACGCCGTGGGCGGTCATCCGGTCGAGCAGGATCATGGCCCGGGCGGTATTGTTCACGAAGAACCGGCCGGGGTCGGTCATGCTTTCGCCGGCTTCGATGTAAGCGGCGAAGTGCATCACCGCGTCGAACGAGGTTCCGGTGAAGAGGCTGTCCAGCAGGGCGGCGTCGCCCATGTCGCCCTGGACCAGCCTGGCAGCGGGGTTGACCGCTTCCCGGTGGCCCTTTTCCAGGCTGTCCAGGACGGTGAGTTCATGGCCTTCCCGGACCAGCAGGTCGACGGTGTGACTGCCGATGTAGCCGGCGCCGCCGGTGACGAGTATGCGCATTGAATTTTCTCCTAGGTCCGGACTTTGTAGTGCACTTCGCTCATCTCCCGCAGCCGCTCGGCGGCGCTTTCCGGGGTGATGTCACGTCCGGGGGTGCCAAGCATCTCGAACCCTACCATGAACTTCCGGACCGTGGCGCTGCGCAGGAGGGGCGGATAGAAATGCATGTGCAAGGTCCACTCTGGATGGGGCTCGCCGTCGAAGGGCGCCTGGTGGAAGCCCATGGAATAGGGGAACGAGATCCCGAACAGGTTGTCGTAGCGGGTGGTGAGCCGTTTCAGCAGGTCGGCCAAGGAGGCCCGGTCGCCGTCGGTGAGATCGAGCAGGGTCCTCAGCGGCTTGCGCGGCAGCACCAGGGTCTCGAACGGCCACAGGGCCCAGTACGGGACCACCGCGACCCAGTCGGCGTTGCTCACCACCAGGCGCTCGCCCCGTTCCAGCTCGGCCTTCAGGTAGTCCTCCAGCAGGCGCCGGCCGTGGGTCCGCAGGTACTCGTCCTGGCGCACCAATTCCTTGGCCGGCTCGTCGGGCAGATGCTCGGTGGCCCAGATCTGGCTGTGCGGATGGGGATTGGAGCAGCCCATCATCTCGCCCTTGTTCTCGAACACCTGCACATAGCTGATGTCGGGGTTTTCGCCCAGGATCCGGGTCTGCTCGGTCCAGGTGGCGAGCACGGTTTCCAGTTCCGGCAGGGTGAGCTCAGGCAGGCTCAGGTCATGGCGGGGGGAGAAGCACACCACCTTGCAGATGCCGGATTCGGGCTCGCTGTGGAACAGGGGATCGGGCTGGGGGCCGATGGCTTCGCCCTTGCCCGGCAGCAGGGAGGCGAAGTCATTGTCGAAGGCGAAGGTGCCCGGGTAGTCGGGATTGACCTGGCCGCCGGCCCTGGTGTTGCCCGGGCAGAGGTAGCAGGACGGGTCGTGGGCGGGCCGCTGGGCCTGCTGGATGGCCTCCTGCTTGCCCTGCCACGGCCTCTGGGTGCGGTTGGGGCTCACCAGGACATGCTGCCCGGTGAGCGGGTTCCAGCGCCGATGGGGTTGATTGGTCACGGTTTCTCCTGGCATGAGGCGGTTCACTGGGCCAGGATCTCGGTCCCGCCCCTGAGCTTGCAGACGTGGATGACCGGCTCGGTGTGCAGCCGTTCCCGGTAGACCGGCGCCATCCGAGCCTGGAAGGCGTCCAGGAACTCCGCCTCCACCAGGTTGATGGTGCAGCCGCCGAAGCCGGCGCCCATCATCCGCGCGCCCAGGACGCCCGGCAGGGACTGGGCGGCTGCGGCCAGGATGTCCAGTTCCGGACAGCTGACCTCGTAGCCGTGGGCGAGACCGGCGTGGGACTCGTTCATGGCCGCGCCGAAGGAGGCCAGATCGCCGAGTTCCAGGGCCGCGCAGGCGCTGAGCACCCGCTGGTTTTCCGCCACCACGTAGGCGCAGCGCCGGTACACCTCGGGGCTGAACAGGGCCTTGTGGGCTTCGATCAGCTCCACGGACGCGTCCCGCAGGCTTTGGATCCCGGGCACCTGCTGGGCCAGCAGGGCCACGCCCTGCTCGCACTGGGCCCGGCGGGTGTTGTACTCGCTGCCGGTGAGGGAGCGCCGGACCCGGGTGTCGCAAAGCACGATCCGGATGTCCTCCCGCTCGAACGGGACGTACTGGTAGGAGAGGTCACGGCAGTCCAGCCGGATCAGCCGCTTCTCCCGCCCGAGCAGCGAGGCGAACTGGTCCATGATTCCGCAGTTGACGCCGACGAAACGGTTCTCGCTGCGCTGGCTCAGCCGGGCCAGTTCCACCCGGTCCAGGCCGAAACCCAGCATCTCGTTGAGGGCGAAGGCGAACCCCCCTTCCAGGGCCGCGCTGCTGGAGAGCCCGCAGCCGATGGGCACATTGCCGCCGAAGGCGCAGTCGACGCCCCGCAGCTCCAGGCCGAGCTCCTCGAATTCCTTGAGGATGCCCAGCAGGTAGTTCGGCCACTGGGACGCCGCCGGATGGACGGCGTCCAGGGATCCCTCGTAGACCGCGTCATTGTCCAGGGCGGAAAAGTGCAATTGCCGATCGTCCCGCAGCCGGAGCGCCAGGAAGATCGCCTTGTCCACGGCGGCGGGCAGCACGAAGCCCAGGTTGTGGTCGGTGTGCTCGCCGATGAGGTTCACCCGTCCGGGAGAGCGCACCAGGACCGCCGAGGTCCCGAAGGTCTCGCCGAAGGCGAGCATGACGCGTTCGGAATCCGGTAGGCTCACTTGGCATCCTGTCCATAGTAGGCATTGCTGCCGTGTTTGCGTTCGAAGTGCTTGCGCACCAGGTAGTCCGGGAGCCGTGTGGCTGAGGGCGACAGGCTGCGGGTAACGAAAGCCATCCTGGCCAGTTCCTCCAGCACCACGGCGTTGTAGACCGCCTTCTCCGGGGTATCGCCCCAGGTGAACGGGCCGTGGCCGGCCACCAGCACCATGGGGGTATGGAGCGGGTTCCGGCCGCGGAAACAGGCCAGGATCTGGTTTCCGGTCTCGGTCTCGTAGTCCGAGGCCACCGCCGCCTCGCTCATGATCTCGGTCACCGGAACGTCCTCGGCCAGGTGGTCGGCATGGGTGGTTCCATAGAGGGGGATGGCGGTGCGGGCCTGGGCCCAACCGGTGGCATAGGTGGAGTGGGTGTGGACGATCCCCCCGATCCCCTGGAACGCCTGGTAGAGCACCAGGTGGGTCGGGGTGTCGGACGAGGGCCGCAGGGCCCCCTCCACGATCTTGCCCTCCAGGTCCAGCACCACCATGTCGGCGGCGGTCAGAGCCTGGTAATCAACCCCGCTGGGCTTGATGGCGAATACGCCCCTAGCGGGGTCCAGGGCCGAAACGTTGCCGAAGGTGTAGATCGCCAAGCCCCGTTTGGGGATTTCCATGTTGGCGGCCCAGGCACGCTCCTTGAGCTCATGAAAGGGGGACTGCATCTGCCTCTCCTCTGGTCAGGCGTTGATCCGGTAGGCGGCGTCGTTCCAGCGCAGTTCGTTCTTGAGCGCGTGGAGGTCGGTGCCCCGGTCGATCCGGATGAACTCGACCCCGGCCATGCCGGCCCAGTCCTCGAGCAGTTCGGAGCTGAGGTTCTGGGTGAACGCCGAGTGGTGGGCGCCGCCGGCCAGGATCCAGGCCTGGCAGCCGACCTTGAAGCTGGGCTGGGGGATCCAGACCGCGCAGGCCACCGGCAGCTTCGGCATGGCCTCGGCCGGCTTGACCACATCCAGGCTGTTGGCGATCAGGCGCATTCTTCCACCCATGTCGACCAGCGTAACATTAACCCCATCGCCGGGCGCCGCGGCGAATACCAGCCGGCAGGGATCGGCCTTGCCGCCGATGCCCAGGGGATGGATCTCCAGGGTGGGCTTGGCCTCGGCGATGCTGGGGCAGACCTCCAGCATGTGGGAACCCAGCACCCGCTCCTCGCCCTTGGCCAGGTGGTAGGTGTAGTCCTCGATGAAGGAGACTCCGCCCGGCCGGCCCTTGGCCATGACTTTCATGAGCCGGACCATGGCCGAGGTCTTCCAGTCGCCCTCGGCGCCGAAGCCATAGCCGGAGGCCATGAGCCGCTGGCAGGCCAGGCCGGGCAGCTGGTCCATACCGTACAGATCCTCGAAGGTGGTGGTGAAGGCGCCGAAGCGGCCTTCTTCCAGGAAGGCCCGCATGCCCAGCTCCTGCCGGGCCGCCTTGGCCAGGCTGGCGCGGCGGTCGCCGCCCTTGCGCAGCTCCGGGGCAACCTGGTAGCACTCGTCATATTCGTCCAGCAGGGGACCGATCAGGGTTTCGTCCACGGCCTCGATCCGCTTGACCAGATCGCCCATGGCATAGCCGTTCACCGACCAGCCGAACTTGATCTGGGCCTCCACCCGGTCGCCGCCGGTGACTGCCACTTCGCGCATGTTCATGCCGCCGAACCGGGCCACCTTGAGCCGCCGGGATTCGGCCATGCCGCAGGCGGCACGGGCCCAGCCGTCGAGCCGGTCCAGGACCTCGGGGTCCTGCCAGTGGCCGACCACGATGGTCCGGTTCAGCCGCAGCCGGGCGCCGATGAAGCCGAATTCCCGGTCGCCGTGGGCAGACTGGTTCAGGTTCATGAAGTCCATGTCGATCTGGCCGTAGGGCAGGTCCCGGTTGAACTGGGTATGCAGGTGCGCCAGGGGCTTATCCAGCTTGGTCAGGCCGGCGATCCACATCTTGGCCGGAGAGAAGGTGTGCATCCAGGTGATGACGCCCACGCACTGGGGGGTGGCGTTGGCCTCCAGGCAGGTGTCCAGGATCTGGTCCGGGCCGGTGAGGGTCGGCTTCCAGACCACCCTCACCGGAAGCTTGCCGGATCCGTCCAGGTATTTGGCGATCTCCAGGGAATGCTCCGCCACCCGTTTGAGGGTGGCGGCGCCGTAGAGGTGCTGGCTGCCGGTGAGAAGCCAGACTTCAGGTTGCAGGGTCTTGTCCATCGGATTGATCCTCCCTTTGTGCATCCGTAAATAAGATGCCAGGAATCATGTGAGCGTTCACAAAAAACGGCAAATTCAGTTGTTGGGTTTTGCCAAGACCCTACTTGGGAGAGACCAGGCGGCTCTCCATGAAGGCGCCCAGGCGCAGGTAGTCCTGGTAGACCCGGTCATAGCGGTCGGCCCGGGCCGGATCCGGCAGGTAGGTCATTTCGGTCCCGGAAGACATGGCCTTCTGGGCGGCTTCCAGGCTGGGCTGGAGGCCGCAGGCGGTGGCGGCGAACATGGCCGCTCCCAGGGCCACGGCCTGGTCGCCGGCGGGCACCGTCACTTCCATGTTCATCACGTCGGCGATGGTCTGCATGACGAACCGGCTCTTGCGCGCGACCCCGCCGATGGCGATGGCGCTGTCGATGGTGATGCCTTCCCGGCGGAACCGTTCGACGATGGCCCGGGAGCCGAAGGCGGTGGCTTCCACCAGGGCCCGGAAGATCCGGGGGGCGTCGGTGCCCAGGCTGATGCCGGCGATGGCGCCCTGGAGCCGCTGGTTGGCGTCCGGGGTCCGGCGGCCGTTGATCCAGTCCAGGGCGATCAGCGAGGTTTCCTCGGCGGGCACCGCCATGGCGCCCTTTTCCAGCGCGGGAATGATCCGGTCCAGGATGGCGTCGGTCAGGCCGTCGATGGCCAGGCCGCGTTCCGCCGCCAGGGCCGGGAGGATGGTTTCCAGGGGCCAGGCCAGGAGCTTGCGGAACCAGGCGTAGAAGTCGCCGAAAGCGGACTGGCCGGCTTCGTAGCCGGTCATGCCGGGGATGACCGAACCGTCCACCTGGCCGCAGATGCCCTTGACCACGATTTCGGGCTGATCGGTCCTGGGCACCACCGCGATGTCGCAGGTGCTGGTGCCCATGATCTTGACCAACTGGTGCGGGCCGATGCCGCCGCCGACGGCGCCCATGTGGGCATCGAAGGCGCCCACGCCGACCACCACCTCGGGGGAGAGGCCGAGCCGGCCGGCCCATTCCTTTGACAGCTTGCCGAACGGGGCGTCGGAAGTCCAGGTCT
>Ga0302267_10001896_pt1 | contig 26070 bp, 15 predicted proteins | sample III_Bog_E1_3_FD_194555 | JGI IMG/M metagenome (GOLD analysis project Ga0302267, IMG submission 194555) | Peat permafrost microbial communities from Stordalen Mire near Abisko, Sweden - III_Bog_E1_3 | ecosystem: Environmental > Terrestrial > Soil > Wetlands > Peat | place: Sweden: Abisko...
TGGGGGGTTGGGGGCAGCGCCCCCATCGTGAGAGCCCCCATCGTGAGAGCCCCCATCGTGAGAGCCCCCATCGTGAGCCGCGCCCTCCGTCGAGGGGTGGGGAGGGGCGGGGGCGAGGGCGTCGTCGGCGGACGCGGTCGGGGCGGCTTCGTCGGTCATGCGCGGCTGGTCGATCTACGCCAAACGCCGCGGCACCGCAAAGCGTCTTTCTGGGACGAAGCTACTCCGTCCGCAGGATGACGTGGAAGCCGAAGGGGGTCTCGACCACGTCCGAGAGCTGGCGGCTCTCGAGCTCGAAGGCCGCGTCGGCGAAGGGCGCGACCAGCTCTTTTCGCTCCATGCGACCGAGCGAGCCGCCGCGCGTCGAGGCGCCGGTCTCGTCGCTGTAGGTGGTGACGATCTCGCCGAAGTCGGCCCCGCCGCGGAGCTTGTCGCGGGCCTCGAGGGCCAGCAGGCAGGCGTCCTCGCGCGAGCGGGTGATGGTGGCGGGGGCGCCCCGGGAGCCCGCGTACTTGACGAGCACGTGCTTGAGGCCGATGCGATCCGGCTCCCCGGGCGCGGGCGTGCGCTGGGCGTCCGCGGTGCGCAGGCAGGCGGCGGCGGGCGAGGGGGCCGCCGCGCTCGTCGCCGGCGGACCGTCGGCGGGCGAGGCGATACGAGTGCAGGCGAGGCCGCCGCAGGCGGCGAGGACCAGCAGCGAGGTTTCGAGGGCGGAGCGGGCGATCATCCGCCGCAGTCTAGCGGAGCCGCGACCGCGCGACGCAAGCACGAGGGGGAGCGCTACTGGCAGGTGCCGTTGGTGCACTTGCCGGACAGGCAGTCGTTCTTGGTGTTGCAGTCCGAGCCAGGCTTCCCATCCTGGCAGGACTGGTTCACGCAGATGCCGCTGGTGCAGTCGCCGGCGACGTTGCAATCGGACCCGACCGAGCCGTCCTGGCAGGACTGGTTCACGCAGATGCCGCTGGTGCAGTCGTTCTTGGTGTTGCAATCGGAGCCGACCGAGCCGTCCTGGCAGGACTGGTTCACGCAGATGCCGCTGGTGCAGTCGGTGGTGACGTTGCAGTCGGAGCCCACCGAGCCGTCCTGGCAGGTCTGGTTCACGCAGATACCGCTGGTGCAGTCGGTGGCGACGTTACAGTCGGAGCCCACCGCGCCTCCGCCGCTGCCTCCGCTGCTGGTCGAGGTGGTCGCGCCGGTCGAGCTGGTCGAGCTGGTCGAGCTGGTCGAGCTGGTCGAGCTGGTCGCCGCGGACGAGCTCGCGGCGGTGCTCGTCGTGGTGGCTGCGCCGGTCGAGCTGGTGGTGGTCGCGCCCTTGCCGCTCCCGCCGCTGGTGGACGCGCTCGACCCGCCGGCGGCGCCTCCCGCGCCGCCTCCGTGCTGGAACACGATGGCCTGACTGGAGCAGGCCGCCGTGACCACGAGCGCCGCCGGCAGGGCGAGGGAACCGACCCGGGAGTGGACCTGCATGGGGGGAGGATCGCACCCTTCGAGCGGTGATGGTAGCGATGGAATCGTCTGCTCCGCCGATCGCCCGGTGCTCCCCGGAACATTGCGTGGCGCAGAATATTATTCCCCCCGAATACGTGGGATTTGCGGTTCCCTTTGCCCGGCGAACATGGTGTCCTGGGAGCGGAGCGGCCCTGTCGGTGCTCGTGTTGACTGCCGAGCATGACAGTGCAGATCTCCAGGAGGCACTCGTGCGCACCTTTTCACGTCGGCTGATGGTGGTGGCCATCGGGCTCGGGCTGGTCGACTGCGGTGGAAACGGCGACTCCACGGGGGCGGGGGGAAAGGCGGGCACGAGCACCAGCTCCGGCTCGTCGGCGAGCTCCGGTAGCTCCACCGGCGGCGGGGGCGCCGGCTCCGGAGGCGGCGCCGGCAGCACCAGCAACGCCAGCACGAGCGGCAGCACCAGCTCGAGCTCCGGCAGCGCCGTCACGAGCAGCAGCACCGGGACGAGCTCCAGCTCCAGCTCTGGCAGCCCCGCCACGTGCACCCCAGGCGGCACCGCGGGGCCCAGCGCCGTCGAAGTCGACGTCTGCGCGGTGGAGCAGCCCATTGACGGCTTCGGGGCGGCGGACACCTGGGCAGCGCCGCTCACCGCGGCGCAGGTGACGCTGTTCTTCGACCCGGTCGACGGCATCGGGCTGTCCTTGCTGCGCATCGGGATCGACGTCAACGGGACGCCCCTGGGCTCGGGGGCTTACCCGGACGCGATCGCGGCCAGCAAGTTCGGGGTCAAGGTCTGGGGGGCGCCGTGGACGCCGCCTGCCGCCGACAAGAGCAACGACAACGTCAACAACGGCGGGACGCTGAACACCAGCGCGTACGACGCGTGGGCCAGCGTGCTCGCCGGCTTCGCGGCGACGTTCAAGCAGAACACCGGGGGCCTCGATCTCTACGGCATCTCGGCCCAGAACGAGCCGGACTTCACCGCCAGCTATGCGTCCTGCCTCTACTCGTCGGCGCAGATGGTGGCCTTCGTCAAGGTGCTCGGCCCCAAGCTCGCGGCGCTGAGCCCGCCGGTGAACCTCCTCGCCGCCGAGCCCGACGCGTGGAACAACCTGTGGAGCGGCGACAGCTACGGCACCGCCATCCTCGCAGACAGCGCTGCCTCCGCCGCGGTGAGCATCTTCGCCACCCACGACTACGGGAACACCGGCAACAGCAGCACGACCCGCCCGGCACCGCCCGCGGGCGTCAAGCAGCACATCTGGGAGACCGAGGTGTCGGACGAGACGGCTCCGGACGTCGACATCGGCCACGGCATCCAGGTCGCCACCTGGGTGTACGCCGCCCTCACCGCGGGCGGCGCGAGCGCCTGGCACTACTGGTGGCTCATCAACGCCAACACCGACGGCGAGGGGCTGCTCCTCCAGGGAGGGAGCACCACGGCCCCCCCCAAGCGCCTCTACACGGTGGGCAACTACAGCAAGTTCATCCGGCCCGGTTACCTGCGCATCGACACCAGGGGGGCGGCGCCCGCCGGGGGCGCGCTGGTGTCCGCGTTCAAGAACCCCGCCGACGGGACGGTGGTGGTCGTCGCCATCAACCCGGGGACCGCCGCCACGACGTTGCCGGTCTTCGTCGATGGCGGCAAGGCGCTGACCCAGGTCACCCCCTACGTGACCTCGTCCACCGACAACCTCGCGGCGCAGCCGGTGATCGCGGTGACGAACGCCAACTTCACCGCCACCCTCGCCGCGCAGTCCGTCACCACGTTCGTGAGCGATTGAAGTCATCCTGCGGAACGCCCGAGAGCGTTCCGCGACCGGTCATCCTGCGGAACGCCCGAGAGCGCTCGGCGACCCCGGGGCCGCCACCACCGCGTGGTCCTCGTGGACGTGCAGCCCGCGGGTGCGCAGCATGTCGATCGCCATCAGCCCGACCCCGAGCACGATGGCGATGTCCGCCACGTTGAAGGTGGGCCAGTGGTGGTCGCGTCCGCCCCATTTCATCGAGAAGTCGATGAAGTCGACGACCCACCCGTAGCGGATGCGGTCCGCGAGGTTGCCCATCGCCCCGCCCAGGGCCAGGGGCAGGCCCCACTTCATGGCGAGCTGGTCCTTGTTGACGCGCTGGTAGATGGTGACGATGAACACGATTGCCGCCGCCGAGACCACCAGGAAGAAGGGGCGCCGCAGCGAGTCGGGCAGGCCGCGGAGGAAGCTCCAGGCGCCGCCGGGGTTCTGCGCGAAGATGAAGTCGATGTGGCCCTTGACGACCTCGACCCTGCGCAGGCCGTGCGCCTTGGGATCGAAGGCGGAGAGGCGGTCCTTGGCCCAGCCCTTGGTGGCGAGGTCGGCGACGAGCGAGACCACCGTGACCACCGTGAGGAACGTGGTGGAGGCCCTCTCGCGGGGCCCCGGCTGGGCGACGACGGCCGGCGGGGGCCCTTCGGCGATCCGCATGAAGGACGGCACCGGAGGCGGTGGGAGCACGGCGGGCAGGGGAGGCAGCGGGGCCTCGGGGGGGTTGGGGGCGGCATCCGTCGGGACGGGGGCTGGCTCGAGTCGCGGGTCGGCGTCGCTCTGCATCGGCGAGTCTTTCTTACGCGATGGGGCGACGCCCGGCAAAGGCTCCGCGCCTCGCTCGGCCGTTTGGGCGCCCGGGGCACCCTCCCGGGCCCGCGCGACTACCGTTGCTTGTCCTCCCGTGCCCGCCGCTTGCCCACCAGCAGCCCCAGCCCCACCAGCGTCACCACGGCGCCCAGGGCCACCTTGAGCGCCAGGTCGTCGTCGCCCGCGCCGGCGCCCCGCGCCACGCCCGCGATCACCCCGAGCTCGGGCACGTCGGAGGTCAGGTACGAGGCCAGCTCCACCTGGCCGCGCGGCGCGAACGCCAGGTCCTGCGCGGCCTGGGCCGGCGCGCTGCCGCCCTGGGGGGGCCCGCCCCAGAGGCCCCGGTGCGGCTCCTGGCAGGCGACCGGGCCGGTCCACGGGTGGCGCACGGCGTAGCGGCCCTGGAAGTTGTTGTACTCCCCGCGGACCGCCCCGTGCTCCACGGCGCCCCCCGCGCCGCGCGCCTCCCGGCCGCCCAGGATCGGCGGCGCCGCGCGAAAGACGAGGTCGTCCCCGAGGGCCGCCTTGCCGTAGCGCGCGTGCAGGCGGGTGAGCACGAAGCCGCCGGTCTGCGCGCGCTGGAGCTGGCCCGGGTAGCGATCCAGGCCGACGCCGGCGGCCGGCGGGAGCACGTCGGCGCCCAGGGTGAGCAGCTCCTGCGGGGTGAGGGTGGGGCCGGGGCAGGGGTCGCAGGTGTCGGCGGCCCAGGCGTACTCGGTCACCACCGCGCCGGGGTTCTTCTCCACGGTGCGGTCGAAGAGCGCCGCGTAGAAGGCGCCGAAGCTGCCCTTCGCCGCCTCGCTCACGTCGAGGTTGGTGGGGATGGTGACGTTGGGGTGGTTGCCGACCTCGTACCGCTGTCCCCGGGCGAGGATGTGGACGATGAGATCCTGCGTCCCGCCGGAGTTGACGAGCCCCAGGCGGATGGGCAGCCCGAAGGTCTCCGTGTCGTAGTGGAACCGGAGCGGCGAGAGCATCGCCTGCCCGTCCTTGAAGGTGACCTTGGAGGCGTCGACCCGGGCGACGAAGAACTTCATCCCGGTCTGCACGTACGGGCGCAGCAGCGCCTCGGCGCCGTCGGGGATCCGGTACTTCTGCTGGTGGAGCCAGGTGGAGAGGCCGAGCGCGTCCTCGGCGCTGAGGATCACCACCTCGTACTCGCCCACGGTGAACTCGGCCTCGACGTGGACGCCGAGCCCGCCGCCCTCGCCCTTGAGGCCGATCGAGCCGAAGGTCACGCTCTCCGCCAGCCGGCGCGCCCGATCCGCGTGGGTGTCGCCGCAGGGATCCTGCTCCCAGTACTCCACCAGCCGCGGCGCGGCCTCCTTGTCGACGTGGTCGAAGACCTCGCGCGGGAGCGTCTTGACGTTCTCCTTCTGCAGCACCACCGGCACCGGCACCACCATGGCGAAGTCGCTGGGCGGCCCTTGGTAGTTGTTCTGCATCGAGAGCACGGTGCGGGTCCCGCCGCGCATCATCACCACCAGGGTGGCGTTGTTGAACAGCTTCGCGTCGGCCCCGCCGACGTAGAAGCCGCAGAACGCCCGCGCCGAGCGGGGCGCGGAGAGGACAGCGGCGAGCGCGGCGAGCGCGAGGACGAGCGCGGAGGCCCGGCGTGGGTGCGGCATCGCCCCATGGTAGCGCCCGCGGAGCCCAGGGCGCGCGGGCAGGCGGGGACCCATCGAGGTAGCCCCTACCCCCTCATCCGTTTAGTATCCCGGGGCCATGCCCCTCCCGCCCTGGAGCACCCCCGCCGGCCTCGAAGGCGTCGTCGCCGGCTGGCTCGCCTCCGGCTACGTCCGCCCCTGCCTCGCCGCCGATCGCACCGTTCCGGCCCGCGCCGGCGCCTACGCTCCCCTCCCGGACTCTCTCTCCCCCGCCCTGGCCGGGGCGCTCCGGGCGCGCGGGGTCGACCGGCTCTACGCCCACCAGGCCCAGGCCTACGAGGCGGCGCGGCGAGGCAAGCACGTGGTCGTGTCCACGCCGACGGCGAGCGGCAAGAGCCTCTGCTTCCACCTCCCTGTCCTGGAGACCCTCTCCCGCGAGCCCGACGCCAGCGCCCTCTACCTCTACCCGACCAAGGCCCTCGCCCGCGATCAGGAGGCGGGGCTGCGCAAGCTCATCGCCGAGGCGGGGCTGTCCATCCCGGCGGTGGTCTACGACGGGGACACGCCCGGGGACGCGCGGCGCGCGGCGCGGGAGCGCAGCCCCATCGTGATGACCAACCCGGACATGATCCACGCCGGGATCCTCCCCCACCACGCCCACTGGGCGCGCACCTTCCAGAAGCTGCGCTACGTCATCCTCGACGAGCTGCACACCTACCGCGGCGTCTTCGGGTCGCACGTCGCCCACGTCATCGCCCGCCTCCGCCGGGCCGCCCGGTTCCACGGCTCGGAGCCGGTCTTCCTCTGCGCCACCGCCACCATCGGCAACCCGCGCGAGCACGCCGCGCGCCTGCTCGGCGCCACCGAGGACGAGGTCGAGCTGGTGGGCGAGTCCGGCGCGCCCACCGGGGAGCGGCGGCTCTTTCTCTACAACCCCCCGGTGGTCAACGCCGAGCTGGGGATCCGCGCCAGCACCTGGAAGAGCGCGGTCGGCCTCGCCGCCGACCTGGTCCGCGCCCGGGTGCCCACCATCGTCTTCGGCCAGTCGCGCAACGGGGTCGAGGTGATGCTCAAGTACCTGCGCGACAAGCTCTCCAGTCGCGACGGAGGCGACGCCTCCATCGATCCCGACTCGATCATGGCCTATCGCGGCGGCTACCTGCCGGAGACGCGGCGGCGCGTGGAGCAGGGGCTGCGGGACGGGGCCATCCTCGCCGTGGTGGCCACCAACGCGCTGGAGCTGGGCATCGACATCGGCGAGCTCGACGCGGTCATCTGCGCCGGATACCCGGGCTCGGTGGCGGGCACCTGGCAGCGCTTCGGCCGGGCGGGGCGGCGGGGGGAGGCGAGCGTGGCGGTGCTGGTCGCCTCCAGCGCGGCGGTGGATCAGTACCTGGCGCGCACGCCGGAGACGCTCTTCGACGCCTCGGTGGAGGGGGCCCGCATCGACCCGCACAACACCGAGATCGTCATCCAGCACCTCAAGTGCGCGGCCTTCGAGCTGCCCTTCCTGGTGGGCGAGCCGTACGCCGCCCTGCCCGCGGCGGACACCGGCGCGGCGCTGCGCTTCCTCGCCGATCACGGGGTCCTCCACGAGTCCAAGGACCGCTTCCACTGGTCCGCGGACGCCTACCCCGCCAACCACGTGAGCCTGCGCAGCGTGGGCTGGGACAACTTCGTCATCATCGATCGCGCCACCGGGAGCGCGCTGGCGGAGCTGGACTGGCGGGCCACGCCGACCATGCTCCACGAGCAGGCCATCTACCAGCACGACGGCGAGCAGTACCAGGTGGAGCGCCTCGACTGGGAGAACCACAAGGCGTTCGTCACCAAGGTCCTGCCCGACTACTTCACCACCGCGCTCTCCAACCGCAAGATCAGCGTCATCGAGGAGGAGGCCCGCAAGCCGCTCGGCCGCGCCCAGAGCGCCTGGGGCGAGGTGAGCGTGGTGGAGAAGGTGGTGGGCTACAAGAAGATCAAGTTCCACACCCACGAGAACGCCGGCTACGGCGACGTGCGCCTCCCCGACACCCAGATGCACACCACCAGCTTCTGGCTCACCGTCCCCGAGTCCCTCTGCGAAGAGCTGGGGCTGGGTCGCGCCGCCGCCATCGAGGGGCTGCGCGGCATCGCCGTGGCGCTGGAGACGGTGAGCGCGCTGGCGCTGATGTGCGATCCGCGCGATCTCGGGCAGACCCTCGGCGACGACGGCGAGGAGGGAGGCCCGGCCGGTGGCGGCCGGGTGCCCCAGCCGGGGTTCGATCCCACGCTGTTCCTCTTCGACAACGTCCCCGGCGGCGTCGGGCTCGCCGAGCGCATCCACGAGCGCTCTCCCGAGCTCCTCGCCCGGGCGTGGGACCTGGTCCGCACCTGCGCCTGCCCGGACGGCTGCCCGGCCTGCGTCGGTGCGACGGAAACGGCCAGCGGGATCCGGAAGAAGGCGGCGCTGGCGCTGTGCACGCGGATCTTCACGCTGCCGGGCGGAGGCCCGTGAGGCGTCCCGCGAGATGACCCGTCGCGGGACGCTCTCGGGCGTCCCGGAGGTGACAAGCCGTCGCCTTCTTGGTTGCGGAGGGGGCTCCTCCCGGAAGATGATGGGGCCATGGTCTTTCCTTCGCGCCGGGTTGTCTTCGCGCTCGGGTTCGTCGCTGTCGCCCCGGCCCTTGCCTCGGGGGCTTGCTCGGCCACCCCGGCCACCGGCGGGTTCACCGGGAGCAACGGCGGCGCCGCCGCCAGCTCCACCACCACGGCCAACGCCAACGGCGGCTCCACGGCGAGCAGCCAGGGTGGAGGCGGCAGCTCGGCCTCGCTGATGATCGATGCCGGCAACGGCACCGGCACCGGCGGCGGCATGCTGATGGGCGACCCCACCACCTGCGCCGAGGCGGCCAGCAACAAGACCTACATCGGCTGCGACTTTTACCCGACGGTGACTGCCAACAACGTCTGGTCGATCTTCGACTTCACTGCCGTCGTCGCCAATGCCGGCGCCACCACGGCCAGCGTCACCGTCACCGGCGCGGGGGCCCCGACCCAGACGGTCTCCGTGGCGCCCAACTCGCTCACGCCGATCTACCTGCCCTGGGTCAGCTCGCTCAAGGGCGCCGACGGCGACAACTGCGGCACCCTGGTGGCGATGACCGCCAGCGTGTCCGCGCCCGGCGGCGCCTACCACCTGGTCTCCAGCGTGCCGGTCACCGTCTACCAGTTCAGCGCCCTCGAGTACCAGGGCATGGGCGGCCCCGCCGGCAAGGACTGGTCGAGCTGCCCGGGCAACCAGACCTGCGCGCAGAGCGGCCAGCCGGACGGCTGCTTCTCGTTCACCAACGACGCCTCGCTCCTCCTCCCCAGCACCGCGATGACCGGCAACTACCGCATCACCGCCGAGAAGGACTGGTCGCTCATCCCCGAGGGCGCCACCGTCACCGTCACCGGCACCGCGGCCAACACCAGCGTCACCTTCTACGTCGCCCCCAAGGGTCACATCCTCGCCGGCGGCGGCATCCCCGATACGGCGGGCGGCGGCATGTTCACCTTCAAGGTCAACGCCGGCGACGTGGTGGAGCTGGTCAGCGACGGGCAGAGCGATCTGGCCGGCTCGCTCATCAAGGCGACCGCCCCCGTGCAGGTCATCTCCGGCATGCCCTGCGCCTACCAGCCCTACCTGAGCACCCAGTCCTGCGGCAGCGACTTCGACTGCACCAGCCAGTCCTGCGACACCACCAGCGGCTTCTGCCTGGTGCCCGCCTGCGACCACCTCGAGCAGTCGGTCTTCCCGGCCGAGACGCTCGGCAAGCACTACTTCATCTCCCAGCCCACCGCGCCGCACAGCACCTCGGGCAGCCCCACGCTGCACGGGCACATCGTCCGCATCATCGGCAACGCCAACGGGACCACGCTCACCTATCCGGGCGGCTCGGCGCCCCCGGGGGCCCCGCTCACGCTCGTCGCCGGCGAGGTCGTCGACATGGGCGTCGTCACCACCGACTTCGAGGTCAAGGGCAACAACGAGTTCGCCGTGGTCACCTTCATGCTCGGCGCCTCCGACATCGACCCCAACTCGCAGTCCCCCAACCAGCTCGGCGACCCGTCGCAGAGCAACGCCGTCGGCGTCGAGCAGTACCGCATCAAGTACGTCTTCCTCGCCCCCACCGACTACACCGAGAGCTACGTCGACATCACCATGCCCATCGGCACCACGGTGACCCTCGACGGCGCCGCCATCTCCGCCACGCCCAAGGCGATCAGCTCGGGCTACGGCATCGCCCGCGTCCCGCTCGGCGCCGGCGCCAACGGCGCGCACGTGCTGACGGCCAGCGCCGGTGTCGGCATCCAGGTCATCGGGTACGGGCAGTACACCAGCTACCAGTACCCGGGCGGCCTCAACCTCGACGTCATCGCGCCGCCGCCCCCGCCGCCGACCTGAGCCTCACTTCACGAACGCGGCCGCCTCCCGCTGGACGGTGGCCGCGTCGCCGTCGAGGTCGACGGCGAGCGGACGCCCCACCAGCCGCTCCATCGCCTCCCGGGCCCAGTAGCGCACCAGCGGGATCTCCGCCGAGAGCAGCGGCACCAGCGCCGCGGCCGAGGCGCGGGTGGCGCGCTGGCCGAGCACGCCGGCGGCGGTGATCTGCTCGTGGGGCTTGCCGCGCAGGGCGGCGACGAGGGGGCTGACCGAGAGGTCCTCGCCGTAGAGGGCGCGCAGGGCGGCGCGGTCGTAGCGCTTCTTCCACCAGGTCTCCATCAGGCCGGTGAGCTCGGCGACGGACTTGTCGGCGTGGCAGAGCGCGCACTCCAGGGGGCGGTCCTTCTCCACGCGTGCGGCGTCGGTGGGGGAGCCGATGCGGTGGTAGCGCGTCAGGGCGTAGGCGAGCCCGGCGTTCTTGCGGGGCATGTGGCAGCCGAGGCAGGCGCTGCCGTCGCCGTCGGGCGCGTGGTGGGAGTGCGCCGCGAGGGCGGCCGGCGCCGCGTACTGCGCATGGCAGCCAGTGCACACGGGGTTGCCGGCCACGGTGCCGAGGCGGTCGAGGACGGGGCGGGGATCCTCGGTGTGGGGATCGTGGCAGGCGGTGCAGCGCAGCTCGCCCGCGCAGTGGCCGAGGAGGAAGTCGCGCGCCTCACCCGAGTTGACGGTGCTGCCGCCGGGCACGGCGCTGCTGCGCAGGCCGCCCTCCCAGGTGTACGGGTAGCGCGAGAAGAGCACCGTGTGGCAGCGCGCGCAGGTGTGGTTGATCGCCGCCGCGCGGGTGGGCGGGGCCTCGGGCGCCACCCGCGTCGCCACCCGCAGGTACGGGCTCCGCGGCTCGAACGAGGGCAGCCGGGCGGGATCGCGGGTGTGCTCGCGGGCGCCGTTGTGGCAGGCCTCGCAGCCGATGCCGACCTCGACGAGCTGGGCCTCGCCGAAGCGGTCCCAGGTGGCGCGCACCGCGGCGTCGAGGGTGTCCCTGGGGCTGGCAGCGGCGGGCAGGGGCGGCGCGCCGAGGACGGCGAGCTCGTCGCGGAGCGCGCGGGAGAGGGCGGCGGGGTCGGTCGCCTCCATCTTCCAGAGGCGGCCTTCGGGGAGCAGGCGGTCGGTCACCGAGCCCTGGTAGGTGCGCCCGCCGCCGAGGAGATCGTCGTACACGGTGGCGAGGTACGGCTCGGTGTTGTGGCAGAAGATGCAGGTCTGTCGCCAGGGCGCCCCGTGCTTGCCGAGCCGCGGGCGCTCCTTGACCATCACCGAGTAGCCCTTGTACCGCCACTGCTTGGCGAACAGCAGGTACGACGCGGGGAGCACCGGCTCCGCGGTCGGGTCGCCGGCGGGCGGACTGGCGGCGTCGGTGCTCTGCACCTCCACCCCGGTGAAGTCTTCCCGGTAGCGACCGCCGATGACGCGGGTGACCCGGAAGAGCTGGGCCCCGCTGGCCTCCGACTGGATGCGCATGTAGCGCCGCCCCTCGCGCGCCTCGAAGGTCACCTGATCCCCCTTGAAGTGGAAGGTGCTCCCGTCGAAGGGGGCGCGGACGGTATCGGCCGCGGCGGCGCGGGTCATGTGGCGCATTGGCGAGGCCTGCCACTTGTCGTGGATCTCCGAGTGGCAGGGCGCGCACGAGGCCGAGCCGGCGTAGTCGCGGCGCTCCACGTTGCTGGAGACGACCCGCGCCTCGGGAGGGACCTCGGAGGGGGGCCCGGGTCGCGCCGGCCCGCGGCAGCCGGCGACGAGGAGGGCGAGGGCGGCCGCGCGGACCTCGGGGCTCAAGGGGCGGGGCGCTCGCGGAGGATGACGACGGGGATCTCGCGCTCGGTGCTCTTCTGGTAATCGCCGTACATCGGAGCTACGGCCACCAGGCGGGACCACACCGCGGGCCGCTCGGCGGGGCCGGCGGGGGTGGCGGTGGCGCGGAAGCGCCGGGCCTTGATCTGCACCTCGACGTCGGGGTTGGCGACGAGGTTGACGTACCAGGCCGGGTGCCTGGGGTCGCCGGCGAACGAGGCCACCACCATCACGCCCTCGGGGTGGGGGAAGTAGGGCAGGGGGACGGTGCGCTGGAGCCCGGTCTTGCGGCCGGTGGTGGTGAGCAGGAGCGTGTCCAGCCCGCCGGCGTGGCTGCCGAGGAGGCCTCCCGTCCACCGGTAGGCCCGGCGATGGACGGCGGTGATGATCGCCAGGGCCCGCCCGCGCGGCGCGGCCCGGGCGGGATCAGTCGAGCCGAAGCGTCCACCGCTGAGGCGATGGAGAGCCAGGTTGCCCAGGGCCAGGAGTCGGAGCGGCAGGGGACGGGTCGGTTCGGCGGACATGGAAGGGCGCCGAGTATATCGCCGCGCCCCGCGCGGTGAGCTATCGCGTCGACGTCGGGCGTCTAAGCCGCATCCCAGGCAACTCTTCGCCTACCTTCGCTCTGCCCCCCAAGACGCACGGGCCGTGCACGAGCATCTCGACATTTCAAGCAGACCGCTGTAAACGCTCGCGGCGCTTATCGGAGCGCCCAGGAGAGGGGAATGATGATTCGAAGAATCGACGGCCGAAAGGTCATGAGCTTGGTTCTCTTGGCCGTGGCCATGGTCGGCGCCGGTTGCGCTGACCCGCCGCCGCCGCAGCCGCCGCCGCAGCCGCCGCCGCCCGTGGTCGTGCCGCCGCCGCCGCCGCCGGTCGTGGAGCAGCCGCCGCCGCCCCCGCCTCCCCCGCCCCCCGTGGTGGTCAAGGTCGAGCGTTTCCGGATCGACGGCGATCGCTTCCGGCTCGGCGAGGAGATCTTCTTCAAGACCGGCCTCGCGGACATCGACCCCAAGTCGGATGACTTCATCTCGTACATCGCGGGCCAGCTCCACGAGCACCAGCGCGTCGACTTCATCGAGGTCGCCGGCCACGCCGATCAGCGCGGCGGCGAGAAGGACAACGTCGTCCTCACCCAGAAGCGCGCCGACGAGGTCGTCAAGCACCTCGTGGCCGCCGGCGTCAGCCCCCTCCGCCTCCGCGGCGTCGGCTACGGCGCGTACTGCCCCGTCGACCCCGCCAACAACGAGGCGGCCTGGGCCAAGAACCGCCGCGTCGAGTTCCGCATCCTCCGCAACGACGGCCACGACACCGCCAGCAAGTGGGACGGCTGCGACGCCGCCGCCGCCAAGGGCATGAAGCCCCTCCCGATCCCCAAGACGGCGCCCAAGAGCAAGCACAAGACCGGCAAGCTCATCATGGTCCGCCACGGCGTCGAGCTGATCTTCCCCGACGAGGTTCGCTTCGAGCCGGGCAGCGCCACGCTGCACGCCGACGCCGCCCCCGTCCTCGAGACGCTCCGCTTCTTCCTCGACAAGGACAAGGCCGTCACCAAGATCCGCATCGAGGGTCACACCGACTCGCCCCAGAACACGCCCGACATGATGGCGCTCTCCAAGGCCCGGTCCAAGGCCGTCGCGGAGTGGCTCGTCGGTCACGGCGTCGCCCCCGGCCGCGTCCTGCCCGTCGGCTGCGGCTCGAGCCGCCCGATCAAGACCAAGAGCGGCGACATCGACCACACCAAGACGAAGCGCACCGAGGCGCACGTGATCGAGGAGAAGGGCAAGCCCGTGGGCAACCCCGTCCCCGCCGATTGCGCGGTCGACTGATGGTTCCAGGATGGGGGCTCCGCCCCCATCCCCCCGACCCCGCGGGTTGGACGACCTCATGATGGAAAGCCCTTCGCGCTCGACAGCGAGCACGAGGGGCTTTTCGTCGTTTGTCGCGGCGGTGGCCGGGGCTGCGGTGCGTCAGGCCATGGCTGCGGTGGCTCAGGCCAGGCCTGCGGCGCAGCAGGGCAAGCCGGCGGTGGGTCAGGGCAGGGCTGCGGTACGGCAGGTCAGGCCTGCGGCGCGGCAGGCCTGGGTTGAGGCGCAGCAGGGCAAGCCTGCGGTGGGTCAGGGCAGGGCTGCGGTACGGCAGGCCAGGGCTGCGGTGGGTCAGGGCAGGCCGGGGGTGGGCCAGGGCAAGGGCGCGGCGCCACAACGCAGGGCTGCGGTGTGCCAGGGCGGGATCGGGCGGGGCTAGCCGGGGCGCTTGACCTCCCCTCCCTCCCCCCATCCAATGGCGCCGCATGCGCCTCCACTACCACCCGCTCTCCAGCTACTCCCGCAAGGCCGCCATCGGCATCGCCCTTCGCGAGGATCCCGTCGATCTCGTCATCCTCAACGCCCTCGCCGGCGATCTCAAGAGCCCCGCCTTCCTCGCCCTCAACCCCTTCGGCAAGATGCCGGTCCTCGAGACGGACACCGGCCCCGTCTACGAGTCGACGTCGATCCTCGAGTACCTCGAAGAGCTCGGCCCTCGCCGGCTCATCCCCGTCGGCCACGAGCGGCGCGCGCGCCATTTCGATCGCCTCGGCGACCTCTACCTGCTCAATCCCCTCGGCAAGTTCTTCTGGGACAAATCCGACGAGGTCCGCGAGGCGGCCGTCACCACCTCCGGCCGGGCCTGGGCGGTGTGGGAGCTTGCCCTCGCGGATGGCGGCGACTTTCTCTGTGGCGCGGAGATCACCCTCCCGGATCTCGGGGCCGCCATCGCTGCCGACATCGCCGTGAGCGAGGGGCTGACGCTACCGGACCCGATCCGCCGCTACCACGAGCGCTTGCTCGCTCACCCCGTGCTCGCGGCGTCGGCGGTGGCGGCGGTGCCGTTCGTCGAGATGACCAAGCCGCGGCGGGTCAAGGCCTGACCTCGGGCGCCCGGCGTGGAGTGAGCCGCTCGATCTCGGCCCGCGCCTCCGCGAGCTGGCGCTCCGCCTCGGCCAGCTTGCCCGCCAGGTCCTCCTGCCCGGCAATCACCTCGTCGAGCATCGATCCCAGGCGGGCTACCATCTCGTCGGCATCCTCGAGCGGCGCATTCCCCGAGAAAAAGCGGAGCCGAGTGCCGTCGAGCGCGAGATCGAGGCCGAGGACGCCGGACGCGTAGCGGCCAGCCTGAGGCACCAGGCGCTGGTAGACGCGCGCCGACGCGTCTCCCGCGCCGGCGGGCAAGCGGTACCCGACGAGCCGCAGGCCGGTGCGGTCGAAGAAGAAGTACTCCTGGATGCCCAGCCGCGCGTAGCGCTCGACGTTGGTCTTCTCGTCCTTCCGGCGGTCGCCCGCGGCGTGGACCTCGAGCACGAAATCCAGGCCCTTGCCCTCGTCGGCGACGACCCACCGGGTCCGCTCGTGGGGCTCGACGTCGGTGACGGCGAGCAGGTCGGGCGCGAAGCGGGGCTCGGCCGGGTAGAAGACCGCGAGCTCGGAGGACCGGTAGATCTTGCGTCCGGTGCGCCGGAAGAAGCCGCCCAGGGCTTCGAGCGCGCCGCGCTTGGCGTTGCGGTGCGGGTCGCCCTCGTTGGGGAGCAGCTCGAGCGGGACCTCCTCCGGCAGCATCGCCACCACCCGGGCCCGCTCGTCCGGTGCCATCCGCTCCCACTGGTCCAGGGCAGGCGCCCGCGGGTCCGCCGGATCGAAGGCGTAGTCGGCTGGCAGGTGCTGGGCCACGCCCCAGCTTAGCGCCCCTCCACCGGCACCGGCCAGCTCCGCGCCCCGAGGGTGGCGGCCGCCTTCTTCATCTCCGCGCGCAGCTCCGCCGCCGTACCGCGCTTGGTGGGATCGCGGCGCAGGCAGTGCCGGAGCCACGCGGCGACCGCCGCGGTGACCGGCCGATCGGCCAGCTTCTTCACCGGGGCGGGCAGCCCGTCGTGCATCAGGTGGGCGCTGATCAGCGCCACCTCGCTGGGGGCGTCGAAGAGCGTCTCGCCGGTGAGCACCTCGTAGGCGAGGCAGCCGAAGCTGTAGAGGTCGGCGGCCATCGGGGTGGCGTTGCTGTTCTCGGGGAGGATCCCCCACACCTCGGGGGCGCCGTAGGAGCTGGTGCCGCAGCCGGGGCGGAGGTGGCGGCCGGCGAGGCCGAAGTCGACGAGCACGGGCTTGAGGCCCTCGCGCACGATGACGTTGGAGGGCTTGAGGTCGAGGTGGCCGACGCCGACGCCGTGCATGGCGCCGAGGCCGGCGAGAACGCCGTCGAGGAGGCCGAAGGATCCCTCCATGCTCATCCGGCGCGAGGCGATGACCTTGTCGCAGCGGGCGCCCTGGACGAGCTCCATCACCAGGATGGGCTTGGGGCGGGCGCCGGCGTCGAAGGTGACGAAGCGGGCCAGGTTCTCGTGCTCGGGGATGGCGAGGAGGGCGCCGGCCTCGTCGCGGAAGAGCTTGAGGAAGTCGGCCTCGGAGAGGCTGCGGGCGGCGGTGGCGTCGTAGTCGGGGACCTTGAGGGCGAAGCGCTCGGCCTGGGGGTCGTGGCGCTCCTCGGCGCGGGTGACGATGAAGACCGTGCCCGCCGCGCCGCCGCCGATCTGGCGGTGGATGTAGAAGCCGCCGAGGGTGCGCCGGCTGGGCATCCACGCGGGGAGCGGGCCCTCGTTGATGCGCGGACCCGGCGGGCCGCTGACCGGGCCGGCGACGTCGGCGGGGAGGCGCGCGATGCGCGGGAGGACGCGGGCGACGACGCCGGCGAGCGCGCGCGGGAGCGAGGCGAAGGCGCGCTCCAGCGTGACGGTGAGCACGGGCTGGAGGGCGGCCGCCACGCCCGCGTCGCCGTCGGTGCCAGGCGTGTGGAGGGCGCGGGCCACCGCGGCCGCGAGCGGGTAGGCGGGCGAGGGGAGGACGGCGATGGGCTCGTCCTCGCCGCCGCAGCGGCGCAGGGCGCTGGCGGTGAGCTGGCCGAGGCGCTCCAGGGCCTCGGCGAGGGGGGCGAGAGGGGAGGACTCGGGGTCGGCGAGGGGGCGCAGCCCGGTGGCCGACTGCACCGCCGAGAGCGCCCGGGCGAGGCGGCTGAGGGCGGTGCGCAGGGCCTCGATGCGCTGGGAGCCGCCCACCGGCAGCTCGAGGACCAGGCCCTCCAGTGAGGCGATGCGGGGGGAGCCGTCGCCGGGGGGCTGGGAGCGACCGTCGGCGCCTGCGGTGGCGAACGGCCGGCTCAGCTCGGCGTCGATGAAGCGCGCGTAGGCGTCGAGGAGGCGCCACACCTCGGGGTTCATGCTGGCCTCGGCGAGGACGGAGAGGTCCTCGGGGCCCGCGGTGCGGTAGGCGGCGTAGAGCAGCGCGTCGGCCGGGTCGGCGGCGCCGTCGCGGACCAGCGCGTCGAGCGAGCGGGCGACGGTGGCGGCGACCGCGCGGCGCAGGGAGCCGGTGCGCTCGCTGGCGAGGCGGGTGAGGAGCTGGCGGCAGGTCGAGGTCCAGCGGTCCTGCACGCGCTCGCGCCGGGTGTGGTCGTCCTCGAAGCCGGTGCTCTCGCCGTCGATGAGGTGGAGCAGCGCGCGCAGCTTGCGCTGGTGGGCCATGGCCCGCTCGCCGGAGCCGCCGCTGCCGCCGTCGAAGGGCACCGACTCGCTCTCGAGCAGCCAGGTGCCGAGGCGCTCGTCGAGCTCGTCGGCGGCCGGCGTGCCGCCCCCGGTCTCGCCCGGACCGCGGCTGAGCACCAGCAGGCTCTTGAGCACGCCGGACTCGAGCAGGAGCACGTCGAGCTCCCGCACCAGCACCACGGAGGCCCTCTTGCTGCGCGCCGACTCGGTCAGGCTGTCGGTGCCGGAGGCGTCGACGTGGACGGTGTCGAGCATGTCCATCGTCTCGCTGGCGCGCTCCAGGGCGATGCGCGCGCGGGCGTAGGCCTCGCGGCTGCCCGACTCGACGAAGGCGTCCACCGAGCGCTCGAGGGCGGCGCGGAGGAGCTGATCGGGGCGGGTCGCGCCCTCGGGGGAGTCCCCGCGGGCGCGGCCGGTCGCCAGGTCCTGACGGAGGCGCAGCGAGAGGGCGAAGATGTCCTCGTCGCCGGGCGTGTTGTGGAAGGCGGCGGCGAGGGCGGCCGCGCAGCGCTCGGCGGTGGCGGCGCCGAGGGTGGGGATCTCGGCGCGCAGCTCGATCAGGTCCTCGGCGATGAAGAGGGGGGCGGCGTGCGACATGGCCTCGAGGAGCACGGCGGCCGCCTCGGGCTCGGAGTCGGCGGCGCGACCGAGGCCCCAGAGCATGGCGGTGGCGATGCCGGGATCGCGCTCGACCAGCGGGCCCCGGAGCAGCTCGAGCGCGAGGGGCAGCGATCGCTCCGGGTCGACGGCGATGCTGGCGACCAGCGAGGTGGCGGCGCGGCGCCACTCGGTGGGGGAGAGGCGGGTCTCGAGGGCCGCGCGGATCTCCGCGCCGAGCGCGGGCACCGCGAGCGAGAGGAGCCCGCGGGCGGAGGCCACGTGGCGCCACACCAGGGTCTCGCGATCGTCGAGGAGCGAGCGCCAGGCGCCCTCGAGGGTCTCTCCGGCGGCCGGCTCGCCGGAGGTGCCCGCGCGGCCGCCGTGCTCGCCACGGCGGTGGCCGACCACCACCGAGTGGAAGAGCTGGGCCGGCTCGTCGTCGCCGCTGCGCGCCCGCGCCGCGGCCTCGCGCGCGGCCCGCTCGAGGAGGCGCCCGGCCAGGCGACGCTCGGGCAGGGATCCGATGGCGTGCGTGCCCAGCCACGAGGCGGACAGCTCGCGGCGGGAGACCAGCGCCAGGGCCAGCGGGTCGACCTGCACGTCGGCGGCGGCCGGGAGCCCCAGCGCGAGCGCCACGCGGGCGCGGATCCCGGCGCCGGAGAGCGCGCGCGCGGCGCCGCCCATGGCCATGCGGGTGGCGATGGAGACGAAGGTGGCCGCGTCGCCCTCGTAGAGCTCCTCGAGGACTATGCGGCCGAGGTCGCGCCGCTCCGCGCCGAGGGGCAGCGCGCCGGCGATCTCGTAGAGGGCCACCCCGGCCGCGGGCGCGGCGAGCCAGCCGAGGTCCTCGAAGAGGCCGTCGGCGAGGGCCACGTGGACGCTCCGAGCCAGCGCGGCCTCGTCGCAGCCCTCGAGCGGGGCCTGATCGGGGGCGGCGAGCGCGATGGAGGCGACGCTCTGGCGAAAGACGGCGCGGCGCTCGGCGCGCTCGTACCGATCGAGAGAGAGCAGGCCTTCGAGGAAGAAGTCGGCGCGCGCGCGCATGGAAGGGGCAGTACCTGGCGCATGAAAGCGCCGTTCCCCGCGCGGACGCAAGGGGCTCCGGAAGCGGAACGCCCGACCGCCTCCCCCGACCAGTCATGCTGCGGAACGCCCGAGAGCGTTCCGCGACTGGTGTACTGGGCTCGGCGCGCCGGGTAATCTGCTGAGCACGGATGTGGCACCCCCCTCCCGCTCCTCCGCGCGCGCCCGTGCAGCCCGGGGAGGTGCTCCGCGGCAAGTACCGCGTCGAGCGGCTCCTCGGGCAGGGGGGGATGGCCTACGTCGTCTCGGCCTGGCACCTGCACCTGGAGCAGCGCGTCGCCATCAAGCTGCTGCGCCCGGAGACGGTCCTGGAAGGGGAGGTGGCCACGCGCTTTCTCCGCGAGGCGCGCGCCGCGTCCAGGCTGGAGGGCCGGCACGTCACCCGCGTGCTCGACGTCGACCGGCTGGACGACGGGCTCCCGTTCATCGTGATGGAGTACCTGGAGGGCGCCGACCTCGCGCAGATCCTCCAGACCCGCGCGCCGCTCCCCGTCCATGACGTCGCCACCTGGGTGCGCCAGGCCTGCACCGGCATCGCCGAGGCGCACGCCCTCGGCATCGTCCACCGCGACCTCAAGCCGGCCAACCTCTTCCTGGCGCAGAAGCGCGGCGGCGAGGCGGTGGTCAAGGTGCTCGACTTCGGCATCTCCAAGCTGCTCGAGGACACGCGGATCACCCGGGAGGCCGTCGGGATGGGGTCGGCCGAGTACATGTCGCCCGAGCAGATGCGATCGGCCGGGGACGTCGACGCCCGCACCGACCTCTGGTCGCTGGGCATCACGCTCTACGAGCTGTGCACCGGCGCGACCCCGTTCCACGCCGAGAGCATCGCCCAGGTCGGCGCCGCGGTGCTGACGCGCGAGCCCACCCCGCCGCGGCAGCGGAGGCCGGACCTGCCCCCCGGCCTGGAGGCGGTGATCCTGCGCTGCCTCGACAAGGACCCGGCCAGGCGCTTCGCCGGCGCCCTCCAGCTCGCCTCCGCGCTCGCGCCGTTCACGGTCGCCGCCGCTCCGGTGACGGGCCTGCCGCCGCCGGCGCCCTCGCCCCCTCCGCGCGGGTTCTCGGCCCGGGTGGGCGTCGCGGTCAGCGTGCTTGCCGCGGCGCTGGTGGTGGTGGCCTTCGTGGTAGGTCGGGGCCGCGCGGCCGGTACCCCGTCGCCGGCCGCGCGGTTCGAGCTCGACGGCGGCACCCTCCACGACGAGGAGAGCAGCCTCACCTGGCAGCGCAAGCCCGCGCCCGGCTCGATGGACTGGGCGTCGGCCAAGGCGTACTGCGCGCACCAGAGCGGCGACTTCCGCCTCCCGGAGGTGGAGGAGCTGATGGGGCTCCTGGCGGTCACCACGGCGACGCCGCCGCTCGATCCCGCGAGCTTCTCGACGACGGCCGTCGACGTGTTCTGGTCGGGGTCGCCGGCGGGGCCGGGGGCGGCCTCGGTGGTCCACTTCTCCAGCGGGAGGAGGGGGACCAGCGTGATCAGCGAGCGCAACCGGGTGCGCTGCGTGCGCTGACGCGGGAGCGCAGCACGGCGTGGCCCGGGGGCAGGAAGTACGCCTCCAGCGCGTCCCCGCCCGGCACGCAGCGCGCGACCAGCGCCAGCTCCTCCGGCACGAACGACTTGCGGATGGACACGGTCCCGTCCTCGAAGTGGGAGCGATCGCGCGAGCCGACCGTGGCCGCCGTGCCCACCGCCACCAGGTTGGCCAGGGTCCGGGCGGTGTCGACGAAGAGGATCCCTCGGCGCGCGTGGCGCATGGCCTCGGCGAGGAGCACCGCGGTGAGCCCGGCGCCGAAGTGGTGCAGCGTCTGGGTGCAGGTGATCACGTCGACCTCGCCGGGGCGGAGGCTGTCGCCGAGGCGGAAGGCGTCGATCACCCGGAACTCGACGTCCTTGTCGCCCCTGGCGGCGGCGCTGCGGCGGCCGATGTCCACGTACTCGGGGCGCAGGTCGGAGGCGATCACCCGCAGGCGGCGCCCGCGCCGGCGAGCCAGGCGCGCGAGCGAGAGGGCGAACCCGCCGTGACCGGAGCCGACGTCGAGCACGGTGGTGGTGCCCTCGCCGAGCAGCGGCTCGAGCGCCTCGAGGAAGCGCACGTAGCTGCCGAGCGCGCGGTTGAGCCGATCGAGGGCGACGATGGCCGCGGTGCGCCGGCTCTCCTCGTAGGTGGGGTCGTCGACGTGCTCGATGCGGTCGGTGGGCAGCCGGGAATCGAGGTGGGCGACGGCGCCGAGGAGGCGAGCCCCCGAGCGGGCGACGACGGTGGCGCGCATCTCGGCGAGGAGCTCCCCGGCGAGGCGCACCACCGCCCGGCCACCGTCGCTGTCGAGGGCGCCCCCCGCGGCGACGAAGCGCGCGTGGGTGGCGGCGACGTCCGCGGCGCGGCGCGCCAGGATCTCGCTCGCGACCGCGGCGCGGAGGGGCGCCAGCCGCGAGAAACCATAGGGCGCCGGCACCCGGCGGAAGGCGCCGTCGGCGACGTCCTGCAGCGCGGCGTCGAGGCGGTAGAGGAGCTCGGTCGCCCTGCCCATCGGTCAGGACGCCCGCGGACCGGGGGACGGCGCCTCGCCCAGGCGGCGGGGCAGGGTGATCACGAACTCGGTGAAGCTGCCCTCCTCGGTCTCGAAGCGCAGGGTGCCGCCGCTGCCGTGGATGATCTCGTGGCTGATGGAGAGCCCGAGCCCGGTGCCCTCGCCGGCTGGCTTGGTGGTGAAGAAGGGGTTGTAGACCTGGTCCCGGATCGAGGACGGGATGCCGGTGCCGTTGTCGCGGACGCTGATCTCCACGTCGGGGCCGACGGCGCGGGTGCCCACCCGGAGGGTCGGGACGTAGCCCGGCCCGGCCTTGAGCTTGCGGGCGCGCATGGCGTAGCAGGCGTTGTTGACCAGGTTGACGAAGACCCGGCCGAGCTCCTGCGGAGCCGTCTCGATGCGGCCCAGGGTGGGGTCGTAGCTGGTCTCGATGGTGATGTGGAGCTGCGCGTCCTGGGAGCGGATGCCCTGGTAGGCGAGGTCGGCGTACTCGGCGACGAGCGCGTTGACGTCGACCTCGCGGGTGTCGCCCGCGTAGGCGCGGGAGTGCTCGAGCATCGCGCGCACGATGCCGTCGGCGCGCTTGCCGTGCTCGTTGATCTTGGCGGCGTTCTGCCGGAGATCGCCGAGGATCTCGCCGATGGTGGCGAGGCCGTCCGGGTCCGGCGCCCCGCTGGCCCGCGCGAGCTCCTCGCCCAGCTCGTCGGCGAGGCCGATGGAGAGCTCGGCGAAGTTGTTGATGAAGTTGAGGGGGTTCTTGATCTCGTGGGCGATGCCCGCGGTGAGCGCGCCCAGCGAGGCCAGCTTCTCCTGGAGGACGAGCTGCTTCTGGGTGTCGCGGAGGCGCTGGAGCGCCTGGGAGAGCTCGCCGTTGCTGACGCGCAGCTCCCGGGTCTGATCCTTGACGCGCTGGTCGAGGGTCTCGTAGAGGCGGGCGTTCTCGAGCGAGACGGCGGCCTGCGCCGAGAGCAGGTCGAGCAGGGTGCAGCGCTGCGGGGTGAAGGCGTCGGCGACCAGGTTGTTCTCCAGGTAGAGGATGCCGCTCAGCTTGCCCTGGTGCTTGATGGCGGTGCAGAGCACCGAGCGCACCCCGCCGTCGCGGAGGTAGGGGGTCTGCTGGAACGGGCCGCTCAGAGCCGCGTCGGCCAGCACCAGGGGCTCCTGGGTGCGCGCCACGTAGCGGACGATGACCTCGCAGACGCCCTTGGCCTCGGCGAGGGGCACCGCCTCGCGCACGGTGGTGGGCCCCGCGCCCAGCTCGGTGCGGGCCTCCACCATCAGCTCGCCGTCGCGCACCAGGAGGAGCGCGCCCCGCTCCGCCCCGGCGTTCTCGGCCATGATCTCGACCAGCCGGCTCACCAGCACATCCATGACGATCTCGCCGGCGATGGCGCGCGAGGCCTTCATCATCGAGCCGAGGTCGACGGGGTCGGAGGCGCCGCTGGAGACGCTGCCGCGCGAGTGGCTGTCCGTGCGATCGGCCCCCGCGGGGAGGGCCCGCGGGGCGAGCTCCGGGTGGCGGCGGAGGAGCTCCGCCACCTTGGCGGCGGCGCCGCGGTTACGGTAGGCGCGCACCGCCTGGGCGAGGAGCGCGTCGGCGAGGATGGGCTGCCCGGCCTCCGCGTAGAAGTCGCCGGAGAGCTCCAGGGCGAGCGCCTCCTCGTGGACGTGGCCGCTCTCGCGCGCCGCGGCGATGGCGCGGTCGTAGTGCTCGCGCGCGTCGCGGGGGCGGCCGGTCGCGCGGGCCACCTCGGCCTCGACCAGGTGGTAGAGGTGGAGGTAGTTGGCCGGCGCGTGCCTGGCCCACTTGCGGAGCGGGGCGCGGCTCTTCATCGCGGCCTTGAGGAGGCTCGGGTCCCGGGCTCGACCGGGCTGGGCCCGGTACGCCGCCAGGCGCGCCAGCGCGGCGTGGAAGCGGATGAGCGGCACGAAGGGCATCGCGGTGACGCCCTCGAGGTGCTCCTCGGCGCGGGCGGCGTGCTCGAGCGCCTCGTCGATCTCGCCGAAGACGGTGCAGAGCTCCAGCTTGACGGCGTGGAAGAAGCACAGCTCGGTCTTGTCCTCGACGCGGACGGCGCCGGGCGCTCCCTCGTCGAAGGTGGCGCCGGCGAGGCGGTGCGGCGCCGGCTCCTCGGCCGAGAGCTGGTTCTGCACGGCCTGGCGGAGGATTCGCCCCATGCTGCCGGCGCCCTCGGTGAGGGCCAGCTCGCCGGCGTAGACGCCGATCTCGCGCTCGACCTCGACGAGATCGTGGCCGGTCGCGTACAGCCAGGCGAGGCGGTAGAAGGCCGACCAGGTCGCGTCGAAGGTGGAGCCGATCTCGCGGGCCTTCTGGTAGCCCTCGTGGAGGGGGGCGAGGGCGTTCGCCAGCGGCTCCTTCCAGTGGCGGATGAAGGTGTTGAAGACGAAGAACACCTTGGGGCGGAAGCTCTCGACGCCGAGGCGATCGACGAGCCGCAGCGCCATCTGACCGAAGCGGTAGCCGCCGTCGAGATCGCCGAGGACGCCCGAGAGCATGATGGCGTACGACCCGTAGGCGAACGACGAGGAGGGCATGTTGCCGTGCTGCACCGAGAGGTGGACCATCCGCAGCACCAGCAGCGGGAACAGCTTGCTCCCCGAGCGGAAGGCGGCCGGCACCATGCGCTCGATCATGGTCATGGCCGCGAGCTTGGTTTCGTCGGTCATCCGCGGGAGATCCACCAGGGACTCGGGGGTCTTGCCCGCCAGCGCGAGCTTGGTGCGGAGGAGCGCGGTGATGATGTTGAACGTGGTCGGCGCGCGCGGGAAGGTGACGCCGAGGAGCGCCAGATCCTCGAGCCCGACCCGGATGGCCTCGGCGTGCTCGTCGGCGAGGATGCCCGACATCAGCAGGCTGTAGTAGGCCTTCTGCTTGTCGAAGACGGTGCGCGCGTGGGCCAGCACCTCCTGCGCGGCGAGGCGCGCCGTGGCGAAGTCGCCCTCGTAGTAGGCGGCCTCCGCGGCCTCGCTGCGGAGCGCCAGCATCTGGGGGTAGGCGTCGCTCCACCCCTCGGCGCCCAGCAGCTCGGCGCCGGTGTCGAAGTAGCGCTGCGCCTGGGAGAACGCGATCGAGCGCGAGGCGCGGCGCCCGGCCTCCAGGTTGAGCGCGGCGAGCTCGGTGCGCTCGGCCCGGCCGGGCAGGAGCTCGAGGCCGAAGTTGAGCTGGTTCACGATGTCGAAGAGGCGCCCCTCCCGCGCCGCCGGGGGCGTGCGCTCGAGGAGGATGCGCCCCACGCGGGCGTGCGTCCGGCTCTTCTGTTCGGGGGCGATCAGCGAGTAGGCGGCCTGCTGGACGCGATCGTGGGCGAAGGCGAACTCGGCCTCGGGCACCTGGCCGCCGCCGGCCGCGGCGTTGATGACGCGGTGGGCGTTGCCCAGGGGCGTGATCAGGCCCTCCTTGATGGCGGGCCAGAGGTCGCTCGCGGTCTGCTCGGCGGAGCGCTCGCTGATCATCGCCAGCGTGTGCAGGTCGAAGCGGTGGCCGATGCAGGCGGCGAGCTCCAGGTCGGCGAGCACCGCCGCCGGGAGGCGCTGCATGCGCTCGGTCATCAGCAAGGCCACGTTGTCGGTGGTCTCGAGGCCCTGGATCCGCTCCAGGTCCCAGACCCAGCGGCCCGTGTCGAAGGCGAACTCGAGGAGCTTCTTGTCGACCAGGGAGCGAAGGAACTGGCGCACGAAGAAGGCGTTGCCCTGGGTCTTCTCGTGGACGGTGCGGGCGAGCTCGGCGACCTCGGCGCGGGGCAGGCGCATGGCGTCGGCGGTGAGGGCCTCGACGTCGGCGGGGGCGAGGTTTCCCAGGCGCAGGGTGTCGATCGAGGCCCCCTTCTTGCGCAGCTCGTCCATGGTGGTGGTGAGCGGGTGGGCGGGGCCGACCTCGCCGTCGCGGTAGGCGCCGACGAAGAGGAAGCTCACCTCCCCGCGCTCGGACGCGCCCTCCGAGGCGCCCTGGAAGGTGAGGGCCTCGATGAGCTTGAGCGAGGCGACGTCGGCCCACTGGAGGTCGTCGAGGAAGAGGACGAGCGGGTGATCCTGCCGGCTCATGGCGCGGAGGAAGCTGCCGAGCACGTAGTGGAAGCGGCTCTGGGCCTCGACGCCGAAGAGCTCGGGCACCTGGGGCTGCGGGCCGAGGACCAGCTCGAGGCCGGGGATCAGCGCGGTGAGCACGTTGCCGAGCTCGCCCACCGCCTCGAGGAGGCGGGCGCGCCAGGTGGCCAGGGTGTCCTCGCCCTCGGTGAGGAGCAGATCGACGAGCTCCCGGAAGGCCTGGATCGGGGCGTAGTAGGGGATGTTGCGCTGGAGCTGATCGAACTTGCCCTGGATGAAGTAGCCGCGCCGCGCCGCTAGCCCCCG
>Ga0302267_10001899_pt1 | contig 26066 bp, 39 predicted proteins | sample III_Bog_E1_3_FD_194555 | JGI IMG/M metagenome (GOLD analysis project Ga0302267, IMG submission 194555) | Peat permafrost microbial communities from Stordalen Mire near Abisko, Sweden - III_Bog_E1_3 | ecosystem: Environmental > Terrestrial > Soil > Wetlands > Peat | place: Sweden: Abisko...
GCGAGAGCCCGAAGCGGGCGGCGTGACGTCGGACGACCCTGGCCTGGTAGGCGCGGGCGGCGGCGACATCGGCGGCGGTGAGGTCGCTGGGGAGGAGCATGAAGTCGCCGGCGGGGCAGCCGACGATGGCGGCGCCCGCGACGAGCCACCGAAGGGGGAGCTTCCAGAGCGGCTCAGGAAGCTTGTGGTTGGCGTTCATGGTCGACCGTTTACACGTTGCAACGCGTCAAGAGTAGCACGCGCCCGAGGCCCGAGAACCATCGCGACGCGCGGCGTCGGCGCCGGGGCAGAGCGTTTCGTGGGCAGCGACCGCGAGCGCCTGGGATGGCCCGGCGGTTCTGTGGGCATCGGGCGTTTTATGGGCACAGCCGCCGCGCCGTCTCCTCCCTCGTCCACTCCCAAGCCGAAGCTGTGCCCGCACTGCAAGCCGGCGTGGAGCGAGACGCCGCCGAAAAGCCCTGCACGGCCAGCCGGCACGATGCGCCACCACTCGAAATCGCGGTAGAGTCAAGTCTAATCGGAAGAAACTTTTTACAGTGTCCTTACATAAGGGACGTAAGAGCCGAGCAACGTCGTGAAACGTACGCGACGTACACGTGGCGCAAAGCGCCATGGCCGCAGAGCTTGCGGTGGGCAAGTTTTTTTTTGCCAAAAAGCTTGCCCGCCTTGGCGGTAGTGCTTTAGGTGTTAGCTCGGGCTCGGACCTGTCTGAACCCACAAAGGAGACCGCGCGCGCTCGTTCAAGCACGCGCGGCAACAGAAGTAGCGCTCGCTTGGACGAGCACGCGCCTTGCCTTAGAAAGTACGGCTGCATCAATGCGGAACAGCCGTGGGGTGTCGGACATCTATGCCCGCCACCGGCAACAATCCACCGTCAAAGATCTGACAGGGGACACGCTGACGGCATGCCAAGCGAGCGCTAACTTGCTAACGGTATGCTACCACACAACAAACCGATGCCGATACTGGCACGGGAAGACGAAGCCATGACTACTCCTCAAACGTTCTCCGTAAGCGTCCTGCTTCATAAGGACGGGGACGCTTGGGTTGCGCAATGCATCGAACGCGATGTAGCTGCGCAAGGGCGCACCGCCGACGAAGCCAAGCAGCGTTTTCTCAATACGCTCGCGGACCAAATCTTGCTCGACATGGCGACCAACAAGGAGCCTCTCGTGCATCTCAACCCGGCGCCGAGCCGATATGCGATGAGGAACGAGTCTTCCGGGCCGACGCTGCCGACGTACGTGCCGGTTACGAAGGAACCTCGTATGCTCGTCCTGGTTACACAGCGGGGCGAAACTCGCGGGACCGCTACGTTCCTCGAAGAAGCAGCGGCATGAATTCGCAACGTCCAAGCGGGAAAGAAGTCAGGCGGCGCCTGTTCGAACACGGCTGCCAAGAGGGCTCCGTGCCCATCTTTCCCGGAATGGACAACGAGGACAGCCCCAAGATCCGGCGCATCGTCAACCCTGCGAACGGTATGTCGATCCCGTCCGCGCACCTTCCGGAAGATGACGAAGAGATCTCTCCGTCGCTGCTGTCCCACATCTGCGATCGCCTCGGATTTTTGCATGATTCGATCAAGCTTGATTGCAACGACGGAAGCTCGGTCAGCGTAAAAGTCCCCGATGGCGGTGGACACCACCACTCCAGCGCGAGCGCTGAGGTCCATCACCTAACAGATCGTTCTCGGTCCGCCGCCAAGCGGGCGTCAGCAGCCTCTCCGGGCCATCCTCCGAGAACGGGTCGGAAATAGTTGAGACGCAAACTCGCCCGCCGCGCCTTGCGGCGGGCTTTTGGTAGGCGGCGACGTGCGACGGGCGCCCGGCACGCCAGATGCTGCTCCCGTGGCTAGCCGTGCCAGGCGAGCGGAAAGGCTGGGCGCAGGGGGCTGCGTAGGTCCGGCGCCTCCGTTGCCCGCGAGGTCGCCCGGCGTGCGGCCCCGTGCTGGTCCCGGACGCGCCGCCGGGCAACCCTTGCGGGCCGCCATCCGTCGTGGGTAGGGCGGTGCGCGTCGGAGAGCTGGCTGCGCATGCCCGCGAGACGGGCACCGCCGGAACGCCCCGCAAGGCGAAGCGGTTGGACGTTCCGATCGCGATGGCGGCAGAGTTTAGGGCCGCCCCGGCGACGCCGCGGCCTCCCACGCGGCTTGACCTAACCGTGTGATGGCACGATGCTTGCCACCTAAGCTTCCGTAAAACCGTTTGACAATCGTCCGGGCAATGAGCAACATTACGCTGCCGAGCAGGTTGACAACCTGTTTTCGGATGTTAGGGGACGCACGAACGGTGCACGCTCCTTGCATGGACAAACCCGCAGGTCAAGACAACCCGTGGGTCGAGCAGACGTGCCAGGCAGGCGCTCGCCTGCAAGGTATGCTACAATACAACAGACCGCTCTATGACTGGGGCGGGAAGACGAAGCCATGACTACTCCTCAAACGTTCTCCGTGGGCGTCCTGTCTCACAAGGATGACGCTTGGGTTACACAGCGCCCCGAACGCGACATGAGGAGGGGGTAGGTTCTGTGAAAAACGATCGCCTCGCCAACTCAGTCCTCTACCTGCTCCGTGGGTGCCCTGATGCTGGACTCACGAAGCTCCTGAAGCTCCTGTACCATGCGGACTACCTCCATTACCGAGAGCATCTGAGCACCATCACTGGGGCAACCTACGTCGCGCTTGAGCGCGGCCCTGTGGTCGACGGTTACAAGGAAGAGTTCGAGGCGCTGGAGGGACGCGGAATCCTGTCGACGCGAGAGAAGCGGGTGCTCGGGCATGACAAGCTGAAGAAGGAATACCTTCCGCTGGTTGAGCCGAACCTGACCGCGTTTGACGAGGATGAACTGGCCACGTTGGACGAAGTGTTGTTGAGGTACGGCAACATGTCCGGCCTGGCTCTCAGCCGAATGACGCACGAAGAAGCTCTGCCGTGGTCGTTCGTGTGGGATGAGAAACAGCCAGGTGGAGCGATCCCGCCTGCACTCTTCCGCTGGCTCGACAACATGGCCGATGAACGCGACCTGGAGATCTCGAAAAGCCGCGTCGCGGCCATGACGAGGGATGCCGGGGCTCACTGATGGCGAGAGCGATCGTAAAGCGGGACCGTTCGTTTGACGATCGCTTGCGCGAGCTTGAGGAACGCTACCCTGGAGTGCGTCAGGCCGCTGAGGACTTCATCGCTGTGCTCAAGATCAGCGGCGAGGACCTTCCAGCACAGCGTTTCGACAACAAGCGGGTCCACGCAGTGGACGATCTCAGTGCGGGTCGCCAGGGGCGTGGCAGATTCGGCGTCACATTCGAGTTGACCGTATCGGCAAACCCGGTGTCGACCTTTACCATGCTCGACATTTGGGTCCGGGATCGCGACCTTCCCGATCCTTCGTGATCGCCACAGCGTTGCCAGCGGACGGGCTCTTGGTAGGTGGCGCTGGCGGTAAAGGGAGCCGCCGCGCACGGCTGCCGCCCCATCAGTGCTAGAGGCTGCCGCCGTTCCATGCGAGATGGCCCGGCAACGCGCTTGTAGCGCTTGCGGATTCGCTCCTCCGTGCGCTCGGCGCCCCCGAGCCGAAGGGGGAAGGGGGTACGCTGCCCCGATCGGGTGCGCTTAGCCGGCTTTGGGGGGCCCATTCGGAGCGAATGCGTACTGAGCGTCCCCCGCTACTTCTCGAATCGACCGATCTCGCGCCTCGTCTGCGGTCACCGGAGGCGGACGGTTCGCGGGCGGAGAGATCATCTGGGGCGACCTGACAGGTACGCCGAGCTGGGTGGCGACCGTTCGGAGACCCTCTCCAAATAAGTCTCGGCTCTCCAGCGCCTTGACGCGCCGCTCCAGTGCTTCGATCCGGGCCAGGGCGCTCTTGAGATCATCGTCGGACGTACTCATCGCCTTGTCATGGTCCGACACGTGACGCTGGTCAAGCGGTGCCCGCTCGCCTGCTCAGTTCTCACTGCAAGGCGGGCCGCTGGTGTGGTAGCGGGTGCTCCACGTCCGGCACCGTCCAGCTTGCCCGTGAGGCGCGTCCAGAGCTGTCTCGACGAACACGCGCTTGCGGAGGCGCTCTCTGTTCCTTGATCCCTTCACGGCGCTCACGCGGCCACCCCGACCCCCGCCAGCTTGCCGGAGAGGAGCGCGTCCACCGGCACCTTGGCGAACGCAGCGAGGCAGACGGCCGCGGCGCACACGAATCTGCCGCACCGGCTCCCTGGACCCCGAAGAGTGGGCTACGCGGCGTCAAGGGGAACGGCTCCCGAGCGAAGCTAGGCACGGGCGTTGCTTGCGAGTCGCCGCTTTGGGGCACTCCTGCCTTTCTGAGGCAGACGCTTCTTCTGAGGCAAAGCCAGAGAAGGTCCGCGCTCGCGGCATGACCATCCGTGGCCGGATCGGTGTAGCGAGACTGCACTCGTGTGGCTCTTTGTCACACATGACGCCATCAGCAGATCGCGAATATCACGAAACAAAAGCGACAGAAAAACCAAATCCCGCCCCATGAAGAGCCGGAGGACGACGATGGGCCCGACCGGAGAGGTCCCGTCGCCTCGCCGTAGGGCTCCCGTCAGCTCGGGGGAGCAGGCGCGCCGGTGTGTATGCCGAACGGGGCGAGGCGGCGCAGAAGGCGCGGCTGTGGTGGATGCGCTGCACAGGCGTGAGCGTCGCCTCGTCGGTGAGCACCCAAGCCTCCGCGACCAAGGGGCACAGCTCTCGCGTAGGCCGTGAGCGCGGCCAGGTCGGTGGTCTCCACGGGGCAGCCCATCCGCTCCCGCTCCGCGCCACGTGAGCGGCTCACGCGCCAGGCCGGCGCCAACGGCGAGCTTGCCGGTGAGCGGCACGTCGACGGGCGCAGCGTGTAGGCGGCGAGCCCGGCGCCTGCCCGTGTCGCCCCACCACTGCTCGCCGTGGCGCCTGAAGCCCGCCGCGGCGGCTGGTCGGCGGCTGTGCTCTCTTCGTGAAAGCCAAGGGCCCGCCGGCGTCGAACGTCGTCAGGCCGCCGCAAACCAGTGCAAACCCGGCCGCTGACGAGCTTGCCCGGCGATTGAAGAAGTTGCCCGGCGATTGATGGCGGCAACGGAATCGCCAGGCAAAGCCGCTTAGCGGCAGCGAGCTGACACCAGCGAAATCGAATGCGTAGTAAGAGTAGCCGTGATCGAATCCACGAAAGATGGACGATGAATCGTAGTAGCCGTGGTCGAATCCACGAAAGATGGACGAGGAATCGTAGAGCCATCCGTAGAGAAGCTTACCGGAGAGCCCAATCGCCATGCTCTGCCAGGACGCCGGCGCAGTTGACGGCCAGTGTCTCTGGATTGCGTAGCACTCAGGAGGCTCGCACCCGAACGTCGCGCGGACGTAGGCGCGGTATGCCGGCCACGGCTCGTCCTGAACAGGGGCAAGTTGCGCGAGCTCGGCACGAACAAAGAACTCGCGCTCGAGCGCACGATCGAGCCCCTCGAGCGTGGGCGTAATCTGCGCGAAGATCCTGTCTGTGGTCGGCGTCCCGCCATAGTAGGGCCATGCAGGTGCGCCTTTTCGAAGCCCGTCGGCGTGGTAGAGTCGACGTCCATTCGGCTGTCCATCCGGCTTGATGTCTTCGCAATTCATGAAGCGCCTTTCCGGTACGAGTCGACCACCTCGATCGCGTCGTTTTCAGCGAGCTCGGACCATCTGGCGACCGCAGCCCGGTCGGCCGTATCCTCACCAACGACGACCCTGATCTTCCAGTTGACGTCCGCGTCGACAAGCGCGAGCGGCGTGCCTCCGTCGTCCGACAGATGTTGCATCGGCTTCTCCGAGAGGCGGAGTCCGATGCTGAGGATGGCGTGCGAGACACCATGAAAGCCCCTCGGGCAGTCGAAGACGACGCACGTCTCGCGGCCAGGGTGAAGCTCGAGGATCGCTGCGAGAAGGTGCTCCATTCGGCTCTCAATGAAAGCGGCGTGTCGCTCGTCAGCGACAATAGGCTCCATCCATCGAAGGTCGTTCGGGAGCGCGCTGCTCGGAATCACGCGGAGGTTCGGCGAGCTCCCGGCAGCGTGCCATGCGATGGCGCTGACGTGCACATCTTTGTCCCAATCCTTGGTCTGGAAAAGGATGTAGTCGTCGAGGAACGGCACGACGATGTCGTCCTTGAGCCCGCGCCGGGTCTGATGGCGAAGGGTCACCCGGCGCGTCGTCTCCTCCGGGCTGTAGAAGCTGTCCGGAGCCGCGAGCAGCGTCGCCGGCCGAACCGTGTCTGACGCGCTCCAGCGCGGCGCGCGGAGCGAGCCGCTATCCGCTCGGCTCGTGCCGAAAAAGTCCGTGTCGATCACGTAGACGCTCCGGCCAGGAACCTCGGCCGCTAGCATCACCGCAGCTCGGTTGGCGAGAGCCGATCGACCCACCCCACCCTTGACCGAGTGATAGGACTGGGCGATGAGCTTTGCCTTCATGGTTTCCTCGTAAACGAAGTGAGCTGTGGGGTCCAGGGCCACTGGCCCTGGCGCGGGGATTTGGGGGCGCGCAGCCCCCAAGCCTCTCGTCGCCTCATGACGTCGCCTCGCCGCGGAGGAGCGCCGCGCGTTGCTTCAACGTGAAGACGGTGCCGAAGTTGGCTCCGCATCCAACGCATGCCTCGACGCCCAGGATGACCCCATGCTTGTTCAGCGTCACTTCGGACGTCCAGGTGGGAGCCCATTGCTTCATGATCGCGTAGAACTGCACGCTCTCGAAGGTCGGCGAGAGGCAGTGGCCACACGGCATGTCGGGCCACTTTCCCGTAGCGTGTGAGCGAATCGTGTTTTCTTTCCGAAGCCTCTCGCAGAGCGCTTCGTCGCGCGTCCTGGAGATGACGTTCGAGGAAGCGTCACGCACGACATAGCTGCTCGCCATCGCGCTGGGCGGGACCTGGACGGGGGAACCGTCCGCGAGGCACGGCACCCGACGCACACGGTTGCGGTCGTCGTCGCGCACCTCAGTCTGGCATCCTGGAAAGCGGATCGCAAGAAACATCGCGACCTCGTTGATGATCTCGACAGGAGAAAGCGAGTCGCCAACGACGGGAACGATATTGATAGCGAGCTTCACGGTGCCACCCTCGCGTCTCGCGCCTTGCGCCACGTCTCGAGCGCATCCGCAGCCGCCTCGATCTCTTCGGGCTGGCGCATCACAGACGACCCGGCGTCGATCAAATCCGCGAAAAGGGCCGGAGAGAACGGATACGGATGAGCGGGATCGCCAGAGACCCCATGGAGCCCGCGGAGCGCCTTCGATGCCGCATCGGCCGCAGCCAGGTAAGACGCCACGCTCTCGTTACGCACGGCGAACGCGAGCGCACGGAGCGCCGCGCACGCGATCTTCGCGCCATCGGGCTCCTCTGCGACATCTGGGTCTTGCCCATCGCGAACGCCGCCCAGCGCGTCCACGATGTGGCGAAGCCACACCAGCGCGACGCCCGGCGAGGGCGAGCCGCCGGGACCGAAGAATGTCCCTCTCTTTGCGGTTTTCGCAGGCAGCGGCCATCCGCCGCGAAGCCACAGAACGTGCTCGTTCGCGTCGAGATGCCGGCGAGCCTTCTCGAGCTGCGTTCCTGCGAAATAGTCGGGGATCGCACGAGGCTTGAGCCACTCGGCAAAGCCGCCCGAACCGATCCCTGTCGCGACCAGCCACTGGATCATCGCCGTTGGAATCCCGAGCACTTGCCTGCCTCGCTTGGGCGGCGTGACGGCCTCGAGCTCGAGAACCAGATCAGCCAGAGTGATCTCCGGCAAGACAACACGGTTGGACAGCATGGGCAGCAGACTATTCGTGCTACGCACGAACGTCAAGCGCGGCGCGTGAAGCGGCCTGTCGTTTCGGCGGCATCATCCCACGCGCCGATCGGCGGAGCTTTCGGGACCTTCCAGAAGATTCCAAGCGTTACGAGGACGTACAGCACCATGTCTGCAACATCAAAGAACACGCTGACCATGGACACGTTCATGAAAGCGCACCCGACGAGTACGCCGACGACCAGTGCAGCCGCAATCGCTGACACCGTCAGATGCCTCGCGAGTGCCCTGCGACGAATCTCCAGAAACGGATCGACCGGGATCTTGCGGTACGGGCTCATGCCAATCCTTTCAGCCGAGCAAAGCGTCCAGCCTCGGTGATCTCGCCCGACGCAAGAACCAACTTTCGGCGAAGTAGCACACGAAGAGTGCCGCTCAACCCTCCGTGAGCAGACATACCTTCCAAGCCTGCGTCCGCAGGACGTCCGACGAAGAGGTTCTCGAGCACAGCCATCTGAGCCTGATTCGGCTTGCTCGCTGGATAGCGAATGAGAAGAGGCGGCGCATCCGCGGCAGCCTTTCCGGCGTCCGTAAGGACGACCCGGGCATCTTGCTGCGCGCGCCGCTCGAGGAGCCCAAGCCCATCCCGGAGAAGGCGCGCGCTGTGCCCGCGCGGCAGACGAAGCTCGTGCCCTGCCTCACCAGCCACGCGAACAGCCTCGAGAAGGCCCCAAGGCCGACGCCGGCAAGCCGAGGTGCGTCACGCCGTCGAGCTGCCGGCCGCTCACGGCGGCTCCGTACCGAACCAGATTAAACGCACTCTCGATCGGCTCTCCGTACGACCCCACAGGGAGCTGAGAGCGGTAGCACCAATCTCCCCAGCCGAGAAAGATGAACGGCACGCCAGCCTCGGCGCACTGGTCGCGAATTGAGCGCACATACGCAAGGTCCATGGGCCACGCGCCATCGCCCTCTGGCCCACGCACGATCGCGACGCTTGGAACCATCTCATCGCCATAAAAGACAGCGCGCAAGTCAATGGGCTCGCGCGGAGCAAGCACAATAGCCTTGCGAGCCGCCTTCGTGTCACGCAGCGCTGCAAAGCCAGACTCGAGATCCCGCTGCCTTTCAACGCGCAGGGCAGGCATGTGGAGCGAACCGAACTCCAGCATGTTCACGGAAGCACTGGCCAGAGATTCGGCCGTCTCGATAAGAATGACCGTGGCATCCAGGCGAAGGATCGACGCCCACATAGCCAGCGCAGAAGCCGAATACGCAGAAGCCGAATCCTGGATCCCGTTCACCATCCCACCGTCCACAAGAACCAAGCGATCGCGAGAAGCCACATGCCCGATCTCCGACTCACCCGTGGCAGATGCCTCCTTGCCGGTTTTCCAGTCGTATGTGGTCCAGATTCTGTTCATGCTAAGAGCCCTGCCTTCGGAATTTGAGGTGGCTATCCTGAGGGCGCTGGTACACCTTGACCACCGTCCCTCTCGGAAAGTCGAAGCCACGACAGCCGATGTGGCCCCAGCCACATCTCCAGTTGAGCCGCAGCACGGTCTCGCGCTGGCCCTTGACGCCCGGCGCGACCGTGATCGTTTTTGGAGTGACGTGCGTCACCACCGCGTAGTGCTTCTCGTACATTGGAGCTGCCCCCGCTAGGAACGATCCAGAACTGCGTACGAGAGCCCAGGGGTAAGACATCCGCCGTCGTTGCGGAGGTCCAGGACGCCGCCGGCAAAGGTGAGCGGGATCTCTTCTCCGAAGTAGTCCCAGACGAAAGGGACCGTCGCGACATTCGCCGGGACGCTGCCCATGGCGAGACCCTCGCGAGGTCGGCCTTGAGGGACCTTCGGCTTCTCCACGAGTTTTCTGTCGACCTGGATGTAGTGGACGAAGTTCACCAGCCACCCGTTGAATCTGTCCCCACCGGACTCCGATTTGAAGGTGTAGATCGACTGCCAGAAGCTCTCGTCGTGGGGAGCTCCGCCGGCCTGCTCCGCGAGTGTCGTGAGCACCGGAAGGAGATGCAGGAAGTAGCCGCCGAGATGCTCCGCGAAGATCCGCATGAGCTCGACCGCCGACGTCTCGAGCTTTACCCAGTCCTCTGCCGTGCCAAGGAGCCTGACCTCGGGGATCCCGCACCGAGTCATCACCCGGTAGTCGTAGAACGAGCTGGCCGCGTCCATGAAGCACACCGTCAACGCCGCGTCCGTCTCGGGCGTCGCCGTCGAGAACCCGGGGAGCATCGCGCCCATGACCTTCCCCGAGACCCGCTCGCGAAGCTGAGCGTTGAAGCCCGGAAAGACTTCGCTCCAGGGAGTCGCCGAAACGCCGCGCCGCAGACCGTCGTGCCTGACCGTCAGCGTTTCCTTGCCCTCCCCACGGCTGCGGCGCGTGAAGATCTCCCGGTACGTCTCCGGGTGCCTCCGCGCCGTCTCGGCGATCACGCTCCCGATCAAGAACAGGAGCACCTCGGGGCGAAGCCCCAGTCGGTAGTGGCACGCGAACGCCTCGTGAACACCTCGAAAAAACAGGCTCGACGCGTTCATCCTCGGCAGGGCCACCATCTCGGCGTGGCCGACGTGCTCGACCCTTGCCCCCGGAAACACGAGCTCCAGGTACCGCTCGACCTGCATGCGCGCGGTCGGGAGCTCGACCGGCGTAACCGCCCTGCCGGTCGGCCTCCCGCCTTGGTCTTTCTCAACGATCGCAATCTTGAACGCTCTGGCGACCTTCGTACTTTCCATGATCGTTGCAGCCTAAGGTCGCATGCTACGAACGTCAAGCACGAAGCGCGAAGCTATGACCCTTGGAGGCGCCCGCGATCACGATCCTCCGTAGCGCATGTCCCCGCCGATGCCGAGCATGAAGGAGCCGTGCGCCGCGCCGCCGAGGTCCTGCGCCGCGAAGCCAGCCGTGGGGCTGCCGCAGTCGACGCGGAGGAACTTCCGCTCGACCGGACCCGCGATCACCACCGCGCTTCCGAGGAACGGCGGAACGTCGCCAACCCAGAAGGGCCCCTTCGGCGGCCAGATCGTCGGCGGAGGCGGCGCGGGCGGCGGCCACGGGAGGCTGGGGAAGGGGAACGGCAGCGGAGCCATCGCGGGCAAGGTCGCCGGCGGCGCCTCGACCGAAGCCAGGATCTTGCGCAAGCGCACCGCCTCCCCCTCATGAAAGGCCAGCGCCTCGCGCGTCTCGTTCAAAATCTCATCGCTCGTCTTGGGCATGTCGCGATGGTGCCCCGGTCGCGAGCGCAGATCAAGCCGACCCGTCAGGCCCTGAAACTTGTCTGGCGCGCCGTTCGCGTCTTCGTGCTTTTTCTCGCCTTCGCGAGAGCGCTGAGACCAAATTCGAGAAGCTCACGTTCGAGCGCTCTTTCGTCTTGCCTTGCCGGCGTAACGCTGACATCGACACCAGGGAGAAGCGTCATGAGCGCGACGTTGCGCCGGACGACCGTCTCGGCCGCGAGCAGGCGCTTGACCTGAAGCTTGGTGAGCCCCTTCGCGCCGTCGCGGAGGAGCGCGAAGGCCCGGTCAAGCGCCAGGAGATCGCGTCCGCAGCGCTCGCCCCCCGGATCCCGCTCGCAGAGGACAGGGCCCATGAGCGCCCAGAGCTTGGCCGCGATCTTCGGACCGATGCCGTCCACGCCCTGGAGGTTGTCCGACACGTCACCGGCGACAGCGCGCAGGAGCACCATCGTGTCCGACGCCACGCCGTACTCGGACTTGACTCTCGCCACGTCGTAGATCTTGCCGCGACCCAGGACAGACTTCGGCGGAGGCGCGAGCACGCAAACGCGCTCGGTTACGAGCTGAAGGAAGTCGCGATCTGTCGAAAGAATGAGCGCCCGCTCAGTCTCCGGCGTCTTTCGAACGAGCGCGGCGATGACGTCATCCGCTTCCTCGTCGGCGTTGAACGCCTGCTCGACACCGAACATCGGGAGCGTGTACCTGAGCCACTCCACGTCATGGCTCGGCCCGCTCGCGCCGCCACCACCTGGAGCCTGCCTGTTCGACTTGTAGCCGCTGTAGATCGCCTTGCGACGAAGCGAAGAGCCATCCCAGACAAACGTGATCCTGGCGCCATAGGCCGACTCTTGAAGCGAAAGAACCGTCCGCAGGACACCGTGAAAAACACCCGTAAGACGTCCCTTCCGATCTTTGAGCCTCGCCAGCGCAGGGGCGTTCTGTGCCCGAAGCACAAGGTTGTGGCCGTCGACGAAGATCCTATCGGCGACAAGCTCATTCGAGGCCATGGACATAAGCAATACGGTGCCTTGCGAACGTGCCAGGATCAACCGAGTTTATTAAAACGCGCGACAAGACTCTCGTCCGTATCAAACCCGATGCCTACACGATCCAGGCTTCGCGCAGCACGAAGCGTGGACCCGCTTCCTGCCGTAGGATCCAGGACCGTGTCACCGCGATCCGTATACGTTAGAATGAACCAAGACGGCAGCCCTTCAGGTTTTTGGGTCGGATGACATCTTTCTGGATCGTCGTTGTTCACGACGTCAATGTCGATGACCGTCGTCGGGTACCGAAGAGTCGTGCCTTTGTTCGATTGTGTGCGTCGCTGCCCGCCATAGTTCGTAGAGTAGTTGACTCGATCTGCGAAGTTCATCGGCTTGTGGCCGTCTGTCATCTGTGGGCGATAGACTGGCGCTTTGTCCCAGAACACGATCACGTCCTCGTGGTTGCGCATGGGCCGCTTCTTTGCATTCAGGTGGCCACTCGCTTTGTTCTTGCGCCACACCATGTCGTAGCGAAACATTGCGAGATTGCTACATACTACAAGCGACGCAAAAGGCTGGATCGCGGTGAATACGAATACGCAGTCGGGTCTCCCTACACGATTGAGCTCGCTCCAAAGCGGCCCCATCGGCACGACCTTGTCCCACTCATTCTGAGTTTTGCCGTAAGGAAGATCGAGAAAAACGAGCGCTACTGACCCCTTCCGTACACGCGCCAGACCATCGAAACATTTCAGTGCATGGTACCAGCAATCGATCTCTTCGCTCATGTTGCTGTCCAGCCGATTGCACTATCCCAAAATCGTCACGGCACTCAAGATGTACTCCATCGGCGGCTCCCTCTCCCGGCGACGCAAACCGGGAGAGGGAGAGCGGCTGGCGCACGCCACGCGTAGAGTACCATCCTGCGCATGTAGCGTCTTGCCGCTTACCCGCGGTTCCAGACGGGTTCCGCCAGAGTCTATAAGCGATCCGTACCCCGGCGATGGTCAAAAATCAAGCCTCGTCCTATGCGACAACGCGCACGTAGCTTGCGTGAATGCGGCGCTCTCCGTGGGCCTTGAAGCGAGCGACCAGAAAATCCCCATCGAGCTCGGAGACGACGCCGATCCCCCACGATCGATGAGCGACCCTCGCTCCTTCCCTCATCTCGCCAGGCGCCGCCGCCTCATCGACGCGCCCTTGCGCTCCTCCCCCGCGAATATCGTGAGCCGCGGGGTCCAGGGCCAAGGCCCTGGCGGGGGCACCAGGGGCAGAGCCCCCGGTCGGGGGTGCAGGGGGAGGAGCCCCCTGCTTCTGCGCCGGCGCGACGCCGGTGGAGCGGCCGCGCTTCACCGCGTCCGCCGGCAGATCCGCGAGGAAGCGCGAGGGGACAGAGGCGCGGGTTTGGCCGTAGAGCGTGCGCATGCGGGCCCACGAGATCCAGAGCTTTTCGCGCGCGCGGGTCACGGCGACGTACGCCAGGCGGCGCTCCTCGTCTTCGTCGCAGTCCTCCTCGGCCCCCGCATTCTGCTCACGCACGTAGGGGAAGACGCCTTCCTCCATCCCGGTGAGCATCACCTCCTTGAACTCGAGCCCCTTGGCCGCGTGCACGGTCATCAGAGTAACGCCGGTCGAGCCGGCTTCTTTCTCCTCGCCCGAGTCAAGCGCGACGCGCTCCAGGTACCCCGAGAGCGTCGCGACGCGCTTCTCCTGCGCGGCCTCCTCCTCGTACCGCAGCATCGTTCCCGAGAGCTCGCGGAGCACGTCCACGCGCGCGTCGCCGTCCTCGCTTTTGCGAAGCATGGCCACGTAGCCGGTCCGCTCGAGCGCGCGCGCCAAGACCATCGTCGGCCCAGGACCGCCCGGGGGCTGCGCGCCCCCGACCCCTGCGCCAGGCCCTGGGACCTCGACCCCGGAGAGGGCCCCCTGCATGGCGTAGCGAATCAGATCGTCGACGATGGCGTGGAAGGCCATCACGGCGTCGTAGCCGCGCTTGCCCAAGGCCGCGCGGCCAGTGGTCGCATCATCACGAAGAAAGGCCGCCGCCTCGAAGAGCGAAGAGCTCAGGTCAGCGGCGACGCGCGCGAGGCGCTCCGCGGTAGTCTCGCCGACACCACGAGCGGGCACGTTGAGCACACGCAGGAAGTCGACGTCGCTCTGGGGGTTGGCGGCGAGACGAAGGTAGGACAGGGCATCCTTGATCTCGGTGCGTTCATAGAAACGCTGGCCTCCGAGAACGCGGTAGGCGATCTTGGCCGAGCGAAGAGCCTCCTCGATCGCGCGTGACTGGGCGTGGACACGGTAGAGCACCGCGAGCTCCGAAAGCGCGATCCCTCTCGAGAGCGCGTCGGCGATGCGCCGGGCGACGAACGGCCCCTCGTCGTCCTCGTTCGCGCAGGTGATCACGTACACCGGGTCACCCGTCGGTTCGGCCGTCCATAGCGTCTTCGCCTGCCGCCCCCGTGCCTTCGCAATCAGCGAGCTGGCCGCCCGCACCACGTTCCCCGTGCTCCGGTAGTTCTGCTCGAGCTTGACGATCTTTGCGCCCGGGTGGTCCTTGATGAAGGCATCGAAGATCGCTGGCACGGCCCCGCGCCACGTGTAGATGCTGTTCTTGACGATGACGCCGTTGGCCACGTAGCAGTGATCTTCTTCCACGTCGAGCGAGTACACATAGCCCGTATACGGACGCACCATGACCGCATTGACAGGAACCCACAGACACGGAGCCCCAAAACCCGCAGGGGGCTCTGCCCCCTGCACCCCCGCCAGGGCCATAGGCCCTGGACCCTTCAGCTCACGACGTTCGCCAGGAGAAACATCGGCGTCTCGTCTTTGATCTCCTGCCGAAGATCCTCCACTGGAGCCCCACAGCGGTGTGCTGCTGCAAGACAGCCCTGCGCTCGGCAGCGACTTTTTGTCGTCTCCAGAATACGAGCTCGTCCAGGCTCCAGGATGCGCAGGTGCCACGCCTCCTTTTTGCCCTTCGCGGCCCACGGAGAGGGGAGCTCGATCAGCTCCACCAGATCTTCCCTGGTCAGCCTGTCCACGATCCCCGGATTCACGCCTCGCTTCAAAACCGGACCTCTCGCCGATTCGCAGAGGACCCCCAGCGCGATCGCCGTGAGCGGGTGCGTTTTCTCGCCATTGTTCGGTGTTTTCATCGCGTTCGTCTTTTCGTTGTGCGGAAGGGTCCGTGGCCCTTGGCCTCGGCATGGACGTAGAGAGCGGAACCCCTTGGGGATCCGGGATCGGCACCAAGAGATCGCCGTGCGCGATGCGGCCGCGGAGGATGGTGTCGAGATCTTCGCCGGAGACCTCGAACGTGCCGATCTTGGGGTTAGACGCCCACATGCACACGAGTTTGTGGTTGCCGGTGATGGGCACCGAGCAGCCGCCGGCGACGAGCGTGTACACTTTTCCGCTGAACGGGCGCCGCGCGATCGTGAAGCGCCGGCCCACCGGCGACAGCGTGCGAGTCGCCTCGCTCCAGCCGCGGACGAGATCCGCGTTTGGATCGAGCGCCTCGACGGGGACCCAGGTTCCATCCTCGACCTCGATTTGGACGCCGGGCGGGTGGCACTGGTCGTCGTCACCAACCACGCACAGATTGTTCGACTCCTCCGAAAGAGCGCGCGCGAGCCGGTACTGCACCTCGTTGACGTCCTGAAACTCGTCGACCAGGACGTGTCGAAACATGCGGCGAATCGCGCGCCCTGCATCCGAGATGCTCGTCTTCCCTCCCGCGGCGCCACCCGTCGGAGCCGGAGGCCGCTTCAAATCGCTGCGCTCGCTGGGGGTAGCAGGAGCCTGGAAAAGCCCGCCCGTCTGCCCAGGCTTGAGAGCTTCGGCGCGCTTTGCAGTGGCGGCTGCGTAGCGTTCCCGTCGAACGTCAGGAGACGGTTGGACCACCTGCGCCACCAAGGACGACGGCTCGCACATCGCGAGCACCTTGAGCAGCAGGTCGTCGAAGTCAACGGCGTTGGCCTCCGCAAGCTTCTCCTGGTAGGCCACGTAGAGATCGCGAAAAGCAACGTCGCCACTGGAAAGGCATCCGTCAAAGATCTCGGGGCCTTTCCCTGACTGCTTGAGGCTAGAAATACGGGCGAGAGCGCGGTCCGGAGACACCGCGTCGCCAAGATCGAGCTGCTTGGCGGCGCGGCGAAGAACGCGCTTTTGATCGGTGGTGTCGTAGATCGAAAAGCCTGGACGAAGACCCGCCGCCTGGTGAAAACGGCGCAAGAGCCTGGCGCAGATGGCGTGGAACGTACCGACCCAAAGATCCTTGGAGGTGGGCCCAAGAGCTTTGTCGAATCGGGCGCGCATCTCCGCGGCCGCCTTGTTCGTGAAGGTGACCGCGAGAATCGCGAACGTCGGCACCGCTTCGGCGATCACCAGGTGCGCCACGCGATGAACCAGGACGCGCGTCTTCCCGACACCGGCGCCTGCGAGCATGAGGAAGGGCCCGTTGACATGCGCGACGGCTTCCCGCTGCGCATCGTTCAGGTCTGCGTCGCCCAGCGCCTCGGGGAGCTCATCGAACTGCCCCGTGTAGTCGGTCTTCGAAAGCGGGAAGCTTGGTGTCTCCTCGGCCCCAACGCCCCCCGCCAGGGCCAGTGAATCTGGACCCTGCGACTCACGATGTTCGGTCAAAAAAGAACTCGCGTCTGAATCGACATGCGCGACCGTGCCGCCAACGGCGTTGCTACCGATCGACTGCCCATCGATCGCACCGGCGATCTCGGCTTGAAGCTCCGCCTCGATGGATTCCGCAAGAACCAAACGGTCCTCGTCGGAGGCGTCATCATAGTCCTGGGCGTTCATCTCAAGAATGACCTTCTGCCAGGTACGGTGAAGCGTCAAGCCTCAAGCGGGTGGAACGGCACGAGCTCGGGCCCAAGGCACGAACGCAAAAAAAGAGCCCACGGTTTCCCGAGGGGCTCTGGAAGAGCGTTACCGCACTCCGCGAGTGGCAGGGCAAAAGCTATCGCATCGCCGGCATCGTGTCAGGCTGAAGAATGCTTCAGCCCCCCCCCTCCCAGGCTCCGTGGCTGCCGGAATAGAAAAAGCCCCCGTATCCTGGAATACGGGGGCTTGGGCGACACCATCCGCGCCCGCCGAGCGGTCCCCGCTTTCGCGGCCTGCCTCGACGGACCACGACCCTCACAGAGCGGAGGATGGCCCTTCCCGCCTGAACAGCGGGACGTCGCGCTGGGCTTGCTGTCCCAACTATGCGCTCCCTTGGTTTGCTGTGCAAGCCCACGCGTGACGCATCGAAATCCAAGTAGCGGAGCCAGAAAGCGTCGGGCTTGACAGACAAGGGCGTCCGACCTTATCGTTTGGGCATGAACCTCTCGTCCATACTCTGAAGCGGCTGCTCCGCCGCCCGCTGCTGTCGTGCCCGATGCAGCGCCTGCCCTCTGCCACTACGCGATCGTGCGGATGGACCTCCCTCTCGGGGTGCTCTGCGCGCAGCTTCTCCACGCCGGAGGCGAGTCCTCCGCCGGCAACCTTCCGCCTGGCACCACGGCCGTCGTCCTCGGCGTGCCGGATGAAGCCGCCCTCGAGATCGTCGCGAAGAAGCTGACGCTCGCAGGAACCGCTTTCGTGCGCATCGTGGAAGATGACGCGCCGTACTCGAACCAACTCATGGCCATCGGCTGCGTCCCCGGACGCAAGAAGGAGGTCGGCCGCGCGCTGCGTGGCCTCGAGCTGCTGCGAGGGGAGTGATTCAGTCAGGGCCGGTAGCTCAGAAGTAGAGCGCCGAGGCGCAAGCCTCGGAGGTTGCACGTTCAAGTCGTGCCCGGCCCACGAAGGGCCTTAGCTCAGTTGGTAGAGCAGGATCTCGTATAATTTCCTGGTCGCGGGTTCGAGTCCCGCAGGGCCCACCCCGCGCTTTTTCAGTGGTTGATTGGACCGGAGGTATACCGGGACAAGGATGGTTCGATCCCCTCAAAGCGCGCCGCCAAAAGCTCCGGTGAAAAGTAGAAGCCGCAGAGCCAGCTCGGCGTAGACTATCGCTTTTTCTTGACGGAACGCATGGTCGCCTCGACCCAGTCGGCAAGAATCAGAGGGACAGTGCCCGAGACAAGAACACGACCTCCAGCGCCTCGGGAAGCGTAGCCAGCCGAGCGAGTCTTTTCGATCGCCCTTCGCGCGATCTCATCGAGACCGCGCTCGTGACCTACACTCCAGTCTGCGCGGCTCCACGGAACGAACGTCGCGTCCCCATGCCAAGGTGTCGTGACGATCACGGAGTAACCATGAACGCGTGGAGCCGAATCCCTTCGCGAAGAAGGATGGCTCGTCGGATCGTGATCGAGCAACGCCTCTCCGATCGCTGCTTGAACGTGGCCCGAGTATCGCAGCCCAGCTACGCCAGGTCCAGGCTCTGGGGTGGGCAAGACACGCCCCTTGGCGTTGTAATGACGGATTGCCCTATCTTTCAAGAGACGGCCCATGACAAGGGGCCCCTCCAGCGTTGCGCTCGTCTCGTAGGCCACGCACGCTTCCACAGCCTCCTCGACCGTATGAGGAACCTCCTCCCAGCTCGTGAGTGCAGCCCTGTCGTTCTTGTTCATCTTGGTCGAGCCCACGCGCGCGAGCTTGACTTTCCATAGCTGTTGGTCGGCCATGCGCAAAGACTACCCGAAAACGCTCGGGCTGTCAGTTGCCCGTGACGCACCGCTGAGAAAGGAAAGCCTTCGCAAGAAACGTCGCGTAGGCGGGCGGAATGGCCTGCGACAAGCGCCCGAGGCTCATCCACGAGATCCCCATCGCGCGTCGCTGCACGTCGAGCGGAATACGGTAGACGCCGACCTCGACCGTCTTTCTCAAATTTGTCCGGTTCGTGGCGCACGCAAATCTGGGCGTCCATCGACCGTGGTCACACGGAGGCGCAACCACCTGGAAACTCGTCTCGAATCCTCTATGGCGCTTCACGTCGAGCCCAAACATCGACCCGCAGAGGATGATCGGAGACTCAAGCGGCGCTCCAGGGACGTTCTCGATGACGTGAGGCGTGCCGTGCTCCCGCAGCCGCGCACGAACGTCCGGGATCTGATTTTCGACAGGCCGAACATGGTTGGGTCGTCTCTTGTACACCGTGAAGGCTTGGCACTTAGGCGATGCCCAAATCAGATCGAATCCATCAAGCGGGTACGCCAACGCGTCGTCCTGTACAAACGTGAAAGGATATTCATGCTGCGGCTCAATGTCCACTCCGACGACATCAAACCCAGCTTTGACGAGACCATCAGATGCCCCCCCACGCACCGCAAAAAAGATCGAGCGCGCGCAATTTTTTCACGTATATACCGTCAACTTTCATGAATGTTCTACGAACGAGCGCGCCATCAACTTTTGGCCGTCATCCTCATGACAAAAGAAAGCTTTCCGCGCACAAGATCAAGCTCCTTCGTCGCGAGCTCGATCTCCTTCGCCAGGCTCTCCGCGCGTGATTCGGCATTATCGGCACGATTCCGCTCAATCTCGAGCTCTTTTAGCGCTGCCACGGCGATCGATGCGGCCACCGGCGGATCGTGGGAAGCGATCGCTAAAGTCTCTTCCGCGTCGGTGTGCTTGGCGAGCGCCTTCGCGCGGATGCCAAGAGCAGAGGCGAAAAGAGCAATCACTCCCGCCGTGACCTGAAGCTCCCCAGACAGGTAGAGCGAGATCACGGGGCCTTCAATGCCCGATAGGCGAGAGAGATCGCTCTGCCCCATGTCGGCGTCCCCCATGAGTCGGCCGAGACGCCCACGAAACGTCTCCTTCACAGCGCCTCCAGCATGCGCCTGGCGGCATCGACAGCCGCCGTGACGTCTTCGTAGTCAACGCAGTCGCAGCCGTGATGCCCGCGCATGTGCTCGTGAGCCTCGACAAACTTGCGCAAGACGTCCGCTACCGGCCACGGCGAGTCGTACCCCAGCGTCACTCGCAGCGCCTTCAGCTCGGTCGCGAGGCGCTCGAGCACGTCAGCCCGATCCTTCGCATGCTCACGATCGAGGCGGTGAGAAAGCTCGGCGTCACGAGCAAGGCCAAGAAAGTAAATCGTGTTCTGGCGAGCCGCCGCGTTGGCCTCCCGCTGGGCGAGGAGCGCGTCAATGCACTGCCCAGGGGCGTCGTGCTTCTGCATCACGCGCGCGACGGCGCTCGCGCTCGCAGGGTCCACCACAAGCCCGCAGCGCACGCAGTTGCCGATGGGCTCATCCTTCATGCGCCACTACCTTGCTTGACCATCCGCGCCACCGTCGCCGGGTCGTCGACGCGCACCGGGCCAGCGTCAGGCTCTCCTGCGCCATGCTCTTCCCGGTAGGCATAGAACTCTGCGGCGAGGTCGCTCACGTCATGAGCAAATAGAGGATCAAGGCCAAGATCCTCCGCGGCGACCGAGTAAGCCATGAGGGCGGCCGGCGCTGCCGGATCACGAGCCCCGAGCACGAAAAAAGGATGCTCGAAAACCGTCCCATCGCGCCGGAGGACAAGGTACTTGCCTCCGTCGATCCCGCCCTTCCGCCACAGCCCAATCTTGCGCCCGTCGCCTTGCTCGGCCTCCGCGCTCACCTCAGCCTTTCTCAAGGTCTCCGGAGACCTATGCGCCGTCTGCACAAGGATCGCCCACGCGATCCTCTCCGCCGTCACGGTGTCTTCATCGACCGTGAAGAGCACACAGCGGGCCCCGCCCTCGGGCGGCGTACCGATTGCGCCGTTGACCCACACGATCTCCGAGACCGTCTCGGCGCAGTCCACGTCACCCCAGCGCCCGCAGGCGTAGACCCTCTCGCCTCCCTGAAGCGTGGCCTCGAAATACCCCGCCACCCCGCGATCCGCAGCAACCAGTGCGTGAAGGTGTACCTCGACCCCAACTCCGCGAACACTAACTCGCATGGACTGGCTCCTTTGGCGCGCCGTGCGCTTCAAACGTCACGCTTCACGCCGCAGAACGGACAGTAGTTCAGCGCAACGAGGTGTCCAGCGCGACCCCTCCCCGTGCGGTAGTAGACACCAGACGATGCGCCGCCCCTGCCGTCGCCCTTGCTTCTGAATGAGAAGCCAAGAACGATTCCGGCCCCAGGCCGCGCCCCGAAGTGAGCCTCCGTTTCGTCGAGAACGAGCCTGAGCAAGCCGCAGATCGCCCCAGGGCTGCACTCTGCTGGCCCACTGACCTTCGCCCCCGTTGGAGACGAAAGGCTCGCGGACTGTTCCCCATCCGCGTCAGGCTTCGGTGCGATCGACGCGCCAGTGCCAACGGAGCCCTTCACGACCGCCCCAAAAGGCCGAGGACGTGGAAGAGCGTCTCGGCGCGGGCAGCGGCAAGAGCGCGGGCCTCCGCGGATACGCCGATGCGATCCGCCTCGACGGTGGCCGCCTCGTGCCAGAGCTCGACCGTCTCGGCGACGTCGTGGTAGCGGTAGGCGCGAAAGCCCGCGAGAGCCTCCCGGCCGCGACGCAAGAGACGATCCGCGAAAGAGTCACGGCGAGCGACTTCGCTGAGCGTGCGATCGGGCGCGGTGGAGGCCACCAAGCGAGACACGCGATCGAGCTCGGTCGCTGCGCCACGAAGCGCCTCGACCATCGAGCAGGCGAAGTCGTCGGAGACGTAGCCGTCTCCTGACTCGATGCTGTCGGCATAGGCGGCCAGGAGCCATGCCGTCGATCCTTTTTTGAATTGGGGCCACGCGTCGAGCCCGCTCGCCCAGGTCTCCGCAGCGCCCGCGTAAGGCGCAAGCGGCAGGCCGATGGTGATGAGCCGATCCCACAGGGCGCGATAGGGACGCACCTGCGGCGCGATGTAGGTGATATCGGAGACCATCTTCTGCCGCGACGCCCAGGTCACGTGGACCTGCTCCTGTACCTGCCCGAGCGCCGCTGCAATTCGCCTTTCGACAAGGATCTTGCAGGACGAATCGGACCTGCGCAGCGTTTGCAGGACCAGGCCCTCGGAGAGGAGCGCCTCGAGATCCAGATCTCCCGCATGCCGACGAAGAAATTCGCCGACCTTCGCGGGATGGTCGAGATCGCGCCGTGACCTGCGCAGCTCTCTCGCAAGGCGCCCAGCCTTTGCCATGCGCGGAAAGCGAAGAAGCTCTTCGGTGATGTCGTCAACGAGATCGAAGGCATAGAAGTCATGCGCCGCGCGGCGCATGACTGCGACCACGTTCCTGTAAAGAGGATCGGGCGCCTTCGAGCTCCTCTCCTCGAGAAAGTCAGCGTAGGTCATCAGGAACCGCGGGGTGGACCCGATGTCGAAGTCCTTTCGCGCCTTGTGCCCCTCGACATCCTCTGTACCACCCGCCTTTCGCCCGCTCAGCGTCTCGGTCATCTGCGAACCTGAACACGCTGCGCTAGAAGCGTCAAGCGCGAAGCGTTATCGACGCTCAGGACATCTTGAGCCTGCGGCTCGCCTCTTCAGCCTTGGGGCGGCTCGACTTGATGAGCGCGTACAAGTTGAGCGAATCAAAACCAGGCCAGTCGCCACCACGAAGACAGATTTCGGCCTTCTCGTGACAATTTGCTTTGCAAAGCGCAATTCCGTTCTCATGGACGTAGCCACCGTTGGGCATCAGCTCGCGGGGCGTGATGTGGTGCGCGTCGAGAAGAGCCTCAGCGGAGCCCGCCGAAGCGACAACCCGGCACCCAGGGCCCTGGCAACGGTACCGCGCTCGAACGAAAACGGCGTCGCGGAAAAGTGCTCGGGTCTTCTTCTGCTTCTCGCTCATGACCGCCTTCTCATTCCTCGCGAACATCGTGAGCCGCGGGGTCCAGGGCCCAGGCCCTGGCGCGGGGGTCGGGGGCACGCAGCCTCCATGCCTTTCCTCAGTACAGGGCGCGCGCGATGGCCTCACGCGCAGCATCGCGGTCGCGGCGTGCGGCCTCCTCGTCAAACGCTGGCGCTAGCGCAGAAGGCTGGGCGCCAGGGGCCGCCTCGGAAGCGCGAACGGCGATCGTCACGGCGGAAACGCCTGGCCGCTGTCGGCGCGCGAAGGCGAGGTAGGTCTCGCCGGAGGAGCTGGCCGCGCTCGAGGTGAGGCGCTCGCCGTCAAGCGGATCGAGCTCGTCTTCGTCGTCGTCGCCGGCGGCGTTGAAGTGTCCGCGCACGAGCCGACGCGCCACCACAGGCGCGGCGAGCTCAAGCGGCTCGTGCTTGGCACGCTCCTCGGCCGCCGCGCGGGCAACGCGCTCGTGCTCGAGCCTGTCGTCGACAGGGTCGTGCCCAAGCCGCCGCGCGCACACGTAGCTCCGCGCCAGGAGCCGTTCGGACGCCGACGCCGCGTCGCCACCCTGGAACCGCAGCTCCTGGAGGAGCGCCACCACCCGCTCCTGCGTCTCCGCCAGGTCGGGCCACGTCACAGCCCGCGCGAATACCTGTCGCCTCGCCTCGAGCAAGCCCACGAGCTCACCCCGCAGAGACGCTTGGGGGCTGCTCGCCCCCAAACCCCCCGCCAGGGACTCGTCCCTGGACCCGGAGCTCACGATGTTCGCCGGGAGAGGGCGTGGCGCTTGCTCGTTCACGGGAGAGGCGGCTCCGAACGGTCCATCGTTGCAAAGGCCACAGCCTGGGCAAGCGTCGGTGCCGTCGTCGGCTTCCCGTTTACAGAGATTTCGATTTCTTCCTTCGGGTCGTGAGGGATCACGATCACCGTGTACTCCACGCCTGACCCGCGCTCAGCATTACAGGCTGCATCGTTCAGGCGCAAAAGCGCGTCTCTCATCGAAGGACTCATTGCCTGCTACCGTTCCTGTTAAAGGAGCCACCGGAGCCCTCGCTCGCCGGTACCGCACGCCTGCGAGGCGTGGCGTAGCTGCCCGAACGAGACGAGGGACGGATCGTGCGACGAAAGTTCTTGATCCAGCAGACGTAGCGCGCGAGACGCCACCGATCGACCACGAAGTGTGTCCCGGCGATGAAGACCAGAGCCTGCCAGGAATGCGCAAGCAGAAGAAACGGCAGGGTGTACGTCAGCGCGTGCGCCAGCGCAGCGAGGCTCTTCTTGGTCTTCTCCGCAGCCATCCAATCGGACTGCAAGAAGTAATCGCCGAAGAGATGGGCGATGAGCTGGACGAACACAAACGTCGGCACGCAAAAATTCACAGTCTCGATCCTTTCTCGATCTCGTTCAGCGCCAATCTTTCGGACGCTTCGACCTCCAGCCAGGCTCGCTCAATAAGCGCCCACCTGCGTCTGATCTCGACCTCGCACGGATCCTCGATCGTTGCTGGAGCGCCATCATCGTCGAGTCGCTGGTGAGCAATTGCAAAGTCACCACAACGCATGGCTAGCTCGATCATCGACTCGAGACTCGCCTCTCCGCGAATCACGCCCTCACCGAGACCGTCACCGCGGCCGGAAGCGAAGCGTTTCCTTGAACAGCGATGGCCTCTGGAATGAAGCCAGCCCGCGCCAGCCTCACCGGATCGCCAGAAACAAGATCGGAGACCAGCGGCGGATCGAACCCTGGCCACGACACCGGCTTGCCGCCCAGCGAGAACGCGGGCAAGGATCGATCGAAGGAGTATCTTGATCCGATCGGCGGCGCGGGAAGAAGAAACGCAATGTCACCTTCCTTCGAAGGCCAGGCCGCGACGAGCACGTACCGAGTCCAGGTCGAATCTCCGATCCGGACGTACCGCGTTGCCTTGGCCGTCTCGAGCGCCAGCGCTTCCGCAACGCGCTCCCGGACGTCAGCGAGATCAGGCCCTCGCCTCGCCTGCGGTGTCCCGATCGCAAACGCGACCCTGGCCGCCCTCCAAGCAAGGTCCTCGTCCTCCGTCTGGGCCAGGTGGCGCACCTTTCCCAGGAGCGTCCATGCCTCAGGTGATTCAGCGCCGAGCCACGCCCCGGTGAGATCCAGGAAGAACGCGAGCGAGCTCACGCCTTCTCCCACGCCGGACGAACCTTCTCGTTGTCTCTCTCCAGAATCAGGCGCCGGCGGCGACCCCCCGGCGGAGGAGCAATCAGCGGATCGCGAGCCGCGTGCTTCTTCCCGCTCCTAAAGGCCGGCTTGTTCCTCCGCTTGAACGTGTTGCTCATGGCGAAAACCCTCTCAAGACACTAGAGAGCGCCGACCGCTTGGCGGCGTCAAGGGCTACATGCCCGCGCCAGGCAAAGACGCGGCTCCGCAAGCCTACCACCCTCTTGAAACGCTCAAGAGCGCCGCTCGTTTGGCCGCATCGAGACCCACATGCTCAGACGTCACGCCTGGCGCAAAAAGCTTCACCCGATGCTTGGCGCCTGGCTCCGAAGGAGGGACAACGATCCGGCAGTTTCCTCGCGTGTAGGACACCCATCCGTGCTCGTCCTCCCGCCTCGTCCACATCGGCTTTTTCTTGAACACGCGAGGCTCCTCTCTCCTGAAGCGAACATCGTGAGCCGCGGGTCCAGGGCTAAGGCCCTGGCGGGCTGGCGATGTATTCTTCATTTTAGCCTCATCCTGCCGGCCTTGCGTTGGGACGAATCCGCCTCACGAGTTCCGCTTTGATGCGCACCATACGCTCGGCTCGACTCACGTCGCCATCTTGGGTCACCGCCGCAACCGCGTCGTCGTAGCAAGCCTGAACCTGGTTCAGGCACCACATGTAGGCCGGTCTCGCGAGCGCCTCGTCCTCCTCAAGAGCGCCCTGAACATGCTTCGCGTAGCTCTTCAGAGGATGACCCATCTTGGTGCGTATCCTTTCACCGAACGTCAGCTAAAAACCAGGCTCGTAGCAACCGTCCCGCGGCGGCCAGCGTACCGCGCCTTCGAGGACACAGTCCCATGCGTAGAGATCAATCTCGCCGGCGTTGCAAAAATCTGAGTATGCAAGCGGAGGAAGAATCCCAACAGCTCGCCCAAAGCCAGCCAACGCGACCTCGAGATTGTAGGCCGCGAGAAGCCCATCAGCCTCATCGTCGCGACCGTCCAGCTCGGCGATCTCGTAAGGCTGGTGCGGAAACGCCGACCAGAAGCAGTATTCGCCGTGCCACCAGCACGCTCCAGGAAGCTTCTCGGCGTCGAGCGGCGGCCCATGCGGGTGAGCGGGGCCATTGGTGCGGGCGTAGTAGATCATTTTTCCATCCACAGAAGACGAAAGAAACCGCGCTATTGA
>Ga0302267_10001912_pt1 | contig 25937 bp, 27 predicted proteins | sample III_Bog_E1_3_FD_194555 | JGI IMG/M metagenome (GOLD analysis project Ga0302267, IMG submission 194555) | Peat permafrost microbial communities from Stordalen Mire near Abisko, Sweden - III_Bog_E1_3 | ecosystem: Environmental > Terrestrial > Soil > Wetlands > Peat | place: Sweden: Abisko...
ACTTGCCCTTGCCGACGGAGATGACTTCGCCTTCCTGCGGTTTTTCCTTGGCGGAATCGGGGATGATGATGCCGCCGCGGATGGATTCGCCCTCTTCAATGCGGCGGACCAGAACGCGGTCATGCAGGGGAGTGAAGGATGTCTTTGCCATGTCTCAATGCTCCTTACAGCGTGGTTTGCGGCAGGCCGAAGCCCGCCGAATATTGGATTTCCCCGGAATAATCGGGATTTGTTGAGGCTGGCGCTCGCCTCCAATCCGGGGCGTTAGCACTCAAAGCCTATGATTGCTAAAGATAGGGGATTGGTTGCCTGCCTGTCAAGCGGAGGAGATTAAATATGAGTGAATCTCACTCACGTCTGTGCCGGACGCTCCAATGCCCAAAAAGTTTGCCGGAAATCGAAAATTTTGCATTCTGAGGGGCTAAGGTGTCCGTATCCCTGTGCAGAGGCGGAGAGTTTGTGGACCTGAGCGCTGGCAGCTTCCGGGAGATCGTGATGCAGCATCAGGCGATGGTCTTCAGCCTGGCACGCCGCGTCGTCACTGATCCCGGACTGGCCGAAGAGGTGGCGCAGGATGTCTTTATGGAGCTGCACCGCCGCGGGACGGAAGTAGAGAGCGGCGATCACCTGAAGTACTGGTTGCGCCGCGTGACGATGCACCGCGCCATAGACCAGGTGCGCAGGCGCTCGGCCCGGCCGGAGCTGCAGGGCGACGAATTTGTGGAGGAGATACACACCGATGGCGCAGCATCCGCGAGCTGGCAGCAGCTTGGCCTGGCCAGCCGGGTAGAGAGCCTGGTGGAGTCGCTGCCGGAGACGCAGCGCGCGGTCGTGACGCTGCGCTACCAGGAAGATATTGACCCGGATGAGATCGCCGCGCTGCTGAATATGCCGGTGGCGACGGTCAAGAGCCATCTGCAACGGGCTTTGCAACTGATGCGGCGGAAGGCTTCCGTCGTGTTGAAGGAGTACAGACGTGATTGACAACGGAGTAGAGCGGCACGAAGACGATTTCGAACAGCAGTTGCGCGCAGGTCTGCGCCCCGGTGAGCCGCCCGCGGGATTTGCGGACCGGCTGATGCAGCGGCTGGCGGAAGAAGAGGCTGCGCCGCAGCCGAAGGTCATCGCGATGCCGAAGCCGCGGTGGTGGCAGCCGAGCGCGCAGAAGTGGGCCATTGCGGCCACGCTGCTGGCCGTAGCCAGCGGCGGCGCGGTGGTGGAACGCCAGATGGAGCAGCGTCGGGCAGAGCGCGCGGCGGGTGAGCAGGCCAGGGAACAGGTGATGTTTGCGCTGCAGATTACCAGCGAGCAGCTGCAACACGTGAACCAGAAGATCAACGGGCAACAGTAGCGCGCGGATTTCGATTTCAGACAAGGGAGAACACAACAATGAAGACATGGCGAATGACACGGATGATGGCAATGGCAGCAGCGCTGGGATGCGTGCTGGTCGCAGCAGGCGCGCAGGCGCAGGAGATACCGATCCCGAACCTCGATCAGTATGCGAAGGGTGCGAAGGAAGTGACCAACGTCGTGCTCGACAAGAACATGATGGGCCTGGCGTCAGGCTTCATGAACGACAAGGACAAGAACCAGGGAAAGGCTAAGAGCATTATCGGCAAGCTGCGCGGCATCTACGTGCATACGTTTGAATACGACAAGGATTGGATGTATGACCGCCAGAGCGTGGCGCAGTTGCGCAAGCAGTTTGCCTCGCCGGAGTGGTCGAACATCGTCAGCACGCATGAGAAGAACGAAGACACGGATATCTACATGCGCAGTGTTAACGGCGAGATCCAGGGGATGATGATCATTACGGTCGAGCCGAAGGAACTGACCTTCGTGCAGATTGACGGGCAGTTGAAACCCGAAGACCTGAAGAGTCTGCAGGGGAACTTCGGCATTCCCACGCCGCCCACACCGCCCATGCCTCCGGGCAAGCACGGCGGCCACAGCGACCTGCAGGTACCGGCAATTCCGGCCATACCCGCCATCCCTGCGATTCCGGCCATCCCTGCAATCCCTGCGATACCAGCGATCTCTGAGACTCCTCTCGGGCCGCCGGTTCCTCCGACCGATCCGCGTCCGCAGATGAGCTACTCCGGCCACCCCTCGCCGCAGCAGGCGCCCTAGGCCGGTGGCGCGCGGAAGTGCTTCGGCGAAGTACAATCATTCACATGTCGAAGAGAGCATTTACTCGGATTATGGCTGGTATCGCCGGTGTTCTACTGGTGGCCGGCATGGCGGTAGCGCAGAACAATTCCGGCGAGAAGCGCGGGCGCAAGTACAAAGCTCCGCCAGCCACAGCGCGCGTGGAAGTGCTGGTGCAGCGGGCGCGCGACGGCAAGCCGCTGGTCAATGCCTCGGTTATTTTTCATCCCGTTAAAGATGGCAAGGACGACGGCAACATGGAGATGAAGACCGACGGCGAAGGCAAGGCCGTGATTGACATCATCCCCATCGGCAGCCAGTTGCGCGTGCAGGTGATCGCCAATGGCTTCGCCAGCTTTGGGCAGGATTACGACGTCCCCACAGACAGCAAGCAGATCATCGTGGAGATGAAGCGGCCGACGGAGCAGTACTCCGCCTATCGCGATTCCAATGACGCGGCCAAGGGCCCGGCCGGCGTACAGGAACCGGTGCGTCCAACCACCAAGCCTGTGCCGCCCACGCCGGGCGTGCTGCCCATCACGCCGGAGGCGCAGAAGACCGCTCCAGCCACTGGCACGGCACCAGCCACCACCACGGAAAAGAAGCCGGAGTAGCGGAACCTCCTTGAGCGAAGACAAACCACTGGCAGGGAAGCGGGCACTCGTGACCGGCGCAGCCAAGCGCATCGGGCGCGAGATTGCGCTTACCCTGGCGCGGGCCGGGGCGGATGTGGCCATCACCTTCCGCAACTCTGAGGATGAAGCCGCCGCTACCGTGCGCGAGATTGCGGCGCTGGGCGTGGCCGGGCTGGCCGTACATTGCGACCTGCATGACGCGCAGCAGATTAAGCAGGCCGTGACGGCTGCCGCGCAATCCTTTGGCGGGCTGGACCTGCTGGTCAACAACGCCGGCGCATTTGAGACGGCGAAGCTGGAAGAGATTACGCCGGAGCAGTGGGACGCCATCTTCGCCACCAACACGCGCGGCCCGCTGATGGCGGCGCAGGCCGCGTATCCGTATCTGAAGCAGGCGCGCGGACGCATCATCAACATCGGCTCGCTGGGCGGCATTCATCCGTGGGCTACGCACGCGCACTACTGCACGTCAAAAGCCGCGCTGCACATGCTGAGCGAGACTATGGCCAAGGCCTGGGCGCCGGAGATCAGTGTGAACTGCGTCGCGCCCGGCATGATTGTGAATGGCGAAGTGGATGAGGGGTATGAACACTTTGCCGCCAAGACGCCCATGCGGCGCAATGGCACCCCGGCCGATGTCGCATCGGCTGTACTCTTCTTCGCGACGGGGCCGCACTTTGTGACGGGCCAGTTGTTGCGCGTGGATGGCGGGCTGGGCATTTCTTAGAACATCCGCGTGGCTCTCTACCGCCGCAGCATCTTCTGCAGCCAGCTGCGATTATCTTCATACGCATCGAATACGTGGCGCGGCTGCGGCTGCTGCGGAAGCGGACGGTTTTCAAACACCGCCAGCGGATTCTCCACGAAGAGCCGGTTGGCCGCATCCTTGCCATGCTTGCGTTCCACAAACTCAAACGCCTCCCGCATCACCGGTGGGCGCGAGGTTACATTATGCGCATCGGTTGCGACGAAGTGGACCCACTCATCCTTCAGCAGCGTCTGCGTCAGCTTCTGTGCGGACTTGCCGAATCTGCCCATAATGGACGCTGACGTGACCTGCACCAGCAGGCCGGAACGCAGCCATTCGACCATGCGGTTGGGGTCAGCCTGCAACGTCGGATTGCGCTCAGGGTGCGTCAGGATCGGCGTGAGGCCAAGCAGCTGCAGCTCGTAGAGCGTCTCCGGCAGATTGATGGGCAGCGCGTAATCCGGCAGCTCGATCAGCAGATAGTCGCCGTGGTTCACGGTGTACTTGCGCGGCGTGATGTGGAGGTCGGTGAGATTGTCGTAGCTGATATGAAAGTCGCAGCCCGTGCCCAGCGTGAGCGGTACTCGCTCCGCGGCCAGCAGGGCGCGCAACTCGGCTGCCTTGGCTGCGACTGCATCGGGCTGGAAGCTCCAGTGCGTGCTGGCGTGCGAGGTGGCGACCACATGGGTAATGCCCTGGTCCACGGCGAATCGCGCCATGGCAAGCGTGGTCTCCAGCGAATCGCTGCCGTCGTCCAGCCCCCACAGAAGATGGTGATGAATATCAATCATCTGCTGTTAGGTTAGCACCGGGGAGGAGACACAGATACTGCGTGCAGCAAGGAAAACCCAGGTCTCAAAAGCGAGACCTGGGGCACCCGCTCAAAACAGGGTTTGAGCGCTAACGCATTTTTGTTTCAAGGGTTGACATCGGCTGGCGAACTGGATCAATCCGGATTGCGTGAATAGCCTTCTTGCCTGCATAGCTGTATTGCCTGAACATCTGGATTATCTGGATCGCTGTCTTGCCTGCGTAGCCATTTTGCCTGGATTAAGCCCCCGGCTTCAGCCGGGGGGGGTGGGGCTTCAGTCCCACGGAACCAACACAGCAAAAGCAGCGGGCTTTAGCCCCGGAGCTCGCTTGTTTCTATCCCACTACTGTCAACATCGAGATCAAAATTGCGCTAACGGATGTTGAGCGAGGCGATCATGCCCTGAAAGAGCGGCAGGCCGTCCGCCGAGCCGAGCAGGGCTTCGCTGGAGCGGTCGGGGTGGGGCATCATGCCGAGTACGTTGCGGCCCTCGGAGAGGATGCCGGCGATGTTGGAGAGCGCGCCGTTGGGATTCGCGTCCGGGGTGATCTCTCCTGCCGGGGTAGCGTAGCGGAAGGCGATGCGGTCGCGGCGCTCCAGTTCGGCCAGGGTGGCGGCGTCGCAGGTGTAGTTGCCTTCGGCGTGGCCGATGGGCATCTTCAGCACCTGCTGCGATTGCAGGGTATGCGTGAACGGCGAATTGGTGGTCTCGGTGCGCAGGTAGACCTGCTTGCAGATGTATTTCTGGCTGGCATTGCGCATCAGCGCACCGGGCAGCAGGCCGGATTCACACAGGATTTGAAAGCCATTGCAGATGCCCAGAATCAGGCCGCCGGATGCGGCGAATTTCTTCACCGACTGCATGATGGGGGCAAAGCTGGCGATGGCGCCGGTGCGCAGGTAATCGCCGTAGGCAAAACCGCCCGGTACCAGAATGGCGTCGCAGCCTTCCAGATCAGTGGAGGCGTGCCATAAAAACGTGACGGGCTGGTGCGCGACGGTGGCGACGACGTTGTAGGTATCGTGGTCGCAGTTCGATCCGGGAAAAACAATGACTCCGAATTTCATGCGCTCAGGATAGCATTCCGGCTAGACTGACCGTGAGCACAGCGAGGGCGGCATGGGGACTCTGGGACTGATGTTGCAATCGCTGAGAGTCAGCGGCAACCAGCAGGAAGGCAGCATTGCCGGCTGGGTTTACGCCTACGGCATGGAGATAGTCGTAGGGATTTCTGTGCTGCTTGTGGTATTGCTGGTCTGCGCGGCTTGCCGCCGTACCAAGGCCAATTCGCGCGGTAACGAGAAAAAATTCTAAGCTCGAAGGCGACAGCACAGACACGGTATGGCAGGCGAAATTCTGAGCATTCTTGAAGTCCTTCTGGCGGCGGCCTTTGCCATCGCAGCGATCATCGGCATCTTCGTGCTGGCGAGCTATGTGTTCCATCAGCTGGTGGTGCAGTTCCAACTGGGCTGGCTGCGCGGATTCGCCGCGACCGCGCTTCTACTGCTGGCGCTGAGCGTCCTGGTCTTCCTGGTGCACGCCGTAACGCCGTACCTTGAGGCAATATACCGCCAGCTCGCATCCTGAAGCAGCCGGTGGCGGGGTGGTTTGCGGTGGCCCGGCTCTGGTATAGTGAGCACGGTGTGATGCTGCGGCGAAGGCTGCGAATCGCAAGGATTCCAAGCGGTCATTCGCAACGTTTCCAGTACTTTCAGAGCAGGGGTAACAAGCATGTCCGGCCACTCAAAATGGGCGACAATCAAGCATAAAAAGGGCGCGCTGGATGCCAAGCGCGGCAAGATCTTTACACGGCTGATCAAGGAAATCCAGATCGCAGCCAAACAGGGCGGCGGAGATCCTGACGGCAATCCGCGCCTGCGCACGGCCATTGCCGCGGCCAAGGCCGAGAATATGCCGGCAGACAACATCAAGCGTGCCGTGCAGCGCGGCACCGGCGAGTTGGAAGGCGTGAACTACGAAGAGGTCACGTATGAGGGCTACGGCCCCGGCGGCGTCGCCGTCATCATTGACGTGCTCACAGACAATCGTAACCGCGCCGTCAGCGAGATTCGTCACGCCTTCACCAAGAACGGCGGCAACCTGGGCGAAACCGGCTCGGTCGGTTACATGTTCTCGAAGAAGGGTTTGATCATCGTGGAGAAGTCCGCGGTGGACGAGGACAAGCTCACTGAAGTGGTGCTGGAAGCGGGCGCGGACGACCTGAGCGACGAAGGCGATAGCTGGGAAGTGGTGACGGCACCCAAGGAACTGGAGACGGTGCTGGCCGCGGTGAAGGCCGCGGGCATCACACCGGCACACTCTGAGGTGACGATGATTGCGACCACCTACACCAAACTGGAAGGCAATCAGGCGAGCGCGATGCAGCGGTTGCTGGACACGATTGAAGACCTGGACGACACGCAGAATGTGTACTCCAACTTCGATATGGATGAAGAGCAGGTCTCAGCCTGAGTTCACAGATATAACTGTAGCGACGAGGGCCGCCACTCGCTGGCGGCTTTCGAGCGTTAGAACAAAGGCAAAACTTCAGCACGGATCACACGGAATTTTGGATAAGAGCGGATAAAGCGAATGAAGAGATGGATTGCGGGATTTTTGAGCCTGGGGCTGTTGATGGGATTGACGGCGGGTGCGGCGGCACAGAGCGGTAGCTCATCAAGCACGACGCCCGTAGCGAAGACCATGCAATTACTGCCCAGTGACAATTATGTGGGCAGCATCTCCGCGCGGCAGCCGTGGGAGATGGGGGTGCTGGCGCAGGGCGGTGTGGGCCTGACGGAAGACCGTGATTCCTTCAAATTTCTGATGGCGGGCGTTCATCTGGGCAAGGTGCTGACCCCGGTTCTGGGGCACAGCCTTCTGCGCGGGCAGTTCGAGTATGCGGGTGAATTTTTCCCCTACTGGCAATCGTTCACGCCGAAGTTCCAGCGGGCCAACTGTGTACCGGCCAATAATCTGGTCGGCTTCACCTGCTCGAATTACTACACCACCGGCGGTACATTTACCGGCACGTCCATCACGCCCATCATCCTGCGCTGGAACTTCACGCACGGCAAGCGATTTATGCCGTGGGCACAGGGCGCGGGCGGCGTGGTGTGGACGAATCACAAGTATCCGGCGTTCGGTTCGCCGACCCTGGGCCTGCCGCAGGACGGCCCCAATACGGACGCCAGCGTCTTCAATTTCACGCCGCAGGGCGGTGTAGGTTTCCATTATTTTCTGTCACCGAAGCGTTCCATCGATTTCAGCGTGAACGGCGTTCACATTTCAAGCGCAAGCTTAGGGGACAAGAATCCGGGTGTTAACGCGAGTCTGCAGTTCTCGCTCGGATATACGTGGTGGAAATAGTGCTGCGCGCACGGCGAAGAGCGCGCTTTGCGCGCAGAAGCGGCTCCCGTTGGTCGCAGAGACAGAAGCAGATTCTTCCCCCTCGGCTTCGCTCGGGGTCAGAATGACAATGTTTTAGCGGAGTGAGTTTTAGTCTGGTAAAAGGGCACGATTGCAGTGGTTGAAAGAAGTTGGTAACAGCAATGATGAGCAGTGAAGAACAGATTGTAGAGTGCGTGCCGAATTTTTCTGAGGGCACGGACGCAGGCAAGATCCGCCAGATCGTGATGGCGATGCATGTGCCCGGCGTGCGCCTGCTGGATTTCTCGCTGGACGCGGACCACAACCGCTCCGTGGTGACCGTGGCGGGACCGCCGGATGCGGTGCTGGAATCGGCGGTGCGCGGCGTGGGCAAGGCGGCGGAGTTGATCGACCTGACGCGGCAGACCGGGGTGCATCCCCGCATCGGCGCGGCTGATGTGGTGCCGTTCGTTCCGGTGAAGGGCATCAAGCTGGAGCAGTGCGCCCTGCTGGCGCGGCAGGCGGGCGCGCAGATCTGGAAGCGTTTCGGCGTACCGGCCTACTTCTACGAAGCGGCGGCGGCCCGGCCCGACCGTGCCCTGCTGGAGGATGTGCGGCGCGGGCAGTTTGAGGGCCTGCGCATGGCCGCGGTCAGGGATGCCACCCGGCGGCCCGATGTGGGCGGCCCGGAGCTTCACCCTACCGCGGGAGCCTCAGCCGTGGGAGCGCGCCGGTTCCTGGTGGCCTACAATATCTATCTGGACAAGCCGGATGTGGCCGTAGCCCGTGCCGTAGCGCGGGAGATTCGGGCCAGCGGCGGCGGCATGGCGGGCGTGAAGGCCATGGGCGTTCTGGCCAACGGACGCGCCCAGGTAAGCATGAATATCACGGATTTCCGCACCACGCCGCTGCGCAGCGTCTTCAACCGGATCAGGGAACTGGCTCTGCGGCACGGGGCTGAACCGTTGAGCGGAGAATTAATCGGATTAATTCCTTCCGATGCCTATGAGCCGGATTCGGAATGGGCACGTCAAATAAGTGGGTTCGACGCCGCAGACAAGATTCTGGAGCGGCGGATGGAGAATCCGCTGGCATGGCCGGTGTAGCAGAAGCGCAGTGCAGGATGAACCCGGGCGCAGGAAATAGCAGCAAATACTTGCTATCCATGCAGACTCGGGAAAGAATAAAGAAGTTGCCCCAGAGCGGGCCGGGAGTGGACGTGACGATGAATGGAAACTGGATGAAGTTCAGCAGCGCACTGGTTGTAGCGGCTGCCATGGTTTGTGGATCGGCGCATGCAGCCGAGTTGAGCAGCGATGCCAAGTCTGCCGTGCCCAAGGACGTGCAGCAGTTGATCGTGGTGGATTATCGCGCCATGCAGAATTCGCCCACGGCGATGGCGCTGAAGGAGCGCGTGCTTCCGCCCGAGTTGAAGCGGCTGGAGACCTCGCTGACGCAGTCCGGTCTGAATGTGAATCAGGATGCCGATGTGCTCGCCTTTGCCGCGTTCCGTGCAGAGGGTGGTTCGGGTACGCGCATTGTGGGCATCGCGCAGGGTCAGTTCCAGACGGCCAAGATTCTGGCGAACTTCGCCAAGAATAAGACCAAGCCGACCATGGTGCGCAATAACAGCGTCTATCCCATGGGTTCGACTGGACTCAGCGTCGTCTTTCTGAACCAGACCACGATGATCTTCGGCGATAAGGACGCGATCAAGGCCACGCTGGATACGCGCGACGGCCTGACCGCGAGCTTCCTGAGCAACAGCGACATGATGAATGACATGAACCTGGTGCAGACGCGCCCCATCTGGAGCGTGCTGGACCAGAACGGCACCCAGACCATGATGAAGAGCGTGCTGGGCGAAGCGGCGCAGGTGGCGGATTACGACACCGTCCGCAACCGCCTGAAGAGCTCGCGCTACACCATGGACTTTCAGAATGGCGTGAAGTTCGATATGAATGTGGTTACATCGGATTCCGTGACGGCTGCGACGGCTGCGACGCTGATGAAGGCCGGCGTACTGCTGAAGAAGACCACCGGCACGCCGACGGAAAAGGCCGCGCTGGAAAGCACCTCGGTTGATTCCGACGCAGGCACGCTCATCGTTTCTTTCTCGGCGTCTGACAGCGAATTCTCGCAGTTGCTGGCCAGCCCGCTCTTCCAGAGCGTCGTCAAGTAGTCCTGCGCAAAACGCAACCAGGAGAGGCAGCCTTCGGGCTGCCTCTTTGATTTAACCGGATGTGCGTGCCTTGGTTAGAAGGGTTTGCCGCGGAAGAGGAATACCAGTTCGATCACCAGGATGATAATTACGGTCATCTCCAGAATGAAGGCGCGAGCTTCTTGAGTGGATTGCGCATAAAGAATCAGGAAGACGTCATGTGTGTGGTGACGGGCTGATGTGCGCCGGGAACCGGCTTGATGAACTTGGCAATCTGAACTTTTTTCGCGATGCCGAGCTTTTGCAGGAGCCAGATGCCGTAGTAGTTTGGGTCAAACTCATACCAGGCGAGGCCATGGCGGGCGGAGACGGGATAGGCGTGGTGATTGTTGTGCCAGCCTTCGCCGCCGGTGAGCAGCGCGACCCACCAGCTGTTGCGGGATTCGTCTTTCGTCTCAAAACGGCGGCTGCCGTGCAGATGGGTGGCGGAGTTCACCAGCCAGGTGGCATGCAGGCCGACGGTGACGCGGAGAAAGATTCCCCAGAGGAAGAGGCCGATGCCGGCATGGATGCCGCCGACGAGGGTGCCGACCAGGAGCAGGCCTGCGCCGAGGATGGTCAAGGGGACCCAGTGATATTTGCTGAGCCAGAGATGAAAGCGGTCGCGGGCGAGATCGGGAGCGTAGTGGGCCAGTCGGGCAGTCTCCGTGTTGAGCGCGCGGCCGGAGATGATCCAGCCCATGTGGGACCACCAGGTGCCTTCCTGGGGCGTGTGCGGATCGCCTTCGAAGTCGCTGTGCTGGTGATGCACGCGGTGAGTTGCGACCCAGGAGATGGGACCGCCTTCGAGCGCGAGCGTACCGCAGACGGCGAGGAAGTATTCAACAGCCTTCGGTACGCGATAGCCACGGTGAACGAGCAGGCGATGGTAGCCCATGCCGATGCCGCAATTGATGGCAAAAACGTAGAGGACAACCGCGACAATGAGGTTTGTCCAACTGAAGAAGAAGAGCGCAGCGATGGCGCCGAGATGGAAGATAGCCATGAAGATGGTGGTAATCCAGATGATGCCGGATTCGTTCTGCGCGCGCCCCATACGGACATCGACGGGCTTGGCTGCGGGCTGCTGTGGGGGAAGAGTGGGAGAGAAATCGCTGGTACGGAGCGGTGCGGTGGGGAGAGTCTTGTCGGCTATCATGAATGCCTCCTGACATGCCGAAATACAGGTCTATTTCGATGCCTGGCAATTCAGCCGGGATGTTGCGCTGAAGAGCACCTTGCGATTAGATTCCGCGCGATGAAATCTGCGGGGAAGATATTGAAATAGTTTTGTAATGTCTTCAGCGGCGGGCGGTTATTCGCGCTACTGTGCGGGTGTGAGTTGAGGGGAGAAGGTGACGTTGTCCGGTAAGTCAATGGTGATGCGCAGGGTGCCGCGCTGGCCTTCAAACATCTGCGGTCCGGTGATGCTGTGGTCATGGTGCGCTGCGTCGGTGTAGCTCACCTTCACCGGGCCGGAGCCCTGCAGCTTGAAGCGATAGTGGAAGTCGGCGTCATTCGCCAGCTTTTCTGTGCCGAAGGATGCGCTGGGGTAGTCCACCTGGAGAACGGTGATGTCGCCGCCGGTGCGGTTTGCGATGGTGGCTGCAACATAGGGCGATGTGCAGCCCGTAAGCAGAAGCAAAGCGGCGATGGCGGCGAATGTGCGCATAGGCAAGCGTACCAAGCTGGAGGCTGTTGCGGAGCATTTTTGTTTCAAGCGTTCACCTCGCCGGTGAACTGGACCAATCCAGATTGCCTGAATCACCAGATGGTGACTCCGAAGTTGTTGCATTCATCCACAGTGTTGTCGGATTGCAAATCCTTGAAAAGTAGATTCTTCGCTACGCTCAGAATGACAGAGTATGTGCAGTGAACTTTAGAGACCGGACACCAGATTGCCTGAATCACCAGATGGTGACTCCGAAGTTGTTGCCTTCATCCACAGTGTTTGCCGGATTGTAAATCCTTGAAAAGCAGATTCTTCGCTACGCTCAGAGTGACAGAGTATGTGCAGTGAACTTTAGAGACCGGACGCGAGATTGCCTGAATAGCCGTATTGCCTGAATCGCCGTATTGCCTGAAGAGTTGTATTGCCTGAAGAGTTGCATTGCCTGGATAACCGTAATTGCCTGAAGAGCCGCCTTGCCTGGATTAAGCCTCCGGCTTCAGCCGGGGGGAGTGGGGCTTCAGCCCCACGGAAATCAGCACAGCAAAAGCAGCGGGCTTTAGCCCCGGAATGGATGAAACACGCGCTATGCGGCAAAGGGTGATGTGCGCTCAATGATCCGCGCACTTAGCACCACGCCGCAGCGGTCATCGTGCAGGCGAATGGGGAACGCGATCACTGACCAGGTGGCGTTGCGCTCCTTCTCCGGCGGCACGTTCAGCAGGCCGCGGCGAGTGCGGTCAATGAAGGTCTCGTTCGTCTCCGCCACGGTGTAGAGCACCTCGCGCAGATCGCGCACCTTGCCCTCCATCTCGGTAAAAAGATTGCGGCCCGGGAACCAGTCACGCGGATGCCCGAGGTAAGCGGCTGCGGCCTCATTCACATAGAGCCAGGTGCCTTCGCGGTCCAGTATCTGCAGAATCACATCCGCTCCCATCGCCAGGCCGATGCGGGAGTAGAAAAATTCGCGCGCGTCCACCACCACAGGCGAGCCGCGCCGCCGCGATTCAAAGGAGCGCAGCGCATTCACCAGGTCTTCAACCGAGCTATAGCCCTTCAGCAGATGCATGTCTGCGGTGCCGCCGAACTTGTGCTCCAGCGTGGCGGAGAGAATGATGATGGGCACCTCAGGCCTGCGCGCGCGCAGAGTGTTAGCCACCTCGGTGCCGAATTTTCCGGAGCCGAGATGGTAGTCCAGCACGGCGACATCAATCTTATCGAGGAGCTGCATGGCTTCTTCAATGGTGGAGGCGGGCATGCACTCGTATCCGTACTGGCGCAGGATCGCGGTGCGCAGCAGCAGGTTGGCGGGTTCATCATCCAGCAGAAGCACGCGGATGCGCTGCGGCTCGCCGGCGGGGACGGGTTCAGGGGGGCGGGTGCTATCGGTGTACGGAGTCTCGTCCTGGGCCATGGCGCTCCCCGAGTAAGATGCCATTCCGCGCAGCTCAGTTAGTCGGGCTGCTCAATCCTTCCTGCGCAATTCTCGAATCAGTTCCGGCAGCCGGTGAAAGATGGCTACGGAGCGCAGCCATTGGCGGTTGTCGATGGCCGGATAGCCGCTGACCACCTTGCCTGGGGCAACATCGTTGGGGATGCCGGTCTGGGCGGTCGCGATGGCGCCGTCGCCGATGGTCAGGTGTCCGGCGACGCCAACCTGTCCGGCCAGAATCACATTCTTGCCCACCGTGGTTGAGCCCGCAAGCCCCACCTGCGAGCAGAGCAGCGTGTCTTCACCCACGGAGCTGCCGTGGCCCACCATGACGAGATTGTCAATCTTGGCGCCGGTCTTGATGCGGGTCTCGCCGATGCTGGCGCGGTCCACCGTGGCATTGGCCTGCACCTCCACGCCGCTTTCCAGCGCGGTGATGCCGGATTGCACGATCTTCTCCCAGCGGCCAGTGGCGGTGGCCGCATCCAGCTTGGCGAAACCGAACCCGTCTGCGCCGATGATGGCTCCGTTCTGCAGCGTCACATGATCGCCGAGCTCGCAGTATTCGCGCACTACGGCGTGTGCGTGCGCAAAGAAGTGATGGCCGATCTTTGCGCCGGGATAGATGACGGTATGCGGCAGCAGGGTGGCATGGTCGCCCAGCACCACGTCTTCGCCGATGACGGCATAGGCCCCGATGTGGGCGTCGCGGCCGATGCTGGCTGACGCGGCGATGACTGCTGTGGGATGGATTCCCGGCGCGTAGGCGGGCGGCTGGTAGAAGAGCGCGATGGTGCGGGCGAAGGCCAGGTACGGATTCCGGATGCGCAGCGTGGCCGCGTCCACGGCGGGGAACTCAGGCTCCACCAGGATGGCGGCGGCGCGCGTGGTGCGGGCCAGCGCAGAGTACTTGGGATTGGCGACGAAGGTAATCTCGCCCGGGCCGGCCGTCTCAATGCCGGCCACGCCGGTCACTTCAGTGGCCGGGTCGCCGTGCAACTCGGCGCCCAGGGTCTGCGCAAGTTCAGCAAGAGTCATGGTCACAATTGTAGTCGCGCTGTGGCGAAGGGGGAGTAGATTCCTGAGCTTGATCCTTGAGCGAGCACGAGCGAACTACAGGGATCCTTCGCTGCGCTCAGGATGACGGCGCGGGGATGATTAATTGGGGCGCGAGTTGGGCGGCAGGTCGCCGAAGAGATCTTCCTGCAGGCTGGAGGTGGATTTGGCTGCCGTGGGCCGGGTGCGGGCCTGGCCAATGGTGGCGACCACAACCATTTCCGCAATGGCGGCGCGGGGGATGTAGATGCGTTGGGTGTTGGAGCGGATATCCGGCGGCGCGATCTGCACCCCGGCATCCTCCAGCGCTGCATCCAGCAGGCTGATGTCGTTGGTGGCCAGACCTTCCAGTACATCGCCATCGTGGAAAGTGATGCGCAGTTGCAAGCCTTCGGCGCGGGGACGGGCGAGGAAGGTCTTGCGCAGCAGCCGCTCGGGATTGACCCGGTCGGCGGAGTTGAAATCGCGCACAAAACTGACCATTCTGACCTCGCGCAGAGGGATGGGGACGACGCGGCCATCGAGGTCCAGTAGCTCCAGCACGGCCATGCGGCCGGTGCCGGTGACGAAGCCTGACGGAGGCAGGTAGCCGGGCACGATGGCGGGCTGGGCGGTGCCGTTCAGGCGGCGGACAATGACTTTTTTGCGGCTGGCGGCCATAAAAATCCCTGCGGCCGGACGGGGGCGTGGCCGCAGCCGGATTGTCGCACAAAGTACACACCAGCAGCGAAAAAGGTGCAAAAGATGTAGCCAAATGCTAACTATTGTGTTACATTCATGTCTGTTATCGGGGCGTTAAGCGCCCCGTATCTTATTGAATCGTCTAGATTTATTTGGCGAAAGCGAAGGTTGTCCCGGCCCCTGGGCCGCCGTGGAGACAGCCGCGCTGGAGTGCAAGGCACCGGCATGGCCGACTATATCTACCTGCTCGAAAACCGACTTTCCCCCTCCCAACGCGGCGCTCTCCAACATGTGCAGGATGTAGTTCGTGCGAAAGGGCTTACGCTCTTTTTGACGGGCGGCGCTGTGCGCGATCTGACCAGCGGATCGCCGGTGCGCGACCTGGACCTGTCTGTGCAGGGCAATGCGCTGAAGCTGAAGAAGGAACTGGAGAAGGCGGGCGGTGTGCTGGAAGGCGAGCACGAGCCTTCGCAGACGCTTTTCTTCCTGTTTCCGGGCAGCGTCCGGCTGGAGATCTCCAGCACGCGGACGGAGACGTTCCCCAAGCCGGGTAAGCCGGTGTACCACCCTGCAAATATTCTGGAAGACCTGCGCCGCCGCGACTTCACCGTGAACGCCATGGCGATCTCGCTGAACAGCGGCTCCTACGGCCTGCTGATGGACCCGCTGAACGGCGTGGCCGACATTGAAGCGCGGCAGCTCACGCTGGTCAGCAACTACGGCTTTATTGAAGATCCCGCGCGCATGATCCGCGCTGCGCGTCTGACCGCCCGGCTGGGCTGGCAGATGGAGGAGAAGACCGCCGTGCGCTACAGGACCGGCAAGGAAGAGGGCTACATCTCCGCGCTCTCCAGCTTCAGCAAGGGCTACGAACTGGAAGAGATCGTGCATGAGGAAGACCCGCTGCGCGTGCTGAAGGCGCTGGACCATGAAGGCTGGATGAAGGAGCTTTTTGCCGCGTGGACACCGGCCAAGGCGAGCACCAGCGGGCTGGACGATCTGCATGAGAAGCTGGGCCAGTTCGACCTGCAGGGCATTCATCCCGATCCATCCACCGCGCACTTTCTGCTGCTGACCGCGAAGATGCCGCCGAAGGATGTGGCGGCGCTGAAGAAGTGTTTTGCGCGCCCGGGATTTGTGAACGAGATCAAGAATCTGGAGAGCGCCACCAGGGAGTTCACCAAGCGCTTTACCGGCAAGGAAGCGGCAACGCCTTCGCTGACGTGGAAGCTGCTGCATGCGTCGAACCCGGAGGCTGTGCTGTGGCTGGCGCATACGGGCAAGGGCGCTGCCATCCAGAACAAGTATAAGAACTTCTTCACCGTCTGGCCGGAGGCGAAGAACAAGGTTCCACACACCCTGATGCAGGAGATGCGCATTGTGCCGTCGCTGCTGATCTACTCGGAGCTGGTGGACCGCATGATCTTTGAGCTGATGGACAACAAGCTGCAGACGCCGGAAGAGCAGAAGGCATGGCTGGAACCGCATTCACCGCCGCCTCCGCCCGCACCGGTTCATATCCGCCGGCCGCGCATGGCGAAGAAGGCTGACAAGCCGAAGCGCGCGAAGAAGGAAAAGGCAGTAGCTCCTGAGGCTGAAGTGGCTGCGGAAGCAGCGGTTGCTGCTGCTCCGGCCAAAGCGGCGAAGGCTGCGCCGGTGAAGACTGCACCGGTAAAGGCTGTGGCGAAGAAGGCCGCACCTGCGAAGAAAGCTGTTCCAGCCAGGAAGGCTGCACCGGTGAAGAAGGTGGTAGCGAAGAAGGCTGCTCCGAAGCCAGTGGCAAAGAAGAAGCCTGCTGCAAAGCCGGTCGCGAAGAAGAAGCCCGCGGCCAAGAAGCCTGCACCGAAGAAGTCTCCCGCCAAGAAACCGGCAAAGAAGAAACGCTAAAGTGGTGAGAGATTAATTCGTTGCAGCAATTACAGATGCGCATCTGGCCGAAAATTATTGAAAAGCAGATTCTTCGCTGCGCTGGGGAATGGTAAAACATCTGTGGTTGAAAAACTCTTTGGGGTTGCAGGCGCATTGAGAGCTTCTGGATTCTTCGGCTCGCTGACGCTCACTCAGAATGACTCAGCGAAGTTTGGTTGAAGAATCAACAGGATTTGGCTGGAGGTAAACCCTCGAAAAGCAGATTCCGCGCGCTGTGCTTCGGAATGACAAATTGCTGTGCTTCGGAATGACAAACTGCTGTGCTTCGGAATGACAAACTGCTGTGCTTCGGAATGACAAACTGCTGTGCTTCGGAATGACAAACTAAAGGCAGAAGCAGATTCTTCGCTTCCACCCCAGCGAATCAAGTGCCATTCGCCGGGGATCCCGATTGAGCTCAGAATGACAGAGTATGTGCAGTGAACTTCTGACTCACCATACCAGGGCATTTTGTTTCCAGTGCTAACCTCGGTTGGAGAACTGAATCAACCCAGCTTGCCTGAATCGTCGGATTGACTGGATAGGCGGATTACCCTGAATCGTCGGATTGATTGCCTGGATTAAGCCCCCGGCTTCAGCCGGGGGAGTGGGGCTTTAGCCCCACGGAAGTTAGCACAGCAAAAAGAAGCGGGCTTTAGCCCCGGAGCCGCTGCATACAGCTTACTGGTTGCCGCAGCCGTGGCTGTAGACGCGGGGCTTGCGCCACTCGTCATCAGTGGCAAAGATGATGCAGGTGCGGCCACTGTCAGTATCCAGCCGCCAGGTAAGGTCGCCCTGGCGATAGAGCTGATAGCGGCCAGTGCCGGTGAATCGCGCGCCGTTGGGCGGATTGGGAGGAACGCTGTCTGTGGCCGGGATGGAGGCAGGGGAAGCAGTCGCCGGCTGTGTCACCGTGGTCGAGGCGGGCTTGTCTGCCGCGTCGCGCAGCCGCTCGACCTCATCCTTATCCATGACGACTTTGGTATTGCTGTCGCCGCTACTGGAGTCCTGCACGAGTTGAACATCGCCGGAACTTTCCGCACGGGCCTGCTTCCATCGTACCCAGGCGTAATAGCCGAGGATGAGCACAAAGATCACGGCGACGATGGCAAAGACGCGATTTTTCATATGGTCCCCACCTCCTCGCAGGCATGCACGCCGATTCTATCCCAGTGGCTCTGAATTGCAGCAGCAAGGTGGGAACAGCAGCCCGCCCTGCTTTTGATACCGAATTTAATCATTGCCACAGCCGTGGCTCAGCACGCGTTCTTTACGCCATTCCTCTTCGGTCGCGAAGAGGATGCAGGCGTGGCCGGAATCCGTATCGAGGCGCCAGGTAATGTTTCCCTGGCGGTAGAGCTGATAGCGGCCTTTCCCCAAAAAAGCAATGTTGGTGGTCGCGGCTGCTGCGGGCTTATCCGAGTCATCGTCGGAGGTGTCGTCAGGAGAGGTGAGAGCGTGGGCCATGGCGCCGCCGGGGTCTTGTACCGCCTCTGAAACATCATGTTCAGCAGGGGCGGGGGCGGCGGGAGCGGGCGTTGTTGTGGTGGTAGTGGTGGCGGTAGCCGGTGCGGTCACGGTGGTGGTCGTAGTGCCGGATGACGCGATGTGCTTGTGGTAGAAGTGGACGATCAAGGGGACGATGACCGAGATGGCAACGGCCACGATCACGAGGGCGAGATATTCCTTCACGTTGTCGATGAGGTGGTGATGGAAGCGTTTGCGTTTTCCGGCAACGTGTTCTGCGTCCGCATGCTGGTGGGCGTCGGCCTGCGTAACACTCTCAGGCGGCGGAGCGTTGACGACCTCGCGATAGGGCAGTTCTGCGTGCATTATGACCATGATTGCGGTTGTGGACATGGCCTGTCTACCGGAAAACGCTGGCAGGAATCGAGTTAGCCATACACGCCGGATGCCCGGAGAACGGGCTTTTCCGTGGTGGAGAACCGAAGGCACCCAAGCGGGGATGGACAGCATCAGAACGTACTGTGGCCGGCAGGAAGGTTCGAGCGCGTCCTCAGGCACAAATCCAATTGAGGTAATTTCCCCATGATGCTCGAAGATCTGATGGACCTGTTCGTCGAAGAACTGAAGGATATTTACTCCGCTGAAACACAGATGGTGAAGGCGCTGCCGAAGATGGTGAAGGCCGCCACATCGAAGGACCTGAAGCTGGCCTTCTCACTGCACCTGCAGGAGACGGAAGGCCATGTGAAGCGGCTGGAGCAGGTCTTCAAGATGCTGGAAGAGAGCCCGAAGGGCAAGACCTGTGAGGGCATGAAGGGCCTGCTGAAGGAAGGCGACGAGATCATGAAGGAAGACGCCGAGCCCGAGGTGAGGGATGCCGGGTTGATTTCCGCGGCGCAGCGGGTGGAGCACTATGAGATGGCGGGCTATGGCACCGTGCGTACCTACGCAGAGATTCTGCGGCGTGATGACCTGGCCAGGATTCTGCAGGAGACGCTGCAGGAAGAAAAGAGCACAGACTCCAAGCTGACCAATCTGGCGCAGCAGATCAATGTGCAGGCGAACTCCTCTGCAGCAGCTTAGTGCGAGCGCAGTGCGGTAAGGAACAAGAGGCTGCCGGACACCCCCACCGGCAGTCTTTATTGTGCTGCGGTGAAGGAGGAATGCACTGCGGGACGAGATCCAGCAAATCCAGATGGGATTTCCCGGCGCTAGCGAAAAAAACGCTCTAGAATCGAACCAATATGGAATTTTCCCGAAACTTCCTGCGGCGTTCTTCGTCCGATAGAGAGATGCCGAAGTATTCCATCGTCGTGCCGTTTCACAATGAAGATGAGAGCGTGACTGCGCTCTATGACCGTCTGAAGGACGTGATGGAGCACGTGGGCGAGAGCTTCGAAGTGGTCTTCGTGGATGACGGCTCGCGCGACCGCACCTATCGGCTGCTGGAAGAGATTGCCGCGGTAGACAGCCGGGTGCTGGTGATCAAGCTGCGGCGGAATTTTGGACAGACGTCCGCGCTGGCCGCCGGATTCGATCATGCGCAGGGCGACATTATCCTGGCGATGGACGGCGATCTGCAGCATGACCCCGCTGAGATTCCTGAGTTCCTGGCAAAGATTGAAGAAGGTTATGACGTGGTGAGCGGCTGGCGCGTGCAGCGGCAGGATGGTTTGCTGCGCAGGCTGCCGTCGCGTTGCGCGAACTGGCTGATGGCACGGCTGAGCGGCGTGGACATCCATGACTTTGGCACCACGTTCAAGGCGTACCGCCGCGAAGTGATCCAGAATATTCCGCTCTACGGCGAGATGCACCGGTTCATTCCGGCGCTGGCCAGCTGGTACGGCGCCAGCATCTGCGAGATTCCCATCCGCAATGTGAACCGCGAAAACGGCAAGAGCCACTACGGCATCTCGCGCACCTTCCGCGTCTTCTTTGACCTGGTGACGATTCGTTTTCTGCTGCGCTACATGATGCGGCCGCTGCATCTCTTCGGCAGTATTGGGATGCTTGGCATGTTGGGCGGCACCGGGCTGGCGGGCTGGCTGCTGGCGCTGAAGCTGATGACGGGGCAACCGGTGATGGCGGCGCACAGCCCGCTGTTCGTCATTGCGGGGGTGCTGATCCTCGCAGGCATCCAGTTGATCGGTATCGGCCTGATCGGCGAGTTGCAGGTGCGGCACTATCACGCCGCGTCGCATCGCGCGCCCTATGCCGTGGACCGCATTATTCGCGCGCGCAATGTGGAATCCATCGTAGACAACAACTAGAGCTTATTGCAGACATGAAACGGCCTTCAGGTATTGCGCGCGGCGCACAATCTATTTCATACGGCAGAAAAAATCCGATATCGTATCATCGCGTCGCATTGGATCACGGCGGGACAGGGCGTGTGCGGCAGAATTTGCATCACAAGGCCAGAGGGTGAAATGAAGGCCATTCAGATTCAACAGACAGGCGGCCCTGACCAACTGGTGCTGCGCGACGTGGCCGAGCCGGTGCTGCGGTCAGGAGAAGTGCTGCTGCAGGTGAAGGCCGCGGGCGTGAACTTCATCGATGTGTACTTTCGTGAGGGCCGCTATCCGGTGCAGACGCCGTTTGTGCCGGGGCAGGAAGGCGCGGGCACGGTGCTGCAGATCGGCGAGGGCGTGGAGTCAGTGAAGGCAGGGGACCGTGTGGCCTGGTGCGGCGTGCAGGGCGCGTATGCGGAGAAGGCCGTGGTGCCCGCGCACATGCTGGTGCCGATTCCTGCAGCCCTCAGTTTTGAAGAAGCTGCTGCTGCCATGCTGCAGGGCATGACGGCGCACTATCTTTCGCACTCTGTATACCCCATTCGCAAGGGCGATCAGGTGCTGGTCCATGCCGGGGCGGGCGGTGTCGGCTTGCTGCTGACGCAGATGGCGAAGATGCTGGGCGCGTGCGTGTTCACCACGGTGTCAACCGATGCGAAGGCGAAGATATCGCTGGCGGCGGGTGCGGACGAGGTGATCGAATACACGCGGATGGATTTCGCCGCGGAGGTGAAGAAGCTGACGGGCGGCAGAGGCGTTCACGTGGTGTATGACGGTGTAGGCAAGGAGACGTTTGAGCGCTCGCTGGCGTCACTGCGTACTCGCGGCATGCTCGCGCTCTTTGGCGGCGCCAGCGGCGCGGTGCCACCGTTCGATCTGATTAAGCTGTCGCAGATGGGGTCGCTCTTCCTCACGCGTCCGACGCTGAAGGACTATACGGCCGACCGGCAGGAGCTGGAGTGGCGCTCCGGCGATGTGCTGCGCTGGATTGTGGAGAAGAAGCTGAAGCTGCGCATTGCGCATACCTATCCATTGGCCGATGCGCGACAGGCGCATGAAGACCTGGAAGGGCGCAAGACCACGGGCAAGCTCATTCTGACGGTCTGATGGGAAGAATTGGCAGCGGGTCAGTTTGCTTTGAATTTGGTTGGCTTTGAAAGGGACGAGCTTCAGCTCGTCCGAAAAAGCAGACTAAAATATTGCGGGCTTTAGCCGCGGAGGGATTGCCTCCGCGGCTGAAGCCGCTTTCAGTACGCGAGCCCCCGGCGCGGCTCAAGCCACGCCCTTTCAAAGCCAAACTGACCCACTCCCGATGGGAAGAATTACACAGCGAATTAAATTGCCGGGGCTATAATCAGATTTCCAGCGCAGTTGGCTGGAATTCTGCGGGCGGCTCTGCGCTGCCTGTGCCGTTGCAAACCTTGTACCGCAACAGAAGTAAGGGAAGCGCGGTGAGAATCCGCCACTGCCCCGCAACTGTAAGCGCGCGCCTGCGACGCATGATTTGACGCCAGGTGATTTTGCCCGTCACGCCAGCCACTGCGATGCGAATCGCGGGAAGGTACGGTGAGAAGGACGGCGGGCAACACGGCTCCGATGGAGCGTGACGCGTAAGTCAGGAGACCGGTTCTGCTGCCGACATCAGCCAATATCCCGTGGGGGATATCAGGAGCTACCATGCGTGTTTCAGTGCGGCCCCAGGGCCGTTTTCCGGCTTTCTCTCCATTCAATTTTCTACGTTTCAGCGTCCGCATATGGCTCGCGGTCTTTGTGCTGCTCTTTGCGGCGATGCAGGCTCGTGCCGCGGTGATTCGCGGCATGGTCACTGACCGGCTGGGCGCGGCTGTGCGCGGTGCGCGCGTGAACCTGGTGCAGCATGGCAAGGTCATCTCCATGGCGACCAGCGGGCCTGACGGCTCATATGAGCTGCTCTCGCCGGCGCGCGGACGCTTTGTGGTGTCAGCCATTGGCAGCGGATTCGGACTGGCGGTTTCGCCGCAGTTTTATACCGGCGTGCTGGACGTCATCAATCAGGACATGGTGCTGAAGCCGGCCAGCGTGGATGAAGACATTACCGTGACGGCTACCGGCATTCCCACGCCGCAGGCGCAGCTCACCGGCACGGTGGATGTGCTGCATGAGGACGACCTCACGACGCGCGTGGGTGTGGTGGATGAGTTGCGATTGATGCCCGGCGTCAACGTGGTGCAGACGGGACAAGTGGGGGGCGTGACCTCGCTGTTTGTGCGCGGCGGATCGTCCTCTGCGAACAAGGTGCTGTTTGATGGTATGCCGGCGAATGAGCTGGGCGGCTACTTTGACCTGGGCACGATCTCGACCACGGGGCTGGAGCGCGTGGAAGTGGCGCGTGGTCCGGTGGCGGCCATCTTTGGCGCGGATGCGGGCGCGAGTGCGCTGAGCTTTGTCTCGCCGCGCGGCGTGACGGCGCACCCGGTGCTTACTTACTCCGGTGACGGCGGCAACTTCAACACCTATCGCAATGAACTCACACTGGGTGGAACGCACAATAAGCTGGATTACTATCTGGGCGCATCGCGCTTTGATACAGGAAACGGCGTGCCGCTGGATGAGTATCACGACGGCACCGGCGCGGTGAACCTGGGCTATGGCACGGGCGCAACGCAGGTGCGATTCACGTTGCGCTACAGCGCGAGCGCCACGGGGCTGCCGGGCGCGACCGAGTTCTACGGCCTCTCTGAAAATAACAAGCAGGGCGACCAGAACATGTACTCCACCGGCGTGCTGGAGCATCGCTCACGCGGCAACTGGCACAACCTGGTGCGCTACGGCATTGTGCATCTGCGCGAACAGGAGACGCCCTTTGGACCGGTGGGCACGCCGGTGACCGCATTCGGATTCACCACCTACTACGGCAACACGGTGACCATCCATGGTGCGAACGGTACCAGCGGCACGGGGCAGGCGGCAATCTACGGCATCGGGAAATCCGATTCCGTGAATGAGAAGAATGAATTCGCCTACCAGACGGATTATCGCTTCAGCCCGCACCACGCGTTCTACGGCAGCTTCCGCTGGGATGAAGAGACGGGCGCATACCGCAATCCGTCGGCCTTCCTGAACCAGTATCTGGAGCGCACGAACTTTGAATACACCATGCAGTTTCAGGGCGATCTGCGCACGCGGCTTTACTATTCGCTGGGCGCGGGCCTGGTGAAGAACCACACCTTCGGTTTGAAGTATGTGCCCCAGCTTGGGCTGGCGTTCTATCCGGTGCGTCCGGGTGCAGGGCGCTTCCGCGGCACCAAGCTGCGCTTCAACTTCACCGAAGGCGTGCAGGAGGTGACCATTGCGGAGGAGATCAACTCGCTGCGCAACATCCTGACCACCTACGGCTTTGGGTCGCTGATCGGGCCGGACCATATCCCCGGAGTGAATGCGCAGACCACGCGTGCATTCGAGGGCGGCATAGACCAGAACATCTGGAGCCAGAAGCTGGTGGCGAAGGCGACCTTCTTCCACAACGAATACGGCAACCAGGTGGAAGATATCAGCCCGAACGCACTGGGGCAGAACTACAGCCTGCCGGCCAACGTCATTAATACGCTCAACAACAGCTACGCCTATGCGTATGTGAATACCATGGCGTACCGCGCACTGGGTGCGGAGCTGGCGCTGGAGTACAACCCCGCACCGAACCTGATGCTGCGCGGCGGCTACACCTATCTGGACACGGTGACGCAGAAGAGTTTTGTGGATAGCGCGCTCTTCCCGGATATCAATCCCAACTATCCGAATACGCCGATCGGGGCGTTCAATCCGCTGGTCGGGGCGCGGCAGTTCCGGCGGCCGCCGCACACGGGCTATCTGGTGGCGGCGTTCAGTCACGGCAAGTTCGCGCAGGCGGCAAAGATCGCTTTGGTGAGCCGGTCAGACGATTCCACCTACCTGGAATACTCTGATTTTTATGGCGGCAACTCGCTGCTGCTGCCTAACCGCAACCTGGACCACGGTTTCGCGAAGGTCGATCTGAACGAAACTTACCAGGCCAGCGCCCGGATTGCGGTATTCCTGCAGCTGGATAACTTGTTGGGACAGCAGCAGATGGGGCCAATCGGGTATGTTTCGCTGCCGCAGACGGTGCGGATGGGCGTGAAGGCGCGGTTTGGCGGGCGGTAAAGGCCGGGGAACGCCCGTGGCGCCGGGTTGGGCCACGGGCGATTTCGCAGAAAATGAGCGTTTTCAGCGGGAACCCATGCTATTCTTTGAGAGACACTTACTGAGTGGACTGAATAGAATTAACTGAATTGGAGTAACGCACGATCGTGCTGGCACCTGCAAAAAAAACCGACATCATCACCAAGTTCCGTACCCATGATTCTGACACCGGCAGCCCCGAGGTTCAGATTGCGATCCTGAGCGAGCGCATCGGCGAATTGACCGAGCACTTCAAGACGCATAAGAAGGATCACGGCTCCCGCCGCGGCCTGCTGATGCTGGTCAGCAAGCGTCGCCGCCTGCTTGACTATCTGAAGAAAACTGATTCTGACCGCTACCGCGAGGTTATCGGCAAGCTGGGCATCCGCAAGTAGGGATGTTTCCGGTGATGCCTGCCGATGCGCGATCCGCATCTGCAGATGGAATCGCTGCAGCGAGTTGAGGACTGAATCTCCCACGATGCGAAATTGTTCAGCATCTTATTCCGGGATAACTTCACTGACCGCGAGGCCTGCAACGCTGCAGGCCTCGCGATGCAGACAGCGGAGCAGCCGATGATTGCGGCTGCCTTCGTTTCCATTGCGATGTGCGCCGGTGCGCACGCGGTGATGGTTTCTTCCCCTAAAAAGACCACAGAGCGAGTTCGCACGCGCATTGACGCGCTGCGGGCCATGCATCGCGCCAATCTGCGCCCTGCCCTGCTCCCCCGCACTTCCGCGGGCACACAAGTTCCTATACAGATGATGACGATACGAAAAGAGGACGCACTATGAAACAGGACGTAACCGTAGAGCTTGCCGGCGGCAAGCAAATTAATTTTGAGACCGGACGCATCGCCAAGCAGGCGAGCGGCTCCGTGTTTATCACCAGCGGCGACAACGCAGTGCTTGCGACGGCTGTAGCCGCACCAGACCCGAAAGAGGGCATTGACTTCTTCCCGCTGACGGTGGAATACCGCGAGTTTACGTATGCCGGCGGCCGCATCCCCGGTGGCTTCATCAAGCGTGAAGGACGCCCCAGCGAGAAAGAGATCCTGACCTGCCGCCAGATTGATCGCCCCATCCGTCCGTTGTTCCCGGAGACGTTCCGCAACGAGACGCAGGTTGTGGCGTTTGTGTATTCGGCTGACAAGGAAAATGATCCTGACGTGCTGGGCATCAACGGCGCAAGCTGCGCGCTGGCGCTGAGCGACATTCCGTTCGCCGGTCCGGTGGGCGCGGTTCGCATTGGCCTGGTGAACGATGAGTTCGTCGTGAACCCGAGCTATGCGCAGATGAAGGAAGGCACGCTGAACATCATGGTCGTCGGCACGAAGGACGGC
>Ga0302267_10001934_pt1 | contig 25792 bp, 19 predicted proteins | sample III_Bog_E1_3_FD_194555 | JGI IMG/M metagenome (GOLD analysis project Ga0302267, IMG submission 194555) | Peat permafrost microbial communities from Stordalen Mire near Abisko, Sweden - III_Bog_E1_3 | ecosystem: Environmental > Terrestrial > Soil > Wetlands > Peat | place: Sweden: Abisko...
AGCCACATTCCGCGGCGCGCGCAAGCATCGCTTCATCCAGTACCTGGCGTGAAAGCGAGAGCGCTGTGAAGGGCAGAGCGGCTTCCACCACTCTTCGCTCGACGGATAAACGAATCGAACGAATAGTCGCTGCGCCGAGACGGAGCGGTTCGATGCCGGCAGCACGGAGATATTCCACTGCCTCACGGCTCAGGAATTCGCCGCAGACTTTATGATGGGCGGCACGCTCTTTCTCAAGGAGTGTCACTTCGCGCCCGGCAGACGCAAGGCGGATGGCAAGCATCGAACCGGCGAGGCCACCCCCAATTATCAGGTTGCCGCTCGATTTGGCCGAGGCGCTCACAGGCGCTTTCTCCGGCTGACACAGAGCCTCGCGGGAATGTAACTTTCGATCTGAAATTGCGGTTCGCGAAGGCCGGCCTCCACGCACATCGATCGCCACTCCTCGGGAATGAACGATCTGGCAATTGACACAGGGCCATCATGTTGGACGAAGTGGTGCATTCGAGTGACTTTTGAAAACGCGCGGAAGAGGTGGTAGGGAATCGGGGCGCGCGAAAGATCGTTGACGAACCATCCCAGCGTGGCGTGTTCCTCCATCCATCGGACGAAGCGAATGATGTCAGCACCGGCCAAGTGGTGTGTGAACAACGAGCTCAGCACTACGTGAACCGGTTCAGCCGGTGTGTAGTCAAAGATATCGGCCGATACCCATTGAATCCTGCTCGATACAGGGCCCGCCTCCGCTGCAATTACAGCCGAATCGGGATTCAAATCCACGCCCGTCAATTCCACCGCGATACGACGCTTCGCAGCCCATTGCTCAATCTCGCGCAGACTGTCACCATACCCGGAGCCCACATCGAGAATGCGCAGAGGCGAAGGAAGATGTGGAGTCGCATCAACGATTGTATTGAGCCAGTGCAACGTGGGCCGGTGCGTAAAAGTCCAGCGGTTGGTGCGAGCGAGATCCTGCAAACAGGCGCGCATTAGCTCGCGACTGCATGGCTCATCCATCAGCTCAGTGAGCTGCGCCCGATGCCGAAAATCGATTTGGTTACGCGGCATGGAACAGCATGGTCTCAGCCGTCAGGCCGGGACCGAATGACATGGCGCAACCATGCTGCCCGCTTTGCGATTGCTGCATGAGCTTTTGCAGAACGAACATCACAGTCGCGGAAGACATATTGCCATACTGCGCGAGGACACTGCGCGAGGCGGCGAGCGCGCCTGAGGGCAGTTCCAGGCCCTTCTCAACGGAGTCGAGTATCGACTTGCCTCCAGGATGTACGGCCCATAGATCGACAGACGCCAGGTCTCGTCCGCCCGTAACCTGACTTCCCATTTCCTTCAGAGAGCGGCCAATTTCCCCGGGCACCTGTCCCGAGAGATGCATGTCAAAGCCGAGCTCCCCAATCCGCCACGTGATCAGATGACGGGTCTCCGGTATGTTGACCGCAAGAAAGCTATCCATTGCCAATCCATGCTCTTCCGCACTCACCAGCGATGCCGCGCAACCATCGGCAAAAACGAGGAACGAGAGCACCTGTTCAAGCTCGCTGGTCTCCTGAAAATGAAGCGAGCAAAGCTCAAGGTTCATCACCAGCACCTTGGCATCGGGTACCGAGCGAACGATGTGATGCGCCGATTTAAGCGCATTGATTGCGGCATAACAACCCATGAAGCCAATCATGGTGCGTTCCACTGAAGGGTTCAGGCCAAGATGGCTTACCACCTCGAAGTCGAGGCCCGGCGCATAAAGTCCGGTGCAGGAAGTTACGATGACGTGAGTCACGCTACGGCGTTCCTCTTCAGTCAGTGCGAGCTTGTCCAGTGCAGACTGAGCCAATCTCGGAGCGAATCGCTCGAAGAATTGCATACGGCGTGCGGTGACGGGAAAATCTCCCGGCACGTAGACCTCTTCCACATCTTTCCATACGCCGTCCTCGGTTGAGACGGGCTGCACAAACGAGTACCGATGCTCGATCGCAGACAAGCGCGCCATGCGGCGAAACAGGTTGCGCATAGTTCCCTCGGGAACCATGCCAGTGGCGAAATCGATGAAGGCGTGATGTACATCGTGCTGCGGAACTGCCGTTGCGATGCGGTTGATATGCGCTATCGTCATTTCGGCCTCTGACTCGGGATTTGTATTCAGACCTACTGATTCTTATGCAGTCTACACCGATTTTGTGCCCCTGAAGATTGAGTGTTAGAACAGGTGAAAGTGAATTGACTCCCCTGTGCCGGAAAGTATTCGTCCCATGAACAGCATCTGTCAGCGGTAACGCCGTGTTGCTTTGATGACCATTGAAAAGACGCCGGACTCATCGCGAGCCACCAGCAGGGAGACATGGCGGTTAATGGCCACTTCGCCTTGAATCAGCTGCCGGCCGGTTGTATCCACATCGGTGGCATAGGTCAGTGTAATGTTCCTGCCCACCTGTTCTTCCACAATAATGCGGGAGGTGGAGTTACCCAGGGCTCCAATGTAATTGGGATCGACCTTGACGGAGCCGGCGCCGAAAAGTTTTTGCACGCGGCTGCTTACAGTCGCATTCAAGGCGCCTCCGAGCAGAGAGTCGGTCGTAGGATTCGCGCCTGTCTGCTCTTGCTGCTGCATATACAAGCGCTGCTGATCGCCGGTCCGGCCAAGGGCAAGCAGTGCCGCGACGTCAGACTCAGCAAGGGGCGGATCGCTGCGGACTGAGACAGCCATTTTTCCGTCAGGGGTCCCGTTCACGCTCAAGGTAATGTCGTAGTCCTCCACGCGAGCCGTTGCGTTCAGGTCGATGGTGGGCTCAATGCGGACCGGATTGGTGAAATAGATATCGCCACGCTGAAGATCGTAGCGAGTTCCGGCGATCATGGCGGTGCCCTCGGTGATGGAGACACGGCCCAACAGGGACGGGGATGCCACGGTGCCCAACAGGTGCAGGTCTACGTCGCCGGCGAGTTTGGCATAGGCATTTTGGAAGTTCAACTGCGGCGAAGAGAGTACATGCACGTCAAGGCGAATATGGTTTGACGGAGCATCCGGCGGTGCAAAGGTTTGCGCGGCGCTGGTCTGGGCCCCCAGTGCCGCTACATCGAAATCAGGGTTCAATGTGAATCGAGTCACAAGTATGTTACCGCTGAGAAGCAGATTGTTCTGCGATCCCTGCAGGTGCAAAGTGGCGTCGGCCTGGGAGCTCACGCCCTGGGGATAGCGTATCCGAATTCCTTTTCCTGTAACCGATAAGTCGGCATAGATCCCATTCTGGTATGCCAGGGATCCGGAAACGCTCAAGGGGCCTCCGCCTGTCATCGCGGTCAGCGATTTCACCTCCAGCCGATTCTGGTTGAACACCAGGGTCCCGTGCAGTTGGCTGAGACCGTTGGGAATGTCCTCAAGCGACAGCGATCCATTCTGAAAATCGACGCGGCCTTCCATGTTGGGATTCGCCAAAGGCCCATGTGCTTCCACCTGGAAGGTTGTAGTTCCGCTCGTGCTGAGATCGGGGTTGATGGTTTCAGCCAGCTTCAAATTGATGGAGCCGCTTGCGGCAAGATCGAGTTGCCGGGCGCCCTTCATCGACAGGCTTCCCTGGGCGCGCAGATCCGTGTCTTCGCCGGTCACATGCACCGGGTCAAGAGTCACAAGCGAATTTGCCAGCGTGGCGTGCACCCCGCCCTGGCTCTGAAGATGAACGCCGGACAGTGTGACTGACAGTTGCTGCAGCCGGGCATCGCCACGCAATTGTTCCGGCTTCGCGAGCGGTCCATCGACGTCCACGGTGCCGGCCAGCGCTGACTCACCGCGGATACTCTCGATATGGGCCATTTTGAGGAGCGCGCCGATGTCGAACTGCGAGAACTCAACCTTGTTGTGCGTAGCAAAGTCACCGCTCAGCGCGGTCTCGCCGTTCAGGTCCAACGCGGCGCCAGCCAGACGAGTTGTCGCATCGTAGATGGCGGTACGGTTCGCGGTATGACCGGCGAAGACAAGCGTGCCGAAAGATTCTCCATCCAGAGCCAGCCCATTCAGCGTCGCATGCGCCTCGAGGTGCGGATCGTCGACCGTCCCAGAGCCAACTACGGAAAAACCGAGCTTGCCCGTCGCTTCCACGCTGTTGCGAAGCGTCTCGATCTTCGAAATATCGATGCCGGCCCCATTGGCGTCTACCTGGAAGTGGCGGGAACCCAGATCGTAGCTGCCAGAAGCCGAGATCTTCCCAGCCATATCGTTCACCGTCACCGAATTAAGTTTCACGACGTCGCCGGCAAGATTTCCCTGCGCGCGAAACTTGGCAATCGGCTCGCCATAAACCGTGCCACCATCCAACTCCACCCACCCTGAGCCGTTCAGTGCATGGACGGGGCCATCGACCTGAACCTGCGTGTCCATGAGGCCTGTGACGGGGAACTTCTGGTTCGCGATGGAGAGCAAATCGTTGACGCCGACCTTCGTGGCGCGCAGGTGGAGATGGAGTGCCGAGTTCAGGTCAAATGCCTGTACGGCAGGCTTTCCAGGCGCAGCATCGAGCGTTCCATCCAGGAACACGTCAGCATTTCCGCGGCGCAATTCCGCATGTTGAATGGCGATTCGATTCGCAGCATAACTCCCAGTGGCATCAACCGAATCCCAGGAAACGAATCCTGGTTGAAGCGCCTGAGATGGAGTGGCAACAGTAGGAGCGGTCGCAACAGGCTGCAACCTAGCCTTCAACGCAGGTTGAACGGGAAGTAACTCAATCGCAATCTGTGTCGCCTTGGCTTCGCCTGCCAGATGAGGATCAACCAGCGAACCTGTCCATGTACCCTGAAAGTCTCCCTGTCCACTAAGAGTCAATGGAAGGGCGGCGGTGCCAGCCATGCCAAAGCGGGTCAAGCCAAGATCGCGAAGCAGAGTGTCGAATTCCCAAAGATTTTTGGAGCGGAAGCTGACCCCGAATGCTGACGGACTGGTAAGGGGATATGCGCCGAGATGACCGTGCGCCTCCACCGCGCTGCCCGGTGTATGCAACTCCAGCTTGCGCAAATCCACGGCGCCATCATGTTGCGTGTAGGTTCCGTCGATCAACCCTTCGGCGGCAACTTCGCCGGGCACGGTCTGTCCGGTAGAATCAAGGCTCAACAGCGCATCCACAGAAACCGTCCCAGCATCGCCGCGGACCCAGGTTGCAGTCGCAGGTCCGTTGACGATGGTGTTCAGGCCCACGCGCATAAACGGCCGCTGGCTCACCATGTCCAGGACGGTGTCCAGGGCAACGCCTTTGAAGCGCGCCGTGACTTTGCCATTCACAGGAATGTCTACAGGTGCCGGCCGTTGAATCGTAGAAGGGTTCCTGTCCGCAGCGGCGCGTGGCACCACGATCCCTGAATTCCGCATTGCGGCCGCGGCAGGCAGAGCGGGCAACCACGGGCTCAGCGCAACGTCGCCCTCGAGTTGGCCGCCTTGGCGCAGGCGCGCGACAATCGACGAAACAAGCAACTGCCTCGGGTCCGCATGTACATGCGCATCGAGACGAATGCCAGTCGCAACAACACCGGTTCCGATGTACGAGCCTCCTTCCACATGAATGCTGCCGTCGGCGCGAAATTCACCGCCCTCACCCGCACTATCCATTTCCAGATGAGCGATTCCCTTGGGAGCGAACGGATATCCGAATACAGGGTCCAGCAACTCCATATCCATATCGCCAATCACTTTTCCCTGCCACCGGGGCCGTGCAAAGTTCTGCAGCGTACCGGAAACCTGCAATACATGGTCCGGAGAACGATCGGCATTGGCGCCCTGCGGCCTGGTCGTGATCTGCAGCGATCGCAGGTAGGCCGCCGTGCGCGTCAGGTCGATAGTCGTCTCAATTCGGCCGCGCGCTGGCTTATAACCATCGCGAGACAAATCCAGATCCGACGCACCCGCCTCGATGTGGTAACTCTCAGGCCACGTGGCAGACGCTGGAACATAACCCAACAGCAGCGAAGCATCTTTCGCCTGAAAGTCGAGCAGCGCAAACCGATTCTGAAAATCGAACGAAGCGGCTCGATCCTCAATGTCGAGCGTGCCCTGCCGCACCGCTACATGCCCCGCCTTAAGATTGAAGAGAGTATCGGCGCTCAGATCCTGGGGCTTTCCAGCTTTGCGCGGGTGAGGCTGATTGGTAGTTCCATCCGGATAAAGGATGAGATGAAATGCAGGTTGCGCAATGTCGAGTTCGCGCAGCAGAACCCGTGGGCTTAGGACGCCAAAAACGCTGAGCCCCACCCGCAAATGTGCCACTCGCGCATAAGGCTCCTCTCCCGGCGCTTCCAGTCCGTGAATCACCACACCGTCTGCATCCGCGTCGAGATTCAGCAAGTCCCAATGGAACCGTGCGATTTCAACGCGCCCGCCCACCGATTGCTGAATCTGCGCGATCAACCGCTGGCGCATAATCCCTTCAAAACCCGGGGAACTCGCCCAGAAGTAAAGCCCGATGGTCATCGCCACCACGGCAAGCGCGATCGCCGCCACCGACAGTGGAAGATGGCGCAGGAAAAAGCGCCGCATCCGACTCGTATGACCAGGTCGCCGGGGTTCAGGAGTGAGGGGCAGCTCGGATTCATGTTCGCTCATTGGCCTCCTGCTCCTGTTCCGGCTACGCCCTGCTTTTCTGGCGATGCGAGCGCGGGATCCAGCACTTCCACATCTCCCTGCTTGCGCAGATTCTCAAGCCAATCATCGAACAGTACATTCACTTTTTGCTGCAGCAGAATCTCCTGAATGCGGGGCGACACCTTGTCCAGCGCGGGGATCGCATCCCCCGGCGCGTATTGAGGCAGCAGCGTGTCGTGGTAATAGGTCTCAATCTCCTGCGGAGAAATATGGATGCCTTGGCGGAATCGCCGTTCGATGAAACGCAGAATTTCAAGGCGGTAGCGAAGATAACTCTCCACCCTCTCAGCGGACAGGTGGTGCTCGCTCAGGAAGGCTTGCCAGCCGGCGTCGGAGGCGCAGTTCTCACGCACGCAGGCGGGGATTTCGTGGCGAATCTCGCCCAGCCGGGCATCAACCTCGCTCTGTGGTGGATCGGTAGCTCGCTCGTCCTCCTGCCGAATCTGTTGCTGAATCAGTGCGCGGGATATCAACTGTTCCAGCGCCACGCCGCGGGTGAGTGGGCCCAGGCCGCCCCTGTTGGGATCGAGAACCGAAAGCCGAATTTCGTCGTCAAGATCGCTCGATAGAATGGCATGGTTGTTCACCACCGCAACCACGCGATCAAGGACTACCGCATTCGCGACGGGCTGGGCAGCATCCTGGGCCAGTGCCACTGAAGGCCTTCCACTCGTACATAACATCACGGCGCACAGGCAGACGATTCCTATAGAGAATCTTGCAAAACTTGTTGCGCGGATTCGGGCTCGGGTGCGCATCAGAACGTCTGTCCCAGGCTGAAGAAGAAATTGAAGTGGCCGGCCTCACCAACATGCGGATCTGACTTTGGAAAAGTGAGCGAGTAGTTGTAATTCACGGGATAGATAGGCGGATTCAGGTTATAGCTGAAGTCCAGCCGGATGGGCCCGACTGGCGTATGATAGCGCAGTCCCGCTCCCGGCGCGTGTGAGAAGTAGTTGAAGCTGCAGTTACCCTGTTGGCCGGTCGATGTTGTGGGGCCGCTCAAAACGTAGCTTCCAGGGTCCGAAACCGAGGCAATCACCTTGCAACTGTCCCGGTCAGGTTGCCGGGTTCGTAAAGCACTCGCCCAGATGTCGGACGCGTTCGTGAAGACGTTGCCCATATCGTGGAAGAGTACGAAGCTTAAGGCGTTCCCAAACCATGGCAACGTGGGGGGCGGCAGGCGCAATTCGGTGCTGTTGGCCAAAGCGCCCGCCCCACCAACTGGATAGCCGGTCTCAGGATCGCGTGGTCCCGCCGCGTTCACTGAGAATCCCCGCAACGCAGTGGGCCCGCCGGCAAAAAGCCGCTCCGGCAAAGGAATCAGTTCCTCGTCGGCCGTTCCGAACGCCCGCTCCTGCCCATAGCGTGTGTTGCGCGCCAGCACAAAACGGCCCTTGTCAAAGCTGTAGTAGCTGGAGTTCGAAACGTCGAGCCGATTAAACTGCGCCTGGGCGCTGAAGTACTTATCCGAAAGAAACTCCTGGAAGCTGGTGTATGTGCCGCGGTGGGCGTCAAGAGGCGAGTCGCGCGTATCGCGAATCCATGTTATCGCCGGCCCTGCGACGCGAACTGCAGTGGATTCCTCCGCGATCTCTCCCGGAGCCACCTGAAGGCTGTTGGCCTGCACCTTCACACGACGGAAATTGAGTTGATAAATGAACGTGTTGGCTTTTGAAAGGAATCCGCCAGGCGTGTTGAAATGCTCGCTCAAACGCATACTACCCTCCAGCTTCGAGGCCACATAGGTAGTCACGTCCAGACTGTTTGCGTAGCCGGCGGAGAAATCAAGTCCGAAATTCCGGCTGCTCCTCAGGTGCGGATCCTGAAACAAAAGGTTGAGCTTCTGCTCGAGCAAACCATAGGTGCCTTGCAACGACGCTGAAAGTTCCCTGCCAAACAGTCCATTGCGCGTAATGTCGCCCAGCACGCGTGGGCTCACGCCCGTCTTGCCATTGGGATTGCACGCCGCTCCGCTTGCAATAATGCCGCCGCAGTTGTATTGCGGGTTTCCGGTCTGGGCCTCGAATCCGAAACCGTATGTCAGCGACCAGCGCCGCGCCTCCGTGATCTGCAGCAGAACCGTCTTCTGCGTGTCGCCACCGTTAGGGTTCTCGACGGCCATGTTCACTTCGTTAAACAGTGCCAGTTCGTATAGGTTGCGCTGCGTGTCCGTCAGTGCGCCCTGATTCAGCGGATCGCCCGGATGCAGCGTGATGGCTCGCTCCACGGTTCCAGCTCGCGTGGTTTGGAGCCCCGTAACCAACACCTTGCGCACAAAGATTTGCGGCCCCTCGGTGATATGGAAAACTACGTCCACCTGGTTCGGATCGGCCCAGTCTATTTGTTCAGCCACGTCCACCTGTACCTGGCGGAATCCACGGCCCAGGTAATCGGTGAACAAGGCATCCCGATCGCCGGCCAGGTTATGAGGAGAAAGCAACTGCCCGGGGGCGGTATTCAGCAGGGGAGTGAGGGTGGCGTCAGCGACATTCTTATTGCCTTCAAGGCGAACCGAACCCACGCGCATTTGCCCGCCTTCGTCTACCTTATAAATCACGGTGAGCGGCGCCACTTCCAGCTTCTTTCCTGCTGCAGTTGCAGTTTTAACCTCGCCGCTGCCTGTCTCCTCTGTAACCTTGACCTTCGGAAATCCGTTGTTCTGATACACCGCCTGCAATGCGCTAATGTCTGCCGATACCAGCGCCTGGCTGAACGTTCCCTGGCGGTCCAGCACGTCCGCCGCGTGCACGCTGAGCAGTTCTTTCAACGTCGCTGAATCGAAGTAGTGGTTTCCCGTCACCGATACGCTTTCCACACGGCGTCGCGGCCCTAACTGCACCTTGTACAGAATCACCACCTGGCTTGTCCCGGATGCCTGTTGTTCGTGATCGACTTTGATGTCGAAATACCCCAGCCGCTGGTAAAAGTCACGCAGGCGGCGATTGCCTTCGTTGAGCAGATCGTCGTCGACCGTGCCCTCCTCGAAAATGGGAATCACCCGTTTGATCCGCTCCGGGCTCATGCTCACGCCTTGCACCAGCACTTTGACCACCGGGCCGGGGTTTGCAGAAAACCGGAAATCAACTCTCTTTGTCGCCGGAACATATTGCTGCGCTTCAAGCTTGATCTCGGCTTCCAGTCTCTCCTGGCCCTGGTAATGCTTCAAAATTCCCGCCAAAGCCCTGCTCGCGGTGTCATGGTCCACATGGGATCCGGCTCTCAAATGTGCACGGCGGCGAAACTCCTCCAGGCTCATTCCGGAGTCTCCCGTAACCTCTACGGACCCCACCCGCGCCTGCGGACCATTCACCACGTGGAATGCAATATCCACGAGCTGCTCCTGCGGATGGGGCGTGAGCGTCTGTGTAATGGTCGGCTCATTAAAGCCATTTGCGGCCAGGGCATGACGCATCTGTTCAATCGCGTCGTGCAGCTTGGCCGCGGTGTAGCGTGTGCCGGGTGTCAATTGGCTCGCATGCTGCAACTGCGTATTCAAGGTCGCGCCTTTGGCGCCTCCCACGCTGACCGTCCCAATAAACGCCCGCGGAGCGCCTCGAAACACCAGGTCCACGCCGTCCCCGTCAAGAGTGCCCTCCACCTGGATGTCTTCGTATAGCCCGGTGGCAAACAATTCGCGCAGACTGCTCTTCAACTTCTCCAGGCTGAGCGGTGCTCCTGCCGCCTGGGGCAGCTGGCTGGGCAACGGAGCAAGCCGGACGGGGTCCACGCCCTCAAAAGAAATCTTCCTTACCGGCAATCCTTCAAATTGATAAACAGGTTCAGCAATAGCGTCGGAAGCCAACGGCGATCCGTCCGCAAGATGCGCATTCGACAACGCCGGTGCAGCCTCCGCCACCATCGTGTGGGAGGCTTGACCAGGCTGGTTCTGGCTCCAGACAATGGTGCGGCTCGCGATTCCAAAGACGAGAATGCAGACGAGCAAGAAGCCGTAGCTGAATCGATTGCTTCTTTGCCCTATCGGCATTCTTTTCAACACCCTATCTCCAAAGCGTCAAACGGATAGCATCGGCACCGCCGGGGACACGAGCCTCTGCATATGATTGAACCCGACTAAGCTCTCCGGGTTTCGCAAAATGAACCGCTTCCCTTATACTAGCGGGGAACCACCCCGGGCGTAGCAGCACCGGCAACGCAAGTTGTTCTCCTCAAGGATGCGAATGCCTAGTTCGAGCCTCCCGATTCAACCCTCCGATCCCACCTCCGAGGCGTCCGACGCAAAGATTCCGGCCCGCGCACCCGCAGCCGGAGTGGGGCCGCCAACTCCGTTAATTCCCGCACAAGACGATACCCTCACGCGAGCCCAGAACGGCGATCATCAGGCTTTCGCACAACTCTACTCCCTGCACAAGCGGCGGATCTATTCCCTCTGCCTGCGCATGGTAGGCAATACCGCCGAGGCAGAAGACCTGACTCAAGAGGCCTTTTTGCAGTTGCATCGCAAGATTGCTACCTTCCGCGGCGACTCGGCATTTTCCACCTGGATGCATCGGCTGGCTATCAATGTCGTCCTTATGCACCTGCGTAGAAAAGGCCTGGCTCTGATCTCCCTGGACGAAGCCATGGACCCAACCCCCGAAGAGGGTCCTGGACGGAGCTTTGGAAGCCCCGATCTGAACCTGACAGGTGCCATCGATCGGTTGGCGCTCGAGCGCGCGGTTTCCGATCTGCCCGCAGGGTACAGACTCATCTTTGTGCTTCACGATATCGAGGGGTATGAGCATAATGAAATCGCTTCCATGCTCGACTGCTCGATTGGCAACAGCAAGTCCCAGTTGCACAAGGCGCGGCTGAAGCTTCGGGATACTCTGCGGAACAGCACCGGGCAGGAGACAAGAAAATGACCGACGATCGCAACACAATCAGTTGCGCAGAGTTCCAGGCGAAGTTGCCGGAACTTATTGGTAGCGGAGTAGATGTTTCAACCGATCCGCACCTGCAGAGCTGTGACCTTTGCCGCGCCCTTCTCGCGGACCTGGAAACGATTGCAGAGGCGGCACGCCAGCTATTTCCAATCGTTGAACCCCCTGAGGATCTGTGGGAGCATATCGAGTCGGCGCTCAAAGACGAAAGCGACGCCGTTGAAACAGATAAGAAAGAAGACAAAGACGACGAAAAGAAGGGCAGCTAAACGAAGGCCGATCCTGAACCAGCAATGTCCGACAGACGACCCGATTCCCTCCCAACCGGAGTCGGGCCGCCTGTGATTTTCCTTCATCCCCCCTCGCCACTCCTCACATTCAAAGAACTTTTGCCGATAAACTCTTCGATTCTGATTGCATCTAAGCCCTCAACGGGCTCGCAATCCGGCGTCCGTGGACCATTCCGCGGTCTCGGAACGGTAAATTTGTCTTCAGGGGAGTGTTTTCGGGCCGGGAACACCCGCGCGCACCCGTCCGTATAGAGAGAAGTGCGCACGAACCGGGTCAGGAGTGACGCAATTCCTGAAACTTTTCAAGGTCTGCGTTGTCTAATGAAGAAAAGTTGATACGAGGGCACTCAATGCAAAACGAATCTTCGAACTTGCCTTTACCCAAAAAATCTGCCGGGAACGGTACCCCCGTCCTGCGCAGGATTCCGGTTCTCCCGGTGCGGGATACCGTACTGTTTCCCCACGCCGTACTGCCTCTTACTGTTGGGCGTGAAAGCTCGATCCAGTTGATTGAATCGCTGGGTGAGGAACGCACCATCGTGGTAACAGCGCAGCTCGACGCCCGTCTGGACGCCCCCAAACCTACCGATCTGCACGCCATTGGCACTCTTGCTACCGTGCACAAAGTCGTGCGCATGCCCAACCAGAGCCGCTTCGTCTTCACTGAAGGTGTTGAGCGGGTTCGGCTGGTGCGCTACACACAGACCGAGCCGTTCATGATCGCCGAAGTCGAGTCCCTCGAAGAAGCAAAATCTGCGCCGACATCGGGAATCGAAGCCCTTGTCCGCAACGTAATTGAGCAGTTTCAGCAGATTGTCTCCGAATCCCAGACCCTCTCCGACGAGCTCAAGACCATTGCTGCCAACATTGAGGAGCCAATCCGCCTCGTCGACTTCGTCGCTTCCTCGCTGCCATTTCTCACCACCGACGACAAACAGCAGTTGCTCGAAACCGTCAGCATCGTTGACCGTCTGCAACTGCTCAACAAGCATCTGGCAAAGGAGATCGAGGTGCAGCAACTACGCACCAAGATCCAGAGTGAGGTGCAGGACCAGGTCCAGCAATCGCAGCGCGACTACTATCTCCGCGAGCAACTCAAAGCCATCCAGAAGGAGCTCGGCGACCAGGACGAAGGCCAGCGCGAGACCGAGGACCTGCGCCAGAAAATTGACAGCGCGGGCATGCCCGAAGACGTAAAGAAAGAGGCCCTCAAGGAGCTTTCGCGCCTTTCCCGCATGTCTCCCATGGCCGCCGATTACTCGCTCACCCGCAACTACATCGAGTGGCTCGCCGTCCTTCCCTGGGCAAAAAGCTCCGGCTCCAAAATAGACATCAACGTGGCCAAGCAGACCCTCGACGAGGACCACTACGAGCTGAAAAAGGTCAAAGACCGCGTCCTCGACTACTTGAGCGTGCTCGAGCTCAAGCCCGACATGAAGGGGCCGATCCTCTGCTTTGTCGGACCTCCGGGCGTGGGCAAAACCAGTCTCGGCCGTTCCATTGCACGCGCCCTGGGACGCAAATTCCAGCGCATCTCCCTCGGCGGCATGCACGACGAAGCGGAGATCCGCGGCCATCGGCGGACCTACATCGGCGCACTGCCCGGCCAGATCATCCAGAGCCTGCGTCGTGCCGAGGTCAACGATCCCGTCATCATGCTCGACGAGATCGACAAGCTCGGTCGCGACTTCCGTGGCGATCCTGCGTCTGCCCTTCTCGAGACGCTCGATCCCGAACAGAACAACACATTCCGCGACAACTACCTCGACGTCCCGTTCGATCTCTCCAAGGTGCTGTTCATCTGCACGGCAAACGTGCTTGACCCCGTTCCGCCCCCACTGCTCGACAGGATGGAACTCATCTTCCTCCAGGGCTATAGCGAAGAAGAGAAGGTGCATATTGCCTTCCAATACCTCATTCCGCGCCAGATCAAGGAGAACGGCATTACGCCGGAGCAGATCGAATTCCCTGAAGACGCCGTCCGCTGGCTGGTTCGCCACTATACCCGGGAAGCCGGTGTCAGAAAGCTCGAGCAAGTCCTCGGCACGGTCTGCCGCAAACAGGCTCGCCGCGTCGTTGAAGGCAAAACAGACAAGCTTGTCGTCACGCGCGACACACTCAAGGAGTTCCTCGGTGGCATCCAGGTTCGCGTTGAAACCGAAGTGGCGGAACGCGTCAAGCGGCCAGGCGTTGCCGTTGGACTCGCCTGGACTCCCGCCGGCGGCGACATCCTCTTCATCGAGGCCAACAAGATGAAGGGCAAAGGCGGGTTCACCATGACCGGCCAAATCGGCGAGGTGATGCAGGAATCCATGCAGGCCGCGCTCACGTGGGTCCGCTCAAACGCTGCCAGTCTCGGCCTTCCTGAGGACTTCACCAAGGATATCGATTTGCACATCCACGTACCTGCAGGCGCCATTCCAAAAGATGGCCCTTCAGCCGGAGTCACCATGGCGACGGTTCTCGCCTCGTTGCTGACCGACGAACCAGTCCGTCCGCTGACGGCAATGACGGGCGAAATTACGCTCAGCGGCAACGTGCTGCCGGTGGGCGGCATCAAGGAAAAATTCCTGGCGGCGCGCCGGGCCGGAGTGACAACCATCATTCTGCCCGCGGAAAATCGTCAGGATGTGGAAGAGGATCTGACACCGGAATTGACCGCGGGTGTAACCATCCACTACGCCAGCCGGATCGAGGATGTGTTGGCCGTTGCCCTGCCGCTGTTGAAGCCCCAGGCCGCCGTCCATTCCATCGAAGATGTCCAATCCATCGAGCAGGCGCAACCGGTCAGTTTCGCCGCTTAATACAGCACGATTCAACCACCAAAGGGCCGGCGACTCAGCCGGCCCTTTTCTTGCTTATAAGCCCATCCTTTGCCTCTCCGAAGGGAGGGTGAGGATTCAGCCTCACGAATAAAGCCCATCAATAGCAGGGGCTTTAACCTCGGGCCTTTCCTTTGAAGTGTGAAATTGACTTCGCCCCCCGCTGCGCCTGCTGCGAAAGAACACAACATTCGTTCCGTTGCCTGTTGGAAGCGGCGGAGTTGCCGATAAATAGGACAGAATCCAGTGCGCGCAAGCGCTCGAAAAGCGGTGACCATGGCAACGACTCAGGCGGGCACACATACGATGGTTCCGTTACACCTGTCAGGAAACACGACGGACCAGCAAAACAAGATGCTGCAGGATTTTCTCGGCGCAGCCATACAGGACGCCTACCGTTCCGCGATAGAACAGCTTGACCGGCAGAGCGCGGCGTCTGTGCTCGAGATGGACAAGAAGTTCAAGTCCGAGGTGACCGAGCGGGTGGTTGAAATCATCCATCGCCACACATTCAGCAATAAATACAAAGATGAGGATGTGGGCTCAACCCGAGGGTATCCGCAAACCTATCGCGTGCGTCCTATCGAGGGCCAGGTCACAGACCTGAGGAAGCTTTTCCCAAGTCTCGGAGCTTGCAATGAGAGGCTGGCGCGGTTGCCGTTGCCTGAGGGCGCCGAAGCCTGGTTTGCCGTTCCGCGCTGGCAGGCGCTGGCTCCCACATACAACGAGGCTGTAGAGATGCTCATCGGTGTATTGGCGTCGAAGCGCCGGTTCTCGAACCGCATCATCGGCAAACTGACCGACAAGTACCTGCGCCAGACCGAGCGGTCGAAGCTGGGGCAAAACATTCTGGCCGAACAGCAGGAAGGCAACGACATCCTGGTCGTGGCAGCCCAGGCAGGTATGCTCCATCGCGGATGTTCGGCTCGCCGGACGCGCGTCGCAATGGCGGGCAACGAATATGGATTGGGAATCTTCGCCTTCGGTTGCATGCTCATGATGCATCCGGAGCGCCTGTCCCATGCCGATTCGCTCATGATCGACTGCAGTGGCGACGAATACTCTGTGCGCGGCGACTATACCTTCGACCGCGTCCCACTCTTCGACTACGACATGTCCGGCATCGAGCTCAGCATCTTCTATGAAGACCGCGCCCGCAATCTCTGGGGCACCCCAACGGCCTTCCTCTACAAATTGGTTTAATGCCGGTCTCCCAAAACTGGCTTTGAAAGGGCGCGGCTTAACAGCTTGGTTAAAAACTGCACTCACGGATCGATGTGTGAAGGGGCACAACTTTAGTTGTGCCATAAAACCAAAAAAAATCAACTCCGGGCTTTACAGGCTGCGAAAAAACTCACTCGGGCGGTAGGCCGGGGATTTATCCCCGGCATAAAGCCAATAAAACCAATGTGGGCTTCAGCCCCTGAGGTATGCTTTTCAAGCTTTTCGCCAGAAATTTGGCCTTTTTCCGCAGCCTGTTTAGCCCGAGGCGATGCATCTGCAAATCCGGCATCAAAGTACGATTTTTTCACCAAGCCGTTCAGCCGCGCTGCAAAATGCCAGGGGAATGCCTGGCTTTAGCCACCGGGGACCCGACTCGATGCACCAAACACAGCCCAACGCCGCTTGTCCGCCAACCGCGTCTAATCCCCAGGCGGTATTCTGTTCTTCAATGATCCAGGTGCGGGTTATTCCCTTTGGCGTGCTGAAAGACCGGTTGGGCCACCTCGAGTTTCCCTTGGAAATACCCGAGGGCTCAAAAGTGTCTGATTTGCTCGATCTCCTGAGCGAATCGCTCAGAATAGTTGCCGAATTGAGTTCTATTCCATCATTCAAAGGGAATCCGGATTCCATCTTCCGAGGGATCGCCGTTAGCGTCAACGCCGAATACGCCCGATCCTCCCAAATCCTTAACGCCGGCGACGAAGTAGGGCTCCTTCCGCCAGTCTCCGGCGGAGCGGCAGTCTCTGAATCCGCCTCGACTTTTCTCACCCGCGACCCCATCGATGCCGCATCCCTAATAGCCGCCGCAAAAAACTCCTCGGATGGTGCCGTAGTAATCTTCGACGGCATCGTGCGCAACCACACACGCGGCCGGCAAACCCTGCACCTCGATTACGAAGCCTATGAAGATATGGCCGAAAAACAGATGCGGGATCTCGCCATCGAGGCACGCAAACAATTCGCCGTCCGCCACGTGACCATCGTCCACCGCCTCGGCCGCCTGCACATAGGCGAAACCAGCGTCCTCATCATCGCCGCCTCAGCCCACCGTGCCGCCGCGTTTGAAGCCTGCCGCTGGCTCATCGACACACTCAAAAAAACCGTGCCGATCTGGAAAAAAGAAACCTTTGTCGACGGAGCGGTATGGGCGGCAGGCGAGCCGTTTCCGGATGAACTGGCCGTCGTGCCACCGGAGTCTCCCCATGAGAAATAGAGGCGGCAACTCCGGATTCTCGCTCCTGCTCAGACAGCTGGGTGCCCCATCCATCGGACGCTTCTGTACTTGTCCGATGGGTGGGAAACCACAAACGCCAACCCTCGGCCATCGGGTCTTTCAGTCTTCCATTCTGTCCCTCTCCGATTGGCTAGGATGGGCAGGAGCGATTATGGTACTAGCGGCTGTGCTGGCTCCGTTCCTAGCAGCGCAGGACGTAACACTTCACGTCGACGTGAAACTGGTCAATATTTTTGTGAATGTCACGGACCGGCACGGGCTTGTCGTTGGCGATCTCACCAAGGACGACTTCGCAGTAACAGAGGACGGCAGGCCCCAGAAGATTCAGCTCTTCGAGCGCCAATCCGAGTTGCCGTTAAACGTAACCCTGGCCATCGACACCAGCGGCAGCGTCCACAAGGATATGGCGGAAGAAGCGGACGCTGCCAAACGATTCGCCCACACGCTCATGCGCTCGCAGGACCAGATGAGCCTCCTTCAGTTCGCCACGGACGTGAGGGAACTCACGCCCTTCACCAACAAGCTCAGCCAGATCGATCGCGGACTGGGACAGTTGCGCGGCGATTTCGCAACCGCACTCTACGATGCCATCGTTCTCGGCTCTGACCGTCTCGGGCCAAAGCAGGGACGCAAAGTCCTGGTTCTCGTCTCCGACGGCGGCGACACGGCCAAGAGCAGCACATACAATCAGGCGCTTGAGGAGGCGTTGCGCAATGAGGTCATGATCTACTCCATCATCGACGTGCCCATTGCAGCCAGCGCCGGCCGCGACCTCGGCGGCGAACACGCGCTCATCACCCTCGCTGAAGAAACCGGCGGCAAAAGCTACTATGTAAGCGAAGAAGGCCTGGACAAGGCATTTGCTCACATAAGCAGCGATCTGCGCACCCAATATTTGATTGGCTACTATCCCCAGCATCAGGAGCCGGGAAGAATATTTCATCACATACTGGTCACGGTGCCCCGAGCTTCAACCCAGGACTTCAACGTCCGCCACAAATCCGGCTACTACGTCGAAGCAGCCAAAGAGAACTAGGTCATAGCAAAAAACTGGTCATCCCGAGCGAACGGGGCCCCAAACGTTTTTCAGTTTGGGGGTGGTGAGTCGAAGGATATGCTTCTGTTCTTCGGGCGTGGCATTTTTCCCCACGGCCCTCCCTCTTCCAGCTTTAATGCATCTAAAATTGCATCATGACTCCACCACTCTCCACGCGCCGTCGTTCCAAGACCCCTCCGCCCGGCGAAACCGGCCAGGAAGCGCTCTACCTGCGGTCCCTCAGCGATCGTCAGGTGACCGTCACCATCAAGCTGCGCGATGGAGAAACCGTGCGCGGCTGGATCGAGTACTTCGACGACTCCATGGTGCGCCTCACGCGTGTGGGGCACCCCAACCTGTTCATCTACAAGCATCAGATTCGCTCCATCTCTGAAGCCGGCCGCAAGCGTGTTTCACCCTCAGAGAGCGCGGAAGGAATTGGTTCCGTGGGAGCCGGGGGAAGCTTTTGAGCGAATCTTCAGTTAGCGATTTGCAAAGAGATTTGCAGTGGGTCCCAAAGGCATCTTCCATCGCCAGAGAGGCGGGCGCAAGGCTGCGCGAGTTCTTCACAGCCGGCGTGGCCACTGAATACAAGGGCGATGTGGACATTGTGACCGTCGCCGACCGAACCGTCGAAAAGCTGGTGCGCACCAGGCTCGCAGAAGCGTTCCCGGACCACGGTGTCTACGGCGAAGAGGGCACGCGCGACCGCATGGAAGGCCCATTTCGCTGGTACGTCGATCCCTTGGATGGCACAACCAACTTCGCCCATGGCTTTCCCCAATTTTGCGTCTCGCTCGGACTTGAACAGCGGCCAGCCGATCTCAAATCAGGGCAGGATGGCACGCTCGTAGCCGGCGTAATCTACGACCCCATGCGCGACGAGCTGTTTACCGCCGAGCGCGGCCATGGCGCGTGGCTGAATGGCAGGCCAATGCACGTTTCGCGAACGCCCGATTTGGCCGAGTCGCTGCTGGCCACCGGTTTCCCCAGCAAAAAGCGGCACGACAGCCCGAACATCCACTTCTACCATGAGTTCACACTCCGCTCGCATGGAGTGCGGCGTGCTGGTTCGGCTGCGCTCGACCTGGCCTACGTGGCCGCTGGCCGCCTTGAGGCCTTCTGGGAGTTCAACCTGAATCCCTGGGACACCGCAGCGGGAATTCTGCTAGTCGAAGAAGCTGGAGGCAAAGTCACGGACTTCGCCGGAGGCCATTTTCAACTCAACAGCAACGAGATCCTGTCGTCCAACGGCCTGATCCAGGACGAGCTGATCGTCTTGTTCCGAAACATGTTTGCCGGCCGCGAACTCACTCCCATCCCCACTGCCCAGCAGTTTGCCGAGCTCCGCGCAGCGCGCGCTGCGGTAATCGGGTAGCCCGTTCTTCCAGTAGCGCCGACCTCCAGAAGCACCGACTTCGAGAAGCGGCGATCTCCAGTAGCGCCGATCTCCAGATCGGCTGTCCTGAGGGTCTCCTGGCCCTCAGAAACCCCGCCAGCCCGCAGCTTCAAGTCGCGACCGCCTGTGTCCAATGTGGGAAAGTGAGCCTCTCGGAATCGCAGCAAACCTCCCGATTCCCGCATCGCAAAACGCACAATCCCGTCGCGTGAGTCATCCCTTGGGGTCCTGTGCTACTATCAGCGTCGAGAGTACGTCTCCGCGGAGAAATCAAAGATGGCATACATCATTGCAGAACCCTGTATCGGCACCAAGGACACCGCCTGTGTGGACGCCTGTCCCGTCGATTGCATCCACCCCAAGAAGGACGAAGACGGTCACGCCGAGGCGGACCAGCTTTTTATCGACCCAGTTGAATGCATCGACTGCGGCGCCTGCGTTCCGGCCTGCCCCGTCTCTGCAATCTTCGCCCAGGATGACCTGCCGGAGAAATGGGCACATTTTACTGAGAAGAACGCCGCCCACTTCGGCCGCTAGTTCCTCTCGTTAAGCAACCACCCAAGGCGCGCTCCTCCCACGAGGATGCGCGCCTTTGTGCTGCGCGAAAACAGTGCAGGGATCTACGGGCGCGGGGATCTACGGGCTTGGATAGCCAGCTCTCAAACTACTGGCATGGGGGCGCAAATGCGAGTGTGATTACATAGCCAACAAATCCTGTATAAACCATGCATTATCAGGGGATTAAGCTGATATCTCCCGCGCTTTCAACGCGTTTTTCAAAAAAACGGCTAATTCTCCGCAATCCTGTTGCTCGTTTAGTTCAACTCTCTGTCACCGAAACACATCGAAAAGGCTGCCCGCAAGGTACGTGTCTCTGCGACTCGCAACCACTTCAGCAGTCTTTTCCCCTGTTTTGTAACCATTTGTGCACCCTTTTCAGCTAGGGTGCGCAACCCTATTGTTGAACCTTTCGCAGCGCGCAGCGGCCGGCCAGAATCGAAAGCGGCCAAGGCATTTTCAGACGCACTAAAGGCCAAGTGGATGTCGAACCATCCACTGACTGGCAATCTTAGTTTCTCTTTTAAGTTCGAGACCGCAAACTAGTAGACGCGGCTTGTTTCCAAGTTTTCGAACTCCGGCGCAGCATACTTGGCGTTCCAGGCATCTGCATCATCAACAGGTTCAACACCCGTCACGATTGCAAACCGGCCCTTCTCGATTTCAACGAAATCGACGTTATCGCCAGTCTTCAATCCGAGTTCTTTTCGTACGTGGAGGGGAAGGGTAATGCGGCCATTGAACGTGACCATCGCGGAAGGCATTTGGTACCTCTTCCGCCATTGTACCCCGGAACCGGGGTCCCATTGCAATGCGATTATAGGAGAAAGATGAGCGTTTTGACCTCAGAATCCGTAGTTCTCCGCACCTGGCCCGTCCAGGAGGCCGACCTTGTCGTGAGCTTTTTCACACGGGACTACGGGCGTCTGAAGGGCATTGCGAAGTCTGCGCTGAAGAGCCGAAAACGCTTTGGAGGGGCTCTGGAGCCGATGACTGTGGCGCGCGCATGGTTTGCGGAACGCCCCAGGCAGGAGCTGGTTCGACTCGATCAATTGGAAATTGTTTACTCACCGCTTTCGGCTCCGGTGGATCATGTGCGCATGGCGGTCCTCAGCTTTTTTGCCGAGCTGTTGGATGAGGTGCTTCCCGAACGCGATCCGCAGGAGACGGTCTTCCGCCTGCTGCTTGCGGTTTTGGACCAGACCACAGTGGAGCAACCGTGGATGCCGCTGACCTATTTCTCTCTTTGGATGACAAGGTTGATGGGGCTTTTGCCGGATATGGGCCACTGCACGGCATGCGGAGAAACGCTGGTAGCCGGCGAGACAAGCTTCAGCGCCCAGGGAGACGGGCTGTTCTGTGCCGTTCATCGGAATGGAAATGCGAGTGTGCTCTCGGCTGACTCATGGCAATTGGCTCAGCGAATGCTGCGGGCGCCTGCCGCGGCATTTGCCGGCGAACCATGGTCGCGGCGGCGCGGGCAGGATTTGCGGAGGTTTACGCTGCAGTCGCTGGAGCGGCATTTGGAGCGCCGACTGCGTTCTGCCGAAGCGCTGGGACGGCTTTAGGCAAACGATGAATGGGATCGCTGATAAAATTGTTGCAGTTCCACCGAGAGAGAGCTTCACGTGCCTTCATCCACCGAATCGTCCTCAGGGGTTGCTTCCGCTGTGAAACCCGTCCCGCTCACTTTTCAGGAGCTTCTTTTCCGACTGCAAAGCTTCTGGGCCGCGCGCGGTTGCGTGCTTCAGCAGCCATACGACGTCGAGGTCGGCGCAGGAACCATGGCGCCGGAAACCTTCCTGCGCGTCCTCGGACCCAAGCCCTATCGCGTCGGCTATGCGCAGCCTTCCCGCCGTCCTGCAGATGGCCGCTACGGTGAAAACCCCAACCGGCTATTCCGGCACACGCAATTCCAGCTCATTCTCAAGCCCCCGCCAGTCAATGTGCAGGAACTCTATCTGCAGTCGCTTGAGGCCATCGGCATCGACCTCAGCAAGCACGACCTCAAGTTTGAAGAGGACAACTGGGAAGGCCCCACGGTGGGCGCATGGGGCGTGGGCTGGCAGGTCATGATGGACGGCATGGAGATCACCCAGTTCACTTACTTCCAGCAGTGCGGCGGCCTCGATCTTGACCCCATCTGCGCCGAGCTTACGTACGGATTGGAGCGCCTCTGTGCGTTCCTCCAGGATGTGGACTCGGTTTACGATGTCGTCTGGGCGCGCGACCCAGACACGGGCGCCGAAGTGACTTATGGCGATGTGCGCCACACCGAGGAGCTTCAATACTCGGTCTATAACTTTGAAGAAGCCGACGTCGACCGCCTCTGGTCGCATTTCAATAGCTACGAGGCAGAAGCTCAGGCTCTCCTTGCCAAAGCCAACAAACTCCTGGCCGATGAAAGCTCAACGATTCAGGAAAAGAGACGCTTTCCGCTTATCTCAACGTATGAGTTGGCGCTGAAATGCTCCAACCTGTTCAACGTGCTCGATGCGCGCGGAGCAATCAGCGTCACAGAACGCGTCGGCATGATCGGCCGCATTCGCAACCTTGCCATCGGCGTCGCCAAAGTCCACGTTCAGCAGCAGGTAGCATGAGTCCACCAACCGCTCGTCCCGTAGGGGACGAAACGAGAATAGCCCGGGATCGGGGTCCCCAACGACAGATCTTCGTCGGTGGGGTGGTGCGGAAGCGCAGCGCACTCCTGGGTATGGATCCACCAATTTCGCCACGCGTCCTGTAGGGCCGCGACGATTGCGCACCACGAATCGAAATCTAGAAAGCAACAAGCAATGGCAGATTTTTTATTGGAACTCGGGCTCGATGAAATCCCGGCCCGCATGATAGCCGGAGCCGAAGCCAAGTTAGGCGAGCTAGTCAATGATCTTCTAACTCGAGAGCGCCTGCTCGGTGCTGACTCCAAACTCACCACTTATTCCACGCCCCGTCGTTTGGCGGTGCTGGTGGAAGGTGTACTCGCAGGCCAGGCCGACACCGAAGAAAAGCTCACCGGCCCCTCTTGGATAGTCGCCTTCAAAGACGGCGTACCCACGCCCGCCGCCGAAGCCTTCGCTAAGAAAGCCGGCGTTCCTGTCGAGTCGCTCGAAAAAATTACCAATGCCAAAGGGGAATATGTCGGCGCAACCGTCAAGCGCGTGGGCCGCGCCACCACTGAACTTCTCGCCGCGGAACTGCCGAAGGAGGTCCTGAGTCTTTACTGGGCCAAAAATATGTACTGGCGTGCCGGCAAGCCCGAGCGCTTCGTGCGCCCCATCCGTTGGCTCGTCGCATTGCTTGACTCGGCAATAGTTCCACTCGAGATCGCCGGCATCGCCGCGGGTAATACCAGTCGCGGCCATCGCATTTTGTATGGAACTGCGCCAGTTACTGTCGGTGCTGCCAAGGAGTATTCGGATTCACTTCACGAAGCCTTCGTGAACGTCGATGTTGCCAATCGCCGGCACATCATCCGCAAGGCTCTGGACGCGGCAACCCGCACCGTTCCCGGCGCACGCTGGCGCGAGGACGAGCCGCTAGTCGAAACCGTGGTCCATCTCACCGAATGGCCCTCGGTAATCCTCGGCAATTTCGAGTCCGAGTACCTCGATCTTCCTGAGGAAGTCCTGGTCACAGTCATGCGCGACCACCAGAAATACTTCGCAGTGCAAGGCCCGGATGGCAAGCTCCTGCCGCACTTCCTCACTGTGCTGAACATCCAAGTCGACGAAGAGGGCAAAGCCACCATCCAGCACGGCAACCAGAAAGTTCTTCGTGCCAGATTTAAAGACGCCCGCTTCTTCTGGAACTTCGATCAGAAGATTTCGCTCGAAGATCGCGTAGAGAGCCTGAAGTCCGTAACTTTCCAGAAGGAACTCGGCAGTTACCACTGGAAGACTGAGAAAAATCTGGATATTGCGGTTGCACTCGCTTCGGCAGTCAAAACAGCTGGCATTCCAATTGAAGCGGCCGGCCTCTTGAGGGCAGTTGAGCTTGCCAAGACCGACCTGACCTCCGAATTGGTAAAGGAGTTTACCGAGTTACAGGGAGTTATCGGAGGCTTGTACGCCAAAGCACAGGGGTTGGGCAATACCGTTGCGAAAGCCATCTACGACCAATACAAACCTGCCTCGACCGAAGACGCGATTCCACGCACGATCGAAGGGCAACTTCTTGGCGTCGCTGACCGTATCCAGACCATCACCGCAATGTTCGGCATTGGCAACGCGCCCACCGGCTCGAAAGATCCGTTCGCACTGCGCCGCGCGGCCAACGCCATTGTGAAAATCCTCGCCGAGTCGGATTTACCACTGACGCTCTCCGATGTGGTCGGAGCAGCGAAACCCGATTCGGCTAACAACGACCAGGTGACAGCCTTCCTCCGCGAGCGCCTCCACTTCTACCTCAAAGACGTCCGCACCTTCCCCTACGATGTTGTCAACGCCGTCCTCGCCACCAACGCCGACGACGTCCGCGACGCCATCGCTCGTGCCCAAGCGCTCTCCGCTGCGCGCGAATCCGCCGACTTCGCCGCCATCTCCGCCGCCTTCAAACGCATCAAGAATATCCTCCGCCAAGCCGAAGAAAAAGGATTCGCGCTCGGCTCTCCAAACGATGCAACGCTCGCCCCGGAAGCCCAGCAACTCGCCGCCGCAACCGCCGATCTCGCTCCCGAAGTTGCGAAATTGCGCCAGGAACGCGCTTACGATCAAGCTCTCACGCAGATCGCCACCGTGCGCCCAGCCGTCGACGCCTTCTTCGATAAAGTCATGGTCCTCGACCCAGACCCGGCCATCCGCAGTGCAAACCTTGGCCTCATCGATGAAGTCCTGCGCGGCTTTTCCGGCATCGCCGACTTCAGCGAGATCGTCACAACCTAGCCAACTTAGCTGCACCCTCGGCTTCCGCCGCGCGTCTACAATCAATAGAGATGTCCGACACACTTTATCTGAGTTTGTGGTATCCGAATCTGCAGTTGGCAACGCTCGCAGACAAATTGACAGCGGTGCTGAACGAGTTTGGCGCGCATGGCGGCAACCCCCGTGTCTATGCCGCGACCGTATGGCCCGTCAACTGGAGCGAACCACCCATCTTCCAGCGGGTCTGGGGCCGAGGACAATACGCATCCGAAGGCGGCGTTGAGCCCAGGCTGGCTGTTCAGGAGACGCTCGAATCGCTCCATGACGATTACGCCTACGAGTTTCAAATAGGCTGGAACCTCTGGGTGCTTGAATCTGAAAACGCGGAAACCCATCCTCCACCTCAGAGCGATGGTCCAACTTCAATCCAATCCAATCAAAGCGGCAACCATTCCGGGCATTGGGCGCGTGAGCCGCGACTGGTGCGGGTGACAGGCTACGGGCCGCTCTTCGACGAAGGAGCCTACGAAGCCGATGGTCACATTCGAATCGACTTTGGTCCGGATGCTCCCTTCCTCGACGAATGGGAAGATCACACGGAATTGAACGCTATCGCAGCACGCCACGTCGAGGAGAATATCCGCCAGCTGGTTGCGCTGACCGCTGCCGTCGAAAAAAGCTCAGGGGCAACTGCGCGCCTGCTATGGAGCGAGTTGGGAGAAAGCCTTGCCCAGAGGCTTGCCAAGCGTTTAGGAGTGGCAAACTGAGCGCGGGTTTCACCATTGAACGACTGCGGACCCTGGTGTTGGCTGCGGGGGTTCTGCTGGTTGGCTCACTCGTCGTCGTCCTT
>Ga0302267_10001935_pt1 | contig 25788 bp, 29 predicted proteins | sample III_Bog_E1_3_FD_194555 | JGI IMG/M metagenome (GOLD analysis project Ga0302267, IMG submission 194555) | Peat permafrost microbial communities from Stordalen Mire near Abisko, Sweden - III_Bog_E1_3 | ecosystem: Environmental > Terrestrial > Soil > Wetlands > Peat | place: Sweden: Abisko...
CATGACGGAGGGAATCTTCCACAGCGCTCCCGGCGGTGCCAACGTCGTCGTCGGGTGGTCCTTGGCCAAAGGGGTTTCCGGCACTTTGCGGCGGCGGTGGCGGTGGCGGTGGCGGTGGCGGTGGCGGTGGCGCCGGCGGCGGCGATGGCTGAGGTGGAGGCGGCGGCGGCGGTGCTGCATGGGGCCGTCGGCCACGGTCGGGCCCTCCGACGCGTAGCCGCCGCTGACATAGGCATGGGCGCTCCCATGGTTTCCCCCAGTTCGCCGGGGGTATGGGGCCGCGGACGCTGCGTGTCGACACGGCAGGACGGGGAGGAAGCATGCGATCGGGAATTCTCTTGCGAAGCACTCTGGGGGTGGTGAGTGCACTGGCACTGACGACGACTGGTTTGCTGGCCTTCGGCGCGGCTGCGTCCGCACCGGCGGGGGCGGTCAGTTCCGCCACCATTGCGGTGACGCCCAGCACCGGCATACAGCCGACGGGCTCTACGGCGGTGACGGTGACCGGGTCGGGCTTCGCCGACAGCTCCCCGGGTGCCCTGGTGGAGTGCAACAACGATTCCGCTCAACCGACGATCGCGGTCGCGGGCAATCCGACACCGGTGTCGTGTGGGCCCGCCCCACTCGGGCCGAACGGCGTGGTCTTGGTGACCAGCGCCACGGGCACGTTCTCGTCGGCTTTCACGGTGGCGACCGGCACGGTCGGCCCGCCAGGGACAGGGACTGACTCGACGGGCGGCAACGCCGCCACCGACGCCGCCAAGTACCCGTGTCCCCCCACGACGGCCCAGCAGGCTGCCGGGGATTCGTGCTTCCTCTCGTTCGGTGACGCCTCGGGCAACGTCGGCACGGAGAACATTTCGTTCGCCGGGCCCTGTGTCGTGCCCCAGTCGCCGGTCGGCTACGACCTGGCGGCCTCGGACGGCGGGGTGTTCTCCCTCGGGAACCTCCCGTTCTGCGGCTCGGCCGGTGGAACCAAGCTCAACAAGCCGATCGTCGGCATGGCCGTGACCCACGGCGGCGGGGGCTACTGGCTGGCAGCGAGTGACGGTGGTGTCTTCAACTACGGGAACGCCGGATTCTTCGGCTCGGCCGGAAGCACGCCCCTCAACAAGCCGATCGTCGGCATCGCCGCCACCAAGGACGCCGGCGGCTACTGGCTGGTTGCCTCCGACGGCGGCGTCTTCAACTACGGCGACGCCACCCTGCACGGCTCGGCCGGCGCCACCACGCTGAACAAGCCGATCGTGGGCATGGCCGCCACCGCTGACGGTGGGGGCTACTGGCTCGTGGCCAGCGACGGTGGCGTCTTCTCCTACGGGGACGCGGTCTTCCACGGCTCGGCCGGCGCCACCACGCTGAACAAGCCGATCGTGGGCATGGCCGCCACCGCTGACGGTGGGGGCTACTGGCTCGTGGCCAGCGACGGTGGCGTCTTCGCCTACGGCGATGCCGTGTTCTACGGCTCGACCGGGGGCACCACGCTGAACCAGCCGATCGTCGGAATCGCTCCGAGCGACACCGGCCATGGCTATTGGCTGGTGGCAGCCGACGGCGGCATCTTCAACTACGGCGACGCCATGTTCTCGGGCTCCACCGGCAACATCAAGCTGAACCAGCCGATCGTGGGCATGGCGGCCGCCTGATCCGAGGCCCGGCCGGTGCCCCCCGGCCGGGCGTCTGGCGGCTGACCTGATTCGGGGTCAGAATTGGGCCCTTATGCCAAACGCCGTGATCGTCGATGCCGTCCGGACCCCGGTGGGTCGCCGGGGAGGCCGCCTCTCGGGGTGGCATGCCACCGACCTGGCGGCCCAGCCGCTGGCCGCCCTGCTGGCCCGCAACGACCTGGACCCCTCCCTGGTGGAGGACGTGGTCATGGGCTGCACCATGACGGTGGGCGAGCAGGCGATGAACATCGCCCGCAACGCCGCCCTCGCCGCCGGGTTCCCCGAGTCGGTGCCCGGCACCACGGTCGACCGCCAGTGCGGCTCGGCCCAACAAGCCATCCACTTCGCGGCCCAGGCCGTCATGTCCGGGGCCATGGACGTGGCCATCGGGGCCGGCATCGAGTCCATGAGCCGGGTGCCCATCGGGTCCACGACCGAGCCGGGTCCGGGCGAGGCCTACGGCCCGCTCTACAAGGCACGCTTCGAGCTGATCCACCAGGGCGAGTGCGCCGAGGAGATCGCGCGGCGCTGGAACGTCACCCGGGAGGACATGGACGAGTTCGCGCTGCGCTCGCACCAACGGGCCGCCGCGGCGCAGGACGAGGGTCGCTTCGCCAACGAGATCGTGCCGCTCGAGGCCCGGGTGCATCCCGACGTCCCCGGTGCGGCCGACGTGACCGGGCTGTTCTCCGCCGACGAGGGGGTGCGGCGCGACACCTCGCTCGAGAAGCTGGCCAACCTCAAGCCGGCCTTCTCGGAGACCGGCACGGTGACGGCGGGGACGTCGTCGCAGATCTCCGACGGCGCCGCCGCCGTGCTCATCATGAGCGAGGAGCGGGCGTCGTCGCTCGGCCTCACGCCGCGGGCCCGGTTCCACACCTTCGCCGTGGCGGCCAACGATCCCCAGATCATGCTGACGGCGGTCATTCCCGCCACCGAGCTGGTGCTGAACAAGGCGAAGCTCTCGCTCGACGACATGGATGTGGTCGAGATCAACGAGGCCTTCGCCTCGGTCGTCCTGGCCTGGCAGCGCGAGTACCGGCCCGACATGGCCAAAGTGAACCCGAACGGCGGCGCCATCGCCATCGGGCACCCGACCGGCGCCTCGGGCGCCCGGCTCATGGCCACGCTGCTCAACGAAATGGAGCGCACGGGCGCCCGCTACGGCCTGCAGACCATGTGCGAAGGCGGCGGGCAGGCCAACGCCACCATCATTGAGCGGCTCGGCTGATCATGACGAGAGTCCCCGCCATAGAGGGCTGGTTCACCACGGGCGACGACGGGACCGGCTCGGCGCCGGCGCTGCTCGGGTCGCGCTGCACCGAGTGCGGGACCTTCGCCTTCCCGGCCGAGCAGCGCTACTGCGGGAACCCCGACTGCGGCTCGACCACCTTCGACACGGTCGAGCTCTCGCGGCGGGGCCGCATCTGGTCCTACACCGACGCCCGCTACCAGCCGCCGCCGCCCTACGTGGCGGCCGATCCCTACGTCCCCTTCTGCCTGGCCGCGGTCGAGCTGGCCGCCGAGAAGCTGGTGGTCATGGGCCAGGTGGTCCCGGGAGTGACCGTCGACGACCTGACCGTGGGCGACGAGGTCGAGCTCGTCGTCGACACCCTGTACTCCGAGGACGGCACCGACTACCTGGTCTGGAAGTGGCGTCCGGTGGGCGCAACGTCGGACTCGAGCCCCAAGGAGGTCCAGGCATGAGCGCGTCCGACGACAGGAAGGTGGCCGTCCTCGGTGCCGGGATGCACGAGTGGGGCAAGTGGGGCCGCCCCTTCGTGGAATACGGCTTGGCCGCCGCCCGCGACGCCATGGCCGACGCCGGCCTCGGTTGGCGCGACATGCAGTTCGTCTCGGGGGCGGACACCATCCGCAACGGCTACCCGGGCTTCGTCTCGGGTGCCACCTTCGCCCAGGCGCTGGGCTGGACCGGGGCCCGCGTCTCGAGCGTCTACGCCGCCTGCGCGTCGGGCGCCGTGGCCATCGCCAACGCCCGCGCCCAAATTCTGGCGGGGCTGTGCGACGTGGCCCTCGTGGTGGGCGCCGACACCACGCCGAAGGGCTTCTTTGCGCCGGTCGGCGGCGGTGACCGCAAGAACGACCCCGACTGGCTGCGCTTCCATCTCATGGGCGCCACCAACCCGACCTACTTCGGCCTCTACGCCCGCCGGCGCATGGACCGCTTCGGTGCCACCGAGGAGGACTTCGCACAGGTCAAGGTGAAGAACGCCCGCCACGGGTTGGCCAATCCCTACGCCCGCTACCGCAAGGAAGTGACCGTCGAGGAGGTGCTGTCCTCGCCCATGGTGGCCGACCCGCTGCGCCTGCTCGAGATCTGTGCCACCTCCGACGGCGGGGCGGCCCTGGTCCTCACCTCCATGGACTTCGCCCGACGTCACGCCGGTGGCGCCGAGCCGCTCGTCACCATTGACGCCGTCTCCACCGTCACGCCGACCTTCCCGAACACCGTCATTGAGATGCCGAACTTCTCGACCGACTCGGCCGCCACCACGAGCGGGCCGAATGCGGACATGGCCGCCGCGGGGTTCCGGCCTTCCATCGCCACGGCGGCCTACGCAGAGGCCGGGATCGGCCCCGAGGACCTCAGCCTGGCCGAGGTCTACGACCTCTCCTCGGCGCTCGAGCTCGACTGGTACGAGGACATCGGCCTGTGCGGCGAGGGGGAGGCGGAGAAGCTCCTGCGCGACGGGGCCACCACCTTGGGGGGCCGGGTGCCGGTCAACCCTTCGGGGGGCCTCTCGTGCTTCGGCGAGGCCATCCCGGCCCAGGCCATCGCCCAGGTCTGCGAGTGCGTCTGGCAGCTGCGGGGCACCGCCACGGGGCACCAGGTGGAAGGGGCCCGGGTGGCGGTCACGGCCAACCAAGGCCTGTTCGGCCACGGTTCGTCGGTTCTCCTGAGTCGTTGAAACCCTGGTAGCGGCGAAGTTCGTGCCTGCGGGCCCACATCGTGTGTGAGGCCGACCGTTTGGGGTATTGCAGGTCTGACGCCGCACGCGAGCGCTGCTTTCCACACGGGAGGTAGTCATCGCCTGCGTCGTCGAGTACGGGGTCAGCGCGGTAGACCCCCGATTGGAGGAACCAAATGTTGGCCACTGATGCGACGACACTCCGTCAGAAAGAGTTGCGGCAAAGAGGAGCAGAGAGCGCGATGCCGGACCAGAACGACGACGGGCGCGGGTCCGGGTCGGACGAGGTGCTGAAGGCCCTCGACGAGCTCGAGACCGTGCTGCGGGAGAACGCCGAGAGCGAACGCCTGCTGGCGCAGCGCATCGCTGAGGTCCGCCTGGCCCGTGAGAACGGGCGCGAATGGAAGGGCATCCTCGGCGACGAGGACGAACCCGGGACCGTGCAGCTGGTGAGCACCATTCTGCGCCGCCAGTCCGAGGCCAGCGGCTACCTGCGCCGCGAGCTCGTGGTGGCGTTGCGGGCCGAGGGACAGAGCATCCCGAGCATTGCCCACCTCTTCGGTGTCACGCACCAGCGGGTGTCGAACCTGCTGCGCCGCGTGGCCCAGGGCAACGCGGCGGCCGCGGCCGCCAACGGCGACAGCGCCTAAGCGCTCCAGCGCCGCAACACGGCGTCCGCCTCGGTCATCACCGAGGCGATGATGTCGGCAACCGTCGGCAATGAATCGATCACACCCACGACCTGACCCGTCGGCAGCACGCCCACCTCGGTGTGCCCGTCGACCAGCGCGGCCTTGGTCATGACGGGTGCATTGGCCGCCATGACCACCTGGGACCAGGTGAGCTCGTTGCCCTCCTTCATGGCGCGTCCTTCGCGCAGCAGCGAGCCGATGGACGCGCCCGTCTCCTGACGGAAGGCGTAGGCGCTGCGCAGCGCCCGCGGCAGCGAGCGCAGCCAGGACTGGGACTCCAGGTGGTCGACCAGGTCGGTGCGCACGACCCGTTGGGGCGCGCCGTCGACCTTGGTCGTCACCACGGTGCCCGTCACCGGCGTGCCGAGATAGAGCGTCTTGACAGCGTCGGGCACCCGGCTCTCGGCCGAGAGCAGGAAACGGGTCCCCATGGCCACGCCGGCGGCGCCGTAGGACAGGGCGGCCACCAGGCCCCGGCCGTTGTAGAAGCCGCCGGCCCCGAGCACGAGCACCCGGTCGCCCACGGCGTCGACCACCTGGGGCAGGAGCAATGTGGTCGGGACGGTCCCGGTGTGCCCGCCTCCCTCGCCGCCCTGGGCGATGACCGCGTCCACCCCCCACTCGGCCACCTTCTCGGCGTGACGGCGGGCGCCGACCGTCGGGATGACGAACAGCCCCGCCTCCTTGCAGCGGGTGACGAGAGCCGCGTTGGGCGCCTGGGCGAAGCTGGCCACCCGGGCGCCGGTCTCGATCATCAGCTCTATGCGCTCGTGGACGTCGGCCACGTCGGTGCGCAGGTTGACGCCGAACGGGGCGCTGGTGCGTTGGCGGACCTCGGCGATGGCGGCGGCCAGCTCGTCGAGGTTCATGGTGGCCGAGGCCAGGATCCCCAGTCCACCGGCCTCCGAGGTGGCGGCCACCAGGCGGGGGCCGGCGACCCAGCCCATACCGGTCTGCACCAGCGGGTAGCGCACGCCGATGCGCTCGCACAGCTCGGTGTGGAGCGCCGGGTGCAACGGCGTGGCGCCCGTGGCGGCGGTGTCCGTGGCGGCGGTGTCCGTGCCGGTGGTGTCCGTGCCGGTGGTGTCGTCGGGAGTCAGCTCCGGACCTCGCGGTCGCGCAGCGAGCCCGGATCGAGCACGACACGGATGAGCTCGAGCTCCTCGGGTGTGGGCAGGCGGGTCTCGCCGACGTCGTCGGGGATGGAGAGCGCGAACCCGGTGGCGGCCACGATCTCGTCGACGGTGACGCCGGGGTGGTGCGAGCGCAGGCGCATGGTGCGCTCGGGTGTCTCGAAGTCGAACACGCCGAGGTTGGAGACGACGCGCGGGATCTGGTGGAAGCGCGTGGCGCCGGCGCCGGCCGCGGCGGCCCGGGCGTAGCCCACGCCACTGACCACATCGACCTGCTCGACGAAGGTGCGCACGGTGTGGTCGGGCACCCAGTAGCTGGTGGGGTGGTTGACCGAGTTGCCCGGCGCGCCGCGCACGCCCACGAGTTGCACCTTGGGCTTGGCGTGCGGACCGATGGCCGAAATGTTCTGGTTGCCGGTGCGGTCGATCTGGCTCGCCATCATCATCATGTTGCGCCGGCCCGACCACACCACGTCGAAGACGGTGCGGTAGGGCATGGCGGCCTCACGCACCAGCTCGGCCGGGCGAGCGGCAATGGGCGGCGCACCGACCATCAGTGCCGCCTCACCGTCGGTCAGCACGATGTCGGGGGAGAAGGTGCGCTTGGCCAGGCGGGCGCCCAGGGCGGGAATGGTGCCGAAGGGGCTGACCATGACCTCGCCCGCCTCGCGCCAGACGTCGGCACAGGCGATGACACAGGACTCGGCCCGGGTGACGCCGGGATCGGACATGGTGCCGCTCATTGCGGGCGCTCCGCCACGTTGGCCTTGTACTCGGCGTCGTCGACGAAGACGTAGCGCTTGGCGAAGGCCTCCCACTCGGCGGGGTCGGTGGCCGACGCCGCGTATTCCTTCTGGAACTTCTCGTCGCGTCCGTAATCCGGCGGGTTGGCGGTGAAGTGCGCGCCCCCGGGGGCTTCGGCCACGCCGTCGACCAGCATGCGGTGGATGGGCACGCTGGAGAGCGGGTGCGCCTCGTCGGCCAGGGCGCCGTTGTCGACGATGGCCTCGGTCGTCATGAAGCGGCGTTCGGCGGCACCGAGGAAGAGCGGGTCGAAGAAGGCGTCGGGGCTCAGCACCTGGCCGTTGCCGGCGGCGTCGGCCCGGTTGGTGTGGACGATGGCGGCGTCGAGGTGGAGGGCCGGCATGGCGACGAGCTCGACGTCGGCGTCGGCTGGGTCGGCCAGGTACGGGTGGCCGGGCCCGTACGGGGAGCGCACGAGCGCCAGGTCGGGGTTGATGGTGAGGACGTCGGAGCCCAGCCCGGCCCGGGTGGGCAGGAAGGGGACCCGCCACGAGGCGGCCTGCAGGCCGAGGAAGAACATGCCTTCGTCCACCTCCATCACCTCGACCCGGCCGTGCTGGCGCGCAGCGCGCCAGTGCGGATCGAGCGCGATGGAGTCCAAGGTGACGAAGCCGCACACGACCTTGCGTACCTTGCCGGTGGCGCAGAGCAAGCCCACGTCGGGGCCCCCGTAGGCCACCACGGTGAGGTCGGTCAGGTCCGAGCGGCAGATGGCGCGCACCACGGCCATGGGCTTGCGCCGCGAGCCCCAGCCACCGATCCCGATGGTCATGCCCGAACGGAGCTCGCCGACGATGTCGTCGATGCTGGTGCGCTTGTCGGCCATCAGGTCGAGGTGTCGGCGTCGCGCTTCTCGACGAAAGCGGCCCGCTGCTCGTCGGCCACACCGCGCACGTGCAACTCGTAGGTGAAGCCCTGCTCGAAGCGGTAGCTGCGCTTCACGTCGACGGGGTCGATGCCGTTGAGCGACTCCTTGGCCCGTCGGATGATGGTCGGGCTCTTGGTGGCGATCTCGGCGGCCAGTTCGAGTGCGGCCGCATGGAGGCGGTCCGGCGGCACCACGGCGGCCACCGAGCCGTAGGAGGCCAGTTCGGCGGCGGTGATCGGCTTCGCTGTGTAGACCATCTTGCGCATGGCGTGCTGGGGGACCAGGCGGGCCAGGTGGGTGGCGGCACCGAGGGCGCCGCGGTCGACCTCGGGCAGCCCGAAGGTGGCGTCCTCGGAGGCGATGACCATGTCGGCGTTGCCGGCCAGGCCGATGCCGCCACCGAGGCAGAAGCCCTGGACGGCCGCGATCACCGGCACCTCGCAGTCGTAGACGGCGGCGAAGGCGGCGGCGCAGCCCCGGTTCACCCCGACCAGCGCCTCGTCACCCTTGGCGTTGATCTCCTTGATGTCGACGCCTGCGCAGAAGCCGCGCCCGGTGGCCCGCAGGACGGCCACCCGGTTGGTGGGCACCCGGCCCACCGCGATGAGGGCGTCGGCCAGCTCGAACCAGCCCGCCACGTCGAGCGCGTTGACCGGCGGGTGGTCGATGACCACCTCTGCGATCCCTTCGTGCTCCTGCATCACGGTGATGGGCATGCGGGCGCCGGTTCTCCTCGGTTTCGGGCCCTGACGCTGCGTCAGAAAGCCGGGGTGTGAACTTAGGCCAGGGTGCTCCGCCGGGCCAACACCGACCGGTTTCGCTGGCGCGGGCCGTCCACGACGTGCTGGCGACAAGGGGGGGCGACAAGGGGGGCGGAGTGGGCCGAGCACTAGCGTCGGGGCGATGCCGGAAGCTCTCCCGGAAACAGCTCTCCCGGAAACGCCCGGTGCCGCAGCGCAACTGGTGGAGCGCTACCTCCGTGCCCTGGCCGCCCAGGAGTGGGACTCCGTAAGGGCCTGCCTGTCACCGTCCGTGGTGCGCCACGGACCCTTCGGCGACGATTTCGAGGGACTCGAGGACTACATGGGCTTCCTGCGTCGGACGATGCCGGCACTGCCCGGTTACGAGATGGACATCGACCGCGTGACCGAGCTGGCCGACGGCCGGGTCCTCGTGGAGCTGCGCGAGACGGTCGAAATCGACGGCGAGCCACTCGTGACCGACGAGTGTCTCCTCTTTGCCCTCGACGACCGGATCGGGCGCGTCTCCATCTACATCCGCCGCCCCCCGGTCCGCCCGCGGCCCGTGTCATAGGGTCTCCACTGTGACCCAGCCCGTCTACGACTTCAGCGAGCGTGTGGTCGTGGTGACGGGAGGCTCCCGTGGGGTCGGGGCCGGCATTGTGGCGGCGTTCGCCGCCGCCGGCGCGCACGTCGTGGCCTGCGGGCGCCACGAGGCCGAGGTCGAGGGCGCGGTGTTCGTGGCGGCGGACATCCGCAAGCCGCCGGAGGCCGAACGGGTCATCGCCAAGGCCGTCGAGCACTTCGGCCGGCTTGACATCCTCATCAACAATGCGGGCGGCTCGCCCCGCGCACTGGCGGCTGACGCATCGCCGCGCTTCGTCGAAGCGATCGTCAACCTCAACCTGCTGGCGCCCTTGTGGTGTGCGCAATCGGCCCACAAGGTCATGTCCGTGCAGGAGGACGGGGGGTCCATCGTCAACGTGTCGAGCATTTCGGGCATGCGTCCCTCGCCCGGTACCTCCGCCTACGGCGCGGCCAAGGCGGGCCTGATCAACCTGACCGCGACCTTGGCCGTGGAGTGGGCCCCCGCGGTGCGGGTGAACTGCGTCACGGCCGGGTTGCTCGATTCGGGCGCCGGCGACGACTTCTACGGCGGGCCCGAGGGCATGGAGCGGGCGGCCGCCACCGTGCCGGTGGGCCGGATGGGCACCCCGGCCGATGTGGCCGAGGCCTGCCTCTATCTCTCGAGCGATGCCGCCTCCTACGTCACCGGAGCCAATCTGGTGGTGCACGGGGGCGGGGAGCCTCCACCGTTCCTGGCGGCCGTCGCCGGGTCCTGAAGGGCCCCAGGTAATTGGGTGTCCTTTGCAATGGCACCCGATTAGGGCGAAACGGGGGCTCAGCTGCTAGACAGCGACGGTGAAATTGGCAGTCCCCACCGAGACCCGTCCGGGTGAGCGCCGCGTGGCCCTCGTCCCCGACGTGGCCAAGAAGCTGGTCGGCGCAGGCTGGGACGTCTGGGTGCAGGCCGGCGCCGGCACCGAGGCCGCGTTCAGCGACAGCGCCTACAGCGACGCCGGCGCCACGGTGGCCCCCGACGCGGCGACGACCGTGGCCGGTGCCGGGATCGTGGTGCGGGTCAACCCGCCGAGCGTCGAGGACGCCGAGGCGATGCCCGAGGGCGCCGCGTTGCTGAGCTTCTTCGGCGTGGCCCAGGCCGCCGACGCCGTGCGTGTGCTGGCAGCCAAGAAGGCCACCGTCTTCAGCTTCGACCTCCTGCCGCGTATCAGTCGCGCCCAGGGCATGGACGCCCTGAGCTCACAGGCGACGGTGTCGGGTTACCGGGCTGGGCTGAGCGCCGCTGAGCACCTGGCCAAGTTCTTCCCCATGTTCATGACGGCGGCGGGAACGGTGCCGCCGGCCAAGGTGTTCGTCATGGGCGTCGGTGTCGCCGGACTGCAGTCGATCGCCACGGCGCGCCGGCTCGGCGCCGTCGTCAAGGCCTTCGACGTGCGGGCGGCCGCCAAGGAAGAGGCCGAGAGCCTGGGCGCCACCTTCTTCGATTCGGGTGTCTCGGCCGAAGGAGCCGGCGGCTACGCCCGCGAGCTCACCCCCGATGAACTGGAGCGCCAGCGGGCTGCGCTGGCCGAGGAGGTCGGGCGCTCCGACGTCGTCATCACCACCGCGGCGGTGCCGGGACGCAAGGCGCCGGTCCTGCTGACCACCCAGATGGTCGAGGGCATGAGCGAGGGTGCCGTCGTGGTGGACATGGCGGCCGACCAAGGCGGCAACTGCGAGCTGACGGTGGCGGGTGAGGTCGTGGACCACAACGGCGTCCACGTGGTCGGCATGGCCAACCCCCCGTCGGGCATGCCGACGCACGCCAGCTTCCTCTTCGCCCGCAACGTGGCCAACGTGCTCGGCCTGATGGGCCCCGCCGGGACGCTGGAGCCCGACTGGGACGACGAGATCGTGACGGGTATGTGCGTGCTGCGCGACGGGGCGGCCGTGGCGCCGGCCGCGGTCGAGTTGTTGGGCGGGGCCACTGGCGGGGCAACTGGCGGGGCACAGGGGGCGCAGTCGTGATCCATCTGCTGTTGGAGACGACACCGACCGGGTCGAGCACCGGGATCATTGAGTACCTGACCGTCTTCGTCCTGGCGGCCTTCGTCGGGATTGAGGTGGTGTCGAAGGTCCCGAGCATTCTGCACACCCCGCTGATGTCGGGGTCGAACGCCATCCACGGCATTGTGCTGGTGGGCGCGCTCACCATCATGGGTGAAGCGCACGGTGCGGCCGAGGTCACGCTCGGGTTCCTCGCCGTCTTCCTGGCCACGTTGAACGTGGTGGGCGGGTTCGTGGTGACCGACCGCATGCTCGAGATGTTCAAGGGCAAGCCGAGCGACAAGGGAAAGGCGAAGGCCACTGCCACGGCCACGGCCACTGCCTCGGCACAAACGGCCAAGGCCCAGGACACGACGGCACCGGGTGCCGCGGCGTCTGCGGCGCCGACGACGCCTCCTTCTGAGCCCGGCGGAGGCGCCGCCTGATGCTGGCTGTGTCCTTCACCCTGACCACCGCGCGCGACCTGGCCTACCTGGTCGCCATCGCCGGCTTCATCTTCGCTCTCAAGGGCCTGAGCTCACCGCGCCACGCGCGCCTGGGCAACCTGGTCGGCGCTGCCGCGGCGACGCTGGCCATCGCCATGACGTTCACCCTGCCGAGCTTGCGGCACTCGGGCTGGAACCTCGTGCTGGCGCTCATCGCCATGGCGCTCGGTGCGGCCATCGCCGTGCCGGTGGCCCGCTTCGTGAAGATGACGGCGATGCCGCAGTTGGTGGCCATCTTCAACGGTGTGGGCGGCGGTGCGGCCGCACTGATCTCCATCGTCGAGCTGCTCCACCTGCACTCGCTCGGGCTGCAGCCGGCCGTCTACGTCACCGCCGAAGTGCTGCTGGGCGTGCTCATCGGGTCGGTGTCGTTCTCCGGGAGTGCCATCGCGTTCATCAAGTTGCAAGAGCTGATCACCGGGCGGCCGATCACGTACCCGGGCCAGCAGGTCATAAACGCGCTGGTGGGTGTCGCCATCGGCGTCATGGTCATTCTGGCCCTCGTCACCGGCAGCATCATGTACGTCTGGATCATCCTGGCGCTGGCCCTGGTGCTCGGTGTGATCCTCGTGCTGCCGATCGGCGGCGCCGACGTGCCGGTGCTGATTTCGCTCTTGAACTCGTTCACCGGCCTCGCCGTGGCCGCCTCGGGCTTCGTGCTCGACTCCAACCTGCTGATCGTGGCCGGCACCCTGGTCGGTGCTTCGGGCATCATCCTCACGCGGTTGATGAGCAGCGCCATGGGCCGCTCTTTGCCCAACATCCTGTTCAGCGCGTTCGGGTCGGTGATCACCGCCACCGGCGGTGAGGAGGGTGACGCCGCCCGCCCGGTCCGGGCCGGCACGCCCGAGGACGTGGGTGTGCTGCTGGCCTACGCCCGCAAGGTCGTGATCATCCCGGGCTATGGCCTGGCGGTCGCCCAGGCGCAGCACACGGTGCGCGAGTTGGCCGACGCGCTGAAGGAGCGTGGTGTCGACACGTTCTTCGCCATCCACCCCGTGGCCGGGCGCATGCCGGGACACATGAACGTGCTCCTGGCGGAGGCGAACGTGCCCTACGACGAGCTCAAGGAGATGGACGAGGCCAACCTCGAGATGTCCACGGCCGACGTGGCGCTCGTGGTGGGCGCCAACGACACCGTGAACCCGGCGGCCAAGACGACACCGGGCAGCCCCATCTTCGGTATGCCGATCATTCACGCCGACGAGGCCGAGAACATCATCTTCCTCAAGCGCTCCATGCGGCCGGGCTTCGCCGGCATCGACAACGAGTTGCTCTACGACCCCAAGACCACCATGCTCTTCGGGGACGCCAAGGACACCCTGCAGAAGCTGGTGAGCGCAGTCAACGACGCCTGACCCTCCGGCGGGGCCCCACCTGTGGAGCTGACGTGACACAGCAGTTCAACGGCACTCCGGTTGCACCGCAGGGATGAGGGGCCGGTTCCCATTTCCGCCTCGTGGCTGATTCGGTGGGACCAGCCGGGTCCGTAGTCTTGTTGTATGGCGGCTTCCACTGATGTCACCGAGCGGGCCCTGACTTGGGCTCGCATCGATCTTTCCCCTGCGCACCGGCCGCCGGCGTGGTGGCGGGTGATCGTGGCCACCGTTCTGTCCGTGGCCGGTTCCCTGGCTGCCGATGCCCTGCTGGTGTTCATCGGGACGAGGCTGTTCCCCGCGACCAAGGGCTATGTCCACTTCGAGTTCCACGACTACGCCAAGCTCACCATCGTCGGTGTGCTGATCGCCTGCGCGGCCTGGCCGGTCGTGACCCGAATCAGCTCGGCGCCACGCTGGGTGTTCTTCCGGCTCGCCATCGCGGTCACGATCGTCCTCCTGCTGCCGGACTTCTACATTTGGCATCAGGGACAGCCGGTGCACGCGGTTGCGGTGCTCATGGTGATGCACCTGGCGATCGCGCTGGTCACCTACAACCTGTTGGTCCACCTCGCTCCCGTGCGGCCCGCGCTCGTCCCGAGCGTCCCGAGTGTGGAGTCGGACACCCGCCGCTCGTAGGGCGACGGCGCCGCCTCGCCCGCCGCGTTGCGACCGGGTCAGCTCGGTGCAACCGCGTCAGCGCGGTGCGATGGTGTCCACGGCCGCCAGCACCTCGTCGCCGGGACGCCAGGTGCCCGCCGCCACATTGGCCGTGATCTGCTCCGGCCGGGTCGCGCCGGCGATGACCGAGGCGACGGAGGGCCGCGTGAGCAGCCAGCCGAAGGCCAGGTCGAGCACGCTGTGGTCCTCCCGTTCGGCCAGTTCGTCGAGGTCGGCCACGGCGGCCAGGCGCTCATCGGAGAGCTGGCTCTTGGCGCCATCGCCCATGGCGGCCAGGCGGGTGCCCTCGGGTGGTGGCTGGCCGGCCCGGTACTTGCCGCTCAGGAGCCCGCTGGCCAACGGGAAGAAGGGCAGGAACGCCACGCCCGCGCCGTCACACCACTCCAGGACGCCGTCCTCGGGCTCGCGGTAGAGGATGTTGTAGTGGTTCTGCACGCTGACGAATCCGGGGCTGCCCTCCGGTGTCGCCGCTGCGGCCTCGTTGAGCATGTCCACGGTGAAGTTGGAGCAGCCGAACTCGCGGACCTTGCCCTCGTCCACCAGCTCGACCAGCGTGCCGATCGTCTCGGCGATCGGGGTCTTCTGATCGGGCAGGTGCAGCTGGTAGAGGTCGATGCGATCGGTGCCGAGCCGGGTGAGGCTGTCCTCGACGGCGGTCCGGATGTAGGAGGCCGAGGCCCCGCCCTCGTGTCCCTCGTAGGGAGCGCCGAACTTGGTGGCCAGCACGATCTCGTCCCGACGGGAGCCCAGCGCCTCGCCGAGGTAGGTCTCGCTCTTGGCCCCGCCGTAGATGTCGGCGGTGTCGAAGAAGTTGATGCCGGCGTCCAGCGCGGCGTGCACCACGGCCGCCGTCTCTTCGCGGCCGATGCGCATGCCGAAGTTGTTGCAGCCGAGCCCGACCACGCTGACCTCGAACGAGCCGATCGTGCGTGTCTCCATCGGCAGACTCCCTCCCCACGGCCGGTCTCCTGCGGGCGGGACCGGGTCGGCAGTACTGTACCGGCGACTTCAAGCCGGGGAACCGAGCGCAGACGAGGAGGCCGCAATGGCAGCAGGGGCAGTTGATGTGATGATCGCCGCGACACCCGACGAGGTGTGGGCGAAGGTCGGCGACTTCGCCGGCGTGGCCGTGTTGTTCCCGGCCATCGAGTCCTTCCGGTTGGAAGGTGACGACCGCATCATCGGCATGTTCGGCATGGAGATCCGCGAGCGGCTGCTGGCCCGGGACGAGGAGAGCCGGGTCCTCACCTACTCGGTCGTCGGCGGCGTCCCCATCGACAGTCACACCGCCACCGTTTCCGTCGAGCCCGACGGGGCCGGGTCCAAGGTGATCTGGGCCTATGACGTGTCCCCCGACGAGATGGCGCCGATTTTCGGTGACACCTACAAGGGCGCGTTGGCCGCGCTGGAGAACTCCTTCGCGTAACGGATCCACCAGGAATGGGTGGGCGCCGCGGCGTTGCGCCTAACTTGAGCGGGTGACCCAAGGCGCGGCGGACGCACCGGACGGCACGACACACCAGGTGCAGGTTGGGACGCCTGGGACCCCAGAGGCACCGAAGGGTCCGGTGCCGCGCCCCCTGACGGAGGACGTGCCGCGCATTTACCCGCGGCGCCTGCCCGATCCCACCTATCGCGAGCTCCTGCGCCGCAGCCGGACCATCGCCAAGGTGGTGGCGATCCACTTCACCCCGACGGCCTTCCGTCAGCTCCGCTCCATCCGCCAGGGCCCGCTCCCGGCGGCCCAGCTGGCCCGGCCGCTGCGCAAGAGCTTCCAGGACCTCGGCGGAACCTTCATGAAGTTCGGCCAGATCATCGCCTCGTCGCCGGGCATGTTCGGCGACGACGTGGCCGACGAGTTCCGCGCCTGCCTCGACACCGGCCCGCCGGTCCCGTTCGCCGATGTGCGGCAACGGGTGGAAGAGGATCTCGGCCTGTCCCTGCGCGACGCGTTCGCCGAGTTCGAGCCCGATCCCATCGGCACCGCTTCCATCGCCGTGGTGCACCGGGCCCGCCTGCTGGACGGCCGGACGGTGGCGGTCAAGGTGTTGCGTCCGGGCATTGAGCACACCGTGGCGACCGACCTCGACCTCATGCAGCCGTTGCTCGAAATCCTGGTGCGCCAGACCGGCGACCAGATGGCCGGCTCCACCTTGCAGCTGCTCGACGGCTTCCGGGTGCAGATCGGCGAGGAGATGGACCTGCGCAACGAGGCGCGCTCACTCCTGCATTTCCGCCGATTGCAGAGCGAGTTCGACCTGAAGTTGATGGCCGTACCCGAGCCTTACGTCGAGCTGTCGGGCCGCAACGTGTTGACGATGGAATTCTTCGACGGCGTGCCCATCGACGACATGGCCCGGGTGGCCGACCTCGGTTTCGATCCCACCCCGCTGGTCCAGGAGGTCATGCGGGCCTTCTTCCTGACCACGGTGCGCTGGGGCGCCTTCCACGGCGACGTGCACGCCGGCAACATGATGCTGCTGCGGGACGGGCGCATCGGCGTCATCGACTGGGGGATTGTGGGCCGGCTCGACCCTTCGACCCACCGTTTCTTCATTTCACTGCTCTCCGCCGCCATGGGCGACGAGTCGGCCTGGCCGGTGGTGACCAAGCACATCACCGACGTCTACGGCCCGGCCATCGGGGTAGCGGTCGGCCTGTCCGACGAGGACCTCACCGCATTCATCCGCTCCATCATTGAGCCGGCCCTGACGCGGCCCTTCGGGGAGGTCAGCCTGGCCGGCATGATGCAGACGATTCAGCTGCAGATGGCCAAGGCGCAGGGGGTGGAGGCGCACCAGCGCAGCGTGCGGGCGATCCTGCGCCGCCTGCGCACCCAGCGCAAGGTACGGCGCATGGCCGACGAGTCCGGGGGCCTCATGTCCGAGTTCGACCGGGGCACGTTCTTGCTGGCCAAGCAGCTCATGTATTTCGAGCGCTACGGCCGCATGTTCGTCTCGGAGGTGCCGATCCTCAACGACCGGGCCTTCATTGCACAGCTGCTGGCCGGCGTCGACATGTCCAGCCTGGACTGACGGCGCGGACCTGGCACGAAACTGGAATCTGTTCTAGTTTCACCCCGGGCCTGCTGGAGGCCCGTTGACTGGGGAGGTGCCATGGCAGACGAAGCGGTGATCTACCGCTCCGACCACGTCCTGGAGTACCCCTACGTGCGTTCCGTCGGACCGGTCGTGGGGGCCTTTCTCACCGGGCTACGCGACGGCAAGGTGGTCGGCATCCGGGGTACCGGCGGACGCGTCATTGTGCCGCCGACGGAGTACGACCCCGACACGGGGGAGGAGACCGAGGGCATCGTCGAGGTCGGGCCCGAGGGCACGGTCACCACGTGGTCCTGGGTGGCCCACCCGCGGCCCAAGCACCCCTTGCAGGAGCCCTTCGCCTGGGTGCTGGTGCAGTTCGACGGCGCCGACACAGCGTTCCTCCACGTGCTGCCGGCGGCGAGTCCCGACGAGGTCTCGACGGGCATGCGCGTGCGCCCGGAGTTCGCGCCTGAGGACGAGCGGGTCGGGCACGTCAACGACATCCGCCACTTCGTGGCGGCCGGAGGTGCGGCGTGAGCGAGCGCGAGCCGGTGACCATGATGGCGGCGACCACCCGCCTCGACTTCGAGTTCACGGCGGGCATCGCCATGAGCAAGAACCTGCACGGGTACGAACAGGGCAAGTTCATCGGGCAGCGCTGTCCCAAGTGCAAGAAGGTCTACGTGCCGTCGCGCGGCTCGTGCCCCACCGACGGCCTGCCCACCGACGAGATCGTCGAGCTGCCCAACACCGGCACCGTGACCACCTACTGCGTGGTCAACGTGCCCTTCGCCGGGCAGTCGATCGAGATCCCCTACATCTGCGGCCAGATTTTGCTGGACGGGGCCAACCTGTCGTTCATGGGCCTCATTCAGGAGATCCCGATCGGCGAGATCCGCATGGGCATGCGGGTCGAGGCCGTCTGGGTCCCGCCCGAGGAGTGGGGGCCGACCCTGGCCTCGGTCAAGTACTTCCGTCCTCTCGACGAGCCCGACGCCGACTACGAGACCTACAAGGAGTACCTGTGAGCGAGTTCCCCGGGCTTGTCTCGGGCCGCCGGCCGGTTGGCGTGGTGTCCTTCGCCCAGTACGACAACGTGCGACGCGAGGACGCGCGCAACGAGGTCGAGATGCTCATGCCGGTGGTGGCCGAGGTGTTCGGCAACATCGGCATCACCAAGGACGACGTCGGTTTCATCTGTTCGGGCTCGACCGACTATCTGATCGGCGGGCCGTTCTCCTTCGTGGCGGCGCTCGACGCCGTCGGGGTGTGGCCGCCGCGGGCGGAGTCACACGTCGAGATGGACGGCGCCTGGGCCCTTTACGAGGCCTGGGTGCTGTTGCAGGAGGGCGAGATCGACGCCGCCCTCGTCTACGCCTTCGGACGTTCGTCCATGGGTGACCTCTCCGAGGTGCTGTCGGTGCAGCTCGACCCGTACTACCTGGCGCCGTTGTGGCCCGACCCGACGTCGCTGGCCGCGCTGCAGGCGCAGGCCATGATCGACAAGGGCCTGGCGAGCGAGGCCGACTTCGCGGCCGTGGCCAGCCGGTCCCGCCGCTCGGCGCTGGCCAACCCCAAGGCCCAGGTGGCCTACGACCGTTCGCCCGAGGAGCTGCTGGGCGAGGACTACGAGGTGGCGCCGCTACGCCGCCACGCGCTGCCGCCGCTCACCGACGGCTGCGCCGCCATCGTCCTGGCTGCGGGGGACCGGGCCTACGAGCTGTGCGAGCGGCCGGCCTTCATCACGGGCATCGACCACAGGATCGAGACCCACTCGGTGGGAGCCCGCGACCTGAGCGTTTCCCCCTCGACCAAGCTGGCCGGCGAGAAGGCCGGCGTCGGAGCCAAGAAGGTCGACGTGGCCGAGCTGCATGCCCCCTTCGCCCACCAGGAGCTCATCCTGGCCGAGGCGCTGGGCCTGGGGGAGGGTGTCGACATCAACCCCTCGGGTGGCGCACTGGCGGCCAACCCCATGATGTCGGCGGGGCTCATCCGCATCGGTGAGTCGGCCCGGCGCATCTGGTCGGGTGAGGTCGACCGCGCCGTGGCCCACGCCACCTCGGGGCCCTGCCTGCAACAGAACCTGGTCTGCGTCCTGGAGGGTGTGTGATGGCCGAGCGTTGCGCAGTCATCGGAGTGGGCCAGACGGTGGCCAAGTCGAAGCGGGACGACGTCTCGATCGCCGGCCTGGTGCGCGAGGCCGCCGTGGCGGCCCTCGAGGACGCCGGGCTGACGTTCGCCGACATTGACGCGGTGGTCGTCGGCAAGGCCCCCGACATGTTCGAGGGCGTCATGATGCCCGAGTTGTATCTGGCGCCGGCCCTCGGCGCCGTGGGCAAGCCGATGTTCCGTGTCCACACGGCCGGGTCGGTCGGCGGGTCGACGGCCATTGTGGCGTCGCACCTGGTGGCCTCGGGCATTCACGAGCGCGTGCTCACCGTGGCCTTCGAGAAGCAGAGCGACTCGGACGCCATGTGGGCCCTGTCCGTGCCGCAGCCTTTCTCGGCACCACTGCTGGCCGGCGCCGGTGGCTACTTCGCCCCCATCATCCGGGCCTACATGTACCGCTCCGGGGCGCCCAACGACATCGGCATGATGGTGGCGGTCAAGGACCGCCTGCACGCGCTGAAGAACCCCTACGCGCACCTCCACCTGCCCGACATCGACATGAAGATGGTCGAAGACTCCATCATGCTGTGGGACCCGTTGCACTACCTGGAGTCGTGCCCGTCCTCGGACGGCGCGGCCGCCATGGTCATCGGTTCGGAGAAGGCCGCCGGTGCGGCGACGGCGGCGACCGGGCGGCCACCCGCCTGGATTCACGGCATGGCCATGCGCTCGGAGCCCACCATGTTCGCCGGCCGCGACCAGGTCAATCCCCAGGCGGGTCGGGACTGCGCCGCCGACCTCTACCGTCAGGCCGGCATCACCAACCCGCGGGCCGACTTCGACATGGCCGAGGTCTACGTGCCCTTCAGCTGGTACGAGCCCATGTGGCTGGAGAACCTCGGCTTCTGCCCCGAGGGGGACGGCTGGAAGCTCACCCAGGCCGGGGCCACGTCCATGATCGAGGGCGGGGACATCCCGTGGAACTGCTCGGGGGGCGTGCTGTCGTCCAACCCGATCGGCGCGTCGGGGATGCTCCGCTTCCTGGAGACCGCCCTCCAGGTGCGCGGCATGGCGGGCGAGCACCAGGTGCCCGACGCCCGCCGGGCCCTCGGCCAGGCCTACGGTGGTGGCTCCCAGTTCTTCGCCATGTGGGTCGTCAGCGCCGACAAGCCCTGAGGCGAGGGGCTCTCTGCCGATATGCTCGGCGGAGCCAACCAGCCCTGACCAGGAGGTCTCCGTGAAGGTCGTCGTGGACTTCGACGAGTGTGCCAGCAACGCCGTCTGCATGGGAATCCTGCCCGAGGTCTTCGAGGTGCGGGACGACGGTTACCTGTACGTGCTCAACGAGAACCCGCCCGAGGAATTCCGCGAGCGCCTGCGTGAGGCGGTCAACGGCTGCCCCACGGGCGCCATCTCCATAGAGGAAGACTGACGCCCGGTCGTTCACCTGCATCCCGCCGGCGCTCGGGGTGCGCATGACCACCCCGCCCCGGGCTCGCTTCGCACCTTCGCCCACCGGGTACTTCCACGTCGGCAGCGCGCGGGCCGCGCTGTTCAACTGGCTGTTCGTGCGTCAACACGGCGGCACGTTCGTCCTGCGCATTGAGGACACCGACGAGGCGCGCAACCGGCCCGAGTGGACCGACGGGATCATCACCGCCCTTGACTGGCTGGGCATGGCCCCCGACGAGGGACCGTACTTCCAGACGGCGCAGGCGGACGTGCACGCCACGGCCATCGAGGCGCTGTGGGCCACCGGCGCGCTCTACGCCTGCGCCTGCACCCGGGAGGAGATTGACGCGCGGACCAAGCTCCGGGCCGAAGCCGGGGACCCCACGCCGGGCTACGACGGGTTCTGTCGCGATCTGGGGTTGCCCCGCGGTGAGGGGCGGGCGCTGCGCTTCCGCACCCCCGACGAGGGCGTGGTGGAGGTGCACGACCTGGTGCGGGGCGACGTGGAGTTCCCACTGCGGGCGCTCGAAGACTTCATCTGCGTGAAGGGCAACGGCAAGCCGATCTTCGTGCTGGCCAATGTGGTGGACGACCGGACCATGACCATCTCGCATGTCATCCGGGGTGAGGACCTGCTGCCGACCACGCCGCGGCAGATCATGTTGTGGGGCGCGCTCAACCACGCCGAGGGCGTCGATCTGGCCCTGCCCGCCTACGCCCACCTGCCGTTGCTGGTCAACGAGCGCGGCAAGAAGCTCTCCAAGCGGCGCGATCCCGTGGCGGTGGAGATGTACCGCGAGCAGGGCTACCTGCCGGCGGCCTTCCGCAACTACCTGGCGCTGCTCGGTTGGAGCCCCGGCGACGAGGAGATCGTGCCCCTCGAGGTGATCCTGGAGCGGTTCCGTCTGGAGAACGTGCAGCGGTCGCCGGCCTTCTTCGACATTCAGAAGCTCTCGCACATGAACGGCGTGTACATCCGTGCGCTCCCGGTCGACGAGTTCGTAGCGGCGGCGCGCCCGTGGGTCGACCCCGTGCCGGGGGAGTGGGCCCCGGGCGGCTGGACCGACCCCGACACCGGCGCGCCGGCCGTGTCGCCTCCGGCCTGGGCGCCCGAGCGCTTCGACGCCGGCGTCTTCGCCGCCCTGGCCGCGACGGTCCAGGAGCGGGTGACCGTGCTGGGTGAGGTGCCCGAGCTGGTCGACTTCCTCTTCCTGGAGGATGCACCCGACGATCCCGACAGCTGGCAGAAGGCCATCGCCGGCGACGAGGGCGCGCCGCAGATTCTGGCTGCGGCGCTGGCCGCCTATGAGGCGTGCCCGTGGGACAAAGACTCGCTCCATGAGCTGACGCTGGCCATCGCGGAGGCGGTGGGACGCAAGCTGGGCAAGGCGCAGGCTCCCATCAGGGTCGCGGTGATGGGGCGGACGCGGGGTCTCCCCCTGTTCGACTCGCTGGCGGTGCTGGGCCGCACCGAGACGTGCCGCCGCCTGGCGGCCGCGCTCGATCGCGCCGGCGCCACGCCTGCCCCCTGATGCTGTTCGCACCGCTCCGTTGGGCGCTGCGCATTGCGATCCTCGTCGTGACGGTGATCGTCCTCTACTTCGCCGTCACCTTCGTCCAGGTCTGGTTGACGTCGCGCCAGTACGACCCGCACCCGGCGGGTGCCATTGTGGTGATGGGGGCGGCCCAGTACGACTGCGTGCCTTCCCCGGACCTGCGGGCGCGTCTCAACCAGGCGGCGCTCCTCTACCACGAGAGGTACGCCCCCCTCATTGTGGTGACGGGCAACAAGAAGCCGGGCGACAAGTGCACGGAGTCGCAATCGGGTGCGATGTATCTCGAAGAGGTCAAGGGCGTGCCGAGCTCGGCCATCCTGCAGGCGGGCGGGGACGACAGCTACGAGAACATCGCGGACGCGCAGCCGGCGCTGCTGGCCCACGGGGACCGGGTCATCCTGGTCACCACCGACCCCTTCCACGAGGACCGCTCCATGGCCATCGCCTCGGACCTCTCACTGACGCCGTCGCCCACGCCCACCCAGACCTCGCCCATTACCGGCTGGTCGACCCTGCCGTATTTCGTGAAGGAGACGGTCGGGGTGGGCCTCGGGCGGATCATCGGCTACAACCACCTGGAGTGGCTGCACGACGCCTGACCCGGTCAGCCCGACGTGGTTGGCGTGGTCGTGGTCGTGGTCGTGGTCGTGGTGGTCGGCGTCTTGAAGGAGATCCGGACCACGGTGCCCAGTCCCTGGGCGGTCCCGACGCCGATGACACAGGTGGCGTGTCCCGCCGTTCCGCAATAGCCGTCGCCGATGATGCCGGTCGTCAACCGGTAGTGGGAGCTGAATGTCCCCTTCGAGCTGACCCGGATGGCCTGGGCGTGGGTGATGTCGCAGTGCGGGGTGTCAGTGGCAGGGTCTACGCGGCCCCGGACGGCCGCCGTGCATTCGGTCACGAACCAGGTCTGCGGGTTGCCGCCGGAGGACTTCGGCAGACCGTGGCCACTCACGGTCACGGTCTGGCCGGGCTTGAGTCCCTGGTTGGGGACCACTTTCACGACCACCCCGGCCGTTCCGGCCTGGGCCGGAGCGGTCAGCCCCGCTGCACCCGCCACTCCCGCCACTCCCGCCACTCCCGCCACGACGGCGACCACTGCGGACCACCGGTGCATGCTGCGAACCTCCGAACCCATCGACTCCCGGGGAGCGGTGCCCGGGCGAGGCATCTTTCCACCGTGCCCCTCTCGATACAACGCGCCCCCTACCCTGCCAGCAGGGCGAATTTCCGCTCCCGGGGGCTCGGCTAATCTGACTGCCCATCCATTCGGGGGTGGTGTAATCGGCAACACGACTGGTTCTGGTCCAGTTATTGAGGGTTCGAGTCCTTCCCCCCGAGCACCGGCGTCCTCCATCTGTGTCGTGGAGATCACCGCTCGGCCCCATCGTCTAGAGGCCTAGGACACCACCCTCTCAAGGTGGCGACACGGGTTCGAATCCCGTTGGGGCTGCTTCATGCCGTTGACCCCGTTTGGGCGACAGCTGTTGTAAGAGTTGGGACGTGAGCTACCAGGAGGTAGTCATGCCCAAGCGATACCCACCAGAGTTCCGCAGGGCTGCATGTACCCGTCTCGTCGCCGGCGAGAAGGTCACGGCGCTCTCCAAAGAACTCGGCGTTTCAGAGGCCACACTCCACTTGTGGAAGCGCCAGGCGCTCATTGACGCCGGCCGTTCCGAGGGGGTCAAGAGCCTTGAGGCCGACGAGCTGGCCCAGGCCCTCAAAACCATTGCCGAGCTCGAGGCCGAGCTCGAGATCACCAGGGCTGCGGTCGCTCTTTTCAACGGCGAGGAGCCTGTCCCCCCAAAAGGCGGTGCCAGGTCGCCAAAGGCCTGAGCGACCTGGGTTTCAAGGAGAACATGGCGTGCCGAGTCGTCGGAGTCAGCCGCTCGTGTTACTACGAGTTCAAGTACCACGTGCCCTCTGACCGTCAGATCCGCCGGCTGTTGCTCAGTGGGCTGATCGCCGACATCCACAAGCGCTCGCGGGGCACCTATGGGATGTTGCGCATCCGAGCCGCCCTGCTGCGCGAGCAGAACATGGTGGTGAACAAGAAGTTGATTCTCTCCATCATGCGCGAGCTGGGCATCAAGGGCCTCCCTGGGCCAAAGCGACGCAAGAAGAACCTGGTCAACGAGGCCACCGAAGAGGACCTGGTCCAGCGCAATTTCACCGTGGACAGACCGAACGTGCTCTGGCTGACCGACATCACCGAGCACCCGACCCGCGAGGGCAAGGTCTACTGCTGCTGTGTCCTCGACGCCTTCAGTCGTCGGATCGTGGGCTGGGCCATCGACCGGCGCTGCGAGACCACCTTGGTCAACGACGCTGTGCTCATGGCGAGCGAGTCACGACCGATCGGTCCCGGTTCAATCATCCATTCCGATCATGGGTCCCAGTTCACCTCCTGGGCCTTCAGCGAGCTGGTCCGCACCAAGGGCCTGGTCGGATCGATGGGGACCGTCGGCGACTGTTACGACAACGCCACCATGGAGTCGTTCTGGGGAACCATGCAGATCGAGCTGCTCAATCGAAAGAAGTGGCGGACCAAGATCGAGCTGTCGATCGCCATCGCCGAATGGATCGAGCACTGGTACAACCCCGAACGTCTCCACAGCTGCCTCGACTACCTTCCCCCGGTCGAATTCGAGGCTCTACACTCGGTGAAAACCCAGGCCTGACTCTTACAAGCTCGGTCCGGAAAACGGGGTCAAGGTCATCTGTGATGTCGCGAGACATCGGAGAGTGATGTCGCGAGACATCGTAGAGCTGGCCCGTTGCGGCCTCAAGGGATTCGTTGGTAGTCGACCGACGGGTCCAAGGTCAGGTGGCGCAGCGGTGAGCCGTCGAGGCCGAGGATGCGGATGTCGAGGCCGTCGACCAACAAGATGACCCGCCAGCCCGCACAAGGGCAGCCGATCCCGATGTGGTGGAGCTTTCCCTTGTGGCGCAGCGTGACCGATCCGCCGGCGTCGACCTTGTCGTGACGGACGCGATAGCCCGTCGCCTCGATCCGCTTGCCGATGGGCCCCACCTTCTCCCGGGCGTTCCACGCCTCGAGCGGGGTGCGGCGTCCGAGACTGCGATGGGGCCGCTCGGCGTTGTAGTACTCGGCGAAGCGGTCGAGCTGGCCCTGGAGCAGCTTCTTGGTGGTGGCCGGCTCTTGTTTGGCCATGAACTTCTTGAGCGACTGGTGGAAGCGCTCGATCTTGCCGCAGGTCTGGGGGTGATAGGGCCGAGAGTGCCTGGTCGCGATGCCCAAGGAGAAGAGCTCCTCGCGCTGCGATGGAGCCACATCGACCTTGAGCGCGGAACGCTGTCGATCGAGCGGGGCATCGTGCGGGTAAGAGTCAACTTGGTCGAACAGGGTACGAAGACGCACCAGAGTCGACGGATCTCACTCGATTCCGGGACGGTCGCTTCATTACGAGTGCGTCATCAGCAGGTGGCAGAACGAGCCCAGGTGACAGGATCCGCGATCACCTCCGAGAGTTTCGTATTCAGCCACTCTGTCGATGGCTCGACTCCTTGGCATCCGGACTCGACGTCTCGAGCCTTCCGACGGATCTGCCAGCAGGCGGGCGTCACCGGCGTTCGCCTCCATGACCTACGGCACTACGTGGCGA
>Ga0302267_10001936_pt1 | contig 25785 bp, 14 predicted proteins | sample III_Bog_E1_3_FD_194555 | JGI IMG/M metagenome (GOLD analysis project Ga0302267, IMG submission 194555) | Peat permafrost microbial communities from Stordalen Mire near Abisko, Sweden - III_Bog_E1_3 | ecosystem: Environmental > Terrestrial > Soil > Wetlands > Peat | place: Sweden: Abisko...
AACTGTCGCCCCTTCTATGAGATGAGCTATGTGTTGCCCGCGGCCATGCTCGAGAGCAACGTGGAAAAGTGGCCTGTGCCAATGCTCAAGAACTTTCTCTATATGCTGCGCAAAGGAATGATGGGCTGGGTAAGCATCATGCAAGACACTACGGCATGGAATGCTGAGCAGCACGAGGCTGCGCGCCAGGCTATCGCGCTTTACAAAGAGCAACTGAGGCCATTAATCCGCGATGCGCGCCTTTATCACGTTTCCGATAGACCCGACGGCGTGCACTGGGATGGCATGGAGCATTGGGACGCAATGCGGCGCAAAGGCGTGGTCTATGCGTTTCGAGGCACAATCGCCACAGAGGCGGAACATCGATTTGTTCTGGATGGGCTTGATTCTGCGGCGTGCTACGCCTTGCATTTTGCTGTTGGCAGTGCGCCCGACCGGCAAGAATGGGGCCGTGCATTGATGCAGGCAGGCGTCAGCGTTCACTTGTCCAGCCCTTTGAGTTTGGAATTGATCTTTCTGCACAGTGCAGGTCCGGCCTGCCGCGCCGGTGCAGAAGACAGGATGCAGTGATCTTGAGCGGCGCGATCGTGTCAGAGATGGTTGAGCCTCGGTTGCAATGCTCGTTCTTTGGGCCTGTTCCGCGTGCGGTTACCTGTGGCGCGCTTCTCCTGACGGCCCGCATGGCAACAACTTCCGATATGCGAGAGAATAGACCGAATGCATACCGAAAAAAATCATCAGGATGCCGTTGGGTTCGACTTCGGCACCACGAATAGCTCCATCGCTTTCTTCAACGATGCAAATGAGGTTCAGCTGGCTTCGTTCCCCTCGCTTGCCGGCCAGGTTGAGTCGTTTCGCTCGGTTCTCTATCTGGAACAATCGCGGACTGCCAGCGGGCTCCGGAAGGTGCACGGATTGACTGGACCTGCAGCAATTGAAAGGTATCTGCAGGCCGAAGAAAAAGGCCGCCTCATTCAGTCGCTCAAGTCCCATTTGTCAAGCCGTTCGCTGACCGGGACTGAGATCTTTGGACGCCGCCACAAACTGGAAGACCTGATTGCGCGCATTCTCATCGATTTGCGCCACCATGCTAGCGCACAACTCACGCGGCCGGTGCGCTGCGCGATGGTGGGCCGCCCGGTTCGCTTTGTCGGCGCTGAGAAGACGGGAGACGATGAGTTCGCAGTCTCGCGCTTGCGGGAGGCGTTCCTTGCAGCGGGTTTCGAGCGTGTAGAGTTCGAGATGGAACCAGTAGCTGCAGCCTGCGCCTATGAGGCTTCGCTCGATCACGATGAGCTGATTCTGATCGGCGATTTTGGCGGCGGTACGAGCGATTTCTCTCTGCTCCAGGTAGGGCCCGGCGTACGCCGCCGTGGACGCACGCCTCAGGATCTGCTAGGCAATAGCGGCGTGGGCCTTGCCGGCGACAGCTTTGATGCGTACATCATTCGCAAACTCGTCTCGCCGGCTCTGGGATCGGACTCGGAGGCTCGCTCACTGAACAAGGTGCTGCCCGCCGTGCCGGCCTGGATCTACGCCAATCTTGAACGCTGGCATTATCTCTCGTTTCTGCGCACCAACAACGTACGTGAGATTCTGAAGAGCGCGCGCATCCGTGCCCTGGAGCCGGAAAAGATTGAGGCCTTGATTTCACTCATCGAAGAGGACCTCGGCTACCAGCTTCACCAGGCTGTGCAGAAGGTCAAGTTTGAGCTGTCATGGAGCCAAAACGCTGAGTTTATTTTTCACGATGGCAGCATGGAACTGCGTATCCCGGTAAAGCGAAGCGAATTTGAACAGTGGATCCAGCGGGATTTGGCGGCAATCGAGAGTTCGATTGATGGACTGCTGAAAGCTACAGGTGTGGATGCCCGCGCTGTTGACCGCGTGTTTCTTACTGGGGGGAGCTCGTTTGTGCCAGCAGTGCGCAACATCTTCGAGACGCGCTTCGGCCCTGACCGCATCAGGGCGGGGAATGAGTTTACCTCTGTTGCTTACGGCCTGGCTTTGCGCGCAGCAGAAGTATTGCGGTAGGCCTGTGCAGACGGCCTGCATGGTGCGCACCGCTTGTACGGGTTTCAGAGGTTTCTGCTTTGAGGCCTGGAACTCCGTGGGCAAAGTGCGCGCCAGTCCTGGAGTGTAGGCGCATCGTGTTACTGCCCAAAATAGGTGCGAGGGCATCTGGTCATCGTTTGCGTATTGAACACGTTTGCAAGAAAAGTACAGTTGCGGAGCTCGTTCGCTGCAGTAACCGAGGGTGCGAAGTAAGGGAAGACGTCCCATCACCCCCGTTTATCGGGCTGATGTGGCCACCGATCAAGAGTTAAGACGAAAAGATATTGAAGAATGACCGCCACGTAAGCTAGGGCGCAAGATGACTCATGGGGAATGAAAGGATTGTAATTTTGTGGGACTTGAAAAATCTTCAAATCAAGTGAAGATCATGCATCCCGATGATCATTCCTGATCATGCAAAGCGTGAAATCGTACGATGGGTAAGATTTTCGGAGCCATTCCATGGCGTGATTCCGGTAGGAGATAATACACGGAAGCGGCGTAAAATATTGAATTATAAGCGGTAAAACGACAAATCCGGTCCAATGCTTGAGTGGCAGGACGAAGAAACCACAATAGGGGCACGATGATTTTTCATGATATTTTCTGGCTTTATGACGGCGAGTCTGTGCATAATTGGGACTGTCTCAAGAGATAGGGATGCTTTGTGATCCAATTCGCGAAGCGTATATGACAATTAGTTCTTCACTTGTACTGAATGACAAGGGAATGCAGAGACCGCAGTCTCGTTCTGGATTACGACTACCGGAGCGAATGCAGGGACAAGCGGCAAACAGAAAACTTATGTCGGTCAGCAACACATCAGCCCCATTTGATCTGCTCCATGCGTGCAACAGCTGAAGATTTCATGGAGGAACGTCCTTTGAGTGCGTATGAGCTGTTTTCGCTCGGTACAGGGGCCACTACAGATGAACTTCCACACGACGCCAGTGGTTCAGGCGAAAAAGTGCGGGGAGATAGAGGCTCGCAACTTGAAGGCGTACCATCGCCACTTTGGTCAGATCGCATGAGTGAGTGGTCAGGATCTTCATTGAAGCGCGCGTTCGATTTCGTCTGCGTATTCTGTGCGATGCCAATTCTGGTTCCGTTTTTGCTGGTTGTGGCGCTCGCTGTGCGCTTGACTTCGCGTGGACCGGTCTTGTTTCTGCAACAGCGAGTAGGCTTGTTGGGCCGGCCATTCACGATTCTGAAATTTAGAACCATGGTTCATCATGATGGCAAGGGTTCGTCACTCGTTACGACTGCCAGCGATCAGCGCTTTACTCCGATCGGCCCGTTTCTGCGCAGTTGGAAACTCGATGAAGTGCCGCAATTGCTCAATGTGCTCGCTGGCCAGATGAGTCTGGTGGGTCCGCGCCCCAAGGTTCCTCAATATGAAAGCGGGTTGCTGCCTTGCAGGCCTGGAATCACCGGCGCCGCCACGATCGTGTTTGCCAGGGAAGAGCGGGCTCTTGATCGCATTCCCAAGCCGGACCTGAACGAGTTCTACAATACGGTCGTTTTGCCGGCAAAGCGTGAACTGGACGCTGACTATCTGGCCAGGGCGACATTTTTCTCCGACCTGATCATGATCGTCAACAGTGCCACCGGCAGATGGAACAGTCGAATGATGCAGCGCGTGCTGCGTGACAAGGCCATGGAAGTTCAGCACAGTCAGCGCAAGGCTCAGTCGGCAGGCGTGCGCGAAATGGCGCACCGGGTGCCACTGAACATCGGTGAGATGGACACGATTTCAGTCGAAAACGACTCAGTCGCCTGACGCCCGACGCAAACGGAGATTCGAAGACAACAGCTCTGCTCTACGGTTAGTGCTTTCAACTGTGGGATCAGGGCTGTTGAGCATTTTTCGATTTGATCCGGCCAGGGAAGCATGATGATCGAATAGTCTGGCGATCATCATGCTGATTAGTTCACGGTGTGGACCAATGGCGTCAGTGTCATCGGGGCCACATTCCAGGCGTCGATCTGGAGCAGGGGAGTTCCAGTGAACCGCTCGGGAAGCAGAGCCGTCAAATCCGCGGACTTGCCGGGTGGAATCTCGATCCAGTTGTCAGACCAGAAGACGGGGGCGACAAGGTCTCCTGATGGTGTGTGGACAGCTGCGTGAACCTGGAAGGCCAATTGAGCTGAGCTGTTTTCGATGTGAACGCGCAGTTGCTGGCCGTCGCTGGTGTCTTCGATCTCCGCGTTGGCATGAATCCGAGCAGCGGGCAGGCTAGCCAGTGCGGTCAGATCTTCGTGGCGCAAGGCAGGTGTGTGGGTGTAGTCGGTTTTTTCCCAGTCGAATGTGGTCGGAGTGCCCGCAACCCAGTAGAAGTTGTGGCTGAGCACCTTGCCAGCAGCGTTGCTGAGCGTGAGATCGATGAAGAAAATACGGTCAGCGCCTGCGTACAAGCGATCAGGAATGGTGAAGATGTGCTGGGAAGAGTCGGCCGCGCTTGCGAGGTCCACATCCGTGCTGAGCAGCGGCTTCCAGGACAGATTATGGACTTGGATGGTGGCGTGCAGGCCTTCAATCGCGGACTCGGTGCTGTTGACCACGACGATGGAGCGATCATCGTACGAATACTGAATGTGAATGGGCTCGCAGGCCTTGCGCGCGGCAAAGTAGCCGGCTCCGGCGTCGAGATAGTAGTCGTAGAGATGCCAGATCATGGATGGCCAGGCGTTGTTCATCATCCACTGGATGACACCGGTGGATGCGTACTTATTCTTGCCATAGGCCTCGAACATGGCGCGTTCGGAGTCGTACTCCATGGTCTGGGCCACGCGCTCGTACTGGGCGGCTGAGTTGGACTGGCCGTAGACGGCGGCCATGGCCTGGTCGAAGACGGCAAGTGCGGCGAATTTTCCGCCTCCGTTGTGCAGGCTCCAGCTGGCGGTGGGCGGCCATGCCTCGGGGTCGGGAAGAAACTTGCGCCGGCTGGCGAGCGAGGGAATGGCCGGGCCGGGGCTGGTCTCGGTGTTGAACCCGAAGCCGCCGCCAAAGCGCGAGGCCACGTACCAGTAGCTGGGCGCAACGTAGTCGTAGGGCCCGCTCATCTTGACGCCGGTTTCGCCGGTTACGGTGGTGGGCGCAGCAGTGGCTGACGAAAGCACCGGATTAGGCCAGTGCGTTTCGGCCTCAACTTGCAGGTAGGCTCGTTCCACGTCGGCGGTCGGAGCGTTATCGCTACCGTTCATCCACGCGAGCAGACTCGGATGTTGGCGCAAGCGGAGCATCTGCGCGCGCAATGAAGCTGTAGCGATCGAATGGTCTTCTTCGGTCCAGTTTTTCCAGTGCTCCCAGTGGTCGCAGCAGCACCAGCCGGCCAGCACCAGAATGCCCTGTTCGTCGGCCAGGTGGAAGAAGTCGTCGCTCTCAAGCTTGCCCTCGAGGCGGAGCGTGTTCAGGTGCATGTGGCGAACCATGCGGAACTGGTTGCGGAGGCGCTCGGGGTTGTTGCGCAGCAGCATGTCGGGCGACCAGCCGCCGCCGCGAATGAGGATCGGCTTTCCGTTCACGCGGAACAAGCGGCTGCCATTTGCGGTCAACTCCGAGGTCACTTCGCGGATGCCGAATTCGATCTCCTGGCTGTCGGAGAGGCGGCCATCGATGCGGAAGCCGAGGCTGAGGTGCTCCAGGTGCGGATCGCCCATGGTGTAGGGCCACCATAGCTTCGGATCGCGCAGGCGGAGCTGTGGATACTGTTCGGGGGTGAAGACGATGGTGCGGTCTTCGTGGGGCGCGAGCTGGATGTGCTGTTCAATGGCGACACCGGCCACGGTTCCAGTTGCAACACCGGTAATCGTCTTGGCGGCGGCGTTGTGCAACTCGGCGTAGACGGTCAGCTCCGCTGCGCTGTTGTCGTCTCCGGTCAGGTGCGTGGTGACCAGCGGAGAGCGCAGAGCGACGGCGCCGGTTTGCAGCAGTTCGACAGCGCCCCATAGGCCCATGTCCTTGTCCGGAGGGCAGGGATTCCAATCAACCCAGTTGATGCCGAGGTCTTTCTCCGAGGGAGCTGCCACCTTTACAGCCAGCACGTTTTCTTTGCCGGGCTTGAGGACGCCGGTGACGTCGAGGTCGTAGGTGCGGTACGCGCCGGCAATGGTTTCCGGTCCGGCCAGGCGATGCCCGTTGAGCCAAATCTCGGCGCGGTAGTTGATGCCGGCAAAATGCAGCCAGGAGCGCTCGGTTCCAGCGGTGGCGTCGGCAACGAACTGCCTCCGGTACCACCAGGCGCAGGCGTAAGGGCTGTCGGCCGGCATGGGCAGGTTGGCGAAGTTGTAGCCGATGGGATAGCTGACGCCTGGCAGCGAGCGCAGATTGAGTCCGAAGTAGGGATCAGGCAGTTTCCCGTTTGCCACCTGTGCCGCCAGCACCGTGGAGGGCACGGAGGTTGGGAGCCACCCGCTGGTGTCAAAGCCCGAGTTTGAGATGGCCTCACCTGTCTCGCTCAGCCTGCAGGAAGACTCAAGCCGCCAGTCATCGGCCAGGTGTTGAACCGGTCTGGAACCAAGAGCCATCTGCGGCAAGGCGAGTGCGAGGAGGGCTAGCCGGATTGAGGTCTTCATTGCATCGTCTCTGTTTCGAGCGTGTGGTCTTCGAGCTTGTTGTCTCGCTCAGCGAGCGGGCCCCGGTGTTTTGAGGACAGGCGTCATGGGTGTGCCCACCATATCGTGCTTCAGGCGCATCAGGCGGTTGACGACCTTGTAGCGATCACCAGGATATACCGACTTTACGTGCTCGGCCGGCATGCCGCTTTCCAAATAGGAGATGCGCGTAAACAGAAACACCGCGCTCTTGGGCGGAATCTGCAGCAGCCTTGCCTCTTCCGCGCTGGCCTTGCCCACTTCAATGATCTCGTCTGTAACCATGAGCTGAATGCCGTGGTGCTCGGCCAGTTCCTTATAGAGGGAGTTGGCTGGGTCGTAGGTCTCCATCAGCTCTGGGCACAGCTGCACTGGAAGGCAGCTGGACTCAATGCCCATCGGCACCGAGTCGCTGTAGCGCACGCGGCGCAGGCAGAAGACCTTTTCACCCTCGTGCAAGGCGAGGGCGTCTTTTACTTGCGAAGCGGGGTCCTGGATCTCGAAGGTGAGAACTGCCGAACTGGGCCGGGAGCCGCGCGCGGCAGTCTCCTCAGTGAAGGAGAGAACCTGGCGGAAGTCGCGCTCCAGCTTGATGGCAGAGATGAAGGTGCCTTTGCCCTGACGGCTGTAGATGACGCCCATCTCGCACAGAGCCCGGACCGCCTGCCGCACGGTCATCTGACTTACACCCATGCGGTCGGCGATGCGTTCGATAGAGGGCAGCGGCTCGCCGGGCTCCAGCTCTCCAGAGCGAATCTGTTCCAGCAGACGCTGCTGAATCTGGTGGTAAAGGGGAATGCCGCTCCTTCGATCCAGAGGGGAAGGCCGGGACTTCTGTGCTTTCTGCGCTTGCAGTTCCGAGCTAGCCATAGCAGCATCGACCTCGTAGAGAATCGTTCGTGTCTAAGTCTGGCCTGCGCCATTTACTCGCAGGCTTTGCAGGTGCCGGGATTGGTTAATGTAGCGGCAAACAGAGCCTGGCCGCTACAGAGTTATACCCGAGTCAGGCCGAGGCCCGGTGCAGAGGGAAGCAGCAATCTTCCTTTTTCCACGCGTACGCCGCGCCAGGGATCGTTGGCTACCAGCAGATTGCCGTCCAGATCGGCATGATCGACCAGGGGCGACAGATGCGCGGCCGCGGTGATGGTACAGGAACTGGAGACCATACAGCCAAGCATCACCTTCATGTTCACGGCGCGCGCCATCTCAATCCAGCGCAGACCTTCAAGGATGCCGCCCGATTTGTCGAGCTTCACATTGATGCCGTCGTAGGCGTCAACCAGTTTGGGAATCATGGCGGCGTCGGTGCAGGCCTCATCGGCATAGATGGGCAGATGGACCTTGCTGCGTACGTAGCGAGTCTCTTCGATCATGTGTGCGGGCATGGGCTGCTCCACATATTCAATGCCCTGCGTCTCGAGCCAGTTGATCTTGCGGATAGCCTCTTCGGGATCTGTCCATCCCTCGTTGGCATCTACGCGAATCGGCTTCTTGGTTACGCTGCGGACGGCTTCGATGGTGGCCTCGTCGGTCTTGAGGCCTACCTTCACCTTGAGCACGGGAAAGTCCGCGGCCTCAAGCGTCTTCTGGCGCGTGATCTCTGGAGTGTCGATGCCGATGGAGAAATCGGTGATGGGCGCATCCGCAGGATCGATGCCGAATATCTTGTACAGAGGCAAGCCCAGCTTTTTGCCGATCCAGTCGAAGATGGCAATATCGACAGCCGCCATGGCCGCATGTTGGTGCTCACCCAGTGCCTGGCGAATGGCGGCAAGCTGCTTGCGGTAAGCGAGCGGGTCGCCTGCTGCGATCAGCGGCGCGATGGCGTCGATGGCCTTGGCTGCGTCTGCTGGAAACTCTTTGTAGCGGACGATGGGTGCGCCTTCGCCGTAGCCGGTAATGCCGTCGCGCCTGTATTCGACCATCACCGTCTCGCGAAACGCGCTCGAAGACATGGTGGTGGTCCAGGTATGGCGCAGGTCCAGCCTTTGCAGATGGCAGCTGACGGCGGTCGCGCCAGAGGGGTTGGTTTCAGCATTCATGCGAAGCGCCTCCGTGGGCAGCAATGCGGCCGCTCCTGCCAGCTTCAAGTAGTCGCGTCGATTCATGGTTTCAACCTCCGGGCGGCAACAAAGAGATGGGTCCAGGGTTCGTCGTCGAGGCGGCTGATCTGCACGCCGGGCTGGCCATGCGTGGTGTCGTGAATGAACTCGCCCTGGCCAATGTACATGCCGGTGTGCGTGATCTTTTCAAGGCTCGATCCGAAGAAGAGCAGGTCGCCGGGCTTCAGATCCTTGCGCTCGACGTGGGTTACACCGCTCCATCCAGCCTGCACATCGGCATCGCGCGGCATCTCGATGCCGCGCTGGCGGACCAGCATCTGCGTGAAGCCCGAGCAGTCAAAGCCGAAGCTGGTCACGCCGCCCCACGTGTAGGTGATGCCGAGGAAGCGCCTGGCCAGCTGTAGCGAGTCGTCGATGGACATGGGTTCAAAGCTGGTGGTGACGTCGCCGCGCTGCACCCAGGCCAACTGTCCGTCGACCAACCGCACCTGCAGCCAGCGTTCGGTGTTGCCGGGCGCATCGGGCACACTCTCGATTAGCGCCTCCCAGGGCAGGCGAAGAACCGGTGCGTGCTTGGTTACGTCCGCTTCGCGATAGACGTTCACACTGAGAGCCGCAACGCGAACGGTGCGCCCCTCGGCCGGATAAGCGCCGGTTGAGAGTGAGCGAAGCTCAGCGGTGCGCACCCAACCGGTGTAGTCGTCGGCGGTGTGGATGCGGGTCCAAATGTCCTGGTGATCGAGCGAGACAACGCCGGCGCCGTAGATCACCTGTGAGGTAACGTCACTGTCCGCCGAAGGTTTGGCATACATGTCGATCACCGGCACGGCAACCACGAAGTCAGCGCGCGGCTCCGCCTTTTGTGCATGGGCAGCATTCGTGTTGGTAGTTAGCAGGGTCATCGCCAGCAATCCGCTTTGAAACAGAACTCTCATGCCAAAGGACACGTGTGCACAGCAATCGTTCCGCATTACCGCAAGCCTCTGGAGCAACGCAGGCACACGCCTGCATGGTGAATTGTTTGACCTCTGGTGCGAGTCTTTGAGCATCGTTTCATCTCTGTTGTGTTCAGTTTTGCAGGCTCGAATTTATTTGGCAATCGAGCTGCAAAGTTTAGTTGGATTTGGTTGTGGAAGCCGAGGCCGCGCGTTCAAGGCCTACGCCCCGCTGGGCAAGACCAGGAATGCTGACTGGCAGGTGGCCGCCGATGGGTGTCTCTCCGAACAGCGCGCCTACCAGGCTTGCTGCTGAGAGCGGAATGTCGGAGAAGGTGCACAGGTAGGTCTTCAGAGTGGGAATGGCGCCCCCTGTGTATGGGTTGCCCAGTGCTGCAACAATGGTCTTCAGCGGCGCATCCGACACCAGCGACTTGAGCAGGTCGAGTGATTGCGAATCGAGACTTGCCGAACCGCCGGTGTGGCCTTCGGTGGTGCGGCGCGGATTGGGCATTGCCTCGGCAACCGCGATGATCGTATCAGCGGCTGCGGCAGCCTTGAGCACTTCGTCATGAAGCTGTGCGGCTGTGGTTGCATCTACGTAATAGACGACCGCGCCGGGTGCACGCTTGCGCAACTCGTTGGCGAAGGTGCGGCCACTTTCGGTGGCGCGGGCATGGTCGGTGAAGACGACGGCAACGATGGCCCCATGCGTCGCATTCGCGACGGCCTTCAGCGGAACCAGCTTTGCCTCGTCGCGGACCAGCGTGATGCCACGCTCGGCCACCTGACGGGCTACGGCCAGATTGGCGGGTCGCGCGACTTCAGTCTCGACTGCCGAGAGATCAACGAAGCGATTCTGCTCAAGGCCAACCGACGCCTTCATGCGTAGAATCTTCAGCACGCTTTCGTCGATGCGGGCTGCGGAAATCTCTCCACTCTTTACCGCGCGCAGAAGCCCGTCATACGCGCCGGCCACATCGCCGGGAATGATGACCATGTCGTTGCCAGCCAGCACGGCGGCGACTGACTCGGCCCCGGAGATTTCATACTCGGTGCCGTGGAAGAATTGCTTGAGGCCGTTCATGTCAATCGCGTCTGTGACAACCAAACCTCGGAAGCCAAGCTCCTTGCGCAGCACACCGTTGATGACGCGCGCAGAGATGCTGGCCGGGCGGTTGGGATCGGGCTCCAGCGCGGGAACAATCAGATGCCCGATCATGACCGCGTCTACGCCGTCGGCAATCGCCGCGCGGAAGGGAACCAGCTCGACTGAATCCAGGCGTTCGCGGGAGGCATTGACGCGGGCCAGCGCCAGATGAGAGTCGGTGTCAGTGTCGCCGTGGCCGGGGAAATGCTTGACCGTGGTGAGAATGCCGCCCCGGTGCGCGCCCTCGATGTAGGCATTCACCATGCGGCTGACCAGCGCGGGGTCTTCGCCAAACGAGCGCGTGTCGATGATGGGATTGTCGGGATTTGAATTCACATCGGCAATGGGGAACCAGTTCCAGTGGATGCCGATGGCGCGTGACTCAATGGCGCTGATGCGGCCGAACTCGCGCGCCAGTTGCGGATCGCCGGCAGCGCCAAAGGCCATGGCTGCTGGGAAAGCAGAGGGCCCGGTGAGCCGCATGGAAAGGCCACGTTCGAAGTCGGCAGCCATGAGCAGCGGATACTTCGACTGCTTCTGCAAGCTGTTGGTGAGCGCGGCTGCTTCGAGCGGCTCGCTCATCACCAACTGCCCGCCGTCAACAGGAATCGTGACGCCGAAGCCGCCCACGTGGTAGAGGCGCATCTCCTTGAGCAACTCAAGATACTCAGGATTCTCAGCGTTGAGGAACTTCACCCTGGCCCACGGCATAATCATCTGGCCGACCTTGTCCTCGACCGTCATATGGCGCAGAGTTTTGGCAGCCCATTGCTCGCCCTTGCGATCCAGATGGACCGGACCAGCCGCGTGTGTGCTTTTAGCGCCCATCGCGAAGGTGCAGCACAGCAACGCAGCAGCTTGCCAGATTTGTTTTGTCCTCAACAACGTTTTCCGCCTCCGGTGAGTTATGCGTTCAGCTGTTTGTGTTGCCTTCCCTTGCTTACTTGTTGCTCTCAGTAGAGAAGATATTTGGCGCGAATCTTCTCGAAGTTATCGAGCGCGTCCTGCCACTCGTTGGCAATGCGGCGCGGATCTTCGCCGGCCTGGAGAGCGTCGATGGTTGCCTTGTTGCGAATCAGGGTATTGAGCCCAGTGGACTTGAACTGGTCGGGATAAAGCGTCATCAACGTGGAGGCGATCTCGATGCCGAGTTCAGCCGCGTCCATCCCGTCGCGATAAGTGACAACGACGTTGACGCCGCCGCACTCCCGATGTGCATAGATCGACGAACTGGGCGTGAAGCGAATGGGCACAAAGCGCACGCCCTGCATCTCGCGCGCATTCAGGGCCGCGGCCAGCGCCTGCCCATCGATCCATGGCGCGCCGACTAACTCGAACGGAGTGTCAGTGCCGCGGCCGACGGAGATGTTGGCGCCCTCGATCATGCCAAGGCCGGGATAGAGCGAGGCTTCCGTCAGGTCGCGCAAATTGGGCGAGGGATTGGTCCAAGTGAGGCCGGTCGAGTCAAACCAGTCGCCGCGCATCCAACCTTGCATTTGAACCACACGTAGATCGGCGCCAATCTTCTTCTCGCCGTTGAACAGCCGCGCCAGCTCGCCTACCGTCATGGCGTGGCGCACGGGTAGATGCCAGTAGCTTACGAACGACTCCGCGCCCTCGTCGGTGATGGGCCCTTGCAGATATGTGCCGCCAATCGGGTTAGGGCGGTCGAGCACGACAATGGGCTTGCCGTATTTCGCCGCGGCCTCAAGAAAGTAGCCGAGCGTGGTTTCGTAGGTGTAGAAGCGCACGCCTGCATCCTGGATGTCGTAGACCAGCAGATCGACGTTGGCCATGGCTTCGGCCGTGGGGTGGCGCTTGGCGTCGGTGTCGCCGTAGACGCTGTAGATGGGCGCGTCTGTGGCCGCGTCGGTGGAGTTGCCAATTGCCGTGGTATCGAGCACGCCGGCAAAGCCATGCTCCGGACTGAAGAGGGCAGTGAGCTTGAGGCCGGGTGTGTGCGCCAGCATATCGGCAGTGCGCTGGCCCTTGGCGTCGAGCGCGGTTTGATTGGCGATGAGGCCAATGCGCACCGGATGCGCGGGGTCGGGCTTGAGCTCGCTGAATGCGTGCGCTTCAAGCAGATCAATGCCTGTCTTCACTTGGCCGTTGCGGGCGGTAAATCTGCGCTCGGCCATCATCGACTCGTTGTAGCCCGTAATGCGGGCCATGCGTAGCTTGTCCTGCTCTGCGACGGTGAGCTGAAGATCGTGCGCCACAGCGGTGGCAATGCGCGCACGCAACGCGATCACGGAACCATTGCCGCGTGGATGAACGGAGTTGGTAAGCAGAACGATGTAAGTATCTGTAACTGGATCGATCCAGAGCGAGGTTCCGGTGAAGCCCGTGTGCCCGTACGAGCCGACCGGAAGCAGCTCGCCGCGATTGCTCGCAAAGGGCGAATCGATGTCCCAGCCAAGGCCGCGCAAACTTGCCGCCATGGCCGGTTGCTGCGGCGTAGACATCTTCTCGATAGTAGCGCGGCCGAGAATGCGATTGCCGCTCAGCAGCGCTTCGGCATAAAGAGTGAGGTCGTCGACGGTCGAGAACAGTCCGGCGTGCCCGGCAACGCCACCCATGCGGCGCGCGGTGGGGTCGTGCACCTGGCCGCGTAACATTTTGCCGTCGTCGTCGTACTGCGTGGGCGCAATGCGTGCTGTCCAACTGGCAGGCGGCAGGAAGCGTGTTTCCTTCATGCCCAGCGGCTGGTAGATGTACTTGGCCGTGTACTCGTCGAGCGAGAGCCCGGTAACTTTTTCGACGATGAAGCCCAGCGTCTCAAAGTTGATGTCGCTATAGACGAAGTGCGTTCCTGCGGGGTTGGCGGGCTTGCTCTCCATCACCATGGTATACGCGGTGGACTTGCCCTGCCAGGGCTGCTTCAAGTCAAGATCGGGTGCAAGGCCGGAGAAGTGCGTCAGCAACTCGCGCACCGTGATCTGGCTCTTGCCGTTCTGCGCGAACTCCGGCAGATAGGCCGAGACCGGATCGTTGAGCCTCACGCGGCCGCTCTCAACCAGCTGCATGATTGCTGTGGTTGTCGCCACGCACTTGGTCAGCGAGGCCAGATCGAAGATGGTGTCCACCGTCATCGGCTCACGCACGGGTTCAAGCGCGCGGGAGCCGAAGGCCTTGCGATAAATAACCTTGCCGTTGTGGCCCACCAGCAGCACGCCGCCGGGCATCTTCGCTTTGGCCACCGCGTCCTGCATGAGGGTGTCGAGATCGGCAAAATTAGCCGTCGCCTGCGTCTGCTGTAGCGTTGCGCGCGATTCAGCCTGTGCGCGTGCGCTTGAGAGCAGGCAGAGGGCTGCAAATGCTGTTCCGATACCAATGCGCCGTAATGTTTGAGTCGTTTGCATATTAGTTCCGAATCGCTTTGCGTACGTTTCCATGGGCCTTCCGCAGACGTCGTGCTGCGTCGGTCTTGGTAGTCTTTGCCTTCAGCATCACGATGGCGGTGGGCAGATTCATTCCGGCCTTTTCGAGAGTGGCAAGGGCTTGTTCGTGATCGACATCTGCAACAATTTCAAGGATGCCAATACCGCGTTCGAGCAGCTTTTTGTTGGTCAGATGCAGATTGACCATCAGGTTGCTGTAGACGTATCCCATGCGGGCCATGGCGCCGGTGCTGAGCATGTTGCAGATCAGCTTTTGTGCGGTGCCCGCCTTCAGGCGTGACGATCCGGTGAGCACTTCAGGGCCAACCTCGACCTCGATGGAGATGTCAGCCAGTTTGCCAATCGCTGAGTTGCGATTGCAAGCAACCGACACAGTGGCCGCGCCCTTTGCATGGGCCAGCTCCAGTGCGCTGATGGTGTAGGGCGTAAAGCCGCTAGCGGCAAGGCCCACCACCACGTCCTTGCGTGTTGGCTTGACGGCGGCCATGTTCTTGCTGCCCAGTTCGGCAGAGTCTTCGCTGGCCTCGGTAGCGCGCACCAGCGCAATTTCGCCGCCGGCGATGAGAAACTGAACCAGCTTGGGACTGGTGCCGAAGGTGGGCGGGCACTCGGAGGCGTCGAGCGCGCCAATGCGGCCGCTGGTGCCGGTGCCGACGTAGAACAGGCGGCCACCGGCAGCAAGCCGTTCCGCAATCAGATCCACGGCCTTGGCAATCTCCGGCAACACGCGGCGGATCGCGCGCGGCACGCGCGCATCCTCGCGGTTCATGGCCGTCACAAGTTCAATCGCGCTCATCTTGTCCAGCGTTGCGGTGGCTGGATTGCGGCGCTCGGTCGTCAGATTAGTTCGTTGCATCGATATTCCTTACAGGCCCTGTCGAGGAGATGGGCATCAGACTTGCGCCGTAACCGACGGCAAAGGTGACCATGCTTCCCAGCACGACATACCAGGTGAAAGAAACCTGGGTGAAAAACCATAGGTAGAGATTGAGCGCCAGGCCGCAAACCATACCGGCCATGGCTCCACGTTCGTTGGCTTTGCGCGTCAGAACGCCGAGCAGAAAGACGCCCAGCAGGCAACCGTAGGCGACCGATGTGATCGTCAGGCCCACCTCAATAACGCGGCCGCCGTGACGCGCAACCAGAGCCAGAAGAAACAGCACTAGCGCCCAGAAGACCATGGCCGCGCGGGAAAGTTGCAGACGGCGCTGGTCAGTCGAGTTAGGCCTGAGCCGGGCGTAGAAATCGACGATGGTTGTCGAGGTGAGCGAGTTGAGCGCAGCACTCAAGTTCGACATGGCCGCTGCCAGAATCGCCGCGATCAGCAAGCCGCTGATGCCATGCGGCATGTGAGAGACGATGAAAGTGGGGAAGACGGTGTCAGAACGCGTGAACGGCGTGGCCGGAGGATGAAGGGTGTAGAACACAAACAACAGCGCGCCGATGAACAGAAACAGCGTGAACTGGATGAGAACGGCAACGCCGCTTGAGATAAGCGCCAGCTTGGCGTGCTTTTCACTGCGTGCCGAGAGCAGGCGCTGCACGATTAGCTGATCGGTGCCGTGGCTGGCCATGGTGATGAATGTGCCGCCGAGCAGACCGGACCAGAGCGTGTACTTGGTCGTCAAATTGAAGGAGAGATCGAAGACGCGGAACTTGCCCGCTGCTCCAGCAACCGCGTGCGCAGTGGGCCAGCCACCGGGAACCAGATGCAGAATCGTGATGAGCCCCACGATGGTTCCGGTCACGTAGACCGTCTGTTGCAGAACATCGGTCCAGATAGCGGCCTTCATGCCGCCTTCAAAGGTGTAAACCAGCGTGAGCGCGGTGACAATGGCGATGGCTGCCAGATCGCGGTTGAACTCGCTCATACCGCCCAGCAAAGCGCCCAGCGCGACACGCACCACAATGGCGACGGCAAACACACGTACGCCTTCCGCAGCCGCTCGTGTGACCAAAAAGATCCCTGCCGTCATCGAGCGCAGCTTTTGTCCGAAGCGCCGATCCATCAGTTGATAGGCGGTGACCAGGTTGCCGCGGAAGTAGTGGGGCAGAAAGATGAGGCTGACGATGACGCGGCCGATCAGATAGCCGAAGACCAGTTGCAGAAATGAAAAGTCTTTGTCGTAGGCCAGGCCGGGCACGCTGATGACGGTAAGCGTGCTGGTTTCCGCAGCGACGATGGACAAGGAGATGGCCCACCAGGGGATCGTATTGCCCGCCAGGTAGTAGTTCTTCAGGCTTTTATGACCGCTGCGGAAGCGCAGTCCAAAGAGCGTGACGCCGATCAGGTAGAAGGCGATGATTCCGATGTCCAGCAAGTTCAGTCTCATGGCCTATCCTTTTGGCGGCTGCTTTGCGGAGGGAAGGGGAAAGAAAGCAAAGCGGCGATGATAAGCTCCGTGCGCTTTGCGGAAGTGGTGCAAAAGAACGTAGTACCAAGTTCCGCCGCCTCGTGTGTGGGCGGCGGAACTCGTTGGGGGAGGTAGATCAGAAGGTGAACCTGCCAGCGAACTGCAGAATACGCGGGTCGCGATAGCCGGTTACCTGGCCGAAGGTGCTGGAGGTCGAAGTGGTGCCGACCGACTGCACGTTGGTGTGGTTGGTAGCGTTGAAGGCCTCGCCACGCAGCTGGAAGGTCAGGCGGTTGTAGATGCGGAAGTTGCGGAAGATACCCAGATCGAAGCGGTAGAAGCCAGGGCCATTGACTGTGCCGCGATGGGTGGTTCCAGGTGTGGGGCTGGTCGGGGCCGGAGCCGTAAAGGCGCCGGTGTAGAACCAGGGAGTCGCGGACGACTCGTAGGTCTTGTTGTGGATCGCGATGCCCGAAGGCGCGTGGTTAGGATCGCCGACCTGGTTGGGACGCAAGCCTGAGAGCGTGCTGCCCAGTGCGCCGAGACCTGCATTATCGGTCAAGTAGCCGCCGGTGGTGGCGTTGTTATAGATGCTGGTTGCGCCGCCAGGCAGGTTGTAGTTGATCACCGATCCGCCCGAGCCGGTAACGGTCAGCGGCAAGCCGGAGTTGGTGGCGAAGATGGTGGAGATTTCCCATCCACCCAGCAGTCTGCCTTGAAGGCCCTTCTGCTCGCGGAAGAAAGGCTCTTCCCACACGCCGTCTACGGTGAGGATGTGGGTGCGGTCGTCCGCTGCACGGCCGTAGTCACCGTTGGGGTTGTAGATGTCCAGGATGGAGCCAGAGCTGTCGGCCTGGGCGTTGGTCAGGTTGCGCGACCAAGTGTAGTTGGCATCGATGTAGGTCTTGCCCTTGAAGTGCTTGGTGACCTTAGCCTGAAGCGCGTTGTAGTTGGAGCCGAAGATCGGCAGGCTCGCGTCAATGGCGTAATAGCCGAGGTAGGGCTTGATCTGGTTGAGCACACGGTCGCAAGTGGAGCTCATCATGGCCGGGGTGGTGGTGCCGGGGTAAACGCAGGTGGAGCTGGCGCTGGTGGGATTCACCACGCCCATCCATGCACCGGGCTTGGTCTGGTTGAAGTTTTCTTCGCCAAACAGGTGAACGCCGTGCGAGCCGACGTAGGCTACGTCAAGGGCTAGCGTCGGGGTCACCTGATGTTGCACGTCCAGCGAGTACTGCTCGACGTACGGCGTATGGGTGAACAGCGGGAGCATATAAAGGTGGCCTGGCGAGGAGTTGTTGGATGGCGTGGTCGCAGCGGAGCCGCCTGTGGGGTTATCGAGAATGGCCTGGGTCTGGGTGTAGGTGCTGACGGCTGGCGGGTTGGCTGCATAGCTGCAACCGAAGACCGCGCACTCCCATGCGCTGACTTCTACCAGGTCGTAGCCTATGCCGAAGCCGCCGCGCAGCGAGGTCTTGCCGTCGCCAAAGACGTCGTAGGCAAAGCCGAAGCGTGGAGCGAAGTTATACTTCTGCGACTGGCCAACGGCAGAGCCATAAGGCGAGGCCTGGCTGTTGTTGCTGGCGTTGGGTGTGCCGAAGATCAGGCCATTGATGTAGTTGAAGCCGACGTAATCGGCGCTGGCGTTCGGCGTGGTGGACTGGCCGGCGGTGCTGTTGGTCTGTGCGCAGGTGCCGGTGATGCAGATGAGGCCAGTGTTCGCGATGGTGGGAGCCTTCGAGGCCGAGTAGGTAGAGGGGCTGAAGTTGCTCAGGTCGCCATTGCCGTCGGTGGGCTGGCCGAAGAAGCCGTAGCGGACACCCAGATTCAGGGTGAGCCGGGGTATGACCTTCCAGTCGTCCTGGAAGAAGGCCTCGAACTGGCTGGTGTGCATGGCTACTTGAATGTTCTTCGAGGACTGGCTGAAGCCGCCATTGGCATCGCCGGTCAGGAAGTTGGCGAAGGCCTGTACCTCAGGCACGCCTGTCAACTGGGCCTGCACAACGTTGGAGTAAGAGGTGTCGCTCGAGAAGCTGAATGAGCCCTGGTTGCCGCCGCCGGCGGCATTCTCCTGCTTCTCGTAGTGGTTGTAGCTGACGCCGGCCGTGAGGGTATGGTTATGCAGCGTCTTGGCGATGTCGCCGAAGATCTGGTGGTTGACGCCGTGATCCACATAGACCGCGCCGCCGCCGATCGAGGTCATGCCGCTGACGCCGATGGTGGGCACAACGCCGACGGTGCTGGTGTAAGGCAACGTGGGAGCGATGTCGGTGGAAACGGCGCTCTCCAGAGCGCCCTGCGGCTGGGTCAGAATCGATCCGTTCGAGTAGGCGTAACCGAAGTTGGCGATCAGCGTGGGCGAGATGACCCAGGTGCCGTGGCCCAGATGTTGGGTGCCTGGAGCCTGGCTGTTGGATGCCGACAGGCCTGGAATAGGGCTGGAGACAAAGGTACCTGAACCTTGGAAGGTCGGATAGGTGTCGTGCATGTAGCGGTAGAACACGCTCAGCTTCTGGCCGAGCTGCTCGTCAATGCGGATAGCAGTGTCGTCGTTGTTAAAGCGGTTGGGGATCGTCGAGGTCAACGTGTGCGGATCGATGTTGTTGGCTAGGTCGGTTGCGCTCTGCGGAGCCGGAATGACGCCGTAGATGTCCTTCAGGTAGGCCTTGGCGACCGGATCGATCGCAGCCACCGAAGTGCCCGACGAGGTGCAGGTGGTAGACTGCGTCGCGGCTGAGTAGGTGTAGCCGTTGCAGACGTTGATCGGGCCTGTGGTCCAGGTGCCGGCCGCGGTCTTGTAGCCGGAATTCGAGAAGTCGCCGCCGCGCTCGGCCGTGGTGGGAACGATGGCCGTGCCGGTGGTGTAGGTGACGTCGCGCCACCACTCTTCGCTCACGAAGAAGAAGGTCTTGTTTCTGCCGTTGTAGACCTTGGGCAGGTCGACCGGACCGCCGAAGGAGAAGCCGAAGTCGTTGTAGCGATACTTGGGAATGTGGCTCTTCAGCGTGTTGTTGAGGTAGCCATTGGCATCGAAATAGTCGTTGCGCAGGTACTCGTACGCGCTGCCGTGGATAGAGTTTGCGCCCGACTTGGTCACTACATCGATCTGGCCGGAGGCATTGCGGCCGAACGCGGCAGAGTATTGCGCGCGCAGCACCTTGAACTCGGAGATGGCGTCGGGGCTCGGGTAAACGTAGAGGGTCAGGTTGGCGCCGCGGTCCAGGTTGTCAGCGCCATCAATAGTCCAGTTGTTCTGCGTATTGCGGCCACCGTTGATGGCAAAGTTTACGGTCGAAGAGCCGCCGGTGGGGCTATTGGGGCCGCGGTTCAGCTGATCGCTGGCGCCGCCGAAGGCCACGCCGGGCTGCAGGTTGATCAGCGACTCGTAGTTCCGTGTGGACATCGTCAGTTCGCTGATCTGGGTGCCGTCGATCAGGCCTTCTGAGGAGGCCGACTCAACATTGATCTGCGCCTCGGCGGCCGTGACGGTGATCGAGTCATTGGCTCCGCCCGGTACCAGAGTGCGGTTGACGGTGAGCGCGTCGTTGACGTTCAGTACCAGGCTGGTGACTGTCGTTGTTTTGAAGCCGGCAGCGGAAATCGCGACCGAATAGGTGCCGGGAGCTGGCAGCGACTGGGCGGTGTAAAAGCCCGTAGAGCTGGTCTTCAGTTCGCGGATCAATGCGCCCCGGTCAGTGTTGGTCAGGGACACCGTAGCGCCTACGACGACTGCTCCACTTGAATCGGTTACGGTTCCACTGATGCTTCCAGACACGGCTTGTGCATCCGCTCGACAGGCGCCGAAAAACAGCCCGACTACTGCCAGTAAGACAAGAAAACTGTGAAAGTGAGTTCGCGTCATCGTGGTCATTTGCCTCCTTAAAAGTTCATTGCGTTCATGCGGGGTGAACCGGACTCTATTTCGGAACTCTGGATCACCTCGAAATTGAGTAGATCGCGAGGTATCCGGCCATGCCGGACCGAAAGGAGCGCCCAGAAACTACCTGGGGCATCCGCAATGAAGCAAATCTTGCATGCAAAGGTCAGCGAGACGACGGAAGGGCAGGCAAGAGCAAAAAGAAGACGTGCAACGAGTTCCGACTTTGCCTATTTGTGGCCAAGTCATATAGATGACTGGATGACACGCTAACCCGTTCCAGAACGGATGTCAACGAAAAACGGCGAGTTCTTTATGCCGCCTTTATCTGTATGTAAAGGAGCTATGCATCGCTGCTCTGGCCGGATCGAGGCAACATCTTGCGCAGCAAACACTTGCGGGCTTGAGCGGTTCTCCAATTGCTATACCCCGAAACCACAACCGCTGAGTGGCTTTTTCCTTAAGAAAAAGCCACCTCGCACAATCTTTGCAAGGGCTACATCTATTGGAGAACCGCTCTATTGTGCCTGTCTCTTGGCCTGCGGGTATAGTCGGCGAATCACGGCCAGCAAGGGTATGCCGGCCAGAATTAGCGCGGTTCCCAGCAGAGAGCCCTTCAGGTTGTCCAGGTAGCTGTAAACCAGCACTACGGCGGCCGACAGCAGGAATACTGCCGGCAGCACCGGGTAGCCCCAGACGCGATATGGACGGGCCAATTCAGGATGTTTGCGCCGGTAAACGAACACCGTGGACGCCGTAAGAGCGTAGAACAGCCACTCGGCAAAGACCGTCAGCTCAAAAAACTGTTCGAACCGTTTGAGAAACAGGAGTAGCACGCTGGCCAGCGCAGCCTGGGCAAACAAAGCCGTCGAGGGCGATTGGAAGCGCTTGCTGATGTGTGCAAACTGATGGAAAAACAGACCATCGCGCGCGGCAGCAAAGGGTACACGCGCGCCGGACATGATGGTGCCGTTGATGGCTACAAAGATGCTGATAGCCATGGCGATGGCAACAAAACTTGCGCCTCTTGCCCCGGCGACAGCCGTCAGGGCGGCGATTGCCGGTTGCGGCGATGCGGCGATCTTTGCCGCAGGCAGTACCAGTTGAATGGCGGCATTGGTAGCCATATAGAGCACGCCGACCGCGGCCAGGCCTCCGATCAGAGCGATGGGAAGGCTTCGCTGAGGGCTGCGAACCTCACCCGCCACTGAGTTCAGATCGCTCCATCCGTCGTAAGCCCAAAGGGTTGCAATCAGCGCCAGCATGAACCCGCGCATCCCGCCGATGGCCGTGGGCAGCGTGGTGGTGAAGTTTGCAAAAGAGCCGATTGCCGAACTGAAGCAGAGCCCCACCACGACCAGAATCAGCAGACCCTTCAGAACGGTAAACGCCAGTTGAAACGCGCCTGCCTTCTTGATGCCCAGGTAGTTGAGCGTGGTAATGAGCCACGCAATGGCGATGGCCAGCAACTGCGACCACTCGATATGGCCGGGCAGGAAGGGAACTGCAGTGGCCAACCCTTGCATACCGGGCAGCGCCTCAAGCGTACGCACCAACCCCACCGTCATCGCAGCAATAGAGCCCGGCTTGGCCACGGCAAACCACGTCCACATATAAAGGAAGGCGGTCGTGTCTCCATAAGCGCCATGCAGGTAGACATACTCGCCGCCTGCGTAAGGCAGCATGGTGCCCAGTTCCGCATAGGTCATCGCGCCGAAGAGCGAAAGCAGGCCGCCAACAATCCATGCCAAATACACGACGGAAGACGAACCGGTGTCTCGCATCATTTCGCAGGGAACCAGGAAGATGCCGCTTCCGATAATGGTGCCAACGACAATTGAGATAGCCTGTCCGGTGCCCAGTACGCGGGGCAGGCCGGTCAGGTGAGCTTCGGTTTGGTCCGTCGAGGAAGATCGCATCGGTTTTTGTGAGCGTAGCACAGTGGCGAAAGTCATGGGGTGGCTCGGGGGAGCAGCACCTCCATAGTTCTGCTACACTAGCAAAGTTGCAGCGGAGGCACTTTGCTGCGGTAGCCAAGGTCGTGGGGCTGGCAGTTGAGTCCCGCACCAGGCCGGGTTACAATACACAAGTGTCCGGGTCAGTTTTGGGTAGTGCGCTTTGCACCACACGAGCTAATCCTGTAAAATCAAATTGTTGTGCAGTTCATTAGGGGACGTAGCTCAGTTGGTTAGAGCGCTGCCCTGTCACGGCAGAGGTCGCGGGTTCGAGCCCCGTCGTCCCCGCCATCATTCTAAAGAACTTAGACTGATGGCGGCCTCAAGTGACAATCCACAATCCGATCCACAATTTACTGCACCAGGCGTCTTCCTAGTCCCACGGCACTCAGGAAGGCACCTTGCGCTGCCTGTTTTTCTTCGCGATCATCCTGCGTGTAGAGGTTCATGGTCGTGCGGATATCGCTATGCCGCAACATGCCCTGCACCGTCTTCGGATCTACCTTCCCCTTGTTCACGAGCCAAGTGCTTAAACTGTGCCTCAGGTTGTGAAGACCGAAGCGCTGCCCCTTCACGAGAATGACGCCAGCGTTGATTGCCGCCGGCCGCAGATGATCCTGCACGAACGTCGACGCCCAGATAGGTACTTTGCCGTCCTTGAGCAGCGACGGAAAGACGAAATCATCGACCTTCGAATGTGGGCTCTGCGCACGCCAATCCTTCAGATACTGCGCCAGTACCGGATGCATCGGCACATAGCCGTTCGAGGCCGCCGTCTTGGTCTCGCCGTCCTCCCCCTTCGCCCATCGCTTCGAAATGCGGATTTGCCCGTCGCTCCACAGGATGTCCGACCAGCGCAGCGAGATAATTTCGGATGCGCGAAGCGCCGTGGCGGCGCAGGTCAGAACCAGTGTGTAATGCAGCGGGTTCGTCAGCGTGTTGAGAATGGAAAGGGTTTGCTGCGGAGTGATGATGACTGCCTTGTAGAGGGACTGCGACCGCGTCTCGACATGTTCCACCGGATTCTTTTCGACGCGTTCGTGCAGGATACCGACCTTATAGACCCGGTGCATGAGGCCACGGATCTTCGAGACCGTCGTCCAAGCCAGTCCGTTAACGGTATGAAGCGACTTCATCCAGCGTTGAATCTCCAACGGCCGGATATCGCTTGCGAGCTCATTTCCCCAACGGGCAATGAGGTAATCCCGAACATAATGCTCCACGATCGGGATGGTGTTGGTCGACTTTGGGCGCGCTGCATCCTCGCCAAAATCCGCCTTCAGATAATATTCCGCAAGAGCGTCAAAGCGGATGCGAGTACCAGATTCTTCACTGTTGATGCGAACAAGGAGTCCGAGTCTGTCCACCTCGCGCCAAGCCGTCTTCTCTGTCGGTAAATCTCGGAGAAGACCGATAGGCAAGGTATTTTCTTTACGGGTTCCGTCCGCTGTGTTGAGCCTGTACCGAAGCATCCACACATCTCCGCCCTTTCGGGACACGAGTCTGATTGATCCCCTCTGATATGCCATAACGTCTCATTTCAGTAGGGAACGCCTAATGATTGGATGATACGCTTGCTCGCATTCAGGCGGTCGCCGGAAATTCGTGTCATGTTTGCGATCCATTGCTGCAGCGAGTTCTGAGAGACGGAATACCCATGTCTTGCGCAATGCGCCAGTCCCGATCGGGTAGGCGCCAGTGATCCCACGACGGGCGAGTTCCATTAGGAAACGCCGCCTGATTCCCATGAACTTAGCTGCTTCCTGAGCGGATACAAAGGGTTCTGGCGCCAAGAGTTTAGGCGTATCCGCTTGCGTGTTCAGCAATCGCTCAGAGTCTTGAAAATATTGACTTGGAACTACAACCGGATTTGTCGCAGACATACTAAGCTCCCCATCCTAGAGTCCGGCTCGGATCAGGCCGGCGAATGGCGGAATCTTGAGCTAGTTCGGATTTTCGGTCAAATCCTCTTCGGTTCTTGGCCTCTATCGGTGCCAAACGAAATCAATCAAGCGTCCATTAGCGCCAGAACGCGTATGGAATTTGACCGAGTTCGAGAACGGTAGCACGCTTCCATCGCAGTTGGAAGTTCGGGTGGAAGACTGGCTGAAGGGTGCTTTCAATTCCTCAGAGCCGAATCGCGCTGAATCCTTCACTGCTACCCGATGGAGGAAATTTGTGTTTGATTCAATCGCAGATCTCGCAACCAAATTGGAGGCAACCGGATACTTTATTGATCCGGTCATGACGAAGGTGGTCTATCTGGCTGCCAGAATGCAGAAGCCAATGCTGCTGGAAGGCCCGGCGGGGAGCGGCAAGACGCAGCTCGCGGTTTCGGTTGCGCAGGCGGCTGGGACGCATGTTGAGCGGCTGCAGTGCTATCGCGGCGTGAGCGAGGACCAGGCCATCGGGAAGTTCGACGAAGGGTTGCAGCGGCTCTATATGGAGTTCACACGGGGTGAGCACGGGGATTGGCAAAGCGTGCAGGCCAACCTCAAGGGACGCGATTTCTTCCGGGCGGGTCCGCTGATGCGGGCGCTTGAATGCGAGAAGCCATGTGTGTTGCTGATCGACGAACTCGACAAGGTGGATGAGGGATTTGAGGCTCTGCTGTTGGAGATTCTTTCGGCGTGGCAACTCTCTATTCCTGAGTTCGGGACGGTTGAAGCAAAGAGTATTCCGTTCGTAGTGCTCACGAGTAACGAGGAGAGGCGCTTGGGCGACCCGATCCGTAGGCGCAGCTTGTACGTGCGGGTCGAGCATCCGACTCCGGAGCGCGAAGCGGAGATCATTGCCAGCCGCACACCGGGAGCCGGTGTGGAGTTCCACCGCGAGATTGCTGGGATTGCGCGATCCTTCCGCAATTATTCGCTGGAAAAGCCGCCTTCAGTCTCGGAGATGATCGACTTCGCCAATGCGTTGCGGTTGATGGGCAGCGATCATGTGACGGAAGAGCAGCGGGATGTGCTGCTGCCCTTTCTGGCTAAGACCGAGAAGGACCGCCGTCATCTGCTGCTGCGCGAAGGATTCCAGAGTTTGCTGGTCGATGGGGCGCGGTATGCGCAGGATCTCGATCCTTCAGGAGGCGCGGCGTTATGAAATGGTTTCTTGCGCTCTTTCTGTTTGCTCCAATTTCTGGCTGGGGGCAGGCGAACACAGTTCTTGCAGAGAACTGCGTGCGGCACTACGCCAGCCATTACGGCGTACCTGCCGAGTTGGTTGCCGCACTGATAGATGTCGAGTCGCGGTGGAATCCACGCGCCGTCTCCAGCAAGGGCGCTCTCGGCCTGATGCAATTGATGCCAACGACTGCGCGGCGTTTTGGCGCATACCAGCCCTTCGATCCGGAGCAGAACATTGCGGCGGGAACGCGCTATGTGACCACGCTGATGTGGGAGTTCC
>Ga0302267_10001938_pt1 | contig 25780 bp, 18 predicted proteins | sample III_Bog_E1_3_FD_194555 | JGI IMG/M metagenome (GOLD analysis project Ga0302267, IMG submission 194555) | Peat permafrost microbial communities from Stordalen Mire near Abisko, Sweden - III_Bog_E1_3 | ecosystem: Environmental > Terrestrial > Soil > Wetlands > Peat | place: Sweden: Abisko...
GTTGCGCGAGCGGACCGCGGAGCCGTCGGCCGTGCTGAGCGTGCCGAACGCCCCGCAGCCGAGGCCGAGGTAGTCGACCCCGCGCCAGTAGCCGAGGTTGTGGCGGGCCTCGGCGCCGGGGCGGGCGTAGTTGGAGATCTCGTAGTGGACGAAGCCCTCGGCCGTGAGCGCCTCCTCGACCGCGAAGAAGGCATCGGCGACCGCGTCGTCCGGCGCGATCGGCAGCCGCCCCCGCCGCGCCAGCTCCCCGAACTGGGTGCCCGGCTCGATGGTCAGGCTGTACGCCGAGAGGTGGGTGACCCCGGTGCGAGCGACGCGCACCACCTCGGCGGCGGACTCGGCGGGGGAGGGCGGCTCGGGCCCGGTGGCCACGCCGTAGATGAGGTCGGCGCTGACGCGGGGCATGCCGGAGCGGATCGCGGCGTGGACGGCCTCGAGGCCCCCCTCGGGGTCGTGGAGGCGGCCGAGGAAGGCGAGCCGCTCGGCGTCGAGGCCCTGGACGCCGATACTGAGGCGGACCACGCCCTCGTCGAGGAGGGCGCGGGCGCGGGCCTCGTCGAGCGAGGTGGGGTTGCACTCGACGGTGATCTCCACGTCCTCGGCGCGCTCGTCGGCGGCCGCGAGGATCGCCCGCAGCACGCGGCCGAGCTCCGCCGGCTCCCACAGCGAGGGCGTGCCGCCCCCGAAGAAGATGGTCGAGAGCCGCTTGCCCTGGAGCGCGGGGCGCCGCCGCTCCAGCTCGGCGAGGACCGCATCCGCGTAGCCGCGGTGGTCGATGGCCTCACGCGCCCGGGCGAACGAGACGAAGTCGCAGTACGGGCACTTCTTCAGGCAATAAGGGAAGTGGACGTACACACCGATCGGCTGCATGCGGCCGTCTCTACTCCATCCGCCCCCCGCGCGCCGCGCTGCCGTACCGGGGCGGCGCGCGCATGGACGCTCGAGATCGCGCTTTCGGCTCACGCGGCGGTGGGGCGTGACAACCACGGGCCGACGCCCCCATGTTGGGACGTGACGAATTTGCGACGACGGGATCCCGGTGTTAGCGTGAGAACGCGGAGGTTACCGCGGGCAAAAGCATGCTTTCGCTGAACGAGCTCGTCGATCGTGTTCGAAGTTACCAGCCGGGCGCAGACGTCGACCTGATCGCGCGAGCCTATGCCTATGGAGAGCGGGCGCACGAGGGGCAGATGCGCAAGAGCGGCGAGCCCTACTTCTCGCACCCGGCGAGCGTGGCGGGCGTCATCACCAGCCTCAAGCTCGACACCGCGAGCGTGTGCGCCGGCCTGCTCCACGACGTCGTCGAGGACACGCTGGCGACCACGACCGACATCGAGCGCGAGTTCGGCCAGGAGGTCGCCTTCCTGGTCGACGGGGTGACCAAGCTCTCCAAGATCAACTTCGCCTCCAAGGAGGACCGCCAGGCGGAGAACTTCCGCAAGATGCTCGTGGCCATGGCGCGCGACATCCGCGTCCTGCTGGTCAAGCTCTGCGACCGCCTCGACAACATGCGGACGCTCGAGCACATGAAGCCCGAAGCGCAGGACCGCATCGCCCGCGAGACGATGGAGATCTACGCCCCGCTCGCCAACCGGCTGGGCATCGCCCGCTTCAAGGGCGAGCTGGAGGATCTCAGCTTCCGCTACCTGGAGCCGAGCGCCTACGCCGACCTGGAGAAGAAGATCCAGACCTCGGACGCCGAGCGCAGCCGCTACATCGTCGAGGTCAGCAAGATCCTCGGCGGCAAGCTGGCCGAGCAGGGCTTCCCGGCCGACGTCACCGGGCGCGCCAAGCACCTCTACTCGATCTGGCGCAAGATGCAGTCGCAGCAGTGCGACTTCGACCAGGTCTACGACGTCATCGCCTTCCGCGTCCTCGTCGAGTCGGTGGCCGACTGCTACGCGTCGCTGGGCGTCATCCACTCGCAGTGGACCCCGGTCCCGGGCCGCTTCAAGGACTATGTCGCGCTCCCCAAGCCCAACATGTACCAGTCGCTGCACACGACGGTCATCGGCCCCGGGCGCGAGCGCATCGAGGTGCAGATCCGCACCCACGAGATGCACCGCGTCGCCGAGCAGGGCATCGCCGCGCACTGGAAGTACAAGGAGAACAACTCCGGCGGCATCGACCCCAAGGACGCCGCGCGCTTCGGCTGGCTCCGCCAGCTGATGGAGTTCCAGAAGGAGCTCAAGGACCCGGCCGAGTTCCTCGAGAGCGTCAAGGTCGACCTCTTCCAGGACGAGGTCTACGTCTTCACCCCCAAGGGCGACGTCCGCGTCTTCCCCCGCGGCTCGACCCCCATCGACTTCGCCTACGCCATCCACAGCGACATCGGCGATCACTGTAGCGGCGCGCGCGTCAACGGCGCCATCGCCCCGCTCCGCTACAAGCTCCGCAACGGCGACGTGGTCGAGGTGATGCAGAACCCCGGCCAGCACCCCAGCAAGGACTGGCTGGACTTCGCCGTCACCGGGCGCGCCCGGACCAAGATCCGCAATTTTCTCCGCACCGAGCAGCGCGATCGCTCCCTCAAGCTCGGCAAGGAGCTCCTCGAGAAGGAGATGCACTCCAAGAGCATGAGCCTGGCCCGCCTCGCCAAGAGCCAGGAGGACATGCGCAAGGTGAACGAGAAGTTCGGCGTGTCCTCCGCCGAGGAGCTCTACGTCGCCGTCGGCTACGGCAAGGTGAGCCCCCGCGCGGTGACCGAGTTCCTCTCGCCGCCCGCCAAGGAGGGGGACAAGAGCAACGATCCCCCGCCCTCCATCCGCGAGGGCCGGATGGAGTCGCTGGTCCGCAAGGTCACCGGCAAGGACGCGCAGGGCATCCGCCTCAACGGCATCGACGACGTCCTGGTCCGCTACACCAAGTGCTGTAACCCGCTCCCCGGCGACGAGATCATCGGCTTCATCACCCGCGGCCGCGGCATCACGGTGCACCGCCGCAACTGCCCCAAGGCCTTCGACACCGATCCCGAGCGGCGCGTGGAGATCTCCTGGGACTCGCGCGCCAAGATCAACCGCCCGGTGCAGATCAAGGTGATGACCGCCAACCGCCCCGGAATACTGGCGACGGTGGGTCACACCTTCCACGAGCAGGGCATCAACATCAGCGAGGCCACCTGTCGCGCCGGCGACGACGGGCGCGCCACCAACACGTTCACCTTCCTGTGCTCCGACCTGGCCCAGCTCAAGAACGTGATCCGCCAGCTCCAGCGCATCCCGGGGGTGATGGCGGTCGAGCGGACTTGATTCGATGGGGGGGGCCGAAGGCCCCCCCATACCCCCCTGACTTTCCTACGATGGGGGGGCCGAGGGCCCCCCCAAACCCCCTGACCTTGCGGGAGTGGGCGCGCAGCTCGACCTTGCGATGGTGAGCTCAGAGGGCGCGCGTGAGCGGGCGGCCCTTGTCGCCGTCGGGCTCGTGGCGGGCGGCGATTTCCTGGATGCGGCGCACCAGGGCGTTCACCTCGCGCTGCTTGACCTTGCCAGCGGGCTCGGCGCGGTCGCAGAAGAACGTCCGGCACCCCAGCGGCCGAGCCGCGTAGACGGCGCAGCGCCCGGCGCCGTCGAGGAGGGGGCACGTGCGCTCGTCCCGCACCACCGGAAGCGTCACGCGGCCCGCGATGGATCCGGACGCCGCCTTCTTCCAGGCGCGCGCCCCGCCTCGCGCGGCGATGGCTCGGCGGACGGCGAGGAGCTCGATGGACGTGACGTAAGGCTCTCGTCCCGTCATTCCGAAGCGGCAGCACTCGGTCGACGCGGGGCAGGTCCAGCCGGCATAGAGCGCGTCGGCGTCCCGGTACACCGCCGCCAGCTCGGCGAGGAGATCGGTCGTCTGGTCCGGTATGGCGCGAGGCATCGACCGGCGAGGGTAGGTCGTCCGCCGCGCCCACTGCAAGCCGGGCTCCCGGCTGTGCCCGACCGCCGCGTCCGGGTGCGCCCGCCCTTCGCGGCCGCTGCAGACGCGCTAGGCTCGGAGGACGCATGCCGGCCCTCGAGCGTGTCCCCAGGCTCCGCTCCGTCGAGACCATCTTCGTCCAGGATCGCGCTCGCGGGCGGCTCCTCGTGCTCCGTGACACCGAACGGATCGCCTCCGGCTCGGTCGTCCTGCCCGCCGAGCTGGCCGCCGTCGTCGCCCGCCTCGACGGCGTTCGTACCGCTGCGCAGGTCGCCGCGGAGGCGACGCGCGCCACCGGGCACCCCGTCGACGCCGCGCTCGTCCAGCAGCTCGTCGCCGAGCTCGACGAGGCTTCCATGCTCGATACCCCACGCTTCCGCGCCCTCCGCCGCTCCGTGATCCGCGCCTTCACCTCCGCTGCCGTCCGTCCCGCCGCCCACGCCGGGGGCGCCTATCACGACGACCCCGCCAAGCTCGTCCGCTACATCGAGGACGAGTGCTTCGCTCGAGCCCCCGCGGCGTCCCCTCCCCGTGGCCGCATGGTCGGTCTCTGCTCGCCCCACATGGACCTCTGGCGTGCGGCGGTCGGCTACGGCCACGCGTACCGCGCCCTGCGCGATGGCCTCGACGAGCGCGTGGACACCTTCATCCTCCTCGGCACCTCGCACGCGCCCATGCGCCGCGCCTTCGCGGTCTGCGCCAAGAGGTTCGACACGCCCCTCGGCGGCCTCGAGCCCGACGGCGAGGCCATCGCCCAGCTCCAGGCCGACAGCGGGTTCGACCTCCGCGAGGACGAGTACCTCCACCGGGGCGAGCACTCGCTCGAGTTCCAGGCCGTCTTCCTCCGCCACGTCCTCGGCCAGGGCCCCCGGGCGGCCGCCGCGCGCATCGTCCCCATCCTCTGCGGCCTCGGCGAGGCCCTGGTCGCCCGGCGCGATCCCGCGCACGTCCCCGAGGTCGAGACGTTCGTCGCCGCGCTCCGCGCCCTCGTGGAGCGCCGCGCCGGCCGCGTCCTGGTGGTGGCCGGCGCCGATCTCGCCCACGTGGGCCCTCGCTTCGGGGATGCCCGGGCCCTCGACGGCCGCGGGCGCGAGCTCCTGGGAGCACGTGATCGCGAGTCCATCGACCTCGCCGTGGGCCGCGACGCGCCCGGCTTCTTCCGCCAGGTCGCGGCCGATCTGGACACGCGCCGCGTGTGCGGGCTCGGGCCCCTCTACACCCTGCTCCGCGCGCTCCCGCAGGGCAGGGGAGAGGCCCTCCACTACGACCAGTGCGTGGACCCGGAGGAGGGCTCGATCGTCAGCCATGCCTCCCTCGGCTATTACGCGGACTGAGCGTGCGGTAGCATCCGACGCATGGAGAGCTTCCCGCCGACCTCGCTCGAGTCCTACAAGTCCCTCGCCCGCACCTGGGCCGCCACCGTCACCGTGGTCACTACTCGCCGCGGCACCCCGGGCAGCGCGAGCGAAGGCGGCGCGCCGGAGCTCGACGGCTTCACCGCCACCGCGTTCATCACCGTCTCGATGACGCCGCCGATCATCCTCGTCTCCGCCACCACTGCCGCCAGCGCCTTCGCCATGCTCCGCGAGGCGTCCGGCTTCGCCGTCAACCTGCTCTCCCCCGACCAGGCCGAGCTCGCCGGCGCCTTCGCCAAGCCCGCCGTCGAGCGCGCTGGCCTCTGGGATCGCACCCCCTGGACCCCCGACGCCGCCGGCGTGCCTCTGCTCGGCGGCACCACGGGCGCGTTCTCCGCCACGGTGCGCCAGCTCGTCGACGCGGGCGACCACACGCTGGTCCTCGGCGACGTCACCGGGCTGCACCTCGGGCAGGGGACGGACACGCTGGTCTATCACAACCGCGCGTACGGCCGGGTCGCGCGGCAGGGATAGCGCCCTGCCCCCCGGCCTCGTCGTCGATCAGAACTGAAACTGGGCGCCGGCACCGGCGCCGCCCGGGAGCGGGCCCACCCCGGCCGCGGTGAGGCGCAGCGCCGGTGCATGGTTGCGGGCGAGGGACTCCGGGCGGTTGGCGTCCTCCGGCGGCGGGGTGCGCCCCTGGGCCAGGAACACGATCCCGGTGATGAACGTGGCCGCGCCGAGGACGGGCCAGGCCACCAGGTTCCCGACCACGCAGCCGCTGCTGTCGCCGTTGCAGGTCAGCGCGAGGCTCCACAGCGAGGCGGCGACGACGGCGCCGACCGGCACCATGATCGCCCCGGCGACGAGGTAGGTGTTGTCGGGCCGCTGGACCCGGATCCGCGAGGCCTGTGGGGGGATCACCACCGGCACGTTGACCTTGCCGTCCCGGGTCTTGAGCATCGCCAGGCCCGGCGGCAGCGACACCGCGCACGGCGTGGTGCACCCAGTGCCGCCGAGCGCGACCTCGTAAGAGTCGTCCTCGCGGTAGGCGACCACCTGGACCCGCACCGGCTGCACCGGCGTCGGCATGGGCTCCGACCGCATCCGCGACCTCCACTCCCGCAGCCGCTGGAGGCGAGGCGCGACCTCGTCGCGGTCGGCCGGCGGCGCTTCGCCGGCGAGGTATCTCTCGAAGTAGAGGATGGCGAGGCGCACGTCCCTCGAGTCGCCGGCGTAGGCCAGCGTGTCGTAGAGGGCGCCGATCTCCCGCAGGTACTCCCGGCGCGGGGCGGCCGCGTAGGCCTCGTCGTAGAGATCGATGGCGACGCGCAGCTCGCGCTGCCTGGCTCGGGCCGCCGCGGCCCCGGCGAGGGCCGCGGCCCTGGCGGGATCCTCGGCACGCGCGGGCGAGGGGGCTGCCACGAGGGTGAGGGTCACCAGCGCGACGGCCACCGAGGAACGGCCAATGCTGGCAAGAAAAAGCATGAGAGGAGCGTACCAGGGACCGTGGAGCGGAGGCGATGGCCTCCTGGCACCTGGGGCTGAGCCGGCTCCTCGGCACGCCGAGACGCCGGCTCGCGGAAGGGGCGAACGGGGACGAGGCGCGCCTCGTCCCGTGGCTCACATCTTGACCTGGGTGTAGACGAAGTCGCCGGCGCCGGGGTGGGCGGCGTCGCTGCCGGCTTTGCTGTGGCAGCCGACGCAGACCGTCAGCGGGTTGCCGGTGGTGCCGAGACCGTCGGCGACGACGCCGCCGGGCGGGTCGAGGGTCGGGTTGTCCTCGTACCAGTACCAGTTGGCACCGCTGCCGCCGTCCGCGGCGGTGTCGGCGGCCGTCTTCAGGTAGACCGCGTAGCCGAAGACCACGCCACCGTCGGCCGCGGAGTCGCTGTAGAGCTCCTTGACTGCGGCCGCGCCCACCGCGAACGGGGGGCTCCCCGCGGCGAGGAGGTCGTTGGAGCAGATCCGGTTGTAGCTGTGCGGCGACGGCGCGACGGCGACGTGCTCCGCGGGCTGGCATTTCCAGCTCTTGTAGGCGCTGGTGGCGAGCCAGGCCTTGATGTTGGCTTCGCCCTGGGGCGGCGTCTGCGCGTCGCCGCTGCCGCCTGTGCCGGCACCGCTGGTGCTGCTGCTGGTGCTGCCAGCAGTGCTGCTGCTGCCGGAGCTGCCGCCGGCGCCGGTGGCGCTGCTGGTGCTGCTGCACGCCGCGACGGCGGCCGAAGAAGTCCCCAGGGCCAGGGCACACATCACCCAGTACATCGATCGCATGGTCATCTGCCTCCAGAAAGAAGCCCCGCAGGTCGGGGCGCCCGCTCTACGGGGCGCGCCGGGGGTGGTTTCGCAGAAATCGAACCGACGTCGTGGGATGGCGGCGCCGCGTACGCGCCGCACGTGTACACGCTCGCCCTCGCCGGGACCGCCGCCGAGCGGGGTCTTCACGGGTGGGTACCCGCATAGTCCTGGGCGCAGAAGAGCACGCCGTGCACTTCGCCGTCGAGGAGCGCGGGGACGAGGGCGCCGGGCAGCACGGACTCCACCGCGTTGGGCGCGTTGGGGCCGCCCAGATCGGTGCGCAGCCACCCGGGATCGAGCAGGTTCATGAGCACGCCGGTGCCCCGCAGCGAAGGGACCATGTCGCGGACGAACTTGTCGAGCGCGGCCTTGGACGCGGCGTAGGCCATCAGCTCGGGCTGGTCCTTGATGCCGGAGGTCACCTGGACGACGCGGCCGAAGCCGCGGGTCCGCATTCCCGGGAGCGCCCGGTGGGTGATCCGGATGGGGGCGATGACGTTGACCTCGAAGCTGAGGCGATAGTCGGCGGCCGTGACGGTGGAGGCGGGGGCCCGGAACGGCGTCATCACGGCGGCGTTGTTGTAGACGATGTCGAGGCCGCCGGAGAGAGCGAGAGCCTCGTCCATCATGCCATCCACCGCGTCCTGGTCCGCGAGATCCGCGGCGACGGTGGCCACCTGCACCCCCCGCTGAGCGAGCGCCGCGGCGAGCGTCGCGGTGTGATCCCGGTCGCGGCTGTGCAGCAGCACGTTGCAGCCGAGATCGGCGAGGCCCGCCGCCACCTGCCTGCCCACGCCCCGGCTGGCGCCGGTGACGAAGGCCCACTTCCCGCGAACATCGATGGCCATGGCTGTCTCCTCCGGACTCGGCTCTGGTGGGCGAGCCTGGTATGCCGTACCACAATCGTCGCCCCGAACGACGGTCGGCGGTGAGCTGGACCACTGGAATTGCTCCCGGCGGCTCCAGACGCCAGGTAAGCTGGTAGGGACTCGTCCAGGTTCAGTACGCTTTCCGGTTCGAAGGCGCCAGCCCGCGACACTAACGCAGGGAACGGTGGCTCGATGGTATTTCGAAGTCTGGCTCTCTGGGCCAGCGCGGCGGTCGCGTCAGGCGCGCTCGCCGGCTGCTCCAGCTCCTTCAATCCCCAGCCGTGCTCGGTCGACGCCGACTGCGGCGGCTCGCTGGTGTGCAGCGCGCAGGGAGGGCAGTCCATCTGCCTGACGGCGGCCGACGCGCCGCTGCACATCGGCATGAGCGCGGCCCTCTCGGGCCCCAGCCAGGCCCTCGGCGTGGGCATGCAGCTCGGCATTTCGCTGGCCTTCGACGCCCAGAACGCGGCGGGCGGCGTGCGTGGACGACCGCTGGTGTTCGACGTGCGCGACGACGCCTACCAGCCGGATCTCGCCGAGCAGAACACCCGCGCGCTGCTCGACGTGCAGCCAGGCACCGGGCCGGTGCGCTGCCCCACGACCGACATGTCCGTGGTCGCGGGGCAGGCGCCGGTCTCCACGACACCGCTGGTGCGCGGCCCCGGCTCGGTGCTGGCGATGCTCGGCAACGTGGGCACGCCCACCATGGTCCTCTCCGCGCCGGTGACGCTGGAAACGGGGAGCCTGTTCTTCGGTGCGTTCACCGGGGCCTCGCTGATCCTCCGCGACAGCTCCGCCGGCGCCTGCAGCGCCGAGGTGTTCAACGTCCGCGGTAGCTACGCTGAGGAGGCGTACGCGGCGCTCGAGTACTTCCTCCACCTCCAGGTGCCCGACGCCGCCCACCTGATCAGCTTCGATCAGGACGACTCGTTCGGGCAGGCGGGCTACAGCGGCCTGGTCGCCGCCTACCAGTCCATCAAGGGCGGCTTCACCCCCGCTCCGGCGGATCCGACCACCCCCATCCCGCGCTTCCGCTACGTGCGCGACGACGTGACCAGCGTGCCGGCGCAGGTGGTCGCCGTCAGCGAGTACCTCACCGGCCTCCTCACGGCGAGCGACGCGGACCAGTACGTCGGCGTCTTCATGACCGACACCTATGGACCGGCGACCACGTTCATCACCCAGCTCCGTCAGTGGCAGTATGCCAGCGACGCCGAGCAGACGATGGACCACAAGGCGACGAGGCTCCACCTCTCGCTCATCAACGTCTCCTTCGTCGGCCCCAACACGCTGGCGTCCCTGCTCCAGGCGGCCGGCACCGTCGCCACCCCGAGTGGGCCGGTGCCCTACACCGACGGCGTGGTCCTCTCCCAGGTGGTGCCCAACTACGAGAGCGACGAGAGCGCGCTGGTCCAGGCGTACAACAAGGCCATCGCCCCGACCGGGCAGGCCCCGAGCTTCACCTCGCTGGAGGGGTATGCGGCGGCGAGCGTGTTCCTCGCCGGGCTCCTCGCCCACCAGGGGCCGTTCACTCCGGAGGCGCTCGTCCCCACGTTCGAGCAGCTCGAAGCCCCGAGCCTGAGCCTCGGTGTGTCGTCGGGCTTCGGCCCCGGAGATCACCAGTACTCCAAATCGGTCTGGGGCACCACGCTGGGCGTGAACGCGGCGTTTCAGAACGAGTATTTCTGGAGCGAGGGCACGCCCCTCCAGCTCTTCGAGTAGCGAGGAGGAGCCATGGGCGAGAGAGCGACTCCGGTCGTCGTCGGTCGTTACATCCTCCACGCGCCCATCGCGCGCGGGGGCATGGCCACCATCCACCTGGCCCGCCTGCTCGGCGCGGAGGGCTTCAGCCGGATGGTGGCGGTGAAGCGGCTGCACCCCCAGTTCGCCGAGGACCCCGATTTCCTGGCGATGTTCCTCGACGAGGCGCGCATCGCCTCCAAGGTCCACCACCCCAACGTGGTCCCGGTGCTCGACGTGGTCCACACCGGCGCGGAGGTGCTGCTGGTGCAGGAGTACGTGCACGGGCTGCCCCTCGACAAGCTGCTCCGCGCGGCGCGCGACGCCCACGTGGTGCTGCCGGTCGGCGTCGTCGTCGCCATCGCGGCGGAGATGCTCGCAGGCCTCTTCGCCGCGCACGAGGCCCGCGACGAGATGGGGGAGTCGCTCGACATCGTCCACCGCGACGTCTCCCCGCAGAACGTCATCGTCGGCGTCGACGGCATCGCCCGGCTCCTCGATTTCGGGGTGGCCAAGGCGACGCTCAACGTCCACGTCACCCGGGCTGGCACCTTCAAGGGAAAGCTCGCGTACACGTCGCCCGAGCAGCTCCGCGGCGTCGTCACCCACCTGACCGACCTCTACGCTGCGGGCGTGGTGATCTGGGAAGCGCTCGCGGGGCAGCGCATGCACGCGGGCCGCGGTGAGGCGGAGATCTGCGCGGCGGTGGCCGCGGGCAAGGTGCCGGCCCTCACCGAGGTGATCGAGGAGGCCGGCGTGGGAGACGACCGCTGGGCCGAGCTGGTCCGGCTGGCGCCCGTGGTGGCGCGAGGCACGGCCTTCAAGCTGGAGGATCGCTGGCCGACGGCGCGCGCCATGGCCGAGGCGCTGGTGGCGGCGGCGCCCGCGGCGACCGCCGCGGAGGTGTCGCGCTGGGTGAAGCAGCTGGGCAGGGCCTACCTGGAGGGGCGCGAGAAGCTGATCGTCACCGAGGAGTCCACCTGGCGCCAGCGCGCGAGCGCCCTCCCAGAGGGCGCTCCGGAGGCCGTCGAGCCGGCCTCCAGCACCGCGGCGGAGGGCACCCTGAGGCCCTCGGCGCTGCCGCTCCTCGCGCCCCCTGCGCGCGGGGACCGCGCGATCATCGCGGCGCTCGTGGTGGTCGGGGGGCTCCTGGCGGCCATCGTGGTGCTGCTGGTCCATCCGCCCCGAGAAGCTGCCGTCGTGGCTGCGGCGCCCCCCGTCGCCACGCCCGCGGCGACCGCCGCGCCGAGCCTGCCTCCGCCACCGCTCCTCCCGCCGGCCCCGACCGCCCCGGCGGTCAGCCCCGACGCCGGAGGCGCGTCTGCGCCGCATGCCGTCGTCCCCCCTCGGCCACGCGCTTCCCTGCTGCCCCCGCCGCTGCTGGCGCCCCCGTCAGCGCCACGCGCGGCGCCGCTCTCCCCGCCGGCCTCGCCGACGGTCGACTGCAACCCGCCCTTCTACTTCGACGGCAAGAAGAAGGTCTTCAAGTCCGGGTGCCTGTGAGCGGCCGGCGAGGAGCTCGGATGTCCCCGATCGGATCGCTCGTTCGCGCCGGCTCGCTCGCGGTTGCCGTGGCGCTCGCCTCCTCCGTCGCCGGAGCCGCGCCGCCGACGCCCACGCCGACCAAGGAGGAGTGCGTGGAGGCGCACGGCAAGGGGCAGGACGCGCGGGAGGCCGGGCAGCTCGCCCAGGCGGGGCGGCTCTTTCTCCTGTGCGCGGACGCCGGCTGCCCGACCCTCGTCCACGGCGACTGCGCGCGCTTCGCCGACGAGCTCCAGCGCCTCCAGCCCACGGTCACCTTCGCGGCGCGCGACGGGGCCCAGCACGATCTGGCGGACACCGCGGTGTACGTCGACGGGACCCTGGTGGCGCCCCACCTCGGCGACGGCAAGGCTCACGACATCGATCCGGGCCGCCACGACGTGCGCTTCGTCCACGCCGGCAAGGAGGCGCTGGTCGAGATCGTGGTGAACCAGGGCGAGAAAGGGCGCGCCGTGGTGGGCACGTTCGCGTCGCCGGCTCCGGCGGCGATCGGCATCGCGCCGGTGGTGCTGCCGCCCGACGTGCCGGAGCTCAAACGGCCCGCGGGCCCGCTGGTGCTGGTCGGCCTCGGTGCGGCGGCGGCCGCGGCGGGGGGCGCGATCCTCGCCGTCGGGCTGGTGAGGCTCCCGGGCAACTGCAGCCTGACCACGCACCGGTGCGCGGCGGCGCCCGGTGATCCGGTCTTCGGCCAGGCGGCGAGCGCGGTGACGCTGGTGAACCTCGGGAGCCTCGTCGGGGGTGCCGGGACGCTGCTGCTCGGCGGGTCCTTGATTGGCTATCTCGCGCAGGCGCCCCGGCCGCCGAAGGCCGCGTGGCTCACCCCGTGGGTGGGTCCACGCGGCGCGGGGCTCGGGATCGCGGGGTCGCTGTGACGCTCGAGGGGCCGTCAGCCCCAGGAGGGACGCGGCCCGTACAGCCCCGCGACCTCGCCGTAGCGCGCCTGCCACGCCGGCACGGCCTGGTGGCCGAGCGCCGCCTCGAGGCGGTCGAGGTAGGCGTGCTGGCCGGGGATGTAGCCCTGGGCGTCCCGGGGCCGGAGGCCGCGGTGCTCCAGCTTGAGCACGGTGACGTCGCTCTCGACGCGGAGCTCGTGGCGCACGACGGTGTCGCCGATGAGCGCCTGCTTCCACGTGTGCTCGAAGACGTGGGGCGGATCCCACACGAGCACCTCGCCGCGCATCGCCCGCCCCTCTTCGGGCATCGGCGGCCCGTCGGCGATCATCGAGATCGCGCCGCCTTGCCGCGCTTCGAGCGTGGTGCGGCCGAACCAGAGGGCGCGCTCCTCCGGGTCGGTGAGGGCGCGCCAGACGGCTTCGATCGGGTAGGGGAGGCGGCGCTCGAAGAGGATGGTGCCTTCGCTGACGGCGCCTTTGCGGCCTTGGCGGTCCATGGTTCCTTCGTTCCTTGCTGAGGGGCGTGCTTGCGGGCGAGGTGCGCCTCGAGGGAGTCGAGGCCCGCGCTCCAGAAGCGGCGGTAGCGGTCCAGCCAGCGGTCGAGCTCGGCGATGCCGTCCTTGCGCAGCGCATAGATGCGCCGCTGGCCGTCGGGCGTGATCTCGACGAGGCCGGCCTCCTTGAGCACCTTGAGGTGCCGCGACACCGCCGGCTGGGTGATGCCGGGCAGGGCCGAGGCGAGGTCTCCGGCCGGCTTCGGGCCGAGGAGGAGCAGATCGAGCAGCGTGCGGCGGCCTGGATCCGCGACGGCGGCGAAGACGTCCATGGGCGATGAATAACTTCGGATTCATATAACCGTAAAGTGATAGATCGAGTCGGCGTGCACCCGCCCCGGCCGAGGCGGTCCGGGCCGGCAGACACCTCCCGTGCTGCGCGCCCTCCGGAGGCATTTCCCCGGGGGTTTGCCCCTCCAGCGCGCAATCCGCGCAAACCCCCTTCCCAACGCCTCGCGTGCCCCTGTTACTCTGCGGCCCCCTCGCGCCCACCCCTATGACCTTCCCCATCCCGACCCCCTCCACGCCCCCTCCGGCCGACATCGCGGAGGCTGTAAACGCCGTCCTTGCCACCCCCGATCGGCCCGAGCTCTGGGACGACGCCGAGCGCCTCGCCGCGGACCACCAGCGTCCGGAGGAGGTGGCGAACGCCTACGGCTCCGCCATCCACGGCGCGATCCCACGCGAGCTGGCGCTCGAGCTGTGCGAGCGTGCGGTTGGCTTCCTCGGCGAATGGTTCGAGGACGGCGCCGCGGTCACCGCGGTTCTCACCCGCGCCATCGCGATCGACCCCGCGGCAGACTGGGCGTTCCGCCGGCTGACGATGGCGCACACCGTCGAGCGCCGCTGGGACGAGCTCCTCGCCCTCTACGACCGGGTCATCGCGGGCGCCACGGAGAAGGCGCGGCGCGCCGAGCTCTACGGCGAGGCGGCGCAGATCGCCAAGGATCTCGCCGGCCGAGCGGACCGTGCGATCGAGTACCTCGAGGCGCTCGCCCAGCTCTCGCCGAGCGACGGGCAGATCACCCACTCCCTGGAGCGCTTGCTGGAGCGCGAGGGGCGCTTTCGCGAGCTGGTGGAGCTGTGGCGCTCGCACCTGAGCGAGCTCGACGCCGCCGCCGCGCAGGCGCGCCGCGCGCAGATCGCCACCTGTCTGCTCGACCGCCTGGCGAGCCCGGGGGAGGCCCTGGACGAGGCGTTTCATCTCCTGGAGGGGAGCGCCGGGGCGTCCGCGGTGCCGGCCGCAGTGGAGATCCTGGAGCGGGTCTTCGCCTTCCCCGGCGCGGCCGCGACCGTTCGCAGCCGGGCCCTCGGGGAGCTGCGCCGTCGGTATGCCGACAGCGGGCAGACGGGGGAGATCATCCGCGTCCTCGGCGTGGCGCTGGGCGCGGCCGAGCTGGCCGACCGGGCCGCGCTCCACCGCGAGATCGCCGAGCTCCTGGTCGGCGAGGGGAGGGAGGCCGAGGCGCTCGATCACTACGCGGAGCTGCTCGCGCTCGATCCCGAGTCCGAGGCCGCCAGCACGCGCCTGCGCGAGCTGGGTCACCGCACTGGCCGCCTCGATCGCTACGCCGACGCGCTCTCGCGCGCCGCCGACGCCGCGGCCGTGACGCCCGGCGACGCCGCCCGCACGGTGGCGCTCCTGTTCGAGGCCGCGCGCGTCCGCGCCGATGAGATCGGCGACTCGGCCGGCGCGACCGGCCTCTACGCCCGCATCTTCCGCTCGGTGGGCGTGGACGACGCCACGATGCTCGAGGTCTGCCGCCGGCTCGACGCGCTCCTGGAGGGGGACGCGCACCGTGCCGACCGGCTCGAGGTGCTCGAGCGGCGCGCAGTGCTGGAGACCAGCGCCCCGAGCAAGCGGAAGCTCCGCGGAGAGGCCGCCGCGCTGGCCGATGCGCTCGGCGACGCCGATCGCGCGCTCCGCTCCTGGGAGCTGGTGCTCGCCGACGACCCCGCCGACCGCGAAGCGCACGAGGCGTCCATCGCGGTGCTGGAGCGCGAGCAGCGCTGGGAGGCGCTCATCGTCGCCCTGGTGCGCTCCTCCGACGCCCCCGCAGCGGGGGACGCCGCGCGCGACCACCGCGTCCGCGCGGCTCACATCCATGCCGACAGGCTCGGCGCCCCCGACGCCGCGGTGGCTGCGTGGCGCGAGATCGAGGAGTACTTCGGCCAGAGCGAGGAGACCATCGACGCGCTCGCCGTGCTGCTCGGCGCCGCCGCCCGCTGGGAGGAGCTCGCGGCGGTGCTTGAGCACGGGCTGGAGCTGACGCTGGACGGGGGTCGGCGCCAGGGCCTGCTCCAGCAGCTGGGCGATCTCTACCGCACGCGGTCGGGCGAGCCCGAGCGCGCGCTCGAGTGCTACCGCGCCGTGCTCGCCGAGCACCCCGCGCACGCCGGGGCCCGCGCTGGTCTGAGCGAGCTGCTGGCTCAGCCCAGTTGCCGGGCCCAGGCTGCCGCGCTGCTGCTCCACGCCTTCGAGCAGACCGGGGACTGGGCGGGGCGGCTCTCGCTCCTCGAGCACCGCCTGGCGGCGGCGGCCAGCCCGGCCGCGCAGACCGAGCTGCTGCTCGAGGCGGCCGATCTCCACGAGCACCGCGCCGACGATGGCGCCGCGGCGCTCACGGCGGTGGCGCGCGCGCTGCCGCTCTCTCCGGAGAACACGGCCATCGAGGCGCGCCTCGCCCGGCTGGCGGAGACGACCGGCAACTGGGCCGCCGCTGCCGACGCGCTCGGCGCCGCCGTCGCCGCCTCTCCTCCCGCGGCACGCGCAGCCGAGCTCCACTACCAGCGAGGCACCGTGCTGGAGAGCCGGCTCGGCGACCCGGCGGGCGCTCTCGCGGCCTACCTCGCGGCGCTGGCCCTGGCCGGCGATCGGCTGGACGTGGCCGCCGCGGCGGTGCGCGCGGCGACGCACGGGGACCACCCTCGCTGGGACGTGGCGGCGACGACGCTCGTCGCCTCGGCGCGGGCGCGCGGCGAGACCGACGCCGGCATCCTCGCCCTGGTGGCAGCGGCGGCCGCTCCCGCCTCCTGGGATGCCGCGACGGCAGCCCTGGCGGCGGCCGTCGACGCCGACGCGGCGCTGCCGCCGCGGCTCGCGGCGGAGCTGCTCCGCACCGTGGCCGGGTGGCACCGCGATCAGCGAGGCGACGCCGCCGCCGCCGAGGCGGTGCTACTGCGGGCAGGGCAGGGCATCGACACCCTGGAGATGCTCGCGGGTGTCCAGCGGCTCTCGCCCGGTCGCCCCCTGGTCGCCACGCTGCTGGCGCTCGCGGACGCCGGGCAGCACGCGCTCGAGTCCCTGCACGAGGCGGCGCGCGTGGCGGTCGACGTGCTCGGGGACGCGGCGCTGTCGCGCTCGATCCTGGACCGGCTTCTCGCCGAGGTGTCGGCGCGCCTCCGCGAGGGGGACCACGGCGCGGTGGAGCTCGCGGGCTTCGCGATCGGCGCGCTGGTGCGCCTGGCGGAGGCCGAGGGCGATCACGACCGCGCGGTGACCATCCTCGTCGACGCGGCGGCGCTGCCCCTCGGGGCCGACGCCGCGCGCCAGCGCCTCCACGAGGCGGCGACCCTCGCCGAGGATCGCCTCGGCGACGCCGACCGCGCGGTGGCGCTCTACCGGCGAGTGCTCGCCGACAGCCCCGCCGACGCGCGGGCCATCACCAGGCTCTCGGCCATCTTCGAGGGGAGCGCTCGGGTCGCGGATCTGCTCTCGCTGCGCCGCCACGAGCTGGGGCTGGCGGGTGACGCGCCCGCGCGGATCGCGCTGCGGCTCTCCATCGCGGCGCTCCTCGGCCGCGTCGGCGATGCCGAGGCGCGCCTCGCGGCGCTGCGCGACAACCTCGCCGACGAGCCGGGCCACGCCCTCTCGCTGGAGGAGCTGGCGAGCCTGCTGGCCGATCGTCACGCCGAGCTCGCCACCCTGCTCGAGGAGCAGGCCGCCCTGCTCGAGGACGGCGGCCAGGCCGTTCGCTCGGCCGACCTGTGGACGCGCGCCTCCGAGATCGCGGAGACGCGGCTCGGCGACACCGGGCGCGCCCTCGAGGACCGCCGTCGCGCCGCCGTCGGTCGGCCCACCGCCGAGACCTTCGACGCCCTCGCGCGGCTCTCCACCGTGCGCGGCAATCACCCCGCGGCGGTCGGCTGGCTCGAGAAGCGCCTCGAGTCCCTCCACCAGGAAGACTCCTCCGCGCGCATCGCCACGGTGGCGCGGCTGGCCGAGGCCCTCGGGGGCGCGGGCCGCGCGGCCGAGGCGCGCGCGTGCCTGGAGCGCGGGCTCGCGCAGCACGCTGGGCAGCCCGGCATCGAGGCCCTGCGCGCGCCCCTGCGCGGGCTCTACCGCGCGGCCGGCGCCTGGGACGAGCTGGTCCTCCTCCTCACCAGCCAGGGCGAGGCCCCGCCCCGCGCGGACGAGCTGCGCGAGGCCGCCGACGTCTGCCTGAAGAAGCTCGGCTCGCGGGAGCGGGCCATCCCCATCCTGGAGGCCATGGTCGCGCTCGCGCCGACCGATCGCCCCGCCCGCCTCTCGCTCGCGGCCGCGCTGCGCAGCGCCGGGGAGCTCGACCGCGCCCGCGCCATCCTCACCGGCCTGCTCGAGGAGTATGGCCGGCGCCGCCCGCCGGAGCGCGCCGAGGTTCACTTCCAGCTCGCCCAGGTCGCCGCCGCGGCCGACCAGGGCGCCGAGGCCAAGGCCCAGCTCGAGACCGCGACGGGGATGAGCACCGAGCACCCCGGCGCGCTGCGGATGCTGGCCGGGCTCTACCGCGACGCCGGCGATCTGGAGCGCGCGGAGCGGATGTTCGGCGCGCTCCTCCTCATCGCGCTCCGCCAGAAGACCGCCACCGAAGGCCGCGTGGACGAGGATCCCGAGCGGCCCGCGCGCAGCGAGGTGATGATCAACCTCTACTGGATCCTCGGGAAGCTGAAGCAGCAGGGGCGCGCCGACGAGATGCTGGCCTCCGCCTTCGAGGCGGCGCGGCGCAGCGAGTTCGAGGCCCAGCGGCTGGAGCAGGTCTTCCGGGAGGCCGGCGATCACGCGCTCTACCTGCGCGCGCTCGAGGAGCGGCTCGGTCAGAGCGAGCTCAAGGGCGCCGCCCGCGCCGTGGTGCTCTCCGACATGGCGGAGGTGCTCGGTGGTCCCCTCGATCGACCGGAGGAAGCGTTCCGCGCGCTGCTCTCCGCCCTCGAGCTCGATGCCGGCTCCGCCGCCCTGCGCGAGCGCGCCGCTGGGATGGCGCGGCGCGCGGGCGCCATCGGGCGCTGGGCGGGCGTGCTGAGCGGCCTCGCCGAGCAGGCCGACGGCGAGGGCCGGACGGCGCTCGCGGCCGGGCTGTTCCTGGCCCTGGGCGAGCTCCACGAGCGCGATCTCGCCGAGCCTGCGCCGGCCCTGTCGTTCTACCAGCGCGCCGAGCGCCTCGACGCCGAGCCCATCCCGGTGTGGCGCGCCATCGCCCGCGCCGCCGCCGCGGTCGGGGATGCGGACGAGCAGATCCGCGTGCTCCGGCAGCTCACCTTCGCCGGCGAAGCGGCGGGCGACGCCGCTGCCCAGACGGAGGACGTCTACCGCCTCGCCGAGCTCGAGCTGGGCACCACCGGGGAGACGGCTGCCGGCCTCAGCTCGCTCGAGTGGGCGCTGGGGCGCGAGCCCCGCTACGAGCGCGCGGGCACCATGCTCCGGCGCGCCGCCGAGCTCGGCGCGGACGCCACGGTCTTGCTCGCGTACGAGCGCGTGGCGCGATCGTCCGCCGATCCCGCGATGCTCCTCGACGCGCTCGAGCGCGCCGCGGCGGCCGGCACGGCGGGCATGGACGTGGTGCGCGAGGCCGTGGATCTCGCGACCGCCTCCGATCCGGGCCGGGTCGACGCGCTCCTCCAGCGCGCGGTCTCCATCGGCGAGGCCAACACCAACGGCATGGCCGAGGCGACGTGGGCGCTGGTCAGGCTCGCCGATGGGCGCGAGGCCGCGGGCGACTGGCAGGGCGCGCTCGGACACCTCAGCCGCGCGGTGGACGCCGCCGAGCACGAGGAGGCGCAGCGGCTCACCGCGCGCAGCGTGGCCATCGCCGTCGAGAGGCTCGAGGCGCCCGGCCTCGCGGCCGAGGCGTGGGAGCGCCTGCTGGCGCGCGACCGGCACGATCGGGAGGTGTGGCAGCCCCTCCTGGAGGTGTACCGCGGCATCGGCGACGCCCCGGTGCTCGAAGCCAAGCTGCGCGAGGCCATCGAGTGCGCGTTCGACGCCGTCTGGCGGGCCGACCTGCGCATGGAGCGCGCCCGGCTGCTCGAGAGCGACCGCCCCGACGACGCCGCCGCGGAGCTCGACGAGATCCTCCAGGAGGACGAAGAGCACGCCGCCGCCGCCGAGATGCTCACCCGCCTCTACGAGCGCCAGGGCCGCCAGGACGACCTCATCGGCCTCCTGGAGCGCCGGCTCTCCAGCGCGCGCGGCCACGACCACGCGGCGAACGTGCTGTCGCTCTCCCTCCGCCTCGGCGAGCTCCTCTCCACGGACAAGACCGACCAGGCGATCGAGGTCTACCGCGCCGCGCTGGACAACGTGCCCGAGAGCGTCGAGCTCCTGGGTCGGCTCCTGGCGCTCTTCACCGGCGACGATCACGTCGAGGATCGCGCCGATGTGCTCGAGCGCCTGCTCAAGCTGGCTCGCGGACGCGAGGCGGCCGACCGGGCGCTCGCCCTCGCCGATCTCCGCTCCAACCTCGGCGACGAGGACGGGGCCGCCCGCGCCCTCGAGCTGGGCTTCCGCGCCGACCCCAGCGTGACCGCCGTGCGCGAGCGGCTCGCGGCTCTGTACAGCAGCGGCGAGCGCTGGGCCGACCTCGCCGCCATGCTGGAAATGGAGGGTGGAAGCCTCGCCGGCGTCGCCAGTGTCGCCCGCCTGCGCGAGGCGGCGGCGATCTACCTGGACAAGCTCGAGCGTCCGGCCGATGCGTCTCGCGCCCTGGCGCTCGCCTCGGAGCGCGATCCCGGCGACGTCCCCCTCCTCGTCGATCTCGCCCGCGGCCTGGCCCGCGCTGGCAGTCTCCACGCCGCCGTGGCCCGCATCGGCGCCGCGCTCGATCGGGGCGTCCCGCGCTCCGCGGATCGGGTCGCGCTGCTGCGCCTGCGGGCCGAGCTCTCCAGCGAGTCCGGCGACCACGACGGCGCCCTCGCCGATCTCGAGGCGGCCCACGGCCTCGATCCCCGGGGTGTCGCCCGCGATCTCGCCGACGGCCTCGAGCGCCGGCGCCTGGAGCCGGGGGGCGACGCGGATCAGGCTCTCCTGCTCCGCCTCGTCGACATCCTCGTCGATCTGGGCGACATCGACCGCGCCCACAGCGCGCTCGCCGAGTGGATCGAGCGGACCCCCGGGGACTCCAGAGTGCTCCTCCGGACCATGGAGATCGAGGCCTACAGCGGCCACTGGGACAGCGCCGTGGCCCTCTGCGAGCGGCTCGTGGAGATGTCGCAGGGCCCCGACAAGGTCCACGCTGCCCTCCTCCTCGCCGGCGCCTGCAACCAGGCGGGGTATCCGCTCGACGCGCGCCCCGTCCTCGAGCAGGTGCTCTCCGAGAGCCCCGGCGACACCCGCATCCGCGAGCACCTGCGCTCCATCTACGAGCAGCAGGGCGCCCACCGCGAGCTCGCCGGCCTCCACCTCGCCGAGGCGCGCCTCGCCGTCGATCCAGCCGATCGCTTCGCCGCGCTGCGCAAGGCTGGCAGCCTGCTCCTCGAGTCGGCCGGCGACGGAGCCGCGGCCATCGCCCCCCTGGAGGCGGCGCGCGACCTGCGCCCCCGCGACAACGAGGTGGCGATGCTCCTCGCCGACGCCTACATCCAGTCCGGCAAGCTCCAGGAGGCCGCCGATTTCCTCGACGCCTCCATCCAGGGGCAGAAGGGCCGGCGCTCACGCGAGGTGGCCATGATGCAGCACCGCATGGCCCAGATCGCCAAGGCGGTCGGCGACCGCCAGAACGAGCTGGCCTGGCTCAACGCCGCCTTCGAGAGCGACGCCCAGAACGGCGAGGCCGCCGCCGCCCTCGCGGAGGTCGCCACCGAGTTCGGCCAGCTCGAGGTCGCGGTGAAGGCCCTCAAGGCCATCACCCTGATGAAGGCTCCCAAGCCCCTCACCCGCGCCATGGCCTACCTGCGCCAGGCCATGATCGCCCAGCACCAGGGGGATCAGCGCAAGGCGGTGATGCTCGCCAAGAAGGCCCTTTCGGAGGACCCCGCCCTCGAGGAAGCGCAGACGTTCCTCGCGCAGCTCAGCCCTTGAGAGGTGGCTCGCCCTGGCCCGCGCCTTGCTATGCTCGTGATCAGCGTCTCGACTTTCCAGGAGCGAACCCGATGAGCCCCTCCCGTCTGAACCAGCTTGCGTCCCTCGCCGCCGCCGCCGGCCTCGCCCTGTCGAGCGCCGGCTGCAGCCAGGACTCCACCTCCAGCACCGGCGTGCCGGAGGTGAGCATCGACACCGGCGTCAAGCTCGTCGTGAAGGCCGGCCAGCTCCAGGGCGTCTTCGTCGAGTACGCCGGAGCGGGGGCCTGGAAGGTCTACACCTCGTGCGACACCGTGGCCGACGGCAACGCCTGCGCGTACGACATCATCCTTTCCACCAGCGATCCCAAGCGCTTCAGCGGCGCCGCCGGGACCAATCTGGGGCCGACCGACTCGGTCACGTCGGCGGGGGACGGCTCGCTTCATCTGGTCTTCAACACCTCGTCGGCCCTCGACGGGGTCACCTTCTCCACCACGGCGGGCGCCGTGCTGGAGGTCGACGCGAGCCTCAACGGCGCCGCCGCCCCCCAGCTGGTGAACTGGATCACCGGCGGCGCGGTCCGCAACGGCGCGCCCGCCAACCCCTGCGACTTCGACCCCACCACCCCCTGACGCTGTTACGCCAGCCCGTTCACACGGTGGTGGAGCCGTAGAGACCCGCCGCCCTCGCCCCCAGGGCAGGGCGGCTCACAAGCGCGCCGGAAACGTGCGCGTTCGTTGCCCCTGTCGGGGGAGCGCGCGCACACTCTGCCGCGTGATGGGCGCTGCTCGTAGCTTGTCGCTGATCGTGGTCGCGTCGCTCTCTCTCGGCTGCGTCGAGGAGAGCCTTACGCCTCTTCGGTACGGCCCCCCGGCGTACGGCCCACCCGCCTACGGCTACGGGCCCCCGCCTTCGTACCCGTACGCACCGCCGTGGAGCCCGGGCCCTGCCGTGCCCAATCCGAACGCCGCGGTCGCCTTCGCCTTCTCCCACATGGGCTTGCCCTACTGCTGGGGCGGCAACGGCCCGCGCTGCTACGACTGCTCCGGCCTCACCCGGGCGGCCTGGCAGGCGGGGGGCCGTCTCATCCCGCGCACCTCGGAGGCCCAGGTGGCAGCGCTGACGCCGGTGCCGCTCGAGGCGGCCCAGCCCGGCGACATCCTCTGGCGACCCGGCCACGTCGGGCTCTACGTGGGACGAGGCTGGGTCATCGCCGCGACGCACACCGGCGACTACGTCCGCTACCAGCGCGCCGACGGCTTCGTGCGCGCCGTCCGGCCCTGAGCCCCGCGGAGGCGCTCGTCGAGCACCGACGACAGCCACGCCGCCAGCACCGCCAGCGCGAGCCCGCCGGTCGACAGCGCCACCCGGCACGCGCCCGGACCCGCCTCCTGCCCGGACCCCCGCAGCGCCAGCCCCTCCACCAGCAGGCCGATCACCCCCCACTGCGCTGCGACCCATCCCAGCGCGAGCCGCCGTTCACCCGAGCCCGGGAGGGTGCCCGCGACGGCCGCGAGCGCGAGGATTCCCACCGCGACGCCCCCGGCGAGCCCCGCCTCCCGATCCCGCAGGGCGACCGCCGTCCAGGCGCTCTGCCCGGAGGCCAGTCCTGCCGCGTCGAAAAGCGCGGACGTGGCCAGCAGGCCGACCGAGAAGACCACGAGCACGGGGAGCACGGTGCTTCCGTCCCGCTGGCCGCGCGTGAGCATGGCCCGCACCTCCGCCGCTCCAGCAAGCGTGCGGCGTGCCGTTTCCCGGGGCCACGCCGGGCGGCCAAGCGCACGCCAGTTGGCACCCGCCTGCGACTGAGGCAACACTCGTCGGGTGACCGTCCCGAGCGTGCTCCGCAGCGTCTTCTTCGCGCCCTACCTCGTCTTCTTCTACCCTTATCTGGCGCTGCGCCGGGTCAAGGCGACGCGGTACCCGGCGGGCGGTGGGGCCTGGCGCACCTGGATCAGCCCTCGCTTGCAGGTCGGCGGCTTCCTCTACGCGTCGGACGCCACGCGCCTGGCCGGCGAGGGTATCGGCGCCGTGGTCAACGTCTCCCGCGAGCTCATCGAGCCGCGCGCCGCCATCGAGGCCGCCGGCCTCTCGTACCTCCAGGTGCCCTGCTGGGACGGCCGCGTCCCCGACCTCGACGACGCCCACCGCGGCGTGCGGTTCATCGCCTCCCAGGTGGCCGAAGGCCGCAAGGTCTACATCCACTGCGCCAGCGGCGTCGGCCGCAGCGTGTCGCTGGCGCTCTGCTACCTGTGCGCGCACGAGGGGGCCGCCGTCGAGGACGCCCTCGCCGACATCACCCGCGTGCGTCCCCGGGTGGCGCTGAGCCGCGTGCAGCGCTCGTTCGTGGACGACTACCTGGGGTTCTACCGGGAGCGAACCGGCCGCCGCAGCGCCTAGCGGCCGCGAGCCCGGCGCTCGCTAGAGCTTCCCCGCCTCGGCCTTCACGCGCTCGAACATCTCCGGCAGGCTCTTCTTCTGGGCGCTGTCGCGGATGAAATCGGGGACGGCGATGTTGGGCTCGACGTGGACCGTGTAGGTGACCAGCGTCTGGTTGCCGGCCTTGTCGAGGGGCTTGAGCTCCCAGCTCCCCTCGTTGACCTTGTAGTCGCCGCTGAGGAGCTTCCACCGACGGGACATGCCGGACTCGCTCTCCTCGTGGACGGCGGCGGTCGTGCCGGTGAGGTTGGAGAGGGGGAACGGCATCGAGATCGTCACCTTGCAGGTGTGAACGTTGCCCTCCTTCTTCAGCAGCTCGGAGGCGGCGACGCGGGGGAGGTGGTCCTTGTAGTGCGCGCAGTCGGAGACGATCGACCAGATCTTCTTGGCCGGCAGATCCATCACCGCGCGCACCACGATGCGAGGCGCGCCGCTCCCGGCGACCGCGTACGACTTGACCTCGACCTGGCCCGGGGCCGGGAGCTCGTCGTCGCCGGCGGCGGAGCCGGGGAGGGCGGCGAGCGCGAGGGCCGCCACGGCGCCGAGAGCGAAGCGCTGAGAGAAGGGCATCCTCTTCGGGTAGCAAGCCGAGGCGGGCGAGGCAAGGACCCAGAGCGGGCGACCAGGGGAATCGTGCGCGTGATAGCCTCGGGCGCGTGACGCGAGCTTATCGACGCGGAGTTTGGATGGGGGCGGTGGGGTTTGGCGTGCTCGGGGTGGGCGCTTGCCAGGTGCTCAGCGGGCTCTCGGGGTACCAGGAGACGGGGGGCTCGGGCGGGACGGGGGTGAGCGCCAGTTCCAGCGCGGGGACAGGCGGCCGGGGGATCGGCGGAGACGGCACCACCACGGGGGCGGGCGGCGCCGACGCGGGGGAGACGAGCACGACCACCACGGGGGCGGGCGGCGCCGACGCGGGGGAGACGAGCACGACCACCACGGGGGCCGGCGGCGCCGACGCGGGATGCGGGAGTCCGACCAACAGCGCCAACTGCGGGTGGTGCGGCCACGCCTGTGGGGCCGGCTCGACGTGCGTTGCCTCGAGCACGTGGGACACCAGCTCCTGCACGCCCCTCCCGGTGGTGCAGATGGCCTCGAGCGCGCGCCCTTCGGCCATCGCCGTCAGCGGCGGCTACCTCTACGAGTCGACGCCGACCGGTGGCTCGCCGTCGAAGGTGGGCTCCTTGATCCAACGCGCCCTCAGCGGCACGCCGGGTCCGACGACAATCAACACTGGAAACATCGTCGGCTTCGGGCTCGTGTTCAACGGGGGCACCGTCAGCTCCATCGACTGGGCGACCAACAGCACCGCCGGCGCCGCGGCCAGCGCCTCGCTCCAGAGTGTGGTGGTGAGCGCGGCGCCCAAGACAACGACGCTCGAGTCGGTATTCGACGGCTACGGTAGCCTCGCCGTGGCGGGGCCACGGCTGTTCTTCACCGCGTCGATGGGCGGGCAGTGGGGGGTGTACGGGCAGGACACGGGCTCGCCCGGATACGTCGACCTCGGGACCAACAGCAGCACGACCGTCATCGTGGCCGATGCCACCAACGCCTACTGGTTTGACGGCACGACGATCGCGACGGCGACGTCGACCATGGGAGCCACCGAGTCGGAGCTGGCGCCCCCGATTGGCTCGAACGCCAACCTCGCCGTCGATCCCCTGTCCACCGCCACCACCGGCTTCCTCTACTGGACGACCTCCAACGGCATCGAGAGCTGGGCGAAGAGCGGTAGCGGCCAGCCCATCGGTCTCCAGCCCCCCCCGGCGAGCGGCGCGTTCGTGGGTCTCGTCAGCGACGGCACCTACATCTACTGGCTGACGGACGGAGATCCCAGCTGCGGGAGCGCTCAGGGCTACCTCTGGCGCGCGCTGAACCACCCGTTGGCCGCCGCGCAGCGGATGACCACGGCCGTCTCTTGCCCCCAGAACCTCGTCATCGGCGGGAC
>Ga0302267_10001941_pt1 | contig 25724 bp, 20 predicted proteins | sample III_Bog_E1_3_FD_194555 | JGI IMG/M metagenome (GOLD analysis project Ga0302267, IMG submission 194555) | Peat permafrost microbial communities from Stordalen Mire near Abisko, Sweden - III_Bog_E1_3 | ecosystem: Environmental > Terrestrial > Soil > Wetlands > Peat | place: Sweden: Abisko...
AGCCGCCAGTTGCCGCAGTTGCTTCAAGGTAATCTCGCCGGTTTTCCCCGGGTTTATGAAATTGCCTTTGAATTGATCTCGCACATCGATGGCCGCATTGACGCGGCGCACCTGACCAGTTTTATCACCGGCTATCAGGAAGTCGTGCCCTTGAAGCTGGGAGAATTATGGGCGATTCCCATCATGCTGCGGCTGGCCTTGATTGAAAATTTACGGCGCGTCGCCGTTCTTTTAGGCCACGCGCGTCGCGAACGCAGTGAGGCCAATCATTGGGCGGACCGGATTTTGGAAGTCGCCGAAACCAACGCCCCGAGCCTCATCGTGGTGGTTGGCGACATGGCGCGATCGCAGCCGACGTTAAGCCGCGCCTTCGTGACGGAATTTTTGCGGCGAATGCAGGAGAAATCGCCGCCGCCCAAACTGGCGACGAGTTGGATCGAGGAACGCCTGGCGGCCGATAATCTGACCATTGAACAGTTGGTACAAAGCGAAAGCCAGCACCAGGCCGCGACGCAGGTTTCCGTCGGCAATAGCATCGGCAGCTTGCGTTTTCTGGATGCCTTGGACTGGCAGGAATTTGTGGAAAGCCAGAGTGTCGTCGAACAAGCCTTGCGCAATGATCCCGCCGGCGTTTACCCCCGGATGGATTTTGCCACGCGCGATCTGTATCGGCACACCGTCGAACGCATCGCCCGGCACAGTCCGAAAACGGAGCTGCAAGTCGCGGCATGTGCCCTTGATTTGGCGAGGCAAAACGCAGCGAGTGGCCCGCGCCTGCTGAACCACGTGGGCTTTTATCTCATCGGCAAAGGCGTCCAGCATTTGGAGCGCGTCGCCGGCCTGAGATTTTCCGCCAGCCAATGGCTGCCGCGGCTCGCGCAAAAAAATCCGCTGCCGGTTTTTCTCGGCGGGATTCTGGTGACAACCTTGGCGGTAACCATTCCCCTGTTGCGCTGGACCGCTGGTCAAGGAACCTCTGAATGGTCGGTTTGGATTTTTGCATTTTTGATTTTGCTGTGCGCCAGTCAAGTCGGGGTTTCGGTGGTCAACTGGTTCGCGACGATGGTGGCGCAGGCGCGACCGCTGCCCCGGCTCGATTTTTCCGAAGGCGTTCCCGCCGCCTGCACCACGCTGGTGGTCGTGCCGACGATGTTGACCAGCGGAACAGTCATCGAGCAAATGCTGGAAGCGTTGGAAGTGCGTTATCTGGCCAATTGCGACAAAAATGTTTTTTTCGCGCTGCTCACGGATTTTCGCGACGCCTCCCAGGAACACAGGGCGGACGATGCGGAATTAATCGGGCAGGTGGCGGCCGGAATCGAGGCGTTGAACCTGAAATATCAAGGCGACCGGCCGGCGATTTTTTTTCTGTTCCACCGTCCGCGCCGCTGGAATGCGCAGGAACAAATGTGGATGGGCTACGAACGCAAACGCGGCAAGCTGGCCGACTTGAACCATTATTTGCGCAGTGGCGACACCAAAAGATTTTCCAAAATCGCGGGCGACCTCGCCAGTTTGCCGCATGTGAAATATGTCATCACGCTGGATGCCGACACGCAACTGCCGCGCGAAACCGCGCGTTTGCTGGCGGCCACGATGGCGCATCCGCTGAACCAGCCGGTCTTCGATGCCGAGCGCGGTTTGATCGTGGATGGCTACAGCATTTTGCAACCGCGCGTCGCCGTGAGTCTGCCCAGCGCGAGCCGGTCGCGTTTTGTGAAATTATATTCCGGCGATTCGGGGCTCGATCCCTACACGCGCGCGGTTTCCGACGTGTTTCAAGACGTCTTTCAGGAAGGCTCTTTCATCGGCAAAGGCATTTACGACGTGGACGCGTTTGAGCAATCCATCGGCGGAAAATTTCCCGAGAACCGCATTTTGAGCCACGACCTGCTGGAAGGTTGCTATGCCCGTTCCGGCCTGGTCAGCGACGTGCAATTGTTTGAAGATTTTCCGGCGCGTTATAATTCCGACACGCGCCGGCGGCATCGCTGGATGCGCGGTGACTGGCAGATCATGGCCTGGCTCCTGCCGCGGCTGCCCGGCACCGATGTGCGCTGGGTGCGCAATCCCCTGACCGGTTTGTCGCGCTGGAAAATTTTTGACAACCTCCGGCGCACGCTCGTCCCCGCCGCGCTCGTTTTTTTGCTGGTGCTGGGCTGGCTGTTTTTCCCGCAAACCGCCGGCTTGTGGAGTTTCTGGGTGATAGTTTTGATTGGCCTGCCATCGGCTTTGGCAGTGCTGACGGAATTCCTTCAACCGCCCAAGGAACAACCTTTGGCGTTGCATTTCGGCAATGTGGCGCACAGCGTCGCGCGGCAAATAAACCAATCGATTTTGACGATCGCTTTTTTACCTTACGACGTGGTGATCAGCCTGGACGCGGTGGCGCGCACGCTCTGGCGGCTGTTTTTTTCCCGGCGCAATCTTTTGGAATGGCAAACGGCCAGTCAGGCGGAACTGCAGGATGACGGCAGCCTGCAAAAATTTTTGGCGACGATGTGGTGCGCGCCCTTGCTGGCGGTGGCGGTCGGCGGCATCGCGCTTTTTTTGAACCGCCACAACTGGCCGGTGCTCACGCCATTTTTGGCGCTCTGGTTTTTTTCGCCGGGGATCGCGTGGTGGATCAGCCTGCCGCTGAAAGAAAAAAAAATCGAGCTTTCCGCCGAACAGCTCCGGCAATTGCACCGGCTCGCCCGCAAAACCTGGCTGTTCTTTGAGACCTTCATCGGCCCGGAAGATCATTGGCTGCCGCCGGATAATTTTCAGGAATATCCGCGGCCCGTCGTCGCCACCCGCACGTCGCCGACGAATCTGGGCCTCGCGTTGCTCGGCACGCTTTCCGCCTATGACTTCGGTTATATTTCGCTGGCCGGCTTGGGCGAACGCCTTACGCCCACTTTGGAAACGATGGAGAAAATCGAGCGTTATCACGGACATTTTTATAATTGGTATGACACGCGCTCGCTGAAACCACTGCCGCCGCTTTATCTTTCTACGGTGGACAACGGCAACCTCGCCGGCCTGTTGTTGACGCTGCACTCCGGATTGCTTGAACTCGCCGAACTCAACTGGTCATCCGTGCGCGTGCTGCAGGGATTGCAGGACACGTTGGATCTCGTCCGCGATGCCGCGAGCACGCCCGAAAACATCGCGGCCGTGACGACGATCGCCGAATCTCTGCAAAACAAGTCCGCGAGCCTGCCTGAATTGGTGAAAATTTTGGACCAAGCCGGCAACCGCGTAAAATCCTGGGCCGGCACAAAAAGCGACTTTGAAAATGCGTGCCGGATTTTTGAGCAATGCTGTCGCGAACAGCGCGATGAAATCGTCAAATGTTTCCCGTGGATTTTCTGCCACGAACAGCTCAAGGTTCATTCGCCGAAAAATGATTCTCACGCGTTGAAAGAATTGTTCGGCCAATTGGACCCCCCGCCGAGCCTGCGGCAAATTCTGGTAAAAAGTGACGGCTGGCTGGCCAGAGTGGAGGAATTGCGCGCAAGCATGGCCGCTGAAACAGAGGCGACCGAACTCAAACGGTTGCTCACGGAATTGGAATCAGCGCTCACGGCCGCCGCTGAAAATGCGCATTATCGGATTGCCGACTTGGAAACGTTGGCCGCGCGCTGCGATGCGCTGGCGCGCATGGATTTCACACTTTTATACGAGCCGGAGCGCGAACTTTTTTCCATCGGCTACAACGTCAGCCAGCACCGGCTGGACGGAAGCTGTTACGATTTGCTGGCGTCGGAAGCGCGGCTCGCGAGCTATGTCGCCATCGCGCTCGGCCAGGTGCCGCAGCGGCATTGGTTCCGGCTTGGCCGCCAGCTCACGGCGACGGAAAGCAAACCGACGCTCATTTCCTGGACCGGTTCGATGTTCGAATATCTCATGCCGATGCTGGTGATGCCGACGTGCGAAAATACGTTGCTCGACATCTCCTGCAAATCCGCCGTGGCGCGGCAGATTTCGTATGGCCGGCAAATCCACGTGCCGTGGGGAATTTCCGAGTCGGGCTACAATTTGCGCGACGCCGATGCCAATTATCAATACCGCGCCTTCGGCGTGCCCGGGCTCGGTTTCAAACGCGGTCTGGCCGAGGATGTGGTGATCGCGCCGTATGCGACCGTGATGGCGCTGATGGTGGCGCCGGAAGAAGCCTGCAAAAATCTCAACCGGCTCCGGCAGGAAAAGGCCGAAGGCAAATTCGGTTTTTACGAGGCGCTGGATTACACGGCCGCGCGGGTGCCGAGTGGCCAGACGCACGCCATCGTCCGTTCCTTCATGGCGCATCATCAAGGCATGAGTTTGCTCTCGCTGGCGTATCTGCTGTTGAACCGTCCGATGCAACGACGCTTTCACGAGAATCCATTGTTTCAATCTGCGGACCTGCTGTTGCATGAGCGTGTGCCGAAAGTGACTTCGGTGCTTTATCCGCACGAATACGAAGCTGGCCAGGCGCGCGAAGATGTCGCCACCGAATCCAATCTCCGCGTGTTCACGGATCCGAACGCGGGGCCGCCGGAAGTGCATCTGCTTTCCAACGGTCATTATCATGTCATGGTCACCAACGCCGGCGGCGGCTACAGCCGCTGGAATGATTTTGCATTGACGCGCTGGCGCGAAGATGCGACGCGCGATGGCTGGGGAACTTTTTTTTATTTGCGCGATCTCGACAACGGCCAGGTCTGGTCCACGGCCTATCAGCCCACGGCCCAGAACATTCCCGGCTACGAGGCCATTTTCAGCCAGGGCCGCGCGGAGTTTCGCGGCCGTGTCAACGAGTTGGAAATGCACACGGAAATCAGCGTCTCGCCGGAAAATGACGTGGAGGTGCGGCGCGTCACCTTCACCAATCATTCCGATGAAACACGCACGCTCGAGGTGACCAGCTACGCCGAAATTGTTTTGAATCCGTCAGCGGCCGATCTCGCCCATCCCGCGTTCAGCAAATTATTCATCCAGACCCAGATTCTGCGTCCGCAAAATGCCGTCCTCTGCTCGCGCCGGCCGCGCACCGCGCAGGAACAGTTGCCGTGGATGTTCCATCTGCTGCTGGCGAGCGGACCGGAAATCGGCGCGACTTCGTTTGAAACGGATCGCGAAAAATTCATCGGTCGCGGCGGCAATTTGAATTTGCCCGCCGCCTTGAATGCCGGTGCCAATTTAACCAACAGCGAAGGTTCGGTGCTTGATCCCATCGCCGCGATCCGGCGCACGGTGCGACTTGCGTCCCGCCAAAGCGCGAGCGTCACTCTGGTTTGCGGCGTCGCGCTGAACCGCGAAGGCGCGCAAACCTTGATTGAAAAATATCAGGATCAAACCATCGCCGACCGCTGCTTTGAACTGGCCTGGACGCATGGCTTGATCGTGCTGCGCCATTTGAATGCGACCGAGACCGAAGCGCAGCTTTACGGCCGTCTCACCAGCGCCTTGCTTTATCACACGTTGACGCGCCGGGCCAATCCCGTCGTGCTCGCCCGCAATCAGCGCGGCCAGCGCAGCCTGTGGAGTTTTGGCATTTCCGGCGATCTGCCCATGGTCGTGGTTTACAGCACGCAGGTTGAGCGGCTGGAACTCGTTCGGCAAATGATCCAGGCGCATGCGTATTGGCGGCTGAAAGGTCTGGCCGTGGATTTAGTAATCTTGAATGACGATGATTCCATCTACCGCCAAACGCTTCACGACCATATCTTGAACTTGATCACGGCGGCCAATGCCAGTCAGCTCGTGGACAAACCGGGCGGCATTTTTTTGCGGCGGCGCGAGCAACTTTCGCCGGAAGACCACGGCTTGCTGGAGGCCGCCGCGCGGATCGTTTTGCGCGACGATCAGGGAACCTTGGCCGAACAATTGCAACGCCGCGTGCGGCCGGGCGTGACGCCGCCGTCGCTGCGCACCCGGTCGCGCCCGACTGTCAGCGAGCCCGAGGCACCGCCGGCGCGCGAACTCATTTTCTTCAATGGCATCGGCGGTTTTACGCCGGACGGCCGCGAATACATCATCACGTTGCACCCCGGCCAGACGACGCCGATGCCGTGGGTCAATGTGCTGGCCAATCCCGATTTTGGCACGCTCATTTCCGAAAGCGGCGGCGCTTATACGTGGAGTGAAAACGCCCACGAATTCCGCCTCACGCCCTGGCAAAATGATCCCGTGACCGATGCGAGCGGCGAAGCTTTTTACGTCCGCGATGAAGCGAGCGGAAAATATTGGTCGCCCATGCCGTTGCCCGCGCGCGGCGCGACGGAATATGTCGCGCGCCACGGTTTCGGCTACAGCATTTTTGAACACACCGAAAACGAGATCGCAACGGAAATCTGCGTTTATGTCCCGATGACGGAGCCGGTCAAACTGGTCGTCTGCAAAATTCGCAATCGTTCCGACCGAGCACGGCGCGTCTCCGTGACCGGCTATTGGGAATGGGTTTTGGGCGAACTGCGCGAAAAAAATGCGCCGCAAATTGTGACCGAAATGGATTCGCAGACCGGCGCATTGCTCGCGCGCAATGCCTACAACACGGATTTTTCCGGGCGCGTGGCCTTCGTGACCAGCAGCGAATTGATCCGTTCCTACACCGGCGACCGCACCGAATTTATCGGCCGCAACGGCACGCTCGCCCAGCCGGCGGCGTTGCGCCGCGTGCGGCTCTCCGGCAAAACCGGCGTCGGCCTCGATCCGTGCGCCGCGCTGCAAGCGCCCGTGGAATTGGAACCCGATCAGGAACGCGAAATGGTTTTCGTGCTCGGCTCGGCGCGTGATCTGGCCAGCGCACGCCAGCTCATCCAGAAATTTCAAAATCTGCGCTCGTGCCGCGAAGCGTTGCAGGAAGTCTGGAATTATTGGAAAAAAACCTTGGGGGCCGTGCGCGTGGAAACCCCGGACCCGGCGATGAATATTTTGGCCAACGGCTGGTTGATTTATCAGACCATCGCCTGCCGCTTGTGGGCGCGCACGGGATTTTATCAGTCCGGCGGCGCGTTCGGTTTTCGGGATCAACTCCAAGACGCGATGGCCTTGGTGCATGCGCGCCCGGAACTGTTGCGCGCCCAATTGCTCCGCGCCGCCGCGCATCAGTTTGTCGAGGGCGATGTGCAGCATTGGTGGCATCCGCCGCTCGAACGCGGCGTGCGCACGCATTTCTCGGATGATTATTTATGGCTGCCGTTCGCGACGTGCCGTTATGTCGAAACCATCGGCGACACCGGCGTGCTGGACGAAAATATTTATTTCATCGACGGCCGGCCGCTGCGCGCCGACGAAGAAGCGTGCTATGATCTGCCCCGACGCTCCGAAATTTCCGGCACGCTTTACGACCACTGCATGCGCGCGATCAAAAACGGTTTGAAATTCGGCGAGCATGGTTTGCCCTTGATGGGCTGCGGCGATTGGAACGATGGCATGAATCTCGTCGGCGCGCACGGCAAGGGCGAAAGCGTCTGGCTCGCCTTTTTTCTTTACGACTTGCTGAAACATTTTGCCGTCTTGGCGGAGTGGCGGAGCGATAAAATTTTTGCCGAGCTCTGCAAAACGCAGGCGCAAACGCTGGCCGAAAATATTGAAAAAAATGCGTGGGACGGCCAGTGGTATCGCCGCGCCTACTTCGACAATGGCGAGCCGCTTGGCTCCGCGCAAAATCCGGAATGTCAGATCGATGCCTTGCCGCAAAGCTGGGCGATTATTTCCGGCGCGGGCGATGCCGTCCGCGTGCGCACCGCGCTGGATGCCGTCGCGCACCGGCTGATCCGCCGCGACGCGCGCTTGATCCAATTGTTTGATCCGGCCTTCGACAAATCATCGCTCGAACCCGGTTACATCAAAGGTTATGTGCCGGGCGTGCGCGAAAATGGCGGCCAATACACCCATGCCGCGATCTGGACGATCATGGGTTTTGCCCTCGCCGGCGAAACCGCGCGCGCCTGGGATTTTTTTTCGCTGATCAATCCCATTTTACATTCGCGCACTCCCGAAGAAATTGCCGTCTACAAAACCGAACCGTATGTTATGGCCGCCGATGTTTACAGCATGCCGCCGCATGTCGGTCGCGGCGGTTGGACGTGGTATACTGGATCCGCCGGCTGGATGCATCGTCTGATCATGGAAACTTTTTTGGGCGTCAATTTGGAAGCCGGCTACTTGCACTTCACGCCGCGCGTGCCGACGGAGTGGAAACAGTTCAAGCTGGACTATCAATTTTATGATACCACGTATGAAATCCATTTCCGCAATACTTCAGGCACGTGGAAAATTCCCCCCAAAATGACCGTGGATGGTTCTGTCCAAGCCGCGCCGCTGCTCCGGTTGATCAACGATGGTGGCAAACATATCGTGGATCTTAGTTTTGAATCCTGATCCGCGACGCCCATCAAAAAAACTTTGGTCGCCCCTTTGGGAGCGACCAAAGTTTTGATCGGCACCGATTAATAATTTCGGGCGGGTGAATTGGTGAAATAATAGGGCGATTGATTGGTGATCGTCGGCGGCCGATTGGTAAAGTATGTCGGCGGATTTGTAGCGAAGGGCGCGTGATTCGGATATTGCGGTAGGGGGTATTGCGGTTGATTGGGAACCTGTGGTCCTCCCGGCAACATCGGTTGGCCGGGCGGAACCGGTTGGCCCGGAGGCACCGGCTGGCCGGGTGCGACCGGTGGCCCCGGTGGCACCGGCTGTCCCGGCGTGACGGGCGGTGCAGGTTGAACCGGCTGGCCCGGTTGATATGGCGGCGTTGGTTGCGCCGGGGGCTGCGGTTGAACGGGCGGCGTCGGTTGTGGATTTGGCAACACCGGTTCAGGCAGCACCGGGACGGGTTTCGGTTGCACGGGATGCGGCTGGACCGGCGTAATCGCACCGTGTCCCTGTTGTCCGGCAACATTCAGAACAATCATCATGCCGGCGATCGTTGAGAGGATTAGAATGGGAGGACTTGTGCGTTTCATAAATAGTGACTTGAATTGAATTAGCAATAGAAATGCCACAACGCGGATGCGTTATTTTTAAGATGCTGGCTTGGTTTTTAAAGAGCTTTTGGCGCTCCACCATAAATTTTTTATCTGGCGAAAGTGCAGACTGCAATTTGACCCATTCCAACCATCGTGCATTAACTCGCAACCGGCTCAGAATTTGTTTCGATTTTTTGGGAAGACTTTTCTTGGGAAAAAATTCCTTCACGCAGAATTCCTTCGCGCAGAATTTAAAACTCCATGATATGCAAACTGCACGCCCCGTCAGATTTTAAGCCGCGATTTGCACGCCATTTTCAAAGCCCCGAGCGTGAACCACCTGCCGCCCCTTCGGCATTTAGTTTGCTAATTTGCAACCGTCGGAAGCGGGGTTTGGTTTTTGAAGTTAGAGAAGGAACACAAAAAAACTTTGTTTTTAAAACAAATTTCGGCGCCGATTGGGTGACTGACAATGCGGATTCGCTAAACGGTTCACCTCAAACTGGCGCCTTGAAAAAGCCGCTGTGAAATTATTTTTGTTCATTTTGATTTTGTCCACGCGGGCGATGGCGATGGACCGGTGGACGGCGTTGTCCATGCTCGAAACCGGCGATGATGATCGCATAGTCGGTCGGGCCGGCGAGATTTCGCGCTATCAAATTCGCCCCGAATTATGGCCGGGCGGCAATCCGCTGGATCGCCGGACGGCGCTGGCGCATGCCCAAAAAATCATGTCCGAACGCATCGCCGCCTTTAAAAAATCGCACGGCCGCGCGCCGGATGATTTTGAGTTTTACGTGCTGTGGAATGCGCCGGCGCAAATCAACCGGCCGCACCGGGTGGTCGCCGAACGCGCGCGGCGGTTTGTTAATCTCGTGGTCGCGCCCCGGCGAAATTCGACTGCCTAAACACCGCGCATGGGCACCAACACGCCAGCCTTGTTCAATCGGATTTGGGAACACACTCCGCTGGCGAACCTGTGGCATCGCACGCCGGCGGAGATTCATATCGCCATCGTTCTGGCCATTGCGGTGTTGACGCATCTGATCGTGAAAAGCGTGCGGCATGTCAGCGAATGGTCCATCAACAAAAGCCATGCGCAGAAAAATCCGTTTGGCTTCGTGACGCAGCAGCCCAAATTCATCACGCTCACCCGTTTGATCGTGAGCGCGATCACGTTCGTGATTTATTTTCTCGCGATCGGTCTGGTGCTGGTCGAGGCGTTTCATGTGAACCTGACCACTTATCTGGCCAGCGCGTCGATCATCGGCCTGGCCATCAGTTTCGGATCGCAAAGTTTGGTGCAGGATTTGGTGACGGGCGTGACGCTGATTTTTTCCAACGCGATGGACGTCGGCGACATCGTGGACCTTTCGGGCACGATCGGCCGCGTGGAGCGCATCGGCCTGCGTTTTACCAAGTTAGTAAATTTTTACGATCAGGAAATTTTTGTGCCGAATCGGAACATCGGCAATGTGAGTCGATTTCCCCACGGCGGCGTGCACGCATATGCGGACATCCAAGTGCCCGCGCAGGCCGATGCGCAAAAAGTTTTCGCGACGGTCCAAAGTGTCGCCAAAGGAACGTGGTCGCAATTTGGCGGCACCATTCTGGCCGAGCCTGTCCTGGGAAAAATCGTCACGCCGCAATTCGGCACTTGGAAATTTTTACGCGTGCAATTCACGATCTGGCCCAGCCAGGGAACTTTGATCGAAACCAGTTTTCGGCAGCAAATCATTTACGCGATGAAAACCTTCGACCCCAATTATGCCGATTGGATGGTGGCGATCACTTATCGCACCATCACGCTTTGAAAGCGGCAGGATGCAAATTGCGCTTGGAATTCCAAAGGCTTCGGCAAATTGCAAATGCGAATTTAAGGCCTTATCAAAAACTGGGGCAATAATGGGGCGACGCTTTGGCACGCTCCAAGCTTTTTAAAATTCGGAAGGCAAGAGGGTCAAAAGTAAAACCGGCGGCCAGGGGAAACCTTGAAACAAAGCCGGTGGCACTAAAAAATCCATCTTGCTTTCCGTCTGTTAAGTCCGCTTTCGCCATGATTGAGAAATTAAAATCGGGAAAATTCCGGCTTTATTCGCGAAAACGCAGCGCGGCGACGGGAAAGCGCCGAAATTTGGGCACGTTTGCTTCGCGGGCGGCGGCGGAACAACACGAGCGCGCGGTGCAATTTTTTAAACATCATGGTTAGAGGAGATCAAAAATGAAAACTGCAATTTTCCAGGAGAAGCCGCTCAATTTCCCCAAAACCCAGGTGGATGGCAAAGCCATCAAACCGATCACGCAAGTTTTGCTGGAGCGGCGGGCCACGCCACGTTTTAAAACCGAGCCCGTGCCGGATGAATATGTGGAGGCGATTTTGCGTTTCGGCGTGCAGGCTCCGTCCGGCTATAATTTGCAGCCGTGGCGGTTTTTGGTGGTGCGGGAAAAGCAAAACCGCTTGCGCCTGCAAAAGGCGGCGATGGACCAATCCAAAGTAGGCGAGGCGCCGGTCGTGATCGTGGCGTTCGCCATCAAGCATGATTGGGAAAATTATATCGATGCGATTTTGGCGGAAGGCGTTCGGCGTGGGGCGGGCAAGGCGGAGCAAGTGGAACAAATAAAAGAAACGGCGACGAAATTTTTAGATCATTTTCCGCCGGTCGTCTGGCTGAATCGCCACACGATGATCGCGTTCACGACGATGCTGCTGGTGGCCGAGGCTTACGGGCTGGATACGGCGCCGATGGAAGGTTTCGATCCGGAAGCGGTGAAACAGGAATTTGGCCTGCCGACGGAGGCGGAAGTGATCGGCTTGCTGGCCATTGGATTTGCGGAAAAACCGGACAAAGTCTATGGCGGCCGGCTCGCACTCGAGGAAATTGTCCACGAAGAAACGTTCGGCCAAATGTGGACGGAAAAAAATACCGGCGCGAAATCGCAGCGCATGTTTGAAGAGATTTCGCGAAAGGAAAAAGAGTCCATGCAGCCGGTTTGAATGGCGCCTTCCGAAAAAAACTGAGCGATGAAAATCAAGGACATCATTACCGCCAACCCGCGCTGCATCGGCCCGGAAGCGACTTTGATGGAGGTTGCCATTGAGATGAAAAACTTGGATGTGGGGATTTTGCCGGTCTGCGAAAACGAGCGGTTGATTGGCACGATCACGGATCGCGACATCGCCGTTCGCGCGGTGGCGGAAGGCTTGGACCCGCGAGCGATCACGGTGCGCAAAGTCATGAGCCGGGTCGTCATCTATTGTTTTGAAGACCAAGACATCTGGTATGCCGCGCAAATGATGGACACATATCAAATCCGCCGGCTGCCAGTTTTGAACCGCGAGGATCGCTTGGTCGGCATCGTCTCGCTTGGCGATCTGGCGGTGCGGACGGGCGCGGAAAATTTGGCGGGCCGGGTTTTGGAACGCATTTCCGGGCCAAGCCAACCGCCGGCGTGAAATTCGGACGGCGGTTGTTTCGCCCAACCCCCACATTATTCTTTCGAGGCTGGCTCCATGGTGTTCAACAATAAGGAAGAAGCCGAATCCGCGGAGGCTGTCGGATTGGCATTGGTCAGTTCAATGGTCGGGGACCATTTCAGCCAGCGTTCCTCGGGTTTTTCACTGAGCTGAAATTGGTCGCCGTCGACGGCGGCTTTTCCGGCGGGTGAGGGCGTGGCGAACGCGATGCCGCCGATGACCAAAGATTTTATATTTTCTGCGCTGATGTTAAGGCCGGTCAAATGCAGTCGCATGCTGACGCCGCCGGCGTTCCAAAATGCGGAGTCTTCCCGGACCAACGCCGCGAAAGCCGGCTTGATCAACGCGTGAATCTCCACCAGCGTGGCATTGCTGCCCAAGTTGTAATATTGCACCGAACCGACTTCGACGCCGCGATAATAAATGGGCGAGCCGATGGAAAGCGTTTTGATCTGCGGTGTCGTCAGGACAATCTGCAATCCGCTTTTGGTTTTTTCCAAAATCGGCGCTTCTTCCGCGCCGATGAATTTTAATTTGGTGCGCGTGGGTCCGCCGCCCGGCTGCACTTGGATGTAGGGGCCCGACACGATGGTTTCCAATCCGTGCAAACCGCCGGCGCCGACTTCGGGCCGGACGATCCAAAATTGCGAGCCGGCGCGCGCCAGATTTTTCGCCGAGGCGGCCAGTCGCGCGGTGACGAGCACGCGGCCGGTGTCCTCGGTCAATTGCACGGCGCGGACTTCGCCCACGCGCACGCCGCGATATTTCAGCACGGTTTGATTGGCCTGCAACCCGTTGCCGTTGGTGAACTCGATTTGAATGACTGGCCCCATCGCGCGGAAATTGGCCCAGATCAGCCAGCCGGCGGCCACGGCCGCGATGGCCGGGACAATCCAGATGAACGCGAGCGAAACGCGGCTGCGCGGCCGGATTTTGGCGCGCGGCAATTTTTCGAAATTCGCTTCAGTTGGATTCGTCGGTGACAAAAAATTCCTCCTTCCAAATCGCGCGCGGATCAAAACTTGCCGAGGCCAGCAGCGTCAAGACTACGACCGAAGTAAATGCGAGGATGCCCGGACCAGGAATCACCGTGGCGAACCGTCCGAAGCGGATCAACGCCACCAGCACGGAAAGCAAAAAAACATCGAGCATCGCCCACGGGCCGATCCGGCAAATCATTTGGTAGACCCCCAAGCGGAATTTTTGGCCCGTGGTTCCCCGTTTCAACACGAGGAAAAATAATCCCGCCAGCTTGAGCAACGGCACCAAGATGCTGGCCGCAAAAACGATCACCGCCACATACCACATGTGATCGGTGTATAACGCTTTGACGCCGCCCCACACCGTGTTTTCCGTGTGCCGGCCCATGTATTCCATGACCATGATGGGATAGATATTCGCCGGCACATACAAAAACAATGCGGCCAACGCAAAGGCGGCGGTGCGGGCGCGGCTGTGCAAACGATGGCGCTGCACCACGGAATCGCAGCGGGCGCAATGGCCGCGCTGGTTCGGCGGCACGGTGTCGAGCTGCTGCACCAAACCGCACGTTTCGCAGGCGATCACGTTCATGTTGAAATTCAAACCGAAGATTTTTCCGCGGGCTGGTTGGAAAGCGGTGAACTTCGCAAAAACTTTTTTGGCAGGTGCCAGACCCAATGGCAGTTTTCGCAATAGGCTTCGTGTTCGACAATGCGGAGAACAATGCCGACATGGAGAAAAATCGTCGGCAAAAGAAATTTACGGGTCATCTGCGGATATTGCACCCGCAGCGAGGCGCACGCGGGACAATGCAACGCTTTTTTCAAGGGTGCGGTCAGCGCGGGGGCCGACTCCAAAAGGTGCTGCACCACTTTTAAATCGTTGGCGCGAGCCTGCACACGAAACGTGGCGCGCGGCGGACACAAAAATAAAAAGAGCTGGAGCAATTTGTCGTTGTGAATACGCGCTTCAAATTTTCGCGTTTGCAACTGGCGGACGAGCGGTTCGGCCTCCGGCTGATCTTCAAAGACCGCGACATCCACCCACTGTCGATTTTTTTTGGAAGTGCTCATACGCCATAAATTCCGCAGGAACGATGCCAAAGGAAAATCGCGGGCCGCTTCGGCGAATGGAAATTTTTTTTTTGCGAATTGCACAGCGGCTGGCGGCGTCGGTTGCATTTTGCGGGGATTCATTTTCTGTGGCCGAACCGCTTTAGCCGCTGGCAGCGCGGCCGTGGTCTTCCGGCCACAAAAATTTTACGCCCGGCAGCGGTTCCGGTTTCACCCCAAACCGCTGCGCGTAAAAACAGGTGAATTGAGCGCCGAACAAAAGAATTTGCGCGGAGTAATAAACCCAGACCAGCACGATGACCAGCGACCCCATCGCCCCATAGATGGAAGCAAGGCTGCTGCGGCCGATGTAAATTCCGATCAGCCATTTGCCGAGGGTGAAGAGCAGGGCGGTAATCAGGCCGCCGAGCCAAACATCGCGCCACGCAATTTTGACGTCGGGTAAAAATTTAAAAATCATCGTGAACAACACCGTGACGAGGCCGAGAGAAAAAATAAAATTCAACCCGCGCAGCAACAACCGCGTGCCGGAAAAAAAATTGCCCAGGTAATGGCCCAGCGCGGCGACGCCAGCGCTGCAAATCAGAGAGACGAGCAATAAAAATCCGATGCCCAAAACCATCGCGAACGAGAGCAACCGGTGGCGGATGAAATTGCGCAGGCCGCGCCCTTGCGCCGACCGGACGTGCCAGAGCAGGTTCAATGAATTTTGCAGTTGCACAAACACGCCCGTGGCCGCGATGGCCAGCGTTCCGCCTGCGATCCAAGTCGCCCAGAAACCCGCCCGCGATTTGTCGGCGGCCGCCACAAGGGATTGAATGGCGTCGCCGCCCGGCGCGCCGACCAATTGGTTGACTTGGCTGAACAATTCCCGCCGCGCCACATCATCCCCAAAAAAAAATCCGGCGATGGCCAGCGCGATGATGAACAGGGGCGCGATGGCAAAAATGGTGTAATACGCCAGCGCCGCGCCCTGCGCGAATACATTGTCCGTGATGCAGGCGCTGGCGGCGTCAGCCACCAGGCCATAAAAATTTTTCCAGTGCGGGCGCAATTTCACTTGTCATCTTTATTTTTTTCGACTTGATCCACCGTCACCGGTTGGTCGAGTTTCGGCACCAGCGCATGGATGAAAGCGTTTTGCAGCACCGTGCCGGTGGTCGTCCACAGGCCGACGCTGGAATTGCTATACGATCCCGAAATGGGAATTTTTGCGGCCAGCTGGTCGTGCGGATGGTTTTTGAAAACCGTGGCAACGCCGCCGATGATCGCCTGCCAAAACACTTCGAGAATATTCTTTTTGCGTTCCTTGTCCCAGGCAAAGATGCTCAGGTCGCTAAAAAAAACCTTGAAATAGCCTTGGTAACTCCCGCCCTGTGCCGCAAGCGATGAGTAGAGCGAGAAATTCCCGCGATCCACGTCAAACTTGCCATACGCGCGCAAAAAATCATTCAGCGACGGGAGCGCCACGTTCGTCACCGCCAGATTCATTTCGTAGGCCGGCGCGGCTTCGACGAGGTTCATGTGCAACTGCAGATTTAATTCCCCGCCGCCGACCGTGGAACCGCTCGCGATCAGGCCGGCCGGCAATTGCTGGCTGAGGTTGCGCGCATTCGTCAAATTTGTCGCCGTCGCGGAAAGTTTGCTCAAATAAACATCCACCGGCGGCTTGGAATATTCATTTTGAAAATGGATTTCGCCGTCAAAAATTTGCGCGCGGTTCAGGTCGAACGGAAACAGGCCGGCGATCATCTGGTCCCAGCGCTCATTTTTACCATTCGCATTTTTTTCCTCGGGCGGATGGCCGACAAAGTTAATTTTCGGCTCCCACAAAATCACCTCGCCGGCCAGGGTGCCGTGAAATAATTCCCCCCACGCGATGGCCAAATCTATTTTGCGCGCGGAAAAAAGCGGCGACTGGCCTTCGACGCTTTTGCGCAATATTTGCAGGCCATTGATCTGATAACCGCCGCGCCACAATTGCATGCTCACCGTGCCGATTTTCCCCGCGTAATCTTTCGCCGTATTCAATTTATGGTTCACATAATTTTCTACGATGAACGGCAGCGCCAACCGCAAGGCGACCAACAACAGGATCAACCCGGAAAAAACAATCAGGGTTCGCCGCGAAACGCGCCGCCAACGCTCAATGATTTCAGGCGTCCATTTCATGGCCCGCTTCATTTCAGATCCGGAGGCCGACTTTTTTTCGACATTATTTCGGGTGGCGCGGAGAGCGCCACCCGGTCCCGATGACTTTGTCAAAACTAGTTACTGTTTCACGGTGATATTATTGACCACGTCCTGCACGCCGGCCACGTTCTTCGCGATTTTTTCCGCCTGCGATTTCTGGTCGGAAGTGTTCACAAATCCGTTGAGCTGCACCTTGCCTTTGAACGCATCCACATTGACATCCGAGAATTTATAATCGGAATCGTCGAGCGCGGAGCGCACGCGCGCATCCAAGGATTTGTCATCGATGTATTCGCCCGTGCTGCGTTTGTATTCGTTGCCGGCGCAGCCCGTCCAAACGATCGTGGCAGTTGAGGTCAACAGTCCCAGACACAGGACGTAATTTAAACTGGCATTTTTAATTTTCATAAGCGTGCGATTATAGTTGTCGAATTTTTTCGCAGTTGGGTGAATGAGAATTACAAAGGTCCGCTGCCCATCGGCATGGAGGTGGAATTTGTCCCGCCGCCCGCGCTGTAGGAATTGGGTTGCCCCGTCATTTTATTCCGCAATTCGCTGACCATGCGAAAATGTTCGTGCAAGGTCGGGAGGGTTTTTTTGGCGTATGCTTTCAAATCCGCATCCGACAAATTATCCGCCGCGTTCGCGAAGAGATGGATGGTTTTGATATGATCGTGATACATTTTGCCAACGTAGGCTTGGTCAAATTGCGGTTCGGACAGCGACTCGATGGCCTGCACGGCGGTCACTTCATTCGAAAACACGTCAATGCCGCGTTCCGACAATTCCATGATTTGGCCGCCCTTGAGCACGGAACTGCCATCAATGCCGCCATTGACGATGCGCGGCAAATGCGCGTCTTCCGATTGAGATTGATCTACGCCATTGTTCGTCGAGCCATAATCATCGGCGACCACGTTCGTCAAATTGTCATCGGCCCAATAATTTGTCCCGGGACAATTCAAATTTTCCTTGGCCGCCAGTTTGGCGAGTTTGCGATAGGCCGCGCTGTGATCCTTGATCATCTTTTTCGCGAAGCTTTTCACGTCCGGGTTTTGGCTGCGATCCAGGGCCAGTTCGCTCAAGCGCACTTCCATCAGATTGCCGCGGCCGGCCGCCCACACAAACTGCTGTGACGTCACCGGCAGGTTTGTGCTCATGAAATCCAAATTGGTGGCGGCCACGTTATTTTCGTCGGCCATCGCGACCGAAGCCAAGCTGGCCACACTGGCACTGAGGAACAGATGTTTTAATAATTTTTTCATATTCATTTTTTTGGTTATAAAAGTTACCGGAATTTCTTTAGCGGAAGCCGTGCCAGACAAAATTGTTTCACGGGGAAGCGCAATTTATGCAAAATTAATTTACTCCTGCTTGCAGATTGCTGTTGGGGCTACCGTTGCCCGTGCGTTTCGCAATCCGTCCTTCCATCATCGCGTTGGCGAATTTGTGTCCGGTTGCGCTGCGGGCGGCGGCACGGCAACGTGATTTGTTTCCGGCGTAACGGGAGTCGCAGCATTCGTAATGGTGACGGCCACTGGCAGGTTCGAAAAATCATATTGCGGAAACCAAGTTTGCGCGCGGGCTTCGTCGCGTTCGCTGGATTGCATTTCCGGGAGATCGCTGCGCGCCCACGCCAAAAATAAAAGGCGGGAATGGTGGTCGTAAGCGTATCCATCCATCGGGCCGCTGGAATAAACATGCGCGCGGGATTGGCGCGCGTAGGCGAGCAAGGCGATTTTCGCAAAGGAGCTTTGCTGTTGGGAACTGTAAAAAGCGATTTGCGGCAGCTGCAGGGAACCGGCGAGCGGCACCGGCACGGCCACGGTCGGCACGCCAAAAAAACCAGCCGCGCTGTTGATCGAAAAGGCGCCGCTGCGCGCTTCCATGATGATGTCGCAGCTCGCGGCATTGTCGGCCAGCAAAGCACCCGCGCGGCTCAACGCGTCGCGGATCGCGCCCAAGACATATTTCGAATCGTAACTGTCAAAATAGGAGCCATCCAAAAAAACTTTGCGGTTGGCAAAAATGCTCAGATCGGCGGAACGCAATGCGTGATCGGCCGCTGTGCTCAGCAACAATTGCTCGGTCGCCGTGCGGGCGGGATCGGTGGTTTTGGTCGTCTGGCACCCCGTGAAAACCAAACACAAACACAGGGAAAAAAAAGCGGCTCTCACAATTTTCCCAGAAGCAACAGGACAATTAAAATCACCACCACTAAACCGAGACCGCTGCTCGGATAATACCCCCAGCCGTTGCTGTAAGGCCAGGTGGGCAGCGCGCCGATGAGCAAAACAATCAGGACAATGAGGGCGAGGGTAGCGAGGTTCATATGTTTTTTTCGCTCTCCAACTCAGCCAAAAATGTGCCAGAAAAAAAAGTGCAGAAATTTCGGTGGATAATTAAGGTTGGGATGAAAATTTCGTGCATATCTCTGGAAACGATTTGCAGGATGCAAACTTCGTTTTTTTTGAGCTTGGTAATTCAGCCGTAATACCGCGCGCGCTATTGTTCAGCGCGTTTGACGAACCGGCCGCATTCAGCCCATTATTGTCAATGCGTTTCCTGTTTTCGATTTCAAAAATGATGCGGACCTTGCTGCTCCTTGTGACGCTGACCAGTTTGGCGGTGGCCATTACCGTCGCGTCGGCCGCGGATGAGTGGGTTTACTTTGGAACTTACACGGGTGGCAAGAGCCGCGGTATTTACGCATCGCAAATGGATGCGACCGGGAAAATCACCGAACCAAAACTCGTTGCCACGATCACGAACCCTTCCTTTTTGACGGTGGATGCGCGGCAGCAATTTCTTTATGCAATCACCGAAGTCGCCGGGGCGGGCGGTAAAAAACAAGGTGCCGTGATCGCGTATTCGATCAACGCCACCAACGGCCAACTCACGGAAATGAACCGGCAAGGCGCCGGCGGCGATGTGCTCTGTCACGTTCAAATTGACGCGACCGGGAAAACCGTCCTCGTCGCCAGTTACGGCGGCGGCAGTGTCACGGCATTCCCGGTCAATGCCGACGGCAGTCTCGCACGCGCGTCAAGTTTCATCCAACATTCCGGTTCCAGCGTCAATCCGCTGAACCAAAAAGGCCCGCACGCGCACTGTGTCGTGACCGATCCCGGCGATCGCCATGCCCTTGTCTGCGATCTGGGTCTGGACAAGGTGCTCGTTTATCAAATGGACGCTTCGACGGGTAAATTGACGACCAATATTCCGGCTTTTGCCCCGCTCACGCCCGGCAGTGGCCCACGTCATCTTGCGTTTCATCCGAATGGAGGATTTGCTTACGTCGTCAACGAAATGGGCTGCAGCGTCACGGTGTTTAGTTACGATGGCAATCGCGGTGCGCTTTCGGAAATCCAGACGGTGAGCGCATTGCCGCTGGACCGCCATCCCGATCCAACGCTGAGCGGCGCGGAAATCGCCGTGCATCCATCGGGCAAATTTCTCTACGCCTCCACGCGTGGCATTGATCAGATCAATGTCTTCGCAATTGCCGAGCCGACAGGAAAACTTTCGCCCATCGAACACATTTCCAGCGGCGGCAAAACGCCGCGCTTTTTTGGCATTGATCCCGCCGGAAAATTTCTGTTCGCCGCCAATCAAAATTCTGACAACGTGACCATCTTCAAAATTGACACGACAACGGGTCGCCTCACGCCGGCCGGCCAGACGCTGCAGCTTGGCAATCCCAGTTGTGTTGTCTTTGTTTCCCGTCGGTAGAATTCACCGGCGTGCCAGGCGAACGTGGCTGCCGCGACTCGGGATTTGCCGAAAGCCGCGCCATGGTTCGCCGCAAAATCATTCCCACGGCTGCATCCCGGTGTTGGTTTAGCTGGAAGGTATTCGCCACTGCCGATTTTATTTTTTAACTCTTGCCGGGCCGGCAACGCTTTTGCTATCGTAAATATGCCTGGCAACACCACCGTTTGGTCTCACCGTTCACGTCAAGTGGAGCGAAGTTAGATACCCGGAGCAAATGCTGCATGCGCATCGGCGTTGTCCGTAAAACCTTTTTTCAAGCTGGTTAGGCGCGCATTTTAAATGACCATTTTTTAGTGTGGCAGGATAGCTCAGTTGGTAGAGCAGAGGACTGAAAATCCTTGTGTCGCCGGTTCAATTCCGGCTCCTGCCACCACTTTTAACCAGTGGTGACAACGGTTTTATGAGTTCTTCGTTTTTGGGTCGAATGTCGAATTTAGTCTTGGACTCGCTATGGACTCGTTTTAAGTTGTGCTGCGTTTCTTGGCACGATGCGTGCAACATTTGCAGGTTAAATGCACAATCTTTCGGGCTTTACTTTCTTCCGCCAGAAACACATTTTGACGACGAGAAGTTTGGGTGTTTTACAAGTGGAAAAAAATCTTAAAATTTCAAAAGGGCACGCATTATGAAATTGTTTCAATCATTCGGCTGCTGGGTTCTACCGATCGCCATCGGCGTTTTCTTCGTTGGCTGCGCGACGGAATCACATCAAGCAATCAAACCGGAAACGGTGGCTTCCGCCGGCGCTCCTTACACCGGGGCCAAGAGCACACTCATGGTGGGAAAATTCGACAATCATTCTCCGTATATGCACGGGGTTTTCTCGGACGGCGTGGACCGCCTTGGCGGACAGGCAAAATCGGTTCTCATCACGCACTTGCAACAAACCGGTCGTTTTTTGGTGGTGGATCGCGACAACCTGCAGGAGATAACAAACGAGGCCGCCATCAAAGGACCCCCTCTGAAACTGGAGGGAGCAGATTATGTCATTACTGGCGAGGTGTCTGAGTTTGGTCGCAAAGAAGTGGGTGATCAGGAATTGTTTGGCATCCTCGGAAGCGGCAAAAAACAGGTGGCTTACGCCAAGGTAAATTTGAATGTGGTGAATGTGACAACTTCCGAGGTGGTTTATTCCACGCAGGGCGCCGGCGAATATGCGCTGAGCGACCGCGAAATGCTGGGCTTTGGCGGTTCCTCAAGTTACGACTCCACGTTGAACGGCAAGGTGCTGGATCTGGCCATCCGCGAAGCGGTCAACCGTTTGGTGGAGGCGGTGGAAGCGGGCAAATGGAACCCGGTGAAACCGTGAATGCTTCCTTGCTAAAATTCGTGTTGCTGGGGCTCCCGTTGCTCCTGACGGGCTGTCAGAATCCGAATACTTATTATTGGGGTCACTACGAAAATCTTGTTTATGTCATGTATGTGAAACCAGACAAGGTTCCGTTGCCGCTGCAGGTCCAGACGTTGGAAGAAGATTTGCACAAGGCCGAGGCCGCCCACAAACCGGTGCCTCCGGGATTTCATGCTCATCTCGGCTACCTTTATTATCAAACGGGCAAACCGGAACTGGCGCGGCAGGAATTTGAAGATGAAAAAGCACGGTTTCCGGAGTCCGCCGTGCTGATGGACCGGCTGCTGGCCAACGTAACCAAGAAATGAAGACACGACTTTTAAGTTTCGGATCAAGTGTCGTGGCGCTGGCGACCTTACTCACGGGATGCGTGAACAGGCCTTACGATTATACTAATTTTCACGCGCATCCGCCGCGCTCAATTCTCGTCCTGCCACCGCTCAATCAAAGCACCGATGTCCGGGGCACTTATGGTTATCTTTCCACCGTGACCATGCCGCTCGCGGAAATGGGATATTATGTTTTTCCCGTGGCGGTCGTCGATCAGTTCATGAAAGAAAATGGTCTGCCCACCGCCGGTGAAATGCATGAGGTCCCGCTGAATAAAATCCGCGAAATCGTGGGCGCCGATGCGGTTCTTTATGTCACGCTGAAGCAATACGGCTCAAAATATGAGGTCATCACGAGTGCCACCATTGTCACGGCTGAAGCAAAACTTGTGGATACGCAGACCGGACTGACGCTTTGGGAAGGCAAAGCCTCCGCCGAGCAAAGTTCCAGCAGCGGCAATATAATCGCTGACCTCATTGTCGCCGCAGTTGATCAGGCCATAAATTCATCCACCGATCAGGCCCATGAGGTTAGCCGCCTGGCGAATGCTCAACTGTTCACCATCAAGGATCATGGGCTGCTTTACGGTCCCTATCATCCAAAAAACCAACCGCAATAATTGGCTGTTTGATTCCGAAAACAAAATCAAGTTCGTCCGCTTCGCAGAAATTAATTTACTGTTTCCCTTTGACGAGCGCCTCGACCACCTGTGGATCGGCGAGCGTGGAGACGTCGCCGATCTGGTCGGTCTGGTTTTCGGCGATCTTGCGCAGGATGCGACGCATGATTTTCCCGCTGCGCGTCTTCGGCAGGCTGGGCGCGAATTGAATTTTATCCGGCACGGCAATCGCCCCGATTTCTTTGCGCACATGTTGCGCGAGTTCCTTTTTTAATTCTTCACTTTCGAAAATTCCATCCTTCAAAGTCACAAATGCGTAGAGGGCCTGGCCTTTGATGTCATGCGGCATGGGCGCGACGGCGGCCTCGGCGACTTTCGCGTGGCTCACGAGCGCGCTCTCCACTTCCGCCGTGCCGATGCGATGGCCGGAAACATTGACGACATCATCCACGCGGCCGAGCAACCAGTAGTCGCCGTCGGCATCGATCCGGCAGCCGTCGCCGGTGAAATACATGTCCTTGAACGTGGCGAAATAGGTGTTGATGAAACGATCATGATCGCCCCAGGTCGTGCGCATGATGCCGGGCCAGGGGTGTTTGATGCAAAGTTTGCCGCCTTCATTTGCTTTGCATTCGGTGCCGTCGTCGCGCAACACCACGGGTTCCACGCCAAAAAACGCGCGACCGGCGCTGCCAGGTTTGAGCGTGTGCGCACCGGGCAACGGCGTGATCAGATGTCCGCCGGTCTCGGTCTGCCACCACGTGTCCACGATGGGACAACGTTCATGACCGATGTGTTTGTAATACCACATCCACGCTTCGGGATTGATCGGTTCGCCGACGGTGCCGAGGACGCGGAGCGAAGATAGGTCATATTTCGCGGGCCATTCATCGCCAAGCCGGATGAGCGCGCGAATGGCCGTGGGCGCGGTGTAAAATGAATTCACCTTGAACTTCTCGACAATTTTCCAAAGCCGTCCGGCATCTGGATACGTCGGCACACCTTCGAACATCAGCGTGGTGCCGCCGTTGCAGAGCGGGCCGTAAACGACGTAGCTGTGGCCGGTCACCCAGCCGATGTCGGCCGTGCAGAAATAAACGTCGCCTTCGTGAATATCAAAAACGTATTTTTGCGTGAGCGCGCTCCACAACAAATAACCCGCAGTGCTGTGCACGACGCCCTTCGGTTTGCCGGTCGAACCGGAAGTGTAGAGAATGAACAAAAAATCCTCGGCTTTCATGTGCTCGGCCGGACAGTCGGTCGCAGCCTTCGCCATCAATTCGTGATACCAGACATCGCGGCCGGCGATGATATTGCACGGTTCGTCGTTTCGTTTGACGACGACGACTTTCTGAATGCTCGGCGTGTGCGTGAGCGCATTGTCGGCCAGCGCCTTCAACGCGAGCGATTTCCCGGCGCGCAGCGAGACGTTCGCCGTGATGAGCAATTTGCATTCGGAATCATTGATGCGGCCCGCGAGCGAATCCGAACTGAATCCGCCGAACACGACCGAGTGAATCGCGCCGATGCGCGCGCAGCCGAGCATCGCGACGGCGGCTTCGGGAATCATCGGCATGTAGATTGCCACACGGTCGCCCTTCTTGACGCCAAGCGATTTCAACACATTTGCAAACTTGCAGACTTCCGCGTGCAAGTCCGCGTAGGAAATTTTTTTGACATCCGCTTCCGGTTCGCCCTGCCAAATGATCGCGGTCTGGTTGCCACGCGTTTTCAAATGCCGGTCGAGGCAGTTCGCCGTGACGTTCAGTTCCCCATCCTCAAACCAGGTGTGGTGGATTTTTCGTTCGTCGGTGCTCCAATCGAAATTGCGCGCCTGCGTCGGTTTTTTAAACCATTCCAAACTTTGCGCCTGCTCCAGCCAGAATTTTTCCGGCTCGCGAATCGAGCGCTGATACATCGCGTCGTATTGCGCAGCATTGATGTGCGCCTTTTTGAGGACTGCGGGTGACGGCGGGAACGTGCGGCCTTCTTGCTGCAACGATTGGGTGGAAATGGCTTGGTCAGGCATTGGGTTGGTGGTTTTGATTCCGCACATTTCCGCAAAAACAAATCGCGCTGTCAATCATCCGCCGGAAAAACCCTCAGGAAATCGCCTCGCGCATCGCGGCAAAAAGGCTTTTGCCCGAGGCTTGTTCGACGGGCTGTTTTGACTTGGCATCCGAATGCTCAACCAATTCTTCCGGCAACTCTTTCAAAAATGGCGACGGCTGACACGGCAGCGACTGGCCGTATTTTTTGCGCGCGCCGCAATGGCTGATGGTCAGCGAAAGCATCGCGCGCGTCACCGCGACGTAAAATAATCGCCGCTCCTCGTCCAGCGTGCCTTCGATTTTCGAGCGGGAATGCGGCAGCAAGCCATCTTCAAGACCCACGATAAAAACGTGCGGAAATTCCAGGCCCTTGCATGAGTGCATCGTGATGAGCGTCACCGCGTCGGCAGTGTTTTCTTTTTCCTCCTCGCGGTCGCTGTCGAGCGTGATGTGTTCCAGAAAATCATCGAGCTGCGCCGCCAGCGTCGGCGCGCTGCCGTTCATCGTCGCGACCATTTCCCGCAGATTGCGAATACGGCTTTCCGCCAGCTCCGGATTTTTTTCCAAGCGCCGCAGCTCGGCAAAATAGCCCGTCGCGTTCAGAAAATCTTCCGCCCACGTCGCGAGATTTTTGCCGCCGGCCGCCTGTTGCAACTCCGCCTGCGTCTTTTCGATGAATCCAACAAAAGCTTCGATGCACTCGCGCGTGTTTTTTTGCAGCGTCGTCGTCACCAGCGGATTTTTCATCGCGGTGAACACCGAGCAGCCGCGCTCGTGGCTCGCGCCGAGCAGCCGTTCCATCGTCACATCGCTCAAGCCGCGCGCCGGCACGTTCGCGATGCGCAGCAGGCTGATGTCGTCGTGCGGATTCAAAAAAGTTTTGGTGAACGCGATGAAATCCTTGATCTCGCGGCGGTCGAAAAAACTCTGGCCGCCGA